>Ga0315280_10000079_pt1 | contig 166898 bp, 169 predicted proteins | sample YL17G06_40_MG_FD_203697 | JGI IMG/M metagenome (GOLD analysis project Ga0315280, IMG submission 203697) | Sediment microbial communities from Yellowstone Lake, YNP, Wyoming, USA - YL17G06_40 | ecosystem: Environmental > Aquatic > Freshwater > Lake > Sediment | place: USA: Wyoming | collected... | reverse complement strand
TAAAGGCAGCCGTCGCCGGAGCCGCCATGGGACTGGTCACCGGCGAGAAGGGCAACTATGTAATCCTGACTGATATTGAAGGCATCGAGGACGCCTATGGTGATATGGACTTCAAGGTAGCCGGGACAGCTAACGGTATCACGGCACTGCAGATGGATACCAAGCTCAAGGGCGTAAGCACCGAGATTCTGGGAAAGGCGCTAGACCAAGCCCGTTCTGCTCGGCTGTCCATTCTGGGGATAATGCAAAAGACCATCAGCTCCAGCCGGGCTGAGCTCAGCCAGTATGCCCCGAGAATGTATAAGATAACCATTGACCCGGATAAGATTGGCGCCGTTATCGGCACCGGCGGCAAGACAATCAGGTCAATTATTGAGGAGACTAAAACAACCATTGATATTGATAATGATGGCACGGTGATTATCGGCTCGGCTAATGAGGCTCAAGCGCGGCAGGCTATCCAGATTATTGAAGGTCTGACCAAGGAGGTAGAGGTTGGCGCCATCTACACGGGAAAGGTGAGCCGCCTGATGAACTTCGGGGCGATGGTGGAGATTTTGCCGGGCAAAGAGGGGCTGGTTCACATCAGCGAACTGGCTGATTATCGCGTGCCCAAGGTTGAGGATGTGGTCAAGGTCGGCGATGAGGTTACGGTTAAGGTAATTGGCATTGACGAACTTGGACGGATAAACCTCTCGCGAAAGGCAGTATCTGAAAAGGGGTCTCCAGTCCCCGGGGCTAAGGTCAGCGATACCCTTTCCAAGGATTACCCGTTTAAAAAAGGCGATTCTCGCCCTCCCCACAGTAAAGGGGGTTACAACCGGGGACCGAATAGAGGACGTCGGCGATGAAGAAAATAAAAGTAGTGGTTAACGGTGCCGCCGGCAGGATGGGGCAGGAGGTGATTAGCGCCCTCTGCCAGGAGCCCGAGCTGCAAATAGCCGGGGCGGTGGACATAAAGGCGACCGGGGACTACCTGAGCCTCCCCGACGGCTCGGGCAGGGTGCCCTTTTCCACCAGCCTGGAGGCAATCCTGGGTAGCCATCCGACAGATGTCGTGGTGGACTTCACCAATGCTCAGGCGACCATGCCGGCAGTGCGCCTGACAGCTAAACGCGGCGTTAATATGGTAATCGGCACTACCGGCTTAACCGCCGACAACATCAAGGAAATTGAAAGCCTGGCTAAGGCTAATAAGGTTGGCGTGGTGGTAGCCCCAAACTTTGCCCTGGGCGCAGTGCTTATGATACACCTCGCCAAATTAGCGGCTAAATACTTTGACTTCGCCGAGATTATAGAGCTACACCACCACCTGAAGGTTGACTCACCCTCGGGTACTGCCCTGGCGACGGCTAAAGCGATGGCCCAAGCCAAGGGCAAGCCATTCTCCACCCCGCAGGGGAAAGCCTCAGACAGCCGGGGAGAGCAGGTTGAAGGCGTTACCGTTCACAGCGTGCGCCTGCCCGGTCTACTGGCACACCAGGAGGTCCTCCTCGGGGGAGCGGGGCAAACATTGAGCATCCGCCACGATACCATCGGCCGACAGTGCTATATGCCCGGCGTTATGCTCGCCATCAAGGAAGTGGTCAAGCATAAGGGGCTAATCTACGGTCTGGACAGTTTACTCGGTTTAGAGGAGGGGAAATGAAGGGTTATAAAGTGGCTATCCTCGGTGCTACCGGAATGGTAGGCCAGGAATTTATCAAGGTACTCCAGCAGCGCAACTTCCCGATGGACTCAATCAGCCTTCTTGCCTCGGACCGCTCCGCGGGCAAGAGGATGTTTGTCAGCCACCGCGAGGTTGTGGTTGAGGAGGTTACCCCAAAGTCGTTTAAGGATATAGAAATCGCCCTCTTCTCCGCCGGGGCTGAGGTTAGCCGCTACTTCTCGCCGATAGCCGCCCAAGCCGGGGCGGTGGTCATTGATAATAGCTCGGCATTTAGAATGGACTCAAAGGTGCCGCTGGTGGTGCCTGAGATTAATGCTGACGACATCAAGTGGCATAAGGGGATTATCGCTAACCCAAATTGCTCCACCATCCAGATGGTGGTCGCTCTATACCCCCTGCACAAGGTCAACCCAATTAAGCGCATCGTCGCGGTTACCTACCAGGCGGTATCAGGCACCGGGGCGGCAGCAGTAGAGGAGCTAACCGAACAAGCCAAGCAGGTACTGGAGGGGCAGACCACCGTTCCCCATGTCTACCCCCACCAGATAGCCTTCAACCTGTTACCGGAGATAGACGTCTTCCTGGATAATGACTACACCAAGGAAGAGTGGAAGCTGGTGGAGGAAACCAGGAAGATAATGCATGCCGATGATATTGCCATCTCAGCCTTCTGTGTTCGCGTGCCGGTATTTATCGGGCACAGTGAGGCAGTCCATGTTGAGTTCTCCCAGCCCATCTCCCCCGACGAGGCGCGGCGTATCCTCGCCCAGGCGCCGGGGGTCAAGGTTCTGGATGACCCGGCTATCAGCCTCTATCCCCAGCCCTGGTCAGCCGCCGGCACCGATGACGTCTTTGTCGGGCGCATCCACCGCGATGCCTCCCATAGCTACGGCCTGATAATGTGGGTTGTCGCCGACAACGTGCGCAAGGGAGCGGCGCTGAATGCCGTCCAGATTGCCGAGGAGATGATAAAGAGGGATTGGGTAAAACCAGCGCAGGAGGTTAAAAAGTGAAGAAGCTGGGGCGGTTACTGACGGCGATGGTAACGCCGTTTAAGGAAAACGGCGAGGTTGATTATGGGCAGGCGAAAAAGCTGGCGCTAGCCCTGCTTGATGCGGGGAGCGATGGTCTGGTGCTCGCCGCTACCACCGGGGAGTCGCCGACGCTTAGCTGGGAGGAGGAGATGCAGCTGTTCACCGAGGTTAAATCGGCAGTGGGCGGGCGGGGAAGCATAGTCGCCTATACCGGCTCAAACAGCACATCCGAGGCGGTGGAGGCGACCAGGAGCGCGGAAAAAATCGGGGTTGATGCCTGCCTGCTGGTTGTTCCCTACTATAATAAGCCAACTCAGGAAGGCTTGTACCAGCACTTCAAGGCTATTGCCCAGAGCACCAGCCTGCCCTGCATCCTTTATAACGTGCCGGCGCGCACCGTTACCAATCTTGCCGCCGATACCGCCATCAGGTTGAGCCGGATAGATAACATCATCGGGGTAAAGGAAGCCAGCGGCAATCTGGGGCAGATTTCCAGGATTATCACCGAGGCAAAGAAAGATTTTCTTATCTGGAGCGGCAATGATAATGATACCTTCCACATACTAGCCGTGGGCGGCTATGGGGTCATCAGCGTCGCCTCACACCTTGTTGGCCGGCAAATCAAGGAGATGATGGATGACTTCCTCTCCGGCAAGATAGCTGAAGCCGCCAGAATTCATAACCACCTGCTGCCCCTGATTGACGTGCTATTTATTGTCTCCAACCCCATCCCGCTTAAATACGCCCTCAACCAGATTGGCTTTAATGTGGGCAAGCCCCGCCTCCCCCTTGTTGAGCCTGATGAAAAATCAGCCGCCATTATCAAAGAGACGCTGAAGAAATACAAGATTGACCTGAAGGTATAGGGATTTATTAACCCCATCCCCTTTATCCCCTTCCCCTTGACAAGGGGAAGGGGAAGACTTTTTCTGAAGAGGGACTTCGTCCCTCTTAAACTCCCTATAGTGTATTTGGGGCTAGCGCCCCTCTTAAACACCCCAAAAGTAAGAGAGTGAAAGAGAGGCGAAGCCTCTCTTAATTAAAAATTCCCCCTTCCCTTAGTAAGGGAAGGGGGTCAGGGGGATGGGTTTATAAAAATTCTACAAGATAGGCGTCTTCTGGATGGTCTGCTCCCGCTCCGGCCCGACACAGATAAGGTTGGCCGGGCAGCCAGTAAGCTCCTCTATTCTGGCTATATACCGGCGAGCCTTAAGCGGCAACTGCTTATAGCGGCGAATATCAGAGGTCGGGGTCTGCCACCCCTCAAGCTCCTCGTAGACCGGCTGGCACCTAGCCAGGGCGGCGACGCTGGCGGGGAAGTAATCAATGGTCTCGCCATCCAGTTTATAGCCAACGCATATCTTCAGGCGAGGCAGGACGTCAAGGATATCAAGGCGGGTAATTGCCGCCCCGGTAAAGCCATTAACACGGGTGCTGAAGCGGGCGGCAACGGCGTCAAACCAGCCGCAGCGGCGCGGTCTACCGGTAGTGGTGCCGTACTCGTGAGCCCTCTCCCGAATCAGGTCGCCGGTCTCATCCTTCATCTCCGTGGGCATGGGACCACTACCCACCCTGGTGCAGTAAGCCTTGAACACCCCCAGGATGCGGTCAATCTTAGTCGGGCTTAAGCCCGCCCCCAGGCAAGCTCCCCCCGCCAGCGGCGATGATGAGGTTGTATAGGGATAGGTGCCGAAATCAGGGTCAAGCAGGGTTCCCTGCGCCCCCTCCAGCAAGACCAGCTCCCCACGGCTTAACATCTCCTCCAGTATCACCGTCGTCTCCCGGATATAAGGAGTCAGACGCTCCCCATACTGGCAATACTGAGCATATACCTCCTCCAGCAATAGCGGACTAGCCCCGTAAATCCTGGCGAGGACGGTATTCTTGTAACCAAGTATAGGACGAAGCCGCTCCAGCAGCACCCCTTTATCCAGAAGGTCGCCCATCCTGATACCCAGCCTGGCTGCCTTATCGGTAAAGGCAGGACCGACGCCCTTGCGGGTTGTGCCCAGCGCCTTGCCCCCCCGCGCCTCCTCCTCCAGACCATCAAGAAGGATATGATAGGGCATAATCAGGTGAGCGCGGTCGCTGACAAATAACCTTGAGGTATCCACACCGCGCTTGGTGAGCTCGTCTATCTCACTAATCAGCACCGCGGGGTTAATCACCACCCCATTACCAATAATACAGGTAGCCTTGGGCGAAAAGATGCCGGAGGGGACAAGGTGCAACTTAAACTCGCCATAGGGGTTGACCACGGAATGACCGGCATTATCACCGCCAGAGAAACGGACTACCGCCCCCGCTTGCTGAGCGAGGTGGTCAACCACCTTGCCCTTCCCCTCATCCCCCCAATGAGCCCCGATAATAGCAATAACTGGCATTATCTCACCTCTAAGCCTTCTTCTTATAACATAAATAGCACCGCAAGTGAAAGCGGCTATCTTTTAGTTTGCTGCCAGGCATAAACCAGCCTCTGAACAATGGTGAAAAAACTGAATACCACAATAATCGCCAGGGCAATAACCAGGGCATAGTCAATGTGGCTCAGTAAAAGACCCAGCGCCAGCACCACCACCCTCTCGCCCCGGGTAAAAAGTCCAACCCGGCACTCCAGTCCTGCCCCCTCCGCCCTTGCCCGAACGTAGCTCACCAGCAATGAGCCAATCAAGGCAAGGCAAGCCAGTATAATCGGGGTAAATGCCGCCTCTTGAGCATATAGAACCAAAATAGCCAGCAGCACCACCGCCTCAGATAGGCGGTCAAGGGTGGAGTCAAGGACAGCGCCAAAGGGGGTAACCTTTTTAACACGCCGAGCCAGTGCCCCGTCCAGGATATCAAAAAAACCGGCGACCAGCACCACAAAGCCGGCAGCAAAGGGGTGTCCGGTAATGATAAGCGCCGCCGCGCCGAGGGCTAATACAAAACCAGTCCAGCTTATAGCGTCAGGTGATAGCCCTGTCCTGGCTAAAACCCCCGCCACCGGCTCAGTAAGGCGACTGGCTATAGCGCTGCGGACCCGGGACAGATTTGCCTTTGAGCGTGCTCTCTTGGAAGCGATTACTACCCCACTTTTGCTTAAACTGAAAGCGCCGTCGCTTGAAGCTCGGGAAATTGCTTTCGCCACGGCGGCTCGCTAAGAACCCTGATATAATACTTCAAAACACTCTGGGCAACGCGCTCCCAGCTATACTCCAGGGCTTTAACCCTGCCCCTGGCTCCCATCTCGCGGCGAAGTGACTCGTCAGTCAAGAGGGAGAGCAGAGCCCGGGCTAACATCTCCTTATCCGCCGGCGGCACCAGCAGCCCCTCAACATTATGAGCCAGCACGCTGGCATAGCCTTCTATATTTGAGGCGACAACCGGCTTACCCACCGCCATCGCCTCAAGCAAGATAAGGCCGAAGCTCTCCCGGCCGGTAGCCGGGGCGCAAAAAACGTCGGCGGTCTTATAGTAGCGGGGTAATTCTTCATAAGCTATAAGTCCGGTGAAGACAACGTCCTTCAAGCCACTCCTTTTAACCTCTCTCTCATACTTACGCCGCAGCCTGGTGCCAGGACCAACAATAATAAGCCGAGAGTTGGGAATTTCCCGTTTAACCTGCTTAAAGGCTTCGAGCAGATAGTTCAAGCCCTTTCGCTTCTCCAGGCGGCTGACAAAGAGGATGTTCAGCTTGCCATCACAGAACTCTTCAATCGGCGATACATCAGGGGAGAAATGCTCTATATCCACGCCATTGGGGACAATATTGTAGTAGCCGGGAAAGTAGCCGCAGGCAAACTCCATGGCTGGCTTGGACACCGCAATCTTGCCGTGGAGCTTGCGGAACCACCTCTTCAGCAGCCACGTGCCGAGGGGTTTAGCGAAATCGTACCCCGGGCTGCCATGACAGGCATGAAAGGTCCCAATATTGGCTGCTGGTGAGAGGCGGAGCACGGTGGTACACAACATTGGCATCAACGGCTCGTGGAGGTGGATAATATCAAACCTCTCCCTCTCAAGGACGGCCTTTACCCTTTTCGATAGCCAGGGGGAAATAGTGACCCGGGCAATAGAGCCGCTGGTGGGAACGGGGCGGGGGCTACCGATAGCAATGAACCTATCACCAAAGCCGGCAATAGCCTTAGACGCCGGGGCAATGACCTTAACCTCATGACCCATTCGGGCAAAATGGTGCTCAAGATAGGAAATATGAACGGTAACACCCCCCGGATAGGCGAAATCATAGGGGGATACCAACGCTATCTTCAACGCTACCTGCCTAAACCTCCGTTTGACTCTAGTCAAACGCCTGTACTTACCTATGGCGGGGTACTAACAATAAACTCCTCCACCATTCGGTGCGCTTCATCATCGGTATACTGAACCGGTGGTGACTTCATAAAGTAGGCAGACGGAGCCACCAGGGCTCCTTTAAGTCCACGCTCCAGGGCAAGCTTGCAACACCTTATAGCATCAATAACCACCCCTGCCGAGTTGGGGCTATCCCAGACCTCAAGCTTTAGCTCCACGTTCAGAGGAACGTCGCCAAAGGTCCGCCCCTCCATCCTGATATGGCAAAACTTGCGGTCAAGCAGCCAGGGGACATAATCGCTGGGACCGACATGGATATCACCGGGGTCAAGCTGGTAATCCAACTGGGAGGTGACGGCATTGGTCTTGGATATCTTCTTGGACTCAAGTCGTTCCCGCTCCAGCATGTTATAGAAGTCAGTGTTACCGCCAAAGTTCAACTGATAGGTCCGCTCCAGTTTAACGCCGCGGTCCCCGAAGAGCCGGGTGAGGACGCGATGGACAATAGTCGCTCCGACCTGGGATTTTATATCATCGCCAATAACCGGAAGCCCAACCTGCTCAAAGCGCTGCTGCCAGTACTTCTCGCGGGCAATAAAAACGGGGATGCAGTTGATAAAGCCACAGCCAGCGGTTAGCGCCTGCTCAACATACCACTTGGTTGCTTCCTCACTGCCAACCGGCAGGTAATTAACCACCACATCGGTTTTGGTCTCCTTGAGTATCTTAACAATATCGGCGGTTGGGCCCGGCGCCTTCTGTATTATCTTCGATAGATAAAGGCCCAGCCCGTCATGGGTCATACCCCGCTGGACATTAACCCCCACCATCGGCACGTCGCAAAACTTAAAGGTGTTATTGGGCGGGGTAAAAATAGCCTGGGCAAGTTCCTTGCCCACCTTGTTTTTATCAATATCAAAGGCAGCCACGAAGTTAATATCGCTAATATGGTAGCTGCCAAGATTAACATGCATAAGCCCGGGCACAAATTCGCTCTTCTTCGCCTTCCGATAGTAATAGACACCCTGAACCAGGGAAGAGGCACAGTTACCCACACCGATTATGGCTACATTTACCTTACCCAAGGTCTGAAGCCCTCCTTTCCCCACTGAAAAGCCAGTCCCCAAGGCTGGCTTAATAAACGGACTTTTCCTTTATGTCGCCACCAAGCGTAATGGAGAGGAGCTGCTTACTCCACCTCTAGGCGCCATCAGTCAGAGGGTTATTATTGGCGACCAATCCTGAATACTTTAGTCCCACACGACGGGCAAACCCCTCGCGTAGCTGGTCTCTTGTTCTTGAGGGTAACCGGCTGAGGATTTTTTATGTCTACCTTTCGTCTACACTTGAAACAATATGCCTGCAACCCAGTTCACCTCCTTTTTAGTATCCGCTGAACTATACCCCTATTATGGGCAGGCTGTCAAGAGCCAGTAAATACCTTCTCCGGCTGCCACTGCCCCGTCTCCGGGTTAAAGCGCAGCACACCCAGGAACGAGCCATCGCTGGTATAGGCGCGGCAGCGTTCGCCGGAAGAAGCCTCCACCAGGCTATCACCCCCGGCAAAAACCAGGGGGCGCCCGTTCCTTATGTCATCTTCCGCCCCGTTATCAACCACCACCGCCGCCCAGTGCAAAAGGACAAAGTCTATGGGATAGATAAGCTTTTGCCAGTAGCCGTAGCGGAAGGCGTCTTCAAGCTGGGGTAAAGAAACGGCGTCCTTAAGGCTAAAGGGGCCACACCTCAGGCGGAGCAAGCTCCTCAAATGAGCGCCGCAGCCCAGGAGCTGCCCTAAATCGCGGGCGAGGGCGCGGATATAGGTGCCCCGCCCGCACTCCACCTCCATAGTAGCCAGCGGCGGCTGCCAGCCTTTAAGCTCCAGCTGGTAGATCCACCTCGGACGGCTCTTCCGCTCAACCTCAATACCCAGGCGCGCCAGTTTATAAAGCGGCTTGCCGCCATGCTTCACCGCGCTATACATCGGCGGGGTCTGAGACACTAGACCGCGAAAGGAATTAAGGGCGGAGAGCAACCTCCGCCGGCTAACCCCCGATGGGTCTCCCCGGCTGATGATTTTACCGGTGGCATCATCGGTGTCGGTAGCCACGCCAAATTCAATCTCCGCCCGGTAAGCCTTGGGTGCATCCAGTAAAAATTCAATAACACGCGTCCCCTGGCCAAGGCAGACAGGCAGAACGCCGCTCGCCGCCGGGTCCAGGGTACCGGCATGCCCGACGCGGCTTTCCCCGCTCAAGCGCCTGAGGGCGGAGACAATACTGAAGGAGGTTTTACCTAAGGGCTTATTGATATTGAAAATGCCGTCCACCGCTAGTCACCATGCTCTGGGGGGCTACCTGAGCTAACCTCATCAATCAACTGCAAGAGATGAGCCCCGCGCTCAATAGAATCGTCCCAGTGAAAGCTTAGCTCGGGGATGCGGCGCAGCCGCAGGCGCTTAGCCAGCTGCTTACGGAGGAAACCGGAGGCTGCCGTCAGCCCGCTCAGCGTGTCCTGCTTTACCTCCTCGCTGCCGATACAGCTGACAAATACCTTAGCATACCTGAGGTCGGGGGAGACGGAGACCTCGGTCACAGTAACAAAATTGCCAAGTCGCGGGTCCTTGACTTGGCGTTGCAGCAACTGGCTAATTTCGTGGCGAATAAGGCTGCCTAACCGCTCAATGCGATGCGCCATAACACTATCTCTTAGCCCGCTCCCTTCGGAAAAACTCCAGTATATCGCCAACCTGAAAGTCGCCAAAATCCTTGATACCCACCCCGCACTCCAAGCCGGCACTCACCTCATTAACACTATCCTTGAAACGCCTCAGGCTCTCAACCTCAGACTCAACTACTATCTGCTCCCCGCGCCGCACCCTTACGGTGGCACCGCGACTCGCCTTGCCCTCACTGACAGAGGCGCCGGCTACCTTCCCCTTCTTGCCGGTAGAGAAGAGCGCCTTTACCTCAGCCCTGCCCTCAATAACCTCAACATAGGTGGGCTCTAATAACCCCTTGAGCGCCTTGTCCACATCATCAACCAGGTTGTAGATAACGTCATAGGTGCGGATGTCAACGCCCTCCATATCAGCCAGGCGCTGTGCCCCGCCGTCAACGGCGGTGCCGAAACCGATAACCAGCCCCTTAGAGGCGATGGCAAGGGTAACATCACTCTCGATAATATTGCCACTGCCACTATGAATAATCCTGACCTTGACCTCCTCCGTTGAAAGTCTTTCCAGAGAATTTCTTATCGGCTCAATACTGCCCTGAACATCAGCCTTGAGGATAACAGCAAGCTCCTTTACCTCGCCGGTAGTTATCCGGTCATAGAGGTTATCAAGGCTCACTGTCCTCGCCTGTTGCTGCGCCTCCTCATGCTTTTGTATCAAAGCCCGCGCCTGGTGTTCCCCGCTCACTGCCGTCAGGGTGTCACCAACCTGAGGCACGCTATCCAGGCCAAGGATTTCAACCGGCATCGCTGGCTCCGCCTTCCTCAACCGCTTACCGGCGTCATTAAACATCGCCCTCACCCTGCCCCAGCTAGTGCCAACCACCACGCTGTCACCAACCTTCAGGGTCCCATTTTGAATCAGCACCGTAGCCATTGGTCCCCGGCTCTTGTCCAGCTTTGCCTCAACAACCACCCCCACCGCCGGACGGGAGGGGTCCGCCTTCAGCTCCTCCATCTCCGCCACCACCAGAATATTCTCCAGTAGCTCGGCGATGCCTATCTTCTCCTTGGCGGAGATGGCAACACAGACCACATCGCCCCCCCACTCCTCAATAACCAAGCCGGCCTCGGATAGCTGCTTCTTAACCCGCTCCGGGGTAGCCTCGGGCTTATCAATCTTATTAATCGCCACCACGATTGGCACCCCGGCAGCCCGGGCATGGTCAATAGCCTCCATGGTCTGTGGCATCACCCCATCGTCAGCCGCCACCACCAGAACGGTGATATCAGTTATCTGGGCGCCGCGAGCCCGCATCGCAGTAAAGGCTTCATGACCCGGGGTATCCAGGAAGGTAATCTTCTGCCCGTTGACCTCCGCCTGATAGGCGCCAATATGCTGGGTAATGCCCCCGGCTTCCTTGCCCATTACGTTAGTCTGGCGGATGGCATCAAGGAGTCTGGTCTTGCCGTGGTCAACATGCCCCATAATGGTAACCACCGGGGGACGCAGGTGCAGACCACCCGCCTCCTCAGCCTGGGGACGATATCTCCTGCCGACACTGGTGGTGGCTAAAGGCTTGAGCTGGGCTTCATAGCCAAGGGCAGCGACCACGGCGGCCGCTGCCTCATAGTCAATGACCTGATTAATATTGGCGAAGATGCCGTTTCTCATCAGTTGTTTGATAATGTCAACGGCACTGACCTGCAAAAGGTCAGCCAGCTGCCTCACCCCAACCGAGTGAGGAATCTCAATCAGGTTGACCTTTGCTTCCCCTGTTTTACTTGCCTTTGCCACTAGACGAGCTCCTTCCCCAGTCCCGCGCTGTATCTAAGAAGCTGCTCCCGATTATCCGGGGTGAGGGTGGTGCGCAGGACATGCTCCAGACGACCCTTCTTCAGCCCGACCTGCCAGCACTCCGCTGCCGGGCATAAATAAGCACCACGCCCCGCCCTCTTGCCGCCGGGGTCAACCTCAACACCCCCGCCGGAGACGCAAACCAGACGGATTAGTTGCTGCTTGGGGCTTACCATGCCACAAGCAACACAAGTCCGCTGGGGTACATGCTTAACCAAAACCGGCTTAATACCCCTCTTCCCCTTCTTCACCAAGTACTTCTGGGCTCTGGCGCCGCTTCTTACCCCTGGCGCCGTCATCGACCCCCCGCTCGCGGGTGGCCTTCTTTCGCCTCTTTGGCTTAGCCACCACCTTGGTCGGCGCAAATTTCAAGACATCCTCAGCAAAGCGAAGCTGAGGTGCCTCCGCCTTGGCTTGAGACTCAAGCAAAGCCTTGGGAGGAACAAGTTTGGTATCAAGCGGTGGCTCTGGCTCAGCAGCCGCCGCAGCTAAGACCGGCTCCTCAATAACCGGTAATTCAGCTTCCGCCTCCGGCTCAGGTGAAACCCCGGCCTTTGCCACCACCCCGGCAGTGGAGGCACTCTTAATATCAATACGCCAGCCGGTAAGCTTAGCCGCCAACCGGGCATTCTGTCCCTCCTTGCCGATGGCTAAGGAGAGCTGCTTATCGGGGACAACCACGGTGGCTATCCCCTCCTTCTCATCCAGGGTCACACTTACTACCTGCGCCGGGCTAAGGGCATTAGCAACGAAGGTCTGGGGGGAGGGGCTCCACATAACGACGTCCAGCTTTTCCCCGTTTAACTCCCTCATAATATTTTGTATCCTGATGCCGCGAAGCCCAACACAGCAACCAACGGGGTCAATGCCCTCGTGGCGGGCGGCAACGGCAATCTTGCTCCGGTAACCAGCCTCACGGGCGATTGATTTCACCTCCACCGCCCCATTGAGAACCTCAGGAACCTCAAGCTCAAAAAGCCGGCGCAGCAAATCGGGGTGAGAGCGCGATAACACCACCTGGGGTCCCTTAGCCGTCGGCGCCACCTCCAGAAGATAAAGCCTGAGCCTCTGCCCCACCCGATACCTCTCGGTGCGCACCTGCTCAACAGCGGGGAGTATTGCCTCTGTCCTGCCTAAATCAATGGATATCTGCCTCGGCTCAATGCGCTGCACCAGCCCGCTGACAATATCGCCTTCCTTATTGGAATACTCCTCAAATATAGCGCTATGCTCCGCCTCATGAAGGCGCTGGAGAATGACCTGCTTTGCCGTTTGAGCCGCAATTCGCCCGGCATTACGCGGAGTCGCCTCCACCATGACCACCTCATCAAGTTGAGCATCGGGCTTAATCTTGGTCGCCTCAGCCAGTGATATTTCACGGCGCAACTCCGATGGCTTCTCAACCACCGTCTTCTCCGCCCACACCTTGACCGCGCCGGTAACAGGGTCAAGCCTGACCGAGATATTCTGGTTGGGGGCAAAACTCTCCTTCCGATAGGCCGATACCAGCGCCGATTCTACGGCGGCCAGCACTGTCTCTTTGGGCAGGTTCTTCTCCGCCGAGAGCTGGGTTATAGCGAGCATAAATTCGCTCTTCATCTAAGGTTTAAGACCTCCAACCCGGTAACTCTTGCCATAATTAAAAAAGTGGGAATCAAACCCACTTCTCTAATCAAGCTTTATTCAAAATGAGTATACCATAATCAATGCTTCTTGTAAAGTATTTGCACTCGTTCAATTCCTTAGTGACACCTCACCCCCTGTATCCCCCTCTCCTTTCAGGAGAGGGGGATAAAGGGGGATGGGGTCAATGCTATATTGCCTAGAAATTGCCTCGGCGCTAAGCTATAATGGTCAAAATGGTAAAAGGTTCAGATATAGACAAGCTAAAGGCTCTGGTTATAAAAGAAGTAGACTCTCGCCAGGACCAGCTTCGCGAGCTTAGCCTGAAAATCCACGCCACCCCCGAGCTCGGTTTTCACGAGACCAAGGCAGTCGGCTGGCTAACCCAATACCTGAAAAAGAATGGCTTCTCCATTGAGCGGGGCATCTCCGGGCTAGCCACCGCCTTTAGCGGGAGCTACGGAGAGGGGAAACCAGCGATTGCCATTCTGGCGGAGTATGATGCCCTGCCCAAGCTCGGGCACGCCTGCGGTCACAATCTGATAGCCGGCAGCGCCGTTGGCGCTGGAGTAGCCGCCAAAGCGGCTATTGACCGATTCGGCGGCAGTGTCCTCGTTATCGGCACCCCGGCTGAGGAACTATACGGGGGTAAGGCAATAATGGTGGAGCGGGGAGCCTTCAGCAACATTGACATGGCGATGATGGTGCACCCCGGGGTTTATGATGCCGTCACCACCCAGGCCCTGGCCTGCATCGGTCTGGATGTTGAGTTCTTTGGCAAGGCGGCTCATGCCGCCGCCACTCCCGAGGCCGGTATCAATGCCCTGGAGGCAATGCTCCAGTCCTTCGCCGCCATCAACTCACTGAGACAGCACATCAAGAGCACGGCTCGCATCCACGGGATTATTACTGACGGCGGGGAGGCGGCTAATGTCGTCCCGGCTCACAGCGCCGCAACCTTTATCGTCCGCGCCAGGGACGACGGCTATCTGGATGAGCTAATGGAAAAGGTATTAAACTGCTTTGTCGGCGCCGCCACCGCCACCGGCGCCCGCCTTGAATACCGCTGGGGAAGGGTGCGCTATGCCCCGCTGCGCAATAACCTGCCGCTAGCCAAGTTGTTCCAGAAAAACATGAAGTCCCTGGGGCGCCGGGTGCTCCTCGTCGAACCACGTAGAGCCTTCGGTAGCACCGATATGGGAAATGTCAGCCAGATAGTGCCCAGCATCCATCCCGGTGTCGCCATCGCCCCGAAAGAGATAACCGCCCATTCCCCTGAGTTTGCTCAAGCCGCTGCCTCTGAGGCTGGCATCAAAGGGATGCTTGACAGCGCCAAGGCACTGGCGATGACCATTGTTGACCTGGTGGCTGACCCGGAGACAGTTGCCAGGATTAAGCAGGAGTTCGGCGGCAAGTGACTGGCTTGTCAAACAACGCCCCATTGGTCTAATATTATATTAGCGCTAAGGAGAGTTTGTGGAAGCCTATTTAGGCATTGATGTTGGCTCGGTAACCACCAAGTTTGCCGTGCTCAGTGACACCGATGAGCTAATTGCCCATCTTTACCTGCCGACGCAGGGCATGCCCATCGAGATGGTACAGCAGGGCTTAAGCCAGGTCAGGCAAAAACTGCCCGAGGATATTATCGTCGCCGGTGTGGCGACCACCGGCAGCGCCCGCTACCTGGCGGGGGTAATCGTCGGCGCTGACCTGGTCAAGAACGAGATTACCAGCCACGCCATTGGTGCCCTGCGCTACTTCCCCCAGGCGCAGACCGTCATTGAAATCGGCGGGCAGGACAGCAAGATTATCATAATCAGAGACGGCATCGTTACCGACTTCGGCATGAACACGGTATGCGCCGCCGGCACCGGCAGCTTCCTTGACCACCAGGCACTGCGCCTCAACATGAGCATCCAGGAGCTTAGCCAGAAGGCTCTCGGGAGCAAAAACCCGGTGCGCATTGCCGGAAGGTGTACCGTCTTTGCCGAGTCAGACATGATTCACCAGCAACAGACGGGGCACCGAATTGAGGATATTATATACGGTCTGTGCCAGGCACTGGTGCGCAACTACCTGAACAACGTTAGCCTGGGCAAGGATATCCAGCCCCCGATAATATTCCAGGGCGGGGTTGCCTTCAACCGGGGTATAGTGAAGGCACTTCAGGAAGAGCTTGGCATCGAGGTGATTGTCCCACCCCACCACGAGGTGATGGGGGCAATAGGCGCCGGCTTGCTCGTCCATGAAGAGATGGCAGATAGTCAAAACCGGAGCCAGTTCAAGGGATTTGGCGTAAAAGAAGCCACGCCAGCCAAAATTCTGAAGAAAGTGAAAGATAGATGATAATCGCCGTTGATGCTGCTGGTGGAGAGCATGCCCCCCGTGAAGTAGTAGAAGGAGCGATAAAAGCGGCTCAGGAATACGATGTTGAGATTGCGCTGGTGGGGAATAAAGCCATCCTCCACCTGATGGCCAGCCGCTATAGAAATAAGGCAAAGCTCAGCATTATTGAAGCCAAGCAGGTTATTGAGCCTCGCGAGTCGCCGATGAAGGCAGTCAAAGATAAGCCGGACTCCTCAATAGTGATTGGGGTTAATATGGTAAGAGACGGCAAGGCTTCAGCCTTTGTCTCCGCAGGCAACACCGGGGCAGTAGTCTGCGCCAGCCTCCTCAACCTGGGAAGGATAGAGGGCGTTGAGCGCCCCGCCCTGGGCAGTTTCCTTGACATCACCCCCACCACGCCCACCCTGCTTATTGACTCTGGCGCCAATGCCGACTGCCGACCAAGCCACCTCGTCCAATTTGCCTATCTGGGCACAACCTATGTTCAGCAACTGCTTAATATCAGCTCCCCCAGTGTCCGCCTGCTCAGCACCGGTGAAGAGGAAACAAAGGGTAACCGCCTGATTCAGGAAAGCTATAGTCTGCTCAAGAAATCCAACAAGCTAAACTTCATCGGCAGCATAGAAGGGCAAGACATAGCCAAGAAAACCGCCGATGTCATCGTTACCGATGGCTTCACCGGGAATATAGTGCTCAAGACCATTGAAGGCTTGGGTGACACCTTCCTGGTACTGGTGCGGCAGACCGGGCACATCCTGTCCGCCGCCTCTCATCTCCAGGGGCGAACCCTCCTCCAGGATATAGGGCTGGGCTCCTGGGTTAAGCGGGTAGACTACAGAGAATACGGCGGGGCGTGCCTGCTGGGGGTAAACGGGGCTATCATCGTCTCTCATGGGCGCAGTCAGGCCAAGGCGATAAAAAATGCCATCGGTTTAGCCAAACGGACAGCGGAGCGGGACGTCTGCCGAATAATTAAAGAGGAGAGCCATGACCAAGCCAATTGCAGTTGATGACGCCACCTTCGACCAGCAAGTACTGAAATCAAAGACGCCGGTACTGGTAGACTTCTGGGCGCCCTGGTGCCGACCCTGCATCATGGCGGCGCCGGTGCTTGAGGAGCTGGCTGGGGAGTACGCCGGCAGGCTAACCTTTGCCAAGCTTGATGTTGACCAGAATGCGAAAACCGCCGCCAAGTACGCCGTCATGTCAATCCCCAACCTTATTATCTTCAAGAACGGTAAGCCGGTATCGCAGATTGTGGGCTACAAGCCCAAAGCCGAGCTGAAGCAAGCCCTGGACGCTATCCTCGGGTAAAGACTATGGCCAATGAATATGAGGTAATCATTATCGGCGGTGGTCCGGCGGGGCTTAGCGCCGGGCTTTATGCCTCAAGAGACAGGCTGAAGAGCCTCCTCATTGAAAGGGGGGCGCCGGGGGGTCAGATAACCAATGCCGAGCTGGTGGAAAACTACCCCGGCTTTGCCCAGGGTATCTCCGGTCTGGAGCTGGGGCAACTGATTCACCAGCAGGCAACCAGATACGGGCTGGAAACCTTAGCGGCTGAGGCTACCGGCATTGAGCTTGAGGGGGAGAAAAGGGTGGTCATCACCACCAAGGGCAAATTCAGCGCCCGGGCGGTAATTATCGCCAGCGGCTCGGAACGGCGCAAACTGGGCATAGCGGGGGAGGAGGAGTTTACCGGCAGGGGCGTCTCTTATTGCGCCACCTGTGACGGCCCCTTCTTCAAAGATAGCACCGTAGCCGTAATCGGGGGCGGCAATGCCGCCATTACCGAAGCCCTTCACCTGGCAAAGTTTGCCTCAAGGGTCAGGGTGATACACCGCCGCCATGAACTCCGCGCCACCCGCATCCTCCAGGAGAAAGCCCGGGCGGAACCCAAAATAGAATTCCTCTGGGATACCGAGGTCGAGGGAATCGAGGGCAAGGACAGGGTCAAGCGATTGAACCTCAGTAACGTGAAAAGCGGGGAAAAATCTACCCTGGATGTCGCCGGGGTCTTTGTTGCTGTCGGGCTTAAGCCTAATACCGACTACCTCAAGGGCGTCTTGCCCCTTGACGATGCCGGTTATATTGTTACCAACGAAAAGATGGAGACGCGGGTAGCGGGCATCTTTGCCGCCGGCGATGTGCGCCTAAACTCAGCCCGCCAGGCAATAACTGCCGCTGGGGATGGGGCTACCGCCGCCGTCTTTGCCGAAAAATTCGTCTCCCGGTAGCCTAGCGCCTCTCTAACAAGTGCAGTATAATGAAGTGAAGGGGAAAAATTATGAGGGTCGTCTTTCTCCAGGATGTACCCCGGGTGGCTAAAGCCGGCGAGATAAAAGAGGTAGCCGATGGCTACGCCAGGAACTTCCTCATCCCCAGAAAGCTAGCCCTGCTCGCCAGACCGCAGGTGCTCAGCCAGCTAGGAACAAGGGAAATAACCAAAGCTAAGGAAGACACGGAGCTAATGGCGCTGGCGCAACAGATAGAGGGGAAGGAAATTAATATCAAGGCCAAGGCTGGCGCCAAGGACAGACTCTACGGCTCAATCACCAGCGCCGATATTGCCTCCGAGCTGGGCAAAAGCACCGGGCTGGTTATTGACAAGAGAAAGATTGAACTGGAGGAGCCTATCCGCCAGCTTGGCAGCTATGAGATAACCATCAGACTGGCTAAAGACATCGTACCCAGGATAAGGGTCAGTGTAACCGAGGAGGCGGTGAAGGCAGAAGAGAAACCCCCAAAGAAGAAGGCGGCGAAGAAAGAGGTAGCGGAGAAGCCTCCAAAGGCGGAGAAGAAAGAGAAAAAGCCCCCGAAGGAAAAGAAGGTGACGCCGAAGAAGACTCCGAAGAAGGAGAAGGAAGAGAGCTAAATGTATAGCGATAAATTGCCGCCGCACAATATTGAGGCTGAGGAAGCAGTAATCGGCTCACTGCTGATAGACGGGGCAGCAATCTATAAGATTGCCTCCTTTCTCGAGCCGCCACACTTTTATAGCGAGCAAAACTCGGCGATATACGCCGCCTGCCTCGCCCTCTACGAGCGCCCCGAACCCGAGCCGATAGACCAGATTACCGTAGCCAACGAGCTTGAGCGGAAGGGAAAACTGGAGGCATGCGGCGGTGCCGCCTATCTAAGTCACCTGATATCCACCTGCCCCACCTCCCTTGATATTGAGACTCATGCTCAGATTGTCTATCGCCTGGCGGTAATGCGCCGCCTGATTGACGCCGCCGCGCAAATCGCCAACATCGGTTACCAGGCTGACCCCGACCTTGACGCCAGCCTTGACCGGGCAGAAGATTTCCTCTTTCGGCTGCGCCACGGGCAAAGCTCACGAGACCTCATCCACATCCGCCAGGTGCTGGACAGGTACTTTGAGACCACCGCCGCCGCTGGGGCAGAGGGTCGCCTCAAGGAGCCAATCCCCTATGTGCTATCGGGCTTCACCGGCCTGGATGAATTCCTCGGCGGATTTCAGCGCGCCGACCTGATTATCATCGCCGGCAGACCGAGCATGGGCAAGACAAGCCTTTCTCTTAGCCTCGCCCGCAACGCCGCCGTGGAGCAAGAAGCCTGCATATCCCTGTTCAGCCTGGAGATGGCACGGGAGCCTCTGGTCTTGCGTTTCCTGGCTAGCGAAGCTGAGGTTGATTCCCGGCGGGTGCGCCTCGGGCTTCATACCGAAGAGCAGGAAAAAAGGATTATGGACGCTATCGGCAGGCTCTCCGAAGCGCCAATCTATATTGATGATACCCCCCAGCTTCGGGTAGCCGAGATGAGAAGCAAAGCCCGCCGTCTCCACTTTGAGCGTGGCATTGACCTGATTATTGTTGATTACCTGCAACTGATGTACGGGGAGGGAAGGGACGAGGTTGAGAAGATCAGCCACATCTCCCGTTCCCTCAAGGCGCTGGCTCGGGAGCTTAACGTGCCGGTAATAGCCGTATCCCAGATGAGCCGGGCTGCCGAGTGGCGCGCCTCACACAAACCGCAACTCTCCGACCTCAGGGGGAGCGGCAGCATTGAACAGGACGCCGACGTTGTTGTCTTCATCTACCGCGATGAATACTACTACCCGACCAGGGAAGAGTGGGAAAGGGAACACCCCGGGGAAAGCTACCCGCCACCGGCTGATATCATCATCGCCAAGCACCGTAACGGTCCTACCGGTGAAATCAAGCTACTTTTCAAGCCGAAGATGGCAAAGTTTGCCAATATTACCAATGAAGAGCCGAGCCTGTTATGAAGCAATTTACCGGTTTTCCAGCCAGGACGAAGTTTACCGCCATACCCAACTCCTTCTTCAGCGCGTTACTGCCGCAAATCAGCGACCTCGCCGAGCTGAAAACAACCCTCCACATCTTCCAGCTAGTCTACCAGAAACGGGGCTACCCCCGATTTACCACCTATAAAGAGCTTTTGAGCAGTAAAAGCCTGATGAGCAGCCTGGCGGGGACATCTCCGCCAGACAAGATACTGCGCCAAGCCCTAGAAATGGCGACCAAGCGAGGCACCGTCCTTCATATCGTGCTGGATAGGGATGGGACGCCTGAGGACGTCTACTTCCTCAATACCGAGTCTGATAGACAGGCGGCAGCTAAGATTCAAAACGGGGAACTTGCCCTGAGCGGGCTGAGGGCAAAGGAACAACCCTATATTGACACCGAGGCGCCGCCGGACATCTTCACCCTCTATGAACAGAACATCGGCATGCTCACCCCCCTGATTGCCGAAGAATTAAAAGAGGCGATGAAGCTCTATCCTGAAACCTGGATTAAAGACGCCATCAACGAGGCGATTGCTCTTAATAAGCGAAATTGGAGGTATATTGAACGGATTTTAGAGCGCTGGTCAACGGAAGGTAAGGACGATGGAACATATCGGGGAGATTCTAAGAAAACAAGCCCAGATAAATACTTCAAGGGCAAATATGGACATATGGTCTGGCGCTGAAGAGCCGGAAGAGCCGTCACCAGGCTCAGCCTGCCCCATCTGCAAGGGGGCGGGGGTTGTTCACCCCCGCCTGCCATCAGGCAAGCCCGACTACAGCCGGGTTATTCCCTGCCGCTGCACTCAGCAAGAGTTGGATAAAGAGCGTAAAGCTCGCCTCCAGCGATATAGCGGTCTTGACCTGGAGCTACTCAAAAACATGACCTTTGACAATTTTGAGAAGCGGCTTAACCTGCCGCCGGAACTGCAGGGGAACCTGGAAGAGGCATACCGCCTCGCCCTTGACTTTGCCAAATCACCCGAAGGCTGGGTAGTGTTCCAGGGTCTTAACGGCTGTGGCAAGACCCATCTGGCGGCGGCCATTGCCAATTACCGCCTCAAAGAGGGAAAACCGGTCAAATTTGTGGTGGTGCCCGACTTCCTTGACCACCTGCGCCTGACCTTCAGCCCGGAGAGTGCGGTATCCTATGACCAGCTCTTTGAAGAAGTAAAGAATGCCCCGCTGCTCATCCTGGACGACTTTGGCGAGCAGTCAACCACCCCCTGGGCACAGGAAAAGCTCTATCAGATTATCAACTATCGCTATAATGCTCGGCTAGCAACGGTAATCACTACTTGCTACTCACTGGATGAAATTGAGAACCGCATCAGTTCCCGACTAGTAGACCCCAAAATCAGCCTGGTATTTCCTATCACCGCCCCCGATTATCGGAGTGATAGGCGGGCCAGTCAACAGGCCAAGACGAGACTGGGGCGCGGTGGAAAAAGACGCCGGGGCTAGTTGCCAGTTTGCATAGCCTGAGGCTTTTCTAGTAAAATAGGTAGGTTTTTGACATTGATGAAGGGCATGGAAATAATAAAGCTCCCGGTTCTGGTGCTGAACCAGAGCTACGAACCACTCAATATCTGCCGGGTGCGGCGGGCAGTGGTATTGATTCACTACGGCAAGGCGGAGATGCTGGAGAATGGCACCGGATTTATCCACTCCGCCAGCCAGATCTTCCCCGTGCCCTCAGTAATCCGACTGGCAGCGATGATTAAGCGCCCCCGACAGCAAAGGAAGCTAACCCGCCTTGAGGTCTTCCACCGTGACCAATATACCTGCCAGTATTGTGGCAAGCAGAGTCATCAACTTACCCTGGACCATGTCATCCCCCGCTACCGGGGTGGCGAGCACATCTGGGAGAATGTGGTCAGCGCCTGCATACCCTGCAACCGGCGTAAGGCGGGTAAAACACCCGACGAAGCGGGAATGAAACTAAGCCGACGTCCAGCACCGCCAAAGGGTGGCAGCTTCTTCTACCTCCCCCACAGCTACCAGCAAACCCACAACCAGTGGCAAAAATACCTGCCCCAATAGGAACTAGCCCCCTTCAGGCGGCGGCTCCTCAAGCTTAATCTTGCTCAGGGGCAATTCCACCCTTGCCTGGCTCTCAAGCTCAACCCATACCGTTTCCTTGAGCGGATTACCCCCCACCACCACCGCCACCCCCAGGGGGGTGTTCACCCGTTGACCCTCCCTGGGCAATTTCCCCTTCATGGCATGGTACTGCTCACTCTCATAGGCCAGACAGCACAGCAACCGACCGCAAATACCTGATATCTTCATCGGGTTAAGGGGCAGGTCCTGCTCTTTAGCCATCTTGATAGAAACTGGAGACAGCTCGGCTAAGAAATTCATGCAACAAAGCGGGCGTCCGCACCGCCCAAAGCCGCCAATCAACTTGGCTTCGTCCCGAGGTCCGAGCTGGCGCAGCTCAACCTTTTTCTTAAAACGGCTATTTAACTGCCGAACCAGCTCACGAAAATCGACCCTCTCCTCAGCACTGAAGAAGAAGGTAAGCCGGCTGCCATCAAGATTGTACTCTGCGCCCAGCAGCTTCATCGGCAGCCTCAGTTTAGCCACCAGCTTATTACACTCAGCCATGGCTTCAGCTTCCTTGGCTTCAAGCTCCCGAGCCTGCTCAATATCCTCCGGCTCCGCCTTGCGCACTACCGCTTTCAACCCCTTACCCGCCTCGTTCGCCAGGACCTGTTTAGGGGCAATCGCTACCCTCCCCAGCTCCAGGCCGCGAGCCGTCTTGACCACCACATAGTCATTTACCTTCAGCTCAATATCGCCGGCGTCAAAGTAATATACCTTACCCGCCCTCTTGAAACGCACGCCAACAATCTCAGCCATAATTTAACCACCCCTCCCTGGCGGAATACTGAGCATCAGCACCTCAAACGCCAGCCGCGGATTGGCATTCTGTCTCAGCTGCTCCCCCGTCGCCTGGATGCTATTGATAACCGCCCTTATCTGCTCAAGACGGTAACCCCCGGCCATATCAACCAGCGTGGCTTGGTAGTCAATATTGGTGACGGCGCTACCGGAGCCGAGCTTGACCAATAGCAGGTCACGCCACCAGTCAAGCCATAAATCCAGTATCTCCTGAGCCAACCCCCGGCTCTGACCGAACCAGGCTACCAGCTGGGGAACATAACCAAAACGCACTGCGTAATCACCGCCGATAATATCAAGCAACCCCTCGAGCCTCTCAGCACGTAGCTTGAGCAGACGCTCATCAGAAGCCGCCGATATTGCCCAGCCCAGGCAGCCATGACAGAGCCGCGCCAGCAGCCCCGCCCTCTGCCGCTCAACACCCCAGCGCTGGCTAAGAACATTTTCTACCTCGGAGGCAGGCAGGGGGGGTAGCTCAAGTTTCTGGCAGCGAGAAACCACGGTAGCTGGCAGCACCCCGCCACTGGTGGCCAGCAGAATAAAGATCACCCCCGCCGCCGGCTCTTCCAGGGTCTTAAGCAGGCAGTTGGCGGCTTCAGTTGACATGAGCTCCGCCCGCTCAATGATAAATACCTTGCACCTGCCCTCAAATGGCGGCAGGTTTGATGAGTGCTGCATCTGCCTGATCTGGTCAATGCTGATTTCGGCTGAGCCATTAGAGTCCAGCCCTATAATCTGGACATCGGCGTGCTTGCCCGAGGCTATCTTCCGGCAGGAATCGCACTGGCCACAGGGTGGCTCAGTCGCCTGGCAGTTCAGCGCCTGAGCTAAATTTAGCGCCAGGGTCATCTTGCCCACATGAGGAGGACCAACCACCAGATAGGCGTGGGCTATAGACCCCCGCCCCAGGCTGCGCCGGAGCAGGGAAACCACCCTAGATTGCCCCACTACCTGCCACAAATATAACCTCCCGAGCTAAACTAAGTCACACCTCATCAGGTCATCAAGGGTCTCGCGGCGCCGAATAAGGCGCGCCTTGCCTTCCCTGACCAGAACAACGGCGGGCTTGAGCGAGGCGTTATAGTTGCTCCCCAGCGGCAGACAATAGGCACCGCAATCAGCTACCGCGATAATATCACCCGCCGAAACCGGGGGCAGGGCAATATCCTCAATCAGTACGTCCCCGGATTCACAAAACTTGCCGGCAATGGTAACCTTCCCGGCGTCACTCTCCGACATCCTGTTGACAACCACCGCCTCATGCTTCGCCCCGTAAAGGGCGTGGCGGATATTGTCCGCCATCCCCCCATCCACTGAGACATAGCACCTCACCCCGGGTATGTCCTTCACCACCCCTGCCGTATATAACGCCACCCCGGCCTGCCCCACTATTGACCTCCCCGGCTCAACCACCAGCCGTGGCAACGCCAAGCCCAGTTCCTGACATCTGCCAGTAACCCTGGACGCTATCATCTGAGCATAGGCGGAGATGAGCGGGGCGGGAACAGCCACGGCATATTGAATGGCAAAACCACCGCCAACATCCAGCTCCCTGAGCTCAAAATCATTCTTTCGCTTCATCTCAGCGGCAAAGCCAAGTATGATATCAATCGCCTGCCGATAGGGCTCAACCTCAAAGATACCGGAGCCGATATGAAAGTGCAGCCCCAGCAGGTTCAGTTCGGGCATGGACATGGCACTAGCCACCGCCTCCCTGCCATGAACCATGGGGAAGCCGAACTTGGTGTCAACAGCCCCGGTAACGTTATACTTATGAGTACGAGCCTCAACCCCGGGAGAGATGCGCAGCAGTATATCGGGTTTATCTCCCCGCTCCCTGGCGATTTCACCCAGCATCTTAAGCTCGTGAAAATTGTCCACCACGATACGGCCGACGCCCCACTCCAGAGCCAGCCTCAGCTCCTCGGCTGACTTGTTGTTACCGTGAAAATAGACCCTGTCCATGGGGAAATCAACCGAGCGGGCAATACTGAGTTCCCCGCCGGAGACAGCATCCAGCCCCAGCCCCTCCTCCATAAATATCGCGAGCAGAGCCTTATTTATAAACGCCTTGCCGGCATAGATGACCGTTGTCCCGGCATAGCGCTGGCTGAACTCCTGCTTAAATTCGGCGCATTTTTGCCGCAGGCTAGCTTCATCAAAGACATATAACGGGGTGCCAAACTCGGCGGCTAGCTCCACCGCATCACAGCCACCGATAACCAGGTGACCTTTATCATTTACCGCCGATTTTGCCGGAAATAAAGAAAGCCTGGACACCATTTCCTCAATGTTAGCAGTGCCAGCTAAGTAAGTCAATTTGTATTATCACCCTCACCCCCTAGCCCCCTCTCCCTCAAGGGAGAGGGGGAAGATATTAAAAAGAGGGGCTTTCGCCCCTCTTAAACACCCCAGCTAAAACGAGAGAGGGTAATACAACCCCTCTCCAATAAAGCAAGAGATTAGGAGGTGAAGCCCTTAAGGGCGGGAGGGTGGGAAGAAAGAGAAAGGTTAAAAACGGGGAGGAGTGAAAAGCAAAGCCCCCAAAAAAGACGACTCCAGGGCGGGTGGGTGGGAAAAAGAAGTTTAGTGGGAGTGGGGAGAGGGGCGGTTTAGCCCCTTAAATTGACACCCAGTCAATAACAGCACTAGAATATCATTTAAACCAAATTAAAAGAGGCAAAATTTGTATCAAAAGACCACCTTAGATAACGGACTGCGGGTCATCACCGCCAATATGCCCCACACCCGCTCGGTATCCATCTGCATCTTCATCGGTGTCGGCTCAAGGTATGAGACCGAGCCCGAGGCTGGTATCTCGCACTTTATTGAGCACCTCTGCTTCAAGGGGACGAAAAAGCGTCCCTCAGCCCGGGAAATCTCGGAGGCGATAGAGGGGGTGGGGGGGATTATTAACGGGGGCACCGACAAGGAACTGACCATCTACTGGTGCAAGGTGGCTCAGCCCCACTTCCCCCTCGCCCTGGATGTGCTGGCAGACATGCTGCTCCACTCCAAATTTGACCCCGAGGACATAGAAAACGAGCGCCGGGTTATCATTGAAGAGATTAATATGGAAAAAGATTCCCCCGCCCATCTGGTTGACCTGCTCATTGACGAGCTTTTGTGGCCGGCTCACCCCCTGGGAAGGGACATCGCCGGGAGCAAGCAGTCAGTGGCGGCTCTTACCCGGGAGACGATGCTTGACTACATGGGGCGTCAGTATCTACCGGCTAGCAGCGTGGTCGCTATCGCCGGTGCTGTCCAGCACCAGGAGATGGTAACCGCCTTGAGCCAAGCCCTGGGTGGCTGGGCTAACCTCAAGCCCCGCCCTGAATATTCACCATATAAAGAGCAAAAATTCCCGCGGCTACATATTGAGACCAAGGAAACCGAGCAAGCCCACCTCTGCCTGGGACTAAGCGGGTTGCCACTGCTCCACCCCAAGCGCTTCACCCTTGACCTGCTTAACGTTATCCTCGGCGAGGGCATGAGCAGCCGCCTCTTTACCGAGATTCGCGACCGCCTCGGGCTTGCCTACAGCATCCACAGCTTTATTGACCACTTCCTTGACAGCGGCTCAATTACCATCTACGCCGGGGTAGAAACCAAAAACCTCAAAATAGCCATCAACGCTATCCTGGAACAACTCTCCCGGCTCAAAGAGCCAGTCCCTGAGGCTGAATTAACCAAAGCCAAGGAACTAGCCAAGGGACGTCTGCTGCTTCGCATGGAGGATAGCCGCAGTGTCGCCGGCTGGGCGGGGGGACAGGAGGTCCTTACCGGTCAAATCCTCAGCGTTGACCAGGTAATGTCCATTGTTGACGCCATTACCGCCGAAGAGCTCAAAGAGTTAGCCCGCGAGCGGCTGCTCGAAAGCCAGCTCCGCCTAGCAGTAGTCGGTCCGGTGGCTGAGGATGAGCCCCTGGACGAGCTGCTGAAGCTCTAATACTCCATGCCGCCACCGGGTGGCATTGGCGGCGTCTTCTCCTTCTCCGGTATATCAGCCACCAGGGCTTGAGTAATCAGGACCATAACCGCAATGCTGGCGGCATTCTCCAGTGCTGACCTTACCACCTTGGTCGGGTCAACAATGCCCTTCTCCACCATATTGCCGAAGTCATCGGCGACGGCATCGTAGCCGATGCCGGGCTTGCTCTTCTTGACCGCATCCAATATTACCGCCCCATCCTTACCAGCATTGGTCGCAATCCAGCGAATTGGCTCCTCCACCGCCTTCCGGACAACGTTAACCCCGGTGAGTTCATCGCCGCTGACGTCCAGCTTGTCCAGAACCGAGAGGCTATTGATGAGGGCGACACCACCGCCGGGAATAATGCCCTCCTCCACTGCCGCCCTAGTCGCCGAAAGGGCATCCTCAACGCGGTGCTTCCTCTCCTTGAGCTCAACCTCAGTGGCGGCACCAACCTTGATTACACCGACCCCACCCACCAGCTTCGCCTGCCGCTCCTGGAGCTTCTCACGGTCAAAATCGGAGGTGGTTTCTTCTATTTGAGCCTTAATCTGCTTGATTCTGGCCTTAATTGCCTCCTCCGAGCCCTTGCCCTCAACTACGGTCGTGTTGTCCTTATCCATTGTCACCCGCCGTGCCCGGCCCAGGTCCTCAACGGTAACCGACTCCAGCTTGCGCCCCACCTCCTCCGAGATTACCTTGCCTCCGGTAAGGATGGCGATATCCTCAAGCATTGCCTTGCGCCGGTCGCCAAAGCCGGGGGCTTTAACCGCGATGACATTCAGGGTGCCCCGCAGCTTATTGACCACCAGGGTAGCCAGGGCTTCACCCTCAACGTCCTCAGCAATAACCAGCAGATTCTTTGAGACCTGCAGTATCTTCTCCAGTGCTGGCAAGAGGTCGGATATCGCCGATATCTTCTTATCAGTAATAAGGATGTAGGGGTCATCAAGCACCGCCTCCATGCGCTCGGCGTTGGTGATGAAGTAGGGGCTGATATAGCCGCGGTCAAATTGCATCCCCTCAACATACTCGGTCTCATACTTTACCCCCTTGGACTCCTCCACGGTGATAACCCCGTCCTTGCCCACCTTCTCCATCACCTCGGCAATCAGGGTGCCGATTTCGCTGTCCTTCGCCGTGATGGTGCCAACCTGAGCAATCTGCTCCTTGCCCTTGACCTCAATAGATACCTTCTTAAGCCCCTCAATAATAGCCCTGGTCGCTTTCTCAATGCCCCGCTTCAGCGCCATGGCGTCGGCGCCGGCAGCCACGTTCTTAAACCCCTCGCTGATAATAGCGTGGGCGAGGACAGTGGAGGTGGTGGTGCCATCGCCGCAGGCATCATTGGTCTTGGTCGCTGCCTCCTTAACCAGCTGGGCTCCCATGTTCTCAAAGGGGTCAGGAAGCTCAATATCCTTGGCAATGGTAACCCCGTCATCAATTACCGTCGGTGGACCCCACTTCTTATCCAGCACCACACAGCGCCCCTTGGGTCCAAGGGTCACCTTAACGGCATCAGCCAGGGCGTCTACCCCCCGCTTCAGGGCATGCCTGACCTCCTCATCAAATATAATCTGCTTCGCCATCTTAATCCCTCCTTAAATCCTTATTGTTTCTTAACCTTTTTGGCTAAAATGTCAACCTCACGCAGGATTATAACCTCCTTGTCATCAACCTTATACTCCGTGCCGCCATACCTGGCATAGATAACTATATCACCCACCTTGACATCCATGGCTATCCGCTTTCCATCCTCGGATAGCCTGCCCGGACCAACCGCCAGGACCTCCCCTTCCTGGGGCTTCTCCTTGGCGGTATCGGGAAGGAAAATCCCCCCCCTCGTCACCTCCTCCCGCTCAATAGGTCTAACCACTAGCCGGTCACCTAACGGCTGAAGCTTAAACGCCATTGCAACCCTCCTTCTTCAATCAGTAACCACGCCTAATTTTAGCAGTCGCACAGTAAGAGTGCTAACGCACTATCATAGCGCACCCAGTCACAAGTCGCAACTCAATAGACGGCTATTTATAGCCAATCTAAGCCGCTGGCAGGCATTCAGGGTCAATAACTGCCCCTTTTCTTCCCAAATTTCCCTGCTGCTCGCACTTAAGCCAGCTTGAGGCTGGGAAATACATCCACGTCTAAGCCACTGGTCTTGCCTGCCTTAAGCCGGTAATAACCGCAGGCGGCAATCATGGCGGCGTTATCGGTGCACCACGCTGGCTTGGGAATCAGGACGGGCAGGGGAGATTTTTCCACCAGCCTTTTGCGGAGCAGCCCATTGGCTGCCACCCCGCCCGCCAGCAGAATCTGCTTCACCCGCCGCTCCTTAGCCAGCATCAGCGTCTTGGTAACCAGGACGTCAATCACCGCCTCCTGAAAACTGGCAGCGGCGTCAGCCACCGACGAGACCTTGCCCGCTTCCACCAGGCGCAGCAGCGCCGTTTTAACCCCGCTGAAGCTGAAGTCGCTACTCCCCTTCAGCCAGGCGCGGGGCAGCTGAACAGTTGCCGCTCCTCCCCTTGCCGCCCCCTCAATGGCCGGACCGCCGGGATAACCCAGCTCCAGTATCCTGGCGGCTTTATCAAAGGCTTCACCGGCGGCATCGTCCCGCGTCCGCCCCACAACAACGTAATCCCCATGCCCCCGCATCAACACCAGGTCGCTATGCCCCCCGGAAACAATAAGGCAGACCACGGGAAAATCGATGCTCTGGCTGTCCAGCCAGTTGGCGTAGATATGGCCCTCAAGGTGGTTAACCCCGGTAATGGGCAAGCCATGAGCCAGGGCAATAGCCTTAGCCGCATTAACCCCCACCAGTAATGAGCCCGCCAGACCCGGCCCGATAGTCACGGCAATGCCATCTAGCTCTTTCCAGGTAGTTTTAGCCATTGCCTGTTTGAGTATCGGGATAATGGACAGGATATGCTGGCGGGAGGCGACCTCGGGGACAACCCCGCCGTAGCGGGCGTGGATTTCCACCTGAGAGGCAACCTGGCTGGACAGAATGCTTGTCCCGTCCTCCACCACCGCCACCGCCGTTTCATCGCAGGAGGTCTCAATGCCCAGGATTTTCATACCCCTGAATTATAGCATAGACGGTCAGCGCTATGCTTTGACACGCCTACTAGCCAATGCTATGATGACAAGGGGGTGACGGCATATGTCTAGCGTTGAAACGCTCTACCTGGTGCTTCTCATCATCTGTCTCCTGCTCTCCGCTTTCTTCTCCAGCTCAGAGACAGCCTTTGTCTCGCTACAGAGGATAAGGATTGAGCACCTGGTCAATACCAAGGTCAGGGGGGCAAAGCGAATAGCCAGAATGGTGGCACAACCGGAAAAGCTCCTGTCCACCATCCTGCTGGGTAATAACTTCGTCAACACCGCCGCCGCCGCCCTGGCTACGTTTCTCGCCGTCTCCCTCTGGGGGGAGGAGGGTATCATCATTGCTACCATAGTGGTAACCATCGTGCTACTGATATTCGGTGAGACCACTCCCAAGACCATAGCCACCAGGCACGCTGAGAAGCTATCCCTTGTCTTTGCCCAACCGATAGAGGCAATGTCGTGGTTCCTGACTCCGCTGGTGGTGGCGCTGAGCTGGATTGCCTCAGGATTCAGCAAGCTATTCGGCGGGGTGCCGGTGCCCCGGTCTCTGGCAAGCGAGGAGGAAATCCGAACCATGATATCGGTGGGGCACAAGGAGGGGACTTTAGAGAAGGGAGAGGCGGAGATGCTACACAAGGTATTTGAGTTCGGCAACAACCCGGTCAAGGAGGTTATGGTGCCCCGCACCGAGGTGGTATGGGTGAAGAAGGGGGCCAGGCTCGCCGACTTCCTCAAACTTTACACAAAGTCGCCGCTATCCCGCTTCCCGGTATATGAGGACAAGATGGACAATGTGGTCGGCATCCTTTCGGTAAAGGATGTGCTTATGGCTCAGGCGAAGAAGGCTATCAGCAATGAGGGCGTCATTGATGAGCTGATTCGCCCGGCATACTTTGCCCCGGAGACAAAGCGAATCAGCGAGCTCTTCGCCGAGATGAGGGACAGGAACTACCGGATGACGGTGGTCGTTGACGAGTTCGGCGGCACTGCCGGGGTGGTCAGCCTCAGCCGGCTGATGGAGGAGATTGTCGGTCCGGTAGGCGATGAGCTGGCGGCAATAGAAAAGGAATATGAAACACTAAACGAGCATACCTTCCAGATTGATGGCGGGATGCGCCTTGAGGAAGCCAACGAAGAGATGGGCTTGAACCTGCCCCCGGGTGACTACGAAACTGTAGCCGGCTTTGTTCTCAACCTTCTCGGGCGTATACCGAAACGCGGTCAGAAGATAAAGTACAAGGACTTACAGCTAGTGATAACTGAAATGAAAGGGCTGAAAATCGAAAAAATCCTGGTGACCAAGGAAAGCCATGCAAAGGCTGCGGGTTAGATTCTGCCGGGGGGAAGAGATAAAGTTCATCTCGCACCTAGATATAATGCGTCTGTGGCAAAGAGCCCTCCACCGCGCCGGGATACCGCTGGCTTACAGCGAAGGATTTAGCCCCCACCCCAGGATATCGCTAGCCGCCCCCCTTCAGGTGGGGATAACCAGCCAAGCTGAGCTAATGGACATCTTCTGCACCAAGTGGGTCTCCCCGCACTTCTTCACCAACGCGGTAAACCAGCAACTGCCAGCCGGCATCGAGATACTGCAGGTCTACGCCGTCGCCCCGACCATGCCCTCCCTGCAATCACAGGTCAGCCACACCGAATACGAGGTCCAGATAGAAACGGAAAAGGACAAGCCGGATATAGAGTCAGCCCTCGCCTCCCTGCTATCGGCAAAGAAATTGCCCTGGCAACATGAAAGGGATACCGGCACCCGAAATTACGACCTGAGGGCTTTGATTGATAAGCTGTGGCTTACTCAGTGGCATAAAGGACACTGCACCATAGGCATGAGGCTACGCTGCGACAACAGCGGTTCGGGAAGACCGGAGCAGGTGGCAGCCGCCCTCGGCTTTAGCTACCCCCACTCCATCCACCGCACCAAGCTCATCCTGAGGACAAGCTAATATGGGAGAAAGCCAACACCCACTTGAGCAGCGAGTGCTGGGTTTCATCCAGGGCCGCCGGCTAGTCTCCGGCAAGAAACTGGTGGTGGCGGTATCCGGCGGAGCGGACTCGGTGTGCCTGCTGCACATCCTGGTGAAGCGGCAAAAAGAGCTGGGTATAAAGCTTCATGTTGCTCACCTCAACCACCGGCTCCGGGGAACTGAGTCTGAGGCTGACGCTAAATATGTCTCCGATTTGTCCCGCCAGCTGGGTATTCCAGCCACCATAGAAGGGCGGGAGGTAAAGGGCTACCAAGCCGAGCACCGCCTTTCCCTGGAGGAAGCCGCCCGCGAGGTGAGGTATGACTTCCTGGCCGAGGTGGCGAAGACCATCGGAACAAACCTGGTAGCAGTGGGGCATACCAGGGATGACCACATCGAGACCATACTGCTGCACCTCATCCGGGGGACAGGAACCAAGGGGCTGCGGGGACTTCAGCCATATACCGATTGGAAGTCAAAAAGCGGCAGCATCGCTATCATAAGACCCCTGCTGGAGATAAGCCATCAGGAAACGGAAGACTACTGCCAGAGCCATGAGCTCAAGCCCAGGATTGATGCCTCAAACATTTCTCTCTCGCCACTGAGAAACCGGGTCCGCCATCAGCTCTTGCCCCTGCTTATGAGCTATAACCCCGGCATCGCTCAAGCCCTGCTCCGAACCGCTCAGATTGCCAGCGATGACATTGACTTTCTGGATAAAGAAATTGCCCGCCTCTGGGATGAGGTCGCCCGAGAACAAGGGAAAGCCATTGTTTTAGACCGGGAAAGGCTTGACCGGCTGCCCCCCGCCCTGAAGCGCTACCTCTTGCGGGCAGCGGTGGAAAGAATGCTCGGCAGCGCCAAGGACATTGAGATGAGACATATTGAAGAAATGATGTCGGCATTAACCAAGGCGGCGGGGAAGAGGCTCAGCCTGCCCCGGGGTCTAATCTTTTCCCTAGAATATGATAGATACCTTTTAGCCTCAGACTCCGCTGTCTTATCCCCCCTCCCCGTTTTAAGCGGCGAATTTCAGCTAGGGATCCCCGGCGAGACCCGCCTACCGGGCTGGCGCATAGAGGCAACAATCATAAACAGGGAAGGGATGGCAGAAAAAGATAATTTTACCGCCTATTTTGATTTGGCTAAAACTGGTGACAGGCTGCTGGTGCGACCCCGTAAGCGGGGGGACAGGTTCCAGCCGCTGGGCTTAGACCAGCCCAAGAAGGTGAATGAGTTTATGATAGACGCCAAAATCCCCCGTGCCTGGCGCCAACAAGTTCCCATCGTCTGCTCACCGGAGCAAATTATATGGGTGGTCGGCTGGCGTATCGACGAGCGGGCAAAGGTGAGCGAGGATACAAAACAGATTCTGCGCCTGAATTTTGAGCGGGACTAATTAGTGAACAAGTTTGTAATCCATGAACACGAGGCACTGAGAGCTGGCTGGCACCATGATTTGCGGCTGGAAAGAAACGGCGTTCTGAAAAGCTGGGCAGTGCCAAAGGGTGTACCTGAAGAGCCAGGAGTTCGTAGATTAGCCAAGCCAGTCGAAGACCACAGCTTGGGTTACAGGAAATTTGAGGGTGAGATAGCAGATGGCTATGGTGCTGGTAAAGTCAGAATTTGGGACATGGGAACGTATGAGACGAAGTCTTGGAGCGATACGAAGATAGAAGTGATATTTCATGGTAAAAGGTTACTTGGTGAGTATGTGCTGCATTGGATAGATAAGATGGGGGGTTGGCTGCTTTGGAAACGCTGAGACTCGGAAGGGTAACCCATCCCCCTGACCCCCTTCCCTTTGTAAGGGAAGGGGGAAATATTTAATTAAGAGAGGCTCCGCCTCTCTTTAACTCTCCACTGATAAAAGAGAACACCCCCCAACTTAATGGGGTGTTTAAGAGGGGCGAAGCCCCTCTTTTTTAAAAACTCTTCCCCCTTCCCCTTACCAAGGGGAAGGGGGATAAAGGGGGATAGAGTTCAAAATAATCTCCTACAATATACGCTTCAGCCTGGAGTTGGGGGTGATGCCGGGGATTCTGCCCCGCTTGGCGATTGGCTTGCCTCCTATCTCATGGAGGTCGGCGGTAAAATCAATGGGCTTAGCCCCGCTGATATAGCTGCCGACGCCAAAGCCATCAACCGGCGCCCCTTCGGCAACAAACTGCTTGATGCGCTCAACGTCAATGCCGCCGCTAACAAAAATCTTGACCTTCTTGAAGCCGGCCAGATCCAGCCTCGCCCTGACCTCCCTGACCAATCCGGGGGTGACCCTACCCCGCTCCGGCGGGGTATCAAGGCGGACGGCATCAAGCCTTTCCCCCAGCGCCTCAGCTACCAGAACAGATTCCTCCGCTTCATCCTTAAAGGTGTCAACCAGGGAAATGCGGGGCACCCCCGCCGGCATACGCTTATCAAAGGCAAGGGTAGCCTTAACCGTATCCCCGATAATTAAAATCAGGGCATGGGGTATCGTCCCTGACGGCTCAATGCCCGCCAGCTTCGCCCCGGCGATACTGGAGCAGCCGGCGCAGCCGCCGACAATAGCCGCGTAATCCATTATCCCCGCCACCGAAGGATAGACATGGCGGGCACCAAAGCTGATGACGGGCATTCCCCGGGCGGCTTCGACACACTCCCTGGCAGCCGTCGCCCAGCCGCTGCAATGGGCTAAGATGCCATCTATCGCCGTCTCATACATCCCGTAGCTCTGATAGGGGGCGGTGATGCGCAATACCACCTCTTTTTCGGCCATGAGCTCACCCTCAGCCAGCGCCCAGACCTCACCCTTGCCCTCGGGCAAGACCCGGGAGAGTAGAGCCTTGACCTCATCTATGCCGCAGAACACCCCTCCCCTGCTGGCGAACACCTCCATCGTCGCCACCGGGTTAAGCCCCTCGCCGCGCAGTATCTCCACAGTGCGGGCGAAGTAAACGTCAGCCGTCTCCCCGGAGAGGACAGCCTCATCGGGTTCAAACCGGGCTGGCTTAGCCCGTCTAACCCCGGGGCTGGTCAGCTTAGCCCCCAATACCTGTTCCATGTACCCCAGGGCGAAGTGGTGCCCCTTCTCATCAAAGGAGGCGACGCAGTCAACCGGCACCTCCACCTCGTAACCACGGACTCTGGCATCAGCCACCGCCGAAAGGACGCAGATGTGAGTGCATACCCCGCAGATAGTCACCTTCTCCGGCTTCAGCCTTTTCAGCTTCTCCTCAAGTGAGGTGCCAAAAAATGAGCTGAAGGTCTTCTTGGGTATTATCTCGCCCTTATATTTGGCTAGTTCCGGGATGACCTCAGCCTCGGCAGTGCCCTCAATGGCGTGCGGGGGGAACATCTTGAACTCGGGGTCATCGGGGGCATGGTGGTCACAGAGGAAGAAAATCTTGGCGCCCCGGGCAAGCTCCCTCTCCAGCAGGCGCTGAACATTGGGGATGATGCGCCGCGCCCTCTCCCCGCAATACAGGGGATAACCCTCCTCCAGAAAACCCCGGAGCATATCAGAAACTATTATTGCATTAGCCATAGTCCGCCTCACTTTCCACCTGCTTTCTTGAGATTACTAACACCCTGACCCCCTTAGTGCCGGAAATGCCTTTCGCCGGTAAAGACCATCGCCACATTATACCTGTCAGCCGCCTTGATTGAGTCTTCGTCCCTTATTGAGCCGCCGGGCTGGATGATAGCCGTTACCCTGGCGGCGGCGGCCGCCTCAACCACGTCGGGGAAGGGGAACATGGCGTCCGAAGCCAGCACACTGCCGGCAACCTTGTCTCCGGCTTTCTCAATAGCTATCCGGGCACTGATAATGCGGCTGGGCTGCCCGGCTCCCATCCCCAGAAGCGTCCTATCCTTAACTAACACGATGGCATTAGACTTAATATGCTTGACCGCCCTCCAGGCAAAGAGCAAATCCTTCACTTCTTCTGGCGTTGGCTGGCGCTTGGTTACCGTCTTCAAGCTGACGCTAGCCTCGGGCAGGGAGTCTGAACTCTGGACTAAAAGCCCGCCCTTCACCCGGCGGAAATCAAGGTAGCCGGCTGGCGCCCTGCCATAACCCGGCGGCAGCCCGGCGACAAGGATACGCAAGTCCTTCTTCGTCTTTAGCAATTTTAGCGCCTCAGCTTCGTACTTGGGGGCGATAACTATCTCATAGAAGACCGGCTTCATCTCCTCAGCCATCGCCAGGGTAACCGCCCGGTTGCAGGCAACGATGCCGCCAAAGGCGGCTACCGGGTCGCCGCTGAAGGCGCGCCGATAGGCTTCGGCGATATCCTCATGGCTTGCCAGCCCGCAGGGGTTGGTATGCTTGATAACCGCCACCGTGGCTGCCGAGAAGTCAGTTACCGCCCCCCAGGCGGCATCGGCGTCAAGGATATTATTGAAAGAAAGCTCCTTTCCCCCAAGCTGCTCCGCCCAGGTGATGCCGGTATCTATTCCACCCCCCGCTATCGGCTCGGCATAGAAGGCAGCCTGCTGGTGCGGGTTCTCGCCATAGCGAAGCCCATAGCGCTTCTTCAGGGCAATGGTCATCTCCTCAGGGAAGCCCTCTATATCTTGCCTCAGGTAGCGAGAGATAGCGGTATCATAGACGGCAACATGCTGGAAAGCCTTCTGCGCCAGGCGTTTGCGCTCCGCTAAGTCCAAGCCTCCCTCCTTCAATTTCTCCAGAACCAGAGGGTAGTCAGCCGGGTCAACAACCACAACAACGCTGGGAAAATTCTTGGCGGCCGCCCGAATCATGGTCGGCCCGCCGATATCAATATTCTCCAGCGCCTCATCAAGGCTAACCCCTTTCTTAGCTACCGTCTGGACGAAGGGGTAAAGGTTAACCGCCACCAGGTTGATTTCACCGATATTATGCTTAGCCAGCTCCTCCATATGGGCGGCTATCTTGCGGTTGGCCAGAATGCCGCCGTGAACCATGGGGTGCAGGGTCTTTACCCTACCGTCAAGAATCTCGGGAAAGCCGGTAATCTCGGAGACGCTCTTTACCGGAACTTTAGCCTCCGCCAGCGCCTTTTTAGTGCCACCGGTAGAGAAGACCTCAAAGCCAAGCTTAACTAAGCCCTTGGCAAAGTCGGTTACGCCCGTCTTATCCGAGACGCTAACAATGGCTCGCATAAAACCTCCTACTGTTGAATAACCACCCTCGCCTCCCCCTGCTTTATCACCTCGCCGATAAGTTTAGCCTCAGGCAGGGCTTTGGTAAAATGGCCAACATTATCCGGTGAGCAAATTATAACCATACCGATACCCATATTAAATACATGAAACATCTCATCTCGGTCAATATTGCCCCGCTTCTGAATAAGGTTAAAGATGGGAGGTACCGTCCATGACTTACTATCAAATTTTGCCGCCAGACCTTCGGGCAGAACGCGAGGCACATTATCAATCAAGCCGCCGCCGGTAATATGAGCCATGCCCTTAATCATCGGCAATAGCGGCTTCAACTGATGAAGGTAGCCGCGGTGAGGCTCAAGGAGCGCCTCGCCCAGAGTTTGACCTAATTCAGGATAGTGGATATTTAACCCCGATGGCTCAACGCCAAAAATCCGGCGCGCTAAGGAATAGCCATTGGTATGAAGCCCGCTTGAGGGCAAGCCAATGATAGTATCCCCAGCCGCAATCGTCCTGCCCATAATAAGCTTTTCCTTCTCCACCACCCCGATGATAAAGCCGACCAGGTCATAGTCCTCCCCGGCGTATAATCCCGGCATCTCCGCCGTCTCGCCGCCGATAAGGGCGCAGCCCACCTCACGGCAGGCAGAAGCCAGCCCGCGGGCGATAGCCTCCACCGCCTCCGGCTTGAGCTTACCCATAGCGATATAGTCCAGAAAGAACAGTGGCTCGGCGCCGCAGGTAAGTATGTCATTGACGCCGTGATTGACGATGTCAATGCCCACGCCTTCATGCCTGCCCAGAGCCGAGGCAATCTTAAGTTTAGTCCCCACCCCGTCAACGCTGGAGACCAGGACCGGCTCTTTATACCCCTTAAATTCAAAGAGCCCGCCGAAAAAGCCAACGCCAGACAAGACCTGAGGACCATAGGTTGAACGGGCGTGTTTGCTAATCAGTTTTTTGGCTTTAGCCGCCGCCTCAATATTGACCCCGGCTTCGGTGTAGGTATGCTTGATTGCCAACAATCGCCTCCGCCTCTAGACTAGCAGAAACCAAGCTACAACTCAAATCCCGATGAGCTTTAGCCAGAGGTTTAAAGAGGGGCTATTAATCAGTGGATGCCGTCTCCAGTGCCAGCTTATCCATCTGAAGCTGCACCGGAATCGGGTAGTCGCCGGTAAAGCAGGCGAGGCAGAAGATATCGCGGGGCAGAGCCACCGCCTTAATCAGTCCGTCAATGCTCAGATAGCCCAGCGAATCAGCCCCGATAAAATCCCTGACCTCGGGCACCGTCTTATGAGACGCGATTAGCTCGGCGCGGGTAGCCATATCCACACCGAAGAAGCATGGGTAGCGAATGGGCGGGGCGCAGATACGCATATGCACCTCTTTAGCCCCTGCCCTTCTCAGCAGCCCCACCACCTTGGGGGTGGTAGTGCCGCGGACGATGCTATCGTCAATCACCACCACCCGCCTGCCATCAAGCATCTGGGGCAAGGGGTTAAACTTCAGCTTAACGCCAAGGTCCCTGATGCGCTGGTCAGGTTCAATAAAGGTACGCCCGACATAGCGGTTCTTGAGCAACCCCTCAGCCAGGGGTATGCCTGAATAGCGGGCATAGCCGATGCCGGCGGCGGTCGCCGAATCAGGCACGCCCATAACCAGGTCGGCATCCACCTTGTGTTCCTCAGCCAGCCCCTCACCCATCGCCAGTCGTGCCGGGTAAAGCAGCCGACCGTTAATCAATGAATCAGGGCGGGCAAAGTAGATATACTCAAAGATACATAAAGCCTTCCGGCTCACCTCTTCCTGGTAACTATCAATCCCGTTGTCGGTAATAGCTACTATCTCGCCGGGCTCAATCTCCCGGAGCAAGGTGGCGCCAATATGGTCAAGGGCACAGCTCTCCGAGGCGATAACCCACCCGCCATTAATCGCCCCCAGACACAAGGGGCGCACACCAAAGGGGTCGCGAACCCCATACAGGGTATGGTTGGTCAGGATGGTCAGGGAATAGGCCCCCTGGAGCCGATGCATGGCATACTTTATCCTGTCCACCCAGCTTTTCTCCGGGGAAGACAGGATAAGGTTAGCGATAACCTCGGTATCGGTGGAGGTATTGAAGGTATAGCCCTGGTCACAGAGCTCCTGATAGAGGTGCTCGGCATTGACGATATTACCGTTGTGGGCGATGGCGAGGGCATTTTTGCCCTCACCGACGATAAGGGGCTGGGCATTAGTTACCCGGCTGGAACCCCTGGTGGAGTAGCGGTTATGCCCGATGGCAATATCGCCGGTGAGTTGAGTCAGCGAATGCTCATCAAATACCTGGGAGACCAGCCCCATGTTGGCGTAAACCTGGAGTCGTTTGCCATCGGTGGTGGCGATACCGGCGCTTTCCTGACCGCGGTGCTGAAGGGCAAATAAGGCAAAAAAGGTAAGTCGGGCTACATCCTCACCAGGGGCATAAACCCCAAAAATGCCACAACTTTCGTGCAAGCTATTTGCCTCTCAATTTAATTATAAACCAACTTCTATCTAGAGGTCAATTTATTAACCTGCCTGAGTCAACCTCAAGAGGAGGAAGAACTCCCTATTCCCCGAAGCACCAAGGATAGGCGAAGCTAACAACCCCCCCAGCCTGAAGCCATGGCCTACCATCCAGCTAATAAACCTTCCCAGAACCCGGGCATGGACAGCCGGCTGCCTGACGATACCCCCCTTACCCACCTCGCTGCGTTTAGCCTCAAACTGAGGCTTAATAAGCACCAGCAGATAGCCATCATCCTTCAGCAACCGAGCTACCGAGGGTATAACCTTCTCCACCGAGATAAAGGACAGGTCTACCGTCGCCAGGTCAACCCTTTCCGGCAGGGGGATGGGGTAGCGGGCATTCACCCGCTCCATAACCACCACCCGTTTGTCCTGTCTCAGACGGTAGTCAAGCTGACCATAGCCCACATCGATGGCATAGACCCGCCTTGCCCCCCGCTTGAGCAGGCAATCGGTAAAGCCGCCGGTTGATGCCCCGATATCAGCCGCTACCCGGGCGGAGACATCAAGCTGAAAATGGTCAAGGGCATAGTCAAGCTTTATACCACCCCGACTGACAAAAGGAGGCGGCTGGAGAATATTAATTGCCGCCTCCTCAGCAACCAGAGTCCCCGACTTGGTAATGGTTCTCCCCGCCACCACCACCTCCCCCGCCATGATTAAAGCCTGAGCCTTGGCCCGGCTCTCCACCAGCCCCCTGTCCACCAGTAAGCTATCAATCCTCCGCTTTGCCACCGCTGGTTATAATAGCAACCCCGCTTAATGAAAGCAAGAAACTACCCAGTGAGACTGTCTCTTCTACCTCACCCCCTTAATCCCCCTCTCCTTCAAAGGAGAGGGGGAGGATTTTTTGGGAAGAGGGGCTTCGCCCCTCTTAAACACCCGGCTGAGAGTGGTATAATGGGGGTATGGAAGTTGGAGACTGGATTACGCTTGCCGCTGTTATTGTAGCGTTAGGGATAGGTGTAGCATCTATTTTACATACCCAAAGCTTGCAGAAAAGAGAGCGTAGAGAAAGACTATTAAATGAGATTATTGAGTGGGCTATAGATGTTTGTAGATGCGGTCTTACGCCTCCTAAAATACCGACAAGCAAAACATCTACATCACTATACTTATTGGATACCTTGGCAGAGTTATCGCTTGAGTTCGAATCAATTTCCGGAAGAACTGAATACATCAATAGAATCGCCTTAAATTTTGGCGGCAATCTACAAAGTACTGTGCATAGTCTAGCTGAAGTTGTCGGAGTCCGCACCAAATTGATAGAGGAACAAATTGACATATTAAAGGGGAAAAGAATTGATGTCTCGGGTACAGCCGAACTCACTGAAACCAGTGATTTTAAAAAGTGGGTTTCATCATGGGATTGGCCAAAAGGTTTAAGCAAAAGCTTCAAAGTAATTATGTTCAAGATGATGATGAATAGAACCATACTTTTAGATAATGCTAAACAAGTAATAGAGGAAGCTACCAAAATCAAGACCAAAGATATAGGAAAGGGGGAGGCGAACATGCCTAAAAAAGGCGAAGCTGCAGAAGGCAATAAGCCAAAGTCGTTAAAGCGGTTTGCAATATTGCCGTTCCTTATCCTTATTAACTTGGGATTTATTATTTTTCTGGCCCGATGTATTCAGCAAACGTCAGAAACTAGGCTGCTTTATCTTATGGATAGTATCCTATTAGCCTCAACTGCGCTATTGGCATTATCAACTATATTGTTAAGTAGTAGATACTTTGTAGATGGCAAGAAACCCATGAGAAATGGAAGCTATCGCAAAGCGTATAACTGGCTTTGTTATTCTCTACTATTGGGATTTGTTACAATCTTTCTAGGAATAATGTGGTTCATCATACCAGTCGAAAACATATTACTTGCACTTTCACTAATATTATTCATTAATCAACTTATGCTTTTTATCACCCCTTTTATAGAATCTGGCATATTTATGAAGAGGTAATCTTGGGACGCACTAATTGGTAGTACAAATTGTACGACATTATCAAAAAGGAATTTATCAAGCTGATAAACGAGAAGGGGCTGCAGGGGGAGAGGGTCATAATTCGGGCAACTCCCCTCTCCACCGAGCAGGCTATTGGCAACCCTGAGGACAGGGACTACCCGCTGGTGGTTGGTGTTGAGCGCCTGATGCAGGCCGAGTTCAGGGGCTCGCTGGGGCAGGCATATACTGACATGTACGGCGACTTCAGCAGCCGGCTGTCCGAGATTGTGGCGATGGACCTGAAAAACAACTTCCGCAGAGCCATCTTTATCTCCAGCCTGAACGCCGTCATGAAGCACCTGGGTCTGATAAGCAGGACGGTACACTGCAAGAATGCCCAGCCCCGGGAATGCAGCCAGGAGCTGGTAAGATATATAGAGAAAAACTATGGTCAGCCTAAGGTGGCGATGGTCGGCTTTCAGCCGAGGATGGTGGAGGCATTAGCCAAGCACTTTGAGCTAAGGGTGACCGATATGGACAAGGATAACATTGATAAAGAAAAATTCGGCGTAAAAATATATGACCCCGTCCACGCCAAAGAGAACCTAGGCTGGTGTGATATCGCCCTGGTAACCGGCACTACCATAGTAAATGATACTATAGACCAGTTCAGAATATCCAAGCCGCTAATCTTCTACGGTATCACTATATCGGGGACAGCCAAACTGCTGGGCTTAGACCACTTCTGCCCCTTCGGTGGCTAAATTCTATTCGAGATTGACTATCACCCTATCCCCCTTTATCCCCCTTCCCCTCTAGGGGAAGGGGGAAGTAGTTTTAAGAGGGGGGCTTCGCCCCCCTCTTTTTTACCTCTCCCCCTCTCCTTAGAAAGGAGAGGGGGATTAAGGGGGTGAGGTTACCATATGAAATTCGGGTTCCCTGAAAAATCGCAGATTTTTTAGGGTGAAAAGGGGGTGAGGTTAATAAATAATCTCGGCTTTATTGCCGATACTCAGATATAGGTGCTATAATCGGTAAACCATGAAGCTGAGTCGTGAAGAGGTGCAACATATTGCCCTGCTTGCCCGGCTGGGCATGACTGAGTCCGAGCTCGAGCGGTTCAGAGAGCAGCTATCCAATATCCTGGAGAACTTCCAGATATTGCAGCCGGTAGATACCACTGACGTTCCCCCCACCGCCCAGCCTATTCCCCTCCAGAATGTAACCAAGGATGATGAAGTAGCTCCTTCCCTGCCGCCGGACGATGTTCTCGCCAACGCCCCGCAGAGAGAGGGGGAATTCTTCAGGGTAAAAGCGGTGCTGGAGTAATAAATATGCAGCTTACCATTCATGAAGCCCAGCAATTACTCAAAAATAAAAAGCTTTCCTCGGTTGAGTTGACCAAGGCCTGCCTTGAGCGTATCCGGCAGGTGGAGCCAAAGGTCCATGCCCTGGTTACCGTCACTGACGAGCTGGCGCTAAGGCAGGCAGAAAAGGCTGACCGGCTCATTGCCAAGGGTAATGCCCATCCCCTCACCGGCATACCGGTGGTAATCAAGGACAATATGTGCACCAAGGGGGTGAGGACCACCTGCTCGTCAAGGATGCTGGAAAATTTCGTGCCGCCCTACGAGGCTACCGTGGTGGAGAAGCTCAATAGCAGCGGGGCGGTAACTATTGGCAAAGCCAATATGGACGAATTTGCCATGGGCTCATCCACCGAGCATTCCGCCTTCTTTGCCACCCACAACCCCTGGGACCTGAGCCGGGTCCCCGGGGGCTCAAGCGGCGGCTCAGCGGTCGCCGTTGCCGCCGATGAGGCAATCTATGCCCTTGGCTCGGACACCGGGGGCAGTATCCGCCAGCCAGCCGGTTTCTGCAGCGTTACCGGCTTGAAGCCGACCTACGGCCGGGTAAGCCGCTATGGGCTGGTTGCCTTCGCCAGCTCCCTTGACCAGATTGGTCCCCTAACCAAGGATGTTACCGACGGCGCCATAGTGTTAAATGCCATCGCCGGCTACGATAACAGGGACTCAACCTCAGCCCCCTACCCCGTGCCCGATTATACCAAGTGCTTAAGCGCTGACCTCAAGGGTCTTTCCATCGGCGTGCCCAAAGAATACTTCGTTGCCGGGATGCAGGGTGAGGTGGAAAAAGCCCTGCGCGCCGCCATCAATAAGCTTAAAGAGCTCGGGGCAAAGGCAGGAGAGGTATCCCTCCCCCACACCCCCCATGCCCTGGCGGTATACTATATTATTGCCCCCTCGGAGGCTTCAGCTAATCTGGCTCGCTATGACGGGGTGAAGTACGGCTTCTCCTATCAAAAGACAGACAATATGTGGGAGGCTTTAGAGAGGACAAGGCAATTCGGCTTCGGCGACGAGGTAAAGCGGAGAATTATGCTCGGCACCTACGCCCTCTCCGCCGGCTACTATGACGCCTATTACCTTAAGGCGCAAAAGGTGCGCACCTTAATCAGGCGGGAGTTTGACCAGGCATTTGAAAAATACGACGCCCTAGTTACCCCCACCTCCCCCACCGTGCCATTTAAGATTGGGGAGAAGATGGAAGACCCCCTGCAGATGTACCTGAGCGATGTCTGCACCTTGCCGATAAACATTGCCGGCCTGCCAGCAATCTCCATCCCCGCCGGCTTTAGTGACGGTCTGCCCATCGGCATGCAGCTCATCGGCAAGCCCTTCGGCGAGGAGACTATTTTAAGAATCGCCTACGCCTACGAGCAGGCGACGGAGTGGCATAAGAGAAAGCCAGAAATTTAGGGGAGGTGTGGTTATGGATGAATTAAAGACTAATGTTCTCTACTTCGGCGACAATCTGGAAATACTGCAAAACAGGAATTATTTCCCTGACGAATGTATTAACCTTGTCTATCTCGACCCGCCTTTCAGCAGTAATAGGGACTATAATATTCTTTATAAGGAAGTTAGTGGCAAATGGTCTGAGGCGCAGATAAAGGCTTTCTCTGATACTTGGACGTGGGATAAAGCCGCAGAGGACACTCTTCAGGATATCCGACTAAAAGCACCCTTAGAAGTAGGTAAGCTTATTGAGGGAATGGTGGAAGGCATTGGAACCACACCAGTGTCAGCATATTTAGTGATGATGACCCCAAGGCTGCTTGAGATGCACCGTGTGCTCAAGGATACTGGCTCTCTTTATCTTCACTGTGACCCCACTGCCAGCCATTATCTCAAGCTCATCCTTGATCGGATATTCGGGACAAGGAACTTTCGTAATGAAATTGTCTGGTCATATCGGACTGGTGGGGCAAGCAAAAGGCATTTTGCCAGAAAACATGATACGATCTTTTTCTATTCTAAATCTGATAACTACGTGTTCAATCCACAAAAGGAGAGAATTTATTACGAAAAACCCTTCTTTAGCCCCCAAAAGGATGCACAAGGTAGATACTACGCTGATGTCTTTGTGAGAGACATTTGGGAAATTCGCGCTGTGATAAATGTTTCTAAGGAGCGCCTTGGCTATGCGACTCAGAAACCTCTTGCCCTGTTAGAGCGTATTATTGAGACTAGCTCTAACGAGGGAGACGTAGTCCTTGACCCTTTCTGCGGCTGTGGCACGGCTCTGGTTGCAGCTCACAAGCTCAATCGTCAGTGGATAGGGATAGACATTACTTATGATGCTATAGAAGTTATGTCACAGAGACTTAGAGATTCCTTTCATGGTATCCACTTTGAAACGGAAGGCTTGCCTAAAGATCTTGCTGGTGCAAAAGCTCTTGCGAACAAGAATCGAATACAGTTTGAGCGCTGGGCACTAGGACTTGTAAAGGCAAGACCTGTCGACAAAAGAGACGGTGGCGTGGATGGCATTATACGTTTCCAGGAGGATGCTAAAAGCTGGGCCATGATTGCTGTCCAAGTGAAAAGTGGGGCAATAAACCCAGGATTTATAAGAGACCTTAAAGGGGTTCTAACGAATAAAAATTACCCTATGGGCATTTTTATAACCTTAAATGCCCCTACTAAAGGTATGAGAGACGAAGCCCGAAAAGCAGGCAGTTATAGGCATCCTTTCCTTGGTTTGGATTACCCCAAAATTCAAATCTTAACCATCGAGGAACTGCTACAAGACAAAAAGCCCAATATACCCCCAACGAAAGCAGAGGTTTTCCCTAAGGCTCCCACAGTCTCCAAAGAAGAAGGGGAGCAACTGCCAATGGGCAAGCGCAAATTCAAAGAAGGAGATAGGGTAATAGGAAGCGAGAAAAAAGCTTCATTCAGAGGCCGTCGGGGTACCGTGGTTGAATATTGGGCACCGACAGGCGAGTACCTTGTTCGTTTTGATGACGGGAGAGATGAGTATGTCAGTCCTGGGTGGCTAGACCCCGAAAAATCTGTAGACTAGGGGGGCAAAAGGAGAGGCAGAGCCTGTCACTATAGGGAGTCTAAGAGGGGCGAAGCCCCTCTTCAATAAATTCTTCCCCTTCCCCTTGATAAGGGGAAGGGGATAAAGGGGATAGGGTTTCCCCAGAAGGAGTAATAAATGGAAATTGACTGCTTAGCCTGCGGCAAGACTATCAAGATACCGGACTTTATTGACACCAACAGTTATGATGGGCAGTTAACCTGCTCAGAGTGCAAATCACTACTCCATGTAAAACTGGGCGGGGGTAAGGTAAGGAAATACGAGGTGGTGGAAAAGAAGCCCCGCGGTCTAACGCCAACAGAGAGCGCCGCCAGCCGCAAACCCGGGGAGGCGGCGGATGTGGAGAGCATCGCCAGATACAACCCGCTGAGGGACTTCCTGGCAAGCTATAGAGCCACCCAGCTACACCTCTCCTTCGAGCAGATTGAAAACCTTATCGGCGCCGAGCTGGAAAAGGAAGCCTATACCTTTAAATCGTGGTGGGAAAACGATAGCCGCAACCCTCAGGCTACCGCCTGGATGGAAGCCGGGTGGGAGGTGGTTGATATCAGCCTTCCGCAGCGGAGAATCATTCTGCGGCGGGTCAAACAAATCTAAAGCTCACAAACTGTTTCAACTCTGCTATAATGAAACACAAGCTGATAGAAGGGGGAAAGTAGCATGAAGGTAAAAAGATGGCAGGTAGTCTTCAGTGTAGTAATAGCACTTATCCTGGTCCTTTCTTTCGCTGGCTGTGCCGGGGGGAGGGGGAAGATAGCCGTCATTCCCTTGAGCGGCGCCATTGTCGGTGCCAGCCAGCAGGGGCTGTTGACCAGCGGTGGTATCACCCCCGGGCTGGTAAGGAGCTACCTGAGGAAGGCTGGGGCAGATGGCTTTGTAAAGGCGGTGGTATTACGTATTGAGAGCCCCGGCGGCTCAGCCGCCGCTTCCCAGGAGATTGCTAATGAGATACGCCGTTTTAAGGAAGAGACCGGCAAGCCGGTAGTGGTGTCCATGGGTGATGTGGCTGCCTCGGGCGGTTACTATATCTCGGTATACGCCGATAGAATTGTGGCTAGCCCCGCCACCCTTACCGGCAGCATCGGTGTTATCAGCCAGCTTATCTATATTGAGGGGCTACTGGAAAAACTGGGGCTTGAGATGGAGACGATAAAGGCGGGGAAGTACAAGGATATGGGAACACGCCCCCTTACCGATGAGGAGCGGCAGATAATGCAGGCTATAACCGATGACCTTTACGGGCAGTTTGTCAACGCGGTAGCCGAGGGACGCAACCTGCCACCGGATACAGTGAGAAACCTGGCTACCGGTCAGGTTTATACCGGAAGTCAAGCCCTTGAGCTAGGGCTGGTAGACGAGCTGGGAGGGCTGGACAGGGCTATAGAGGTGGCTGGTGAACTGGTGGGTGTTACCGCGCCGGTAGTAGAAGAATACGGGATCTCAGGCCCTTGGTGGTCAGGACTGCTCCAGCAGCTCCGGCTGCCGCTCGGTGAGGACGAACTCGCCTTCTTGAGGATGCTAGAAGGGTGGCAGGCAACGCCCCGATATTAGTGCTAAAACACTAGCGCCAAAAGGAGTAAAACATGATAAAGGAAATTCTCAGGATACTGGAAAATGATGCTCGCACCACCCCGAAGCAAATATCAACCATGACCGGCACCCCCCAGAGCGAGGTCGCCAGGCTCATCAAGCAAGCCGAGAAAGACCGGGTCATCCTGAAATACAAGGCGATAGTTAACTGGGACAAGGTGGGGGAGGAACAGGTATCGGCGCTAATTGAGGTCAAGGTCGCCCCGCAAAGGGACGTCGGCTTCGGCGCCGTCGCCGAGCGCATCTACCGCTTCCCGCAGGCTCGCTCCGTCTACCTCCTCTCCGGGACTTACGATCTCCTGGTTCTGGTAAGCGGGAAGACGATGCATGAGGTGGCTGATTTCGTATCGCAGAAGCTCGCCCCGATTGAAGAGGTGCAGGGGACAGTTACCCACTTCATGCTCAAGCGCTACAAGGAGGACGGAGAAATCCTGGGTGGTAAAGAAGAAACAAAGCGCCAGCCGGTAATCCTCTAGGAGATTTTTATGTCAACAAAGGTGCGCAATACCAGCTCGCAGCGGGTAAACCAGCTTGCTCCCTCCGGCATCAGGAAGTTCTTTGACCTCCTGGCTTCCATGGAAGGGGTTATCTCGCTGGGGGTGGGCGAGCCTGATTTTACCACCCCGTGGCACATCCGCGAGGCGGCTATCTACTCGCTGGAGAAGGGGCAGACGATGTACACCTCAAACTCGGGTATGCCCGAGCTACGCCGGGAGCTGTCAAGATACCTCAAGGATAGCTACAATCTGAGCTATGACCCCAACAGCGAGCTCCTGATTACCGTCGGCGTCAGCGAGGCATTAGACCTGACAATGAGAGCGCTCCTCGACCCCGGGGACGAGGTCATCATGCCCGACCCCCACTATGTCTCCTATGACGCCTGCGTCGCTCTGGCTGGCGGTACCCCGATTATGGTCCTCACCCGTGAGGAAAGTAACTTTGAGCTCAGCGCCGCTGATATTGAGGCGCGGGTTAGCGGCAAGACCAAGGCTATTCTCATTGGCTATCCCGCTAATCCTACCGGGGCGGTGATGAGCAAGGAAAAGCTGGCAAGGCTCGCCGAGGTCGCCCGCCGCCACCAGCTACTGGTAATCTCCGATGAGATTTACGCCCGCCTTGTCTACGGCACAAAACACACCTGCTTCGCCACCCTCCCCGGGATGAAGGAGAGTACCATTTTCCTCGGTGGCTTCTCCAAGGCTTACGCCATGACCGGCTGGCGCATCGGTTATGCCGCCGCCAGCAAAGAGATTATCGGGGCAATGACCAAGATTCACCAGTACACCATAATGTGCGCCCCGACCATGGCTCAGGTCGCCGCCATTGAGGCGCTGAAATCCGGCGAGCCCAGCGTCCTGGAAATGGTTGAGGACTATAACCGGCGACGCCTTGTTATGGTCAAGGGGCTAAATGATATTGGCTTGCCCTGCTTTGAGCCCAGGGGGGCATTCTACGCCTTCCCCTCAATAAAGGGCAATGGCATGACCTCAGAGGAATTTGCCGAAAAACTGCTCAGGGAGGAAAAGGTAGCCGTCGTCCCCGGCACCGCCTTCGGGCAGTGCGGTGAAGGCTATGTCCGCTGCTGCTATGCCACCTCTCTGGCGGAGATAGAAGAAGCCCTTTTGCGCATGGGGCGGTTTGTAAAGAAGCATAAGAAGTAGACTATTTATGGGTTGCTGGTGCTGGCTGTCGCCGTTTACTTTTCAGTTCATTTAACCACTTAAAGTAATGAGCTGGAATAATAATCAAAAACAAAACAAAACCAGCATAGAAAGCCAAACTAACAAGCCAATTTGGTTGAAAATTCGAAACCAATGAACCAACTCCTTTTAAGTAGCCTATTATATACGTAAACAAATAGATAACAAACAATAACCCATGTAGGTTTTTAATAATGAACTCTTCGACATTATTAGACCATGTTTCCCAAAATGCTGACATGACTAAAAATAGAGATACGACTCCAGCAATTCCTCCCCAAATCCAATAACCCATGGCAGGCATAGTTACAGTTGGCACATGATATGTCCAATCGAAACCAACACTCCATCCACTCCCTTTTGGCATTCCAAGCAATATCATCGCAAATGAGAAAAGCAATACGCCCCAAGCTACAATACGTTTCGGCATTAGATAACCCTCTTCTTTCTGTCGAAGTTTACAATAATAAATGAGGCATTTCAAGAGTGAAGGGGAGATTTTAAGAGGGGCTACCGCCCCTCTAGGACTTCCCATAGTATCAAGCAACTATTGTGATATAATATAACTGAGATAATCCAACGGAGTTAGTGAAATGCCTATTGTAGCTCCAGGTTGGTATATTAAAGTCGCTAGAAAAAGTTTCTTAAGTAAGCATTGGGAAGTAAGATTTTACGATGGCCTCAAAACAATTGTCATACTTCCAAGTGCACTTACTTTAACTAAAAGAGATGCCGATGACCAAGCACAGTGGCTTCTAGAAGAGATATGTAAGACTAGATTAGAGGAATGCAAACAGAAACAACCTGAAATATTCAAGGAAACATTAAGCGACCCTAAAACATTATGGCGAACTAATGGCCCAATGGGGGATATTCCAATAGGTTTAATAGCCCAGAAACTTTACACCGAAGCTACAAGGAAGAAGCTATACATCACGCCCGAAGGCGAGCAGTACTTGGAGACCCTTGAAAAGCAACTAGAAGACATCCACCACAAGCTTAAGGCCGAACACGACCCCGCTATACTTCTCCAGCTATTTGATACCAACAACTTCCTTCAATGGAGGATACATATCCTTAGTTATGTCAAGAACACACCAATGAGTCGTGACCAGGTGGTAACACAGCCTTACAGAGACCGGAGCGCGAAGTGGCCGAAACAAATCCTTACAAACGCTCTGAACCAACAACTAGATTGGTTGCTTAGTCGAGGGTGTGTAGAAGAGTTATGAACATTGTTCCAAAGAGGAGCTTGAGTGGACGCTTGGAGAGGCAGCCATAAGCCGGGGCAGAGGAGGTTGCTAAATGTGGAAGAGGGCGCTAGGTTGGGTCTTGTTTTTTGGTGGCATTTTCGTTGGGATTGCCGCCGTCGGGTCTTCGTTACAACCGTACCCCCTTCCTTTTGGGGGGCAAAGTCAGATTAACTTTGTCGAGGTGGCTCTTTGGGTAACTATTACAGTAGCACTTATTTGGGGTGGCTGGAAATTGGCTCATAGAAAGAAGTAAATTCATACTTGCTCTATGGGACGTTTAAGAGGGGCGAAAGCCCCTCTTTCTATTTCTTCCCCCTCTCCTTTGAAGGAGAGGGGGACACAGGGGGTGAGGTAGCTAAATAAGCCCCATCTTCTGCTTGACTTCTTTGAGTGTTTCCCGGGCAATCACACTGGCTCGCTTGGCGCCGTCAGCCAAGACTTCTTTTACGTATTTGGGCTTGGCGGCTAATTCCGCCCGCCTTTCCCGGAGGGGGGCAAGGGCGGAGTTTATCTTCTCGGCGAGAAGGGTCTTGCAGTCAACACAGCCAATCTTGGCGGCGCGGCACTGAATAGCTATGCCCTCCACCTGCCCGGGATTGAAAAATCCGTGAAGGGTACAAATATTGCATATTTCGGGGTGGCCAGGGTCATCGCGAAACCTTCGGGCGGGGTCGGTAACCGCCGTCATCACCCGCTCTATTGTCTCCTCAGGCGAGAGGGCGATCTCAACATCGTTGCCCAGCTGCTTGCTCATCTTCTCCTTGCCGTCCAGCCCGAGCACCATGGGAAACGAGGTAAGCTTGGCTTGAGGCTCGGGGAAGGTATCGCCGAAGAGATTATTGAAGCGGCGGGCAATCTCCCGGGCGAGCTCAAGGTGGGGGAGCTGGTCTTCACCCACCGGCACCACCTCCGCCTTATAAAGCACGATATCGGCGGTCATCAGCACCGGATAGCCTACCAGCCCATAGTTTACATTCTGGGGCTGGAGCTTCACCTTCTCCTTGAAGGTAGGCACCCGCAGCAGCCAGCCCAGGGGGGTAACCATGCTGAGCAGGGTATGCAGCTCCATTACCTCAGGGACATGGGACTGAACAAAAAGGATACTTTTCTTGGGGTCAAGCCCGGCCGCCAGCCAGTCAAGCATCATCTCGTGGATATTATTCTGCAAGCCGCTGGTATCCTCCAGCGTGGTCAGGGCGTGGATATCAACGATGCAGTAGACGCAATCATACTCATCCTGCAGGCTGACATAGTTCTGTATCGCCCCGAGGTAATTCCCCAGGTGCTGCCTGCCGGTGGGGCGAGCCCCAGAAAAAACACGACGCTTCATCTAAACTAAATCTCCTTCTCTTACATCTTAATCTTACATCTTATCGGGGGCGGTCATCCCCATAAGGTGGAGGGTTTTAGCCAGGGTAATCTTAGCCGCCTCAACCAGCTTGAGCCGGGCTTTGGTCAGCACCTCATCCTCGGAGACGACGCGGCACTGCTTGTAAAAGCTGTGAAACACGGTCGCCAGCTCCAGGGCGCAATAGGTAAGATGATGGGGCTCCAGGGTCTGGGCGACCACCTCAACCATCTCGGGCAGGAGCAGCATCTTGCGGATTAAGGTCAGCTCCGGCTCGGTGGTGAGCAGGGAAATATCACCACCGGCGTAGTTAATCGCCCTCTCCTGAGCCAGGCGAAGGATACTGGCGATGCGGGCGTGGGCATACTGGACATAGTAGACCGGGTTATCGGCGGACTGTTTCTTAGCCAGTTCCAGGTCAAAGTCCATCTGGCTATCGGCGGTGCGGGAGGCGAAGAAAAATCGGCAGGCATCCACCCCCACCTCATCCACCACCTCGCGCAGGGTGATAATATCGCCGCTACGCTTGGAAATCCTGACCAGCTCGCCGCCGCGGGACAGGGTAACCATCTGCGAGATTATCACCTTGAGCCGCTCCGGGGCAATACCCAGCGCCGCCACCACCGCCTTCATCCGGGAGATATGCCCCTGATGGTCAGCCCCCCAGATATTGATTACCCAGTCAAACTTGCGCTCCACAAACTTGTTGTAATGATAGGCGATGTCAGAGGCGAAGTAGGTGGGAGAGCCGTCGCTGCGCACCACCACATTGTCCTTATCCTCACCCAGGGCGGTGGAGACAAACCAGGTAGCGCCCTCCTTCTCACTTATATAGCCCCCTCTACGCAGGAGCGAGGTTACCTTCTGGTATTGACCTTTCTCATAGAGGCTCTTCTCGCTGAACCAGACATCAAAGCTCACCCCTACTCGTTCCAGGTCTTCTTTAATCTGCCCTATTATCCTGACCAGGCCGCTCTGTCCCAGCCGGGCGATTGCCTCCTTCTCCGGCAGGGAGAGGAATTTGTCTCCCTCCCCGGCGATAATCTCCTTGGCCAGGTCAACCATATAGCTACCAAGGTAACCGTCGGCGGGCATCTCAGCGTCAACATTCAAAGACTGCTGATAACGGGCGTATAGCGAGCGGTAAAAGGCGTCTATCTGGCTACCGGCGTCATTAATGTAATATTCCTTCTCCACTTTATAGCCGGCGGCGGCCAGGACATTAGCTAGGGTGCTACCCAGAATCGCCCCCCGACCGTGACCGACATGGAGCGGGCCGGTGGGGTTGACGCTGACAAACTCAATCTGCACCCGGCTACCCCGCCCCCGGTCAATATTGCCGTAGGAGTCGCCAGCCTCCAGTATTGAAGCCACCTGCGCTGTTAACCAGCCACTGCTGAGGGTGAAATTGATAAATCCGGGGGGTGCCACCGTAATACGGCTGACCTCGGGGCTGGCAGCAATCAGCCCCACCACCTCCTCGGCAATAGTCAAGGGATTAACCCCGGTTGCCCTAGCCAGCTTCAAGGGTAAGCTTGAGGCGTAGTCCCCGTGCTCCGGGTTCTGGGGGTGCTCAATGGCAATCTCCGGCAGGACGACCGAAGGCAGCCTGCCCAGCTCCTGAGCCTTTTTTGCCGCCTGCTCTAATAACTCTATAAGCCTTCGTCTAATCATTAGAGATTTGTTCCCAGCAGTTTTATGCCCAGATTATAGCACAAAGCTAACTGTGAAGGACAACCTTACCCCTTTAAGCACTGAGGCTTTTGTGGGCGGGTGGGTGGGAAGAAAAAGCTTTGCTAAACACTCCTTTTCTTAACCTCACCCCCTTTATCCCCCTCTCCTTCAAAGGAGAGCTGGTCAGCAAACAGGGCGAGTCCGGTGGGATACGACACAAATATATCAAGATCAACTAGATTGATTCTCCCTCGAGTCACGCCTGTAGTTCTTCCGCTCTTCGCAACACGCATGCCAATCTCTATCAGGACCTCTCTATCCAAGCCTCCAGCCAGACGAATATCTCCGATACCAAGAATCTCATGTGCAACTACACTGTCTGATATTGGCCTCGCAACAGCGACGTCAACTTTGTTCGTAGGAACCCGCGATTTCAGTTCCAGCAACTCCTTGAGTCTTTGTCTAGCATCACTAAGATTCTGCGTAGGAACAATCATTTCAACATCTACCCATCTGTCCAAGTATGCAATTATGTCGTCTGGCAACTTACCGCCGTCCAAAACTGCTGGCTGGAGTACAGGATCACCTTTTCTACAATGTCCCATGTTGGCAATGACATGCCAACAAGACAGCAACAGTGGTTCACCAGATATCGAGTCAGAAACCCAAGCGCCAAGCGTGCCTGCTCCTTGCAAAAGATAATGACCTACTGATACTCCAGCGGGGGCTGGCCTCCACCTTTCGGTTCGGTTGTCTCCCGGTAATTGCGATTGTCTTAAGCGTACCTTCATAAATGCATCATCACCAGCAATAGAGACAACATCAGTGGGAATTCCGTTAAGCTCGCTTGGCAGCCTATCCTCAATAGGAAGCAAAGAGTCTCTGACCTTCTTTTCTACCAGAATCGTGATCGACGTTACTTCAGTAGCCTTGCCCTCAACTTCTTTTTGTCCTATCCCCACTCCCACCACCCCTGTCCTGCAGAGCAAGGAGAAAGCATGTTCCCGCTTTACGCCCTGTATGTCCTCAAAATTTAACACCTAACTCCACTCCCCACCCTTCTGCCAGACGCGGGCTAGCTCCTTAGCCAGGAGGCGGTGTTCAGGCTTCTCTAAAACGGGGTCTTTCTCAAAGAGCCTTATTGCCTCCTCCCGGGCAAGTTCAAGTAAGGCAACATCGGAGAGCTTAGCCAGGCGCAGGTCAGGAAGCCCACTCTGGCGGGTGCCGAAGAACTCCCCCGGACCCCGCAGCCTGAGGTCCTCCTCAGCCAGCTGAAAGCCGTCGTGAATCTTGCCGATTATATCCAAGCGCTCCCTGCCTACCTCGGAAGGGTTCTCCGCCAAAAGCATGCAGTAGCTCTGCTCCTGCCCCCGCCCCACCCGACCGCGAAACTGGTGCAGCTGCGACAGGCCGAAGCGGTCGGCGCTCTCCACCAGCATCACGGTGGCATTGGGCACATCTATGCCCACCTCCACCACCGGGGTTGACACCAGGATATCCGATTCGCCGGAGCGAAAGCGGTGCATCACCTCATCCTTCTCCGCCACCGACATCCGCCCGTGAATCAAGCCCAGCCTCAGGTCGGGAAAGATCTCCCCGGACAGGCGCTCGTATTCCACCACCGCCGCCTTAGCCTCAATCACCGCCGACTCCTCAATCAGGGGACAGATAATAAACGCCTGGCGGCCCTCAGCCACCTGGCGGCGCAAAAAGGCGTAGGCACTATCCCGCTGGGACGGCTTGAGCCATTTTGTCTTCACCACCTGCCTCCCCGGAGGGAGTTCATCGATGACCGATAGGTCAAGGTCGCCGTAAAGGGTCAATGCCAGGGTTCGGGGGATAGGCGTCGCCGTCATTACCAGAACATGGGGGTTAAACCCCTTCTGCCTGAGCGCGGAACGCTGGGTAACCCCGAAGCGGTGCTGCTCATCAACCACCGCCAGACCAAGTCGCTGGAACTCAACCCCCTCCTGAATAAGGGCATGAGTGCCGATAACAATATCTATATTGCCACCGGTGATAAGCTGCTGGATTTCCTGCTTCCGCGCCTGGTTTATGCCGCCAATAAGCAGCGCCACCGTAAGCGGACGAGACAGAAGCCCGGAGTAACTGCGGAGGTTGTCTTCCTCCGCCACCGGCTCACCGGCTCTGGATAGGAGCTGGCAGACGTTAGCGAAATGCTGCTCCGCCAAAATCTCGGTCGGCGCCATGAACGCCCCCTGATAGCCACTGGCAGCCCCAACAATCAGGGCGGCGGTAGCCACCACGGTCTTGCCGCTACCCACCTCCCCCTGCAGCAATCGGGACATCGGTCTTGGCTTTTCCAGGTCGGCTAATATCTCGCCAAGCACCCGGTGCTGAGCCGCCGTCAGCTTGAAGGGTAAAGATTTTATAAAAGCATTGGGCACCGGTGTTTTGATATTAAACGGGTTGCCCGGCTGGCCCTCCTGCCAGTCGCGCTTTCTGGAAAGCACCCCCAGTTGAAGGAGAAAAAGCTCGTCAAAGGCAAGGCTGACCCTTGCCCTGTCCTTGGCGGCTTCGCTCTCGGGAAAGTGAGCCTGGGCTATCGCCTGGGGCAACTCAAGCAGGCGGCACCGCTGCCTCACCTCGGCGGGCAGGAAGTCCTCCACCTGCCATGCCCACTGGTCAACAACCTCTTTCATCAGCTTCCTCACCTGGCGGGGGTGCAACCCCTGGGTAAGGGGATAGAGGGGAACCAGGCGCCCGGTGTGAATCAGCTCCTTGTCCTCCAGTAGCTCCCACTCCGGGGACTCAAAGACAAGCCGCCCGCCAAATAAGCCCACCCGTCCGCTAAGGACCACCCGGCTGTTAGTCGGCAGCTTCTTTGCCAGGTAGGGGTTATTAAACCATACCACCCGCACATTGCCGGTCTCATCGCCGACAATAGCCTCGGTGCTCCGCCTCCCGCCGGGCATAATCACCTGAGCCTGCCACACATTAGCGATAACCGTCTGCTCCTCCCCCTCGGTAAGCTGGGAGATATACTTCCTCTGGCTATAGTCAAGGTGGCGGTGGGGGAAGAAATAGAGCAGGTCACGAACCGTTTCCACCCCCAGGCGTTTGAACTTGGCCGCCTGGCTGGTGCTAACCCCCTTAAGCGTGGTAATCGGCAGGCCAATAGACCCCCCTGCCACCCTCCGCCCCTTTGCCGCCGGGGGTCGGCGGCTGACCGGGGGCGGCATAACCGCCTCTTCCTCGGGCGGCTTGGCTTCACCTTTCACAGCTTCAACCTTCTCCAGCTCAGGCAGAAAGGCAAATACCTTATTTACCCATTCCTTACGCTGCTCCCGCGTCAAAGAGGCATAGTTGGAATCAACTAACTTGAGTCGCTCAAACTGGCGCAAGAGCTGGGGGCTGGTTACTGACTGGGTGGCTTGACCTGCCCAGTGGTGAAAGAATTTATCCAAGCCACCGATTACCGCTGAATCCAGATAGCCCTTCTCCCCCTCAAGCCGCAGAATCTTCCGCAGAGGTTCAACATTTATTGACACGGCTTCGTCTCCAGGAGCCGGGGCGAATAGACCGCCCAATAACTACCCCTTGTCCCCCAGCACCGATACTGCCAGAACATGGGGACCGACGTGCGCCCCGGCCACCGGGCTGACCTTTGTCCGGTAGATGAGCACCTTGGGGAATTTAGAACCGAGCCGCCTAGCCAGTCCATCGGCTTCGTCGGGGGTGGTGGCATCCTCTACCGCCATCCCCTCGATGCGGGAAAAGCTGGTAGCAAAGTGATATAAGTAGTCTATTGCCTTAGTCCGGGAGTGCTCGCGGGCGAAGGGATAGACCTCGCCATCCCTTATACCAAGGACAGGGTTCACCCTGAGCACCGAGCTTAGAAAGGTATGGGCTTTGCCAATGCGCCCGCCACGGCTGAGGTATTCCAGGGTATCAAAAACCATGCGAACATCAGCCCGGGGGATATTGCAGCGAGTTAGACTGACCACCTTATCAATATCAGCCCCGCCCTGAGCTGCCTTAGCGGCGGTAATAACTATCAGCCCCTGCGCCATAACCGCCCACTCTGAGTCCACGACCTCCACCCGGCACCCCCGCCTCATCAGCCCTTTAGCCTCCATGGCGGTATTATAGCTGGCACCAAGCTTACGGGAGAAGGTAATGGCGACGATTTCGTCTGTCTCCTCGGCCAGCTTATCATAGGTACTAACAAAGACACTGAGGGGGGACACGGTGGTGGTGGGAAAGATTTTGCTTTGGACCAGTTTATCGTAGAACCGCTCCGCAGTCAGGTCAACGCCGTCACGGAAGGTCTGGGTCCCAAAATGAACATTAAGGGGCACGACGCTAATCCCCAGCTCCTTAGCCACCCCGGAGGGTATGTCAGCCAGGCTATCGGTGACAATCTTTACCGCCATAATGACCCCCTACTCCAAAGAAACGATATAATTATAGTGAGGCTGACCGCCCTGAATCACCTCAACCTGAAGCCTCGGGTATTTTTCACGGACAAGAGCGCCAACCTGCTCGGTATCAGCCAGCGTGGTATCAGCCCCGTAGTAGATGGTAATGACCTCAGCCTCATCCAGATTCACCCTTCCCAGTACCTCAGCAAGGACATCCTCAGGCTTATCACTCACCGCCACCAGGTCTCCGTCCAGAAAGCCAATTGCCTGTCTCTTCTTAATATCAAAGCCGCCGAGCCGTGTTGAGCGTATCGCCCGGGTAACCTCAATAGACCTTACCGCTCTCGTCGCCTCTTCCATATTCTGGACGTTCGTTTCCAGGTCAGACTCATAATCAAAGGCGAGGAGTGCCGCTACCCCCTGGGGGATTGTTTTTGCCGGCACCACTTTAACCGTCTTTTTAGTTAGCGACTGTACCTGACCGGCGGTAAGCACGATATTCTTATTGTTGGGTAAAATAATAACCTTTTCCGAAGCCACCATCTCCACTGCCTGGAGCAAATCCTTGGTGCTGGGATTCATTGTCTGCCCACCGGGGACGATAGCCGTTGTCCCCAGGCTGGTGAAAACATTAGTCAGACCCTCCCCGACCACCACCGCCACAATAGCAATATCAACCGTCGGCATCCTCTCCTTCTGCATCTGCAGGAAGTCGCGATACTGCTCATCCATATTGCGTATATTTATCTCGTGCAGAGTGCCCTGGGGGACAACATAGTGCATAATCTCGCCGGGGTCAAAGGTATGAATATGAACCCTGACTGCCGAATCATTACCAATCACAATAACCGACTGCCCCCTCTTCCCCAGCTTCTCCCTGAGCCTATCCGGGTCAAGCCCATGCCCCTTAATCACAAAATTGGTGCAATAGCCGTAGGGCACCTCGGGCATGGCGGCGATACCAACCATGTGGGGAGCCTTAGCCGCCAGTGGCACGCTTGAGGCAACCAGCCACGGCTTGCGCAGTTTCAGCTGCTCCGCCTCGCCCTTAAGGTAGTGAAGGGCACCCTCAAAGAGGATGTACAGACCCTCCCCGCCGGCATCCACCACCCCCGCCTCCCTCAGCACCGGCAGAAGGCTAGGGGTATTAGCCACCGACTCCTTGGCAGCATCAACCGTAACCTCCAGGACGGAGACCACATCGTCACCGGCATCCTTGGCATGCGCCTTGGCGGCCGCCGCCGCCTCTCTCATTACGGTAAGGATAGTCCCTTCAACCGGATTGCTTAACCCCTTATAGGCAACCGTTGATGCCTGGAGCAGGGCTTTAACCAGGTCACTGCCAGTAATCGTTTTCTTGCCTTCCAGCCCCTGAGCCAGACCATTCCAGATCTGGGAGAGGATTACCCCGCTGTTCCCCCGCGCCCCAATCAGCGCCCCCCTCGCCATCGCCTGGGCTACCTCTGAAGCGCCAGAGTTATCGGTGGTGCGGCTGGCTTCCTCCAGGGAGGAACGCATGGTAAGCAGCATGTTAGTCCCGGTATCTCCGTCAGGCACGGGAAAGACGTTCAGGGCGTCAATATCGGCAGCGCACTTCTCCAGCCAGCCGGTAGCGGCGGCAAACATTTCCCTTAAGTCCTGCCCGGAGATAGACCTGGCCTGTGCCTTCCTTGTCACCATCGCCTGCCTGTGTTAATATTGTGGATAAAATTCTACCGCAAATTTGCCTGATAGTCAAAGGAGAGAATGCCTTGAAGTGCGATTTATGTGGCAAATCACCCAAGTTCGGCCATAATGTAAGCCACTCTAAGCGTCATACCAAGCGCCAGTGGGTGCCCAATATTCACCCGGTTACCATCATCATAGAGGGGAAGCCAAAACGGCTGAACCTGTGCACCCGGTGCCTGCGCAACCAGCATAAAATGGCTAAGGCAGGCTAGCCCTGAGCTTCTTGAGGGCTTCAGCCACCGTCTGCCCCGAAGCAAATACGGCAGCACCAGCCACCAGCACCCTAGCCCCAGCCTCCACCACCCTGGGGGCAACCTCGGCATTGATGCCACCGTCCACCTCAAGCTCGGCAGCTAAACCCTTTTTATCAAGTTGGGCACGCAATTGAGCTATCTTGCCCAGCATCCCCTCAATAAAGGGCTGACCGCCAAAGCCGGGATGTACCGTCATCACCAGCACCAGGTCAAGTGAGGGAAGAACATCGCTAATCGCTTTTAGCGGTGTCTCCGGGTTGAGAGATACCCCCGCCTTAACCCCCGATTCCTTAATCATCTGTACTGTTCGCTGAATATGGGGGCAGGTTTCAATCTGAACGGTGATAATGTCCGCCCCGGCGCCAGCAAACTGAGAAATCTGCGGCTCCGGTGCCTCAACCATAAGGTGGACATCAAGGGGCAGTTTTGTCCACTTACGAATGGCAGCCACCACCGGGGCGCCGATGGTTATCTGGGGGACAAAATGCCCGTCCATAACATCAACGTGAATATAGTCGGCGCCGGCCTTGGTCGCTTCCGCCACCTGCTCCCCCAGCCGGGCAAAGTCGGCGGAGAGAATGGACGGGGCAAGTTTTATATCAGGCTTACCTCCCACCCCTAGCTCCAACTATCTTCTTGGCGCGAGCCAGCGCCCGCGCTACCTGTCTAGGCGCCGTCCCCCCGACAACATCCCTGGCAGCCAGAGACGACTCTAACGTGATGGCATAGACATCCTCGCCAAAGCGGGGGGAAAACCTCTTATACTCAGCAAGGCTGAGCTCACTAAAGGCTTTGCCTTCCCCCATGGCATAGCCTACCAGCCGGGCGACAAGAGCATGGGCGGTGCGGAAGGCTTCACCCTTTTTCACCAGATAGTCAGCCAGGTCGGTGGCTAGAATATAGCCCCGCTCCGCCGCCCCCTTGGCATTCTCAGCCTTAACCTTGAGCGTCCTGACCATGCCGCTAAAGACTTCAAGGGTGGATAGCATGGTGTCCACAGCATCAAAGAAGCCTTCCTTATCCTCCTGCATATCCCGGTTATAGGAGAGGGGAAGAGCCTTCATCGTGGTCAGCAGCGCCATGAGGCTGCCGTAGACCCTCCCCGCCTTGCCCCTAGCCAGCTCGGCAACATCGGGGTTCTTCTTCTGGGGCATAATGCTTGAGCCGGTGGCATAAGCCTCATCAAGCTCAATAAAGTTAAACTCGGCGGAAGACCACAGAATAACCTCCTCCGCCAATCGGGAGAGGTGCATCATACAGATACTCGCCGCTGCCTCATACTCAAGAACAAAGTCCCGGTCAGAGACGGCGTCAATACTATTCTGGCTGAGCTGGCTAAAGCCCAGCTCTTTAGCTAAAAACTCCCTATCAATACCATAGGCAACGCCGGCGAGGGCGCCACTGCCCAGCGGCAGGACATCGGCGCGCTTGAAGCAGTCGCCAAATCGGTCAATATCACGCTGGAGCATCTCAAAATAGGCAAGCAGGTGGTGAGCCAGCAGGACCGGCTGTGCCGGCTGAAGATGGGTATAGCCGGGGATAATTACATTTTTATTGGCTTCAGCCAGGCTGACTAATGCCCGCTGCAGCTCCCTCAACCCTGATACGGTGCCCGAGATTGCGTCCCCGGCAAAGAGGCGCAGGTCCAGAGCCACCTGGTCATTCCTGGAGCGGGCGGTGTGGAGCTTGCCCCCCACCTTACCCACCTTTTTAATCAAGCGGGCTTCAATCGCCATGTGTATATCCTCAAGCTCCGGCTTGAACTGAAACTCACCTTTTTCTATCTCCCTCTGGACAAACTTCAGCCCCTTGACTATCGTTTCCGCCTCTTTCCTGGTGATTATCACCTGCTTTGCCAGCATCCGGGCGTGGGCAATAGAGCCGGCGATGTCATAGGGGTACAAGCGCCAGTCAAAAGGGAGGGAGGCGGTATATCGTGCCGCCAGCTTATTGGCTGCCTTCTTAAAACGACCGCGTATCTGGCTCATTTTTTACCCTTCTTTGCCTTCTTACCCTGCACTTGGGCTTGGGTCTGTGCCGACAGCCCCCAGATGTGGATAAAGCCGGTGGAGGCAGACTGGTCAAACTCATCACCCTTGTCATAGGTAGCCAGGCCATAGCTGTATAGCGACTGGGGCGATTTCCTCCCCACCACGCTACAGCCCCCCTTAAACAGCTTGAGCCTTGCCGTTCCGGTAACATAGCGCTGGGACGAATCCACGTAAGCCGCCAGGTCCCCCCGGAGTGAGCTAAACCACAGACCGTTATAGATAAGGTCGGCATATTCAACCGCCACCTTCTGCTTGAAGCGGAGTTGGTCCTTAGACAGGGTCAATGCCTCCAGAGCCTGGTGCGCCTGCAGTAGCACTATCGCCGCCGGGGCTTCATAGATTTCCCTTGATTTTATCCCCACCAGCCGGTTCTCCACGTGGTCAACCCTGCCCACCCCGTGCTCGCCAGCCAGCTGGTTGAGACGCTGAATCAGACTAACCCCGTCCATCTTTTTACCGTCAAGACTAACGGGGATGCCCTGCTCAAAGCCAATCTCAACATAGCCGGGCTTATTCGGGGCATCGCCGGGCGATTTTGTCCAGGCAAAGACGTCTGCCGGCGGCTCAACCCAGGGGTCTTCCAGGACCCCGCACTCAATACTCCTCCCCCACAGGTTCTCATCAATGGAGTAGGGGCTCTTTACCGTAATCGGCACCGGAATCCCATAGCGCTGGGCGTATTTTATCGTCTCCTGCCGGCTCATACCCCACTCCCGGGCGGGGGCGATAATCTTGAGGCTGGATGCCAGGGTAGCCACGCCCACATCAAACCGTACCTGGTCATTCCCCTTGCCGGTGCAGCCGTGGGCTACTGCCTTAGCCCCCTCCTTCAAAGCGGTGTCCACCAGCAACTTCGCCATAAGGGGGCGAGCCAGGGCGGTAGCCAGAGGGTACTGCCCCTCATAGAGGGCGTCCGCCTGCAATGCCGGAAAGACAAACTCGTTAACAAAAGCCTTCTTGGCATCCACCACCAGCGCCTTCACCGCCCCAATGCTAAGCGCCTTCCGCCGGATAGCGGAAAAATCACGCTCGCTGCCGACATTAACATTGAGGGCAATAACATCAAGGTCATACCTTTCTCTAAGCCACCTGATAGCTACTGATGTGTCCAGCCCGCCACTGTAAGCCAGCACTACTTTGTCTGACACGTTGACTCTCCCTTACTTTGCTACGCTAGCCAGCGCTTTATCCAGAATGCCCAGCGCCTCGTCAACCTCTTTGTTGCCGATAATAAGGGGGGGCATAAAGCGCAGGGCGTTGGGCTTCACCCGGTTAACCAGCAGCCCCCGCTCAAGGCAAGCCATGACTAATGACTGGGCAATATCAGAGCTAAATTCTATCGCTACCAGTAATCCCCGCCCCCGGACATCGGTGATAAAGGGGAATTTGCCCTTCAATTTTTTCAGCCCGGCGATAAGATACTGCCCCACTGCCTTCGCCTTCCCCGGTATATCGTTATCAATGATATATTTTACGGTAGCATAGCCAGCGGCACAGGCAAGCGGGTTACCACCCATAGTCGAGCCGTGCTCCCCGGGGGTGAAAACCGCCACCCTTTCCTTAGCCAGAATAGCACCGATGGGCACGCCACTGGCTAAACCCTTAGCCAGCGTCATTATATCAGGTTCAACGCCATATTGCTCGTAGGCAAAGAGCGTCCCCGTCCGGCCGACGCCGGTCTGAATCTCATCCAGGATGAGCAGGATGCCATTCTGGTCGCACCAGGCTCTTATTGCCGGCAGATAGCTATCGCCGGGTATATTGACACCCCCCTCCCCCTGCACCGGTTCCACCATCACGGCGCAGGTCTTATCAGTAGTGGCTGACTTTATGGCGTCAATATTGTTATATTTCACATTGACAAAGCCGGTGGGGAGGGGAGGATAGGGCTCCTGGAACTTTGCCTGACCGGTAGCCGCCACCATCGCCAGGGTGCGCCCGTGAAAGGAGCCGAGGGTGGTAATAACCTCATAGGCGCCACCAAGATGGAGCTGCCCATAACGGCGGGCGAGCTTTATCGCCCCCTCATTAGCCTCGGCGCCGCTATTGCCAAAGAAGACCTTGTCCAGGCAGCTATTCTGGACCAAAAGCTCAGCCAGGCGAATCTGAGGAATGGTATAGAACTGATTTGATGCCTGGATGAGCAGGTGCGCCTGCTCACTTATTGCCTTGGTAACCACCGGCGGGCAGTGCCCGAGGCTGTTGACCGCCCAGCCGCCAACAAAGTCGAGGTATTCCCGCCCCTCTTCGTCCCAGACCCGCGCCCCCTGCCCCTTGACCATGGTTAAGGGGACGCGCTCTATGGTATGCATAAAGTATTTGCCCTCAAGCTCCTGCCAGTTGGTCATTTTCCTCTCCCTATGGTTGTGCCGCCACCCTTGCCCTCTATCTCGTTAAGCAAGGCGTGCGGCTGACGACCGTCTATGATGCGAGTAACCAGCGTTCCGGAGAGCGCCCTCAGGCACGCCTTAATCTTGGGAGTCATCCCCCCTGAAGCCACCCCTGAAGCCAGTAAAGCCTCGGCTTCAGCGGGGGAGAGGCGGGGCAGCAGATTGCCTGACTGGTCGCCGACGCCAACGACGTCAGTCAGGATGATAAGCCTCTCGGCGCCAATCGCCGCCGCAACCTCACCGGCAACAGCATCGGCGTTAATATTAAGCACTTTCGGTTTATCTGTTTTGCCAGTTAAATGAAGGCTGACCGGAGCTACCACCGGGATATAGCCGGACTTCAGCAGTGCCTCCAGCGGAGACAGGTTTACCTTCACCACCTCGCCAATATAGCCCAGCTCCCTGTCCTTAATCCTGCCTTCAATCAAGCCCCCGTCCACGCCGCTAATGCCTATTGCCATTCCTCCCAGAGCATTAATATCGGCGACAATCTCCTTATTGACCAGCCCCGCCAGCACCGAAACCACCACCTCAAGGGTCGCTTCATCAGTTACCCGTTCGCCATTGACAAACCTGGTGGGAATCCCTCGCTTCTCCAGCCAATCGGTTATTATCTTACCACCGCCGTGGACGATAACCAGCGACTTGCCCTGCCGCTGGAGAGCGACTACGTCCTCAATGGTGGTATCCTGACTGCCTAAAGTAGCCCCACCGATTTTAACGACAATAACCTTGCCCATCTTATGTCATATACCGACTATTAATAGTGACATATTCCTCAGACAGGTCGCAACCCCAGGCGGTGGCAGTAGCCGAGCCAAGGTTAAGCTTCAAGCTTATCGCCGCCTCCTTCCCCTCCAGCAGCTTGATTACCCCCCGTTTATTAAAGGGCGAGGGTGCGCCTGCCTTTACCACCGCGACATTACCAATATAAAGGTCTATTTTTGCTTCTTCAACCTCCACCCCACTCCGCCCCAGCGCCGCCATAATCCGCCCCCAGTTGGGGTCGGCGCCATGGACCGCCGCCTTCACCAGGGACGAGCTTACTATCGTCCTTGCCGCCAGCCTTGCCTCAGCCAGATTGCGGGCACCGCTGACCGTCACCTCAATAAGTCTGGTTGCCCCCTCCCCGTCAGCAGCAACGCACTTCGCCAAGTAAACGCAGACCTGTTCCAGAGCCCGCTCAAAGGCGTCAGTCGGCACGCTGCCCGCCAGACCATTAGCCAGGAGCAGCACCATATCATTGGGGCTGGTGTCCCCGTCAATAGAGAGCATATTAAACGAGACGTCCACCGCCTTTTTCAAAGCCGCTCGGGCAAATTCCAGCCCTACGGCGGCATCGGTAGTCAGAAAGCAGAGGAGGGTTGCCAGGTCGGGGTGAATCATCCCCGACCCCTTAGCCACCCCGCCAATGGTGAACCCGCTATCCCCCGCCCTGACCCTGACCGCCATTTCCTTGGCAAAGGTATCGGTGGTCATCATCGCCCTTGCCAGCTCATGACCGCCGTCCCGGGAGAGGATAACCTGCTCAACGGCAGGGGCGATGCGCTTCATCGGCAGCGGCACGCCAATAACGCCGGTGCTGGCGACCAGCACCTCCTCAGGCGATATGCCGATGCCCTCGGCGGTTAGCTTCGCCATCCTAGCCGCATCCCTGACCCCCCTTTCCCCGAGGCAGGCATTGGCGCAGCCGCTATTCACCACCACCGCCCCCGCCCTCCCCTGCTTTAGCCTCTGCTGGGACAGGACCACCGGCGCTGCCTTAATCCGGTTGGTGGTAAAAAGCGCGGCGGCGACACAGGGCGCCTCGGAAAAGAGGACGGCGAGGTCTGGCTTATTTTCCGCTTTTTTGTTTATGCCGGCGGAGGTGGCACCGGCAAAAAAACCCTCAGGCGAGGTAACCGTGCCCTCAGGGATAGTTTCAATCCCGGCTTTCATTACCCAAAATATAGCACACTAGCTTATGTATAGCAACGGATTTTTGTAACCTCACCCCCTTAATCCCCCTCTCCTTTGAAGGAGAGGGGGAAGATAAAATAAAAAGAGGGGCTAACGCCCCTCTTAAACACCCAAAAACAAGCTAAAAAGATAGAGTTTACATAATAACTCAGTCATTTGTGGTATAATGGGAGGTATGGAAGTTGGAGATTGGATTACACTTGCTGCTGTTATTGTAGCTTTGGGGTTAGGACTTTCCTCTCTTATTCAGACGCATATGTTGCAGAAAAGAGAGCGTAAAGAAAGGCTATTAAATGAGATTATTGAGTGGGCCAGCAATATTACAAAAGTTGAATGGTACAAAGATTATCCTTCCATGTTCAACATCCAAGATAAAGAAAAGCTAAAAGCGTTCATGGGATTCCATCTAGGCGAATTGCATTCTAATCTAACAAGTATGCGGGCACAAAATCATTATATTAGCGGAATTGCTTGGATTCTTGACAAAGATTTGTATAAATCTATTATGGAATTAATATTGTGTTTCGAGGCGCACATAATTTTCATTAAAAAATGGATAGATGCTTTAGCTATAGAAGAAGAAGAGGAGAAAAAGGTAATTGAAAAATTAAACCAAAATGAGCTTAAGTTAGACGAACTATCAAAGAAAGTTATAGAGGAAGTCATCGAAATCAAGGCCAGAGATATAGGAAAAGGGGGAGATGAATAAAAAAGAGGGGCGATAGCCCCTCTTAAAACAAACCTCCCCTTCCCCTTGTTAAGGGGAAGGGGATAAAGGGGATGGGGTTAATAAACAGCCCTATTTTAAGCTTAAAAGGTACTCTTTTAGCCAGCTTAAAGCCGCCTCGGCGGCGCTTTGCTTGTTCTGCCCCCGGTCTCCCTTGAAGTTGTGCTTTCGGCTATAAGTTCCACCCCTGTGCGACAGCCCGATAAAGAATAGCCCCACCGGTTTCCCCGGGGTAGCACCACTGGGTCCGGCGATGCCGGTATCAGCCAGGCAGATATCGGCGGCTAGTATTTTTCTCCCACCCTGCGCCATCTCCTCAGCTACCTCGGCGCTGACCACCCCATAGCGGTTTATCGTTGCCTTTTTTACCCCCACTATCTTAATTTTGACCTCGTTGCTATAGGCAGTAACCGAGCCTTTATAGTAGTCCGAGCTGCCGGGGACATTGGTTATGAGATGTGATATAAACCCACCGCTGGCTGACTCAACTATTCCCAGGGTTAGCCCCTTCCGGCGGAGCAGAGCGCCGACCTCTTCCTCCAGGCTCATATGAACCTCTCCATCAGGGAGTATATTGTCTCTTCGTCAACCTGATTGCCATTATGGCTCAGTTTTTGCCTTGCCTGCTCCACGCTCTCATGCTTGGGCAGGTTATTCAGCTCGTCCAGCCGCTCGTATATGCCCAACCTTCGCCCGAGCTTGAAGTTCTGTTTCTCCTCCGGGGATAGGGACTGGAATCTGGCTACAGTAGCCAGCATCCTATCCTTGTCTTCAGGCAGCTTCCCCTCAATCTCCTGGAGCAGATTGGTAATGTGGTCGCTGATAAAGTTTGACTGGCAGTCAAGGTTTTCAATAAGTAGCTTTTCCCCCTCTATAATCTCCTCGTCTGTCTGCCGGATGAAATTGCCATTCTTGACCTCGTCATATAAGGGCATGCCCGCCTTGATGGTCAGGGTTCTGACGCGGATAAAGTCCGGGTTTATCTGGTTTAATACCCTTGCCGTCTCGGTGGCATGCTCCCGCCACATCCCCTTTCCCCCCAGCCCGAGGAGGACATATTCACATAGCGAGATGCCCGCGGCCACGATGTTTCTGCCCCCTTTAATGTGTTCGGCGGCGGTAACCCCCTTGTCCATATATTTGAGCAGCGGGTCATAGCCTGATTCCAGCCCGATATGAAGCCGGGAAAGCCCAGCCTCGCGGAGCTGGACTAATTCCTCCAGCCTCTTTTTGGCGGCTGTCTTTGAGCGGCCATAGCTGGTCACCCGGGTGATGGTGGGCAGGGTCTGCTTCAGGAACCTTAATATCTCAACCAGCTCGCCGGTTCTCATAATCAGGGTATTGGCATCCTGAAGGAAGGCGCTGGTGCCGCCGTGATAAAGCCAGAGGGCAACATTAAAGAAGGCTTCGTTTGGCGGGTTATTAAGAACAGCCCCCGCCACCGCCTCCACCCTTCCCCCGTAGCCGGACTTCCACGAGGTCTCCTTTAGCCTGTCCTCCATTGCCTTGACGGCTAGTATATCCTGCTTTATCTCCTCCACCGACCTCAGCTCAAATTTTTTCCCCTTGTAAACATGGCAGAACTTGCACCGGTTCCACGGGCAGTTCCTGGTTACCCTGAGGAGCAGGGAATAAGCCTCGCTTGGTGGTCTGATTGGTCCGAGTTCAAAGGAGCCAGTCATTTGCTTTCCCTTTTACAGGTAGCCGAGCACGTATTGCTTGATGAACTCAAAGTTGCGCTTCACTTTTTCCCTGCCAACGATGATGTCCATATGTCCGGGAAGCAGGTACTCTACTTCCAGTTGGGACAACCTCTCTATGGACTGCTTGAGGATGGCGACATTGCCGCCGGGCAGGTCAACCCGCCCCGTATTCTGGCTGAAGATGACATCCCCGCAAATCAAAATCTTCTCCTTTTGGCAGTAAAAGCAGATGCTGTCGGGGGAATGTCCCGGGGAGAGGATGAGCTCAAATTCCATTTCTCCGGTATTTAGCCTGTCATTCTTAAATAATCCGTCCTCTTTGAACTCCGCGGCGGGAACGCTGAAGAACCTTGACGTCTGGATAACGGTTGCCTCCCAGGAATCCTTTTGCGATGGATGGAGGAGTATTTTAGCCCCGGAGATTTTCTTGAACGCCTCGTTTGCCCAGCAGTGGTCACCATGAAGGTGGGTATTAGCGATGATAGCTATCTCCTTAGGGTCGATGCCGTCCTGGTGCAGGTCCTGGAATAGCAGCGGCAGGAACTGGGTAAGACCGGGGTCGATGATGACCCCGGTTTTGTCCTTAATTACATAGGTATTGCAGTCCATCATCCCCTTTTCCGGGTAAAAGTATAGATTTTTTACCAGCCTCATGTTATTATCCCTTCTGTTATATTGACTTGCGCAAGTCAGCTTTACATTATATAGTAAGTGTAGGCTAAAATAAAATGCAATGACTATATAAGGAGGTTTTATCGTGAAGGTCTTAGCTGGATTGTCTGGTATCATTGCCTTCCTTTGCATGGTGATGGGTATTATCCTTTTGCTTGGGGCATTTCCTGAACTTGAGGCACTTCCTGAGGAGCTTACCTGGGACGTTTGGTTCTGGCTCTCCGCCCTTCTCTTCTTATCCAGTATTGCCTGTACTGCTGGTGGTGGTCGCCGCGGCGGCGGCGGTGAGGAGTTTTAGTAGCCAGCATTTTAGCTGGGTTGATTAGGCAAGCGTCATTGTGCCTATTTCTAGAAGAGAGACAAGGTTCTCGCTATTGAGGGTATGAGCCAAGAGCAAATTATGAAACGGCTTTTACCCGGCTAAGCCTTCCTCTTTTTCCGGCGCCAACAGCGCCAGTAGATAATGCCGAGTGCGGTTCCCCAGATGGGGATGAAGATTATTAGCCAGATGGCTAAAATGGCAAGCCCTTGCCCGAAGATAACAATCCCCCTGACCGCAGACTTAAGTGTTTCCAGGGCGCTCCAGCCGGCATGAACCAGCGGTTTGGCGGTGGCCTGTGGCTCCAGGTAAGCCGAAATCAGGCTCATTGATGACGTTCGCTCCAGATATTGCATCTGTCCCTTGATTTACTCTATCTCCTGGCGCACCCGTGAAAGGCTGTCATAGATTTTGAGGATGTCCTCCACGGCGGTGGCTTTTTCCAGGAGGGCGAGGTATTGTTTTTCGGTTGCCTCGGCATTATTTAGCCTTGCCTGGAGGTCGGTATATTCCTGGGTGACATCCTGGCTGTTGGTGTTCTCCGATTTTACCCTTACTGCCAGCTCTCTAAGTTCGGCGAGCGCCTGGTCAAACTTTTCATCAACCACCCGGATGGAAATCTGCCCCCTCATCTCCTCTTCCTCCCCCCAAATACTAGACGATACCACATAACCATCAAACCTTGCCGCAAGCTGGGCTATCTCGTCGCAGGCTTGGGGTATATCCTTCACCACCAGCGACATATCCCCGGTGCGGACTATCATCCGGTCCTGTGTTGCCTCTGTGGTTGCCGTCTGATAGGCTTCTTCTCCCTTGAACATTGATGTGAATATTGATGTGAATGCTGATGGCGCTGCTGATAGCGCTGCTGATGGTGGCATCAGTGCCCCCTTTCCTGGGGATGGTGTCCTGGCACATGAGACCGTCACCAGCAGCAGCAAAACCAGCGCCAGTCCTATTATCAGCCTTCTCATAGAGTAGACCTCCTTATTATCCTTATTCTACTATACTATAACGCAGGGGAAATGAAAAGGTTAGTAGTGCCTGCTTTTTATCCTCACCCACAGCCTCTGGCCATCGCTGATGAATTCAATCGTTCCCTGCTCATCGGTGCGGAATATATCTTCTGAGCCCAGAGCCTGCTCAAGCCTTGCCATGACCTCATCGTTGGGGTGACCATAGCGGTTCTCCCCCACCGAGATGACCGCCACCCTAGGATTAGCCGCCGCCAGAAATTCCGGGGTGGTGGAGGTCTCCGAGCCGTGGTGAGCAACCTTGAGCACGGTACTGCTTAAGGCGACTCGCTGCTCAATGAGCTCAAATTCTGCTTCCCACATAATATCGGCGGTAAGCAGGAAGCTCACCCTGCCTATGGTTACGTACAATACCACACCGTTATTGTCTATATCGGACTCGGTGCCAGTTAAGGGGGAGGTTTTGGGATTGAGCACCTTTATTATTACTCCATCGCCTAAATCAACCTCCTGCCCCGCCTGAGCCAGGGTATATTTAATGTCCTTTTCCTTAATAAGGTCTAGCCATTCTTCATATATAGGCGACTCATAATCTAAATCGGGATAGAGCACCTGCCCCACCTTATATCTCTCCAGGACCTCCACCAGCCCGGTGATGTGGTCGGCGTGGGGGTGGGTCAGTATCACCAGTTCTATAGTCCTGTCCCAGAAGGGCATCTTGTCGCCCAGCCCCAGGGTCAGGGTCTGGGGGCTGGGTCCGCCGTCAATCAGAACCTGCTGGCTTCCTTTCTGAACCAGAATGGCGTCACCCTCGCCGACGTCAAGGAAGCTTATATGGAGCTTGTCATCGGGCATAGAGGCGGCGGCGGCCGATGCCAGAATGGCCATCACTAACAGTGGCGGGATAACCCACCTCTTGGGCAGCCGCGAAACAAGGCTGCTGGACTTGCTTGCCCCTGACTTCAGCCAGTTTTTTGCCCGGGGCATCTGCTCCTTGAGCTTCTTACTACTGATGAGCCAGATAGCTACGGCGAGGGCTGAATAGTAGACCGCTATCGCCGTAGTGCCAGCCGAACCGACCTCAAGGGATGAGAGGGGAAGGGAGGCGAAGCCGGTTACTATCAGAAGCAGGTAGGACAGGAACAGCCAGGCAAGCCAGCCGATAGCCTGGGCGACAAGCGGGGCAAAAAGCCCGACTAGCCCCGCCAGAGCCCCGGTGGCGATGATGCCGGGCATTGCCGGCAGGGCAAGGAAGGTAGCCAGGGGACCAGCCGGGGAAACGACGCCAAAGTAGTGGGCAATGAGCGGCCAGACGGCTATGGTTGCCGCCAGGGTTACACTGAAGCTGTCGGTAACAATATTGGCTAGGGATACGCCCACCCCCTCCTCGCCAATGGTTTTGCTAACCGCTCTTCTCCCTAAGTCCATGAGGGGTGGGGCGAGGAAGATTAAACCAGCCATTGCCAGAAAGCTGAGCTGGAAGGAGGCATCCCACAGGACTTGAGGGCTAATGCCTACCATTATCGCCGCCGCCAAGGCAAGCGAGGTGATGGCAGTGCGCTGCCTGCCCAGAAGCTCGGCGGCGAGGAAAAGGCTGGCCATAATTGCCCCCCGGACTACCGGCGGGTTCATGCCGGTGAGCAAGGTATAAAAGCAGATTACGCTCAGTGCCAGCCAGATGTAGATATAGCGTCTTTTGCCGAAGAGCCATTTACCGATGCTGACTAACATACCAGCGATGATAGCGAGGTTGACCCCCGATATCGCCAGTATGTGAGCGGTGCCGGTGTGAACGAAATCGTCTTTAATCTCCGGGGGGATATTATACCTGATGCCGAGGACAATCCCCTGGGCTAGCGATGCCGGCGGCTCAGGCAGGACCTCAGCCAGTGTCTGGAAGAGGCTATTTCTCAGCGAGTAGACCCATGCCAGCGGCTTAAAACCCTTGCCGGTTGCTAAAATTTCTATCTCGGGGTAGCTCATGGTGGAATATATTCCCTGGCGGGCGAGATAGCCTTCATAGTCAAATTCGTCAAGCTCAGGCGGTGTCTCCAGCTTGCCCTTTACCAGAAGCTCATCGCCGTAGTGATAGGCGGGGTAGCGGGGGAGAAATAATAGGGCGTCCCCGGATACCCCCTGCCACTCCTCACCCACTCTTATCTCTGAAGCTGATAGGCGGATATGAGTTGTCTTATCCCTGACCTCGGGGTCGGCATTAATAACGCCCTTGATTTCAACCATCTGGCTGTTGTAGGACTGGAGGTGGCTTTCATCATCAGCAGGTAGGGATGCCGGAAAGAGTAGAGCGCCGCCGAAGAAGAGGGTAAAGCAGACGGCGGCTAGGATTATTGCCTTGCGATGTTGAGAAAAGAAGAAGAGCAGGGGGAGGGGGGCTAGCCCGGTAAAGATTAAGGCCCAAGGTAGAGCGAATTTTGACCCCAGATAAATACCAGCCACCCAGGCACCGCTTAGATAGATAAGCGCCACTATTCACCACCTGAGTATTAGTCGGCAACCGTAATCAGCTCTTTAATCTGCTCGTAGGTTGAGGGTCCTATTCCTTCAACCCTGGTTATTTCAGTGATATTGTGAAAGCCTACATTTTTCTGGCGGTAGTCGATGATGCGTTGGGCTATGGTTTCGCCGATGCCGGGCAGGGCTGTTAGCAGCCAGGCTTCAGCCCGGTTAAGGTCGATTTTTTGTGGCTCTTCTTCCTCCCCGATACTGGGGATATAGAGCTTAACCCCGGCGAGGTCGGCATTGCTGGTGGTGCCCCCGGCAGCCTGAACCAGAGTTTCAATACTATCCCCGGATTTCAGCGGATAAAAACCGGGGTTACTCACGGCACCACCGAGGTAAATCTCACCCTCCAGTTCTAGGCTTGGCGGCAGGGAAATCTCTATGGGGTGGGGTGGGCGATACCTCTGCCAGGCTATTACGCCCCCGGTAATAATAACGGCTATCAGCAGGATAATGCTCAGCGACCAGTATCTATTCTTGGTCATGGAAAGCCTCCGTAATATTAGCTTTACCCAGTATAGCAGAATAAGGGGTGGTCAGAGACCTCTCAGCACAGTCCTTAGTGCCTCTTCTGCTTCAGGGGTGGTAACCGCTATTATCAGGTCTTTAGCCTGAAGGGTGGTGTCGGCGGTAGGCACCTGTGGCTTTTCCTGCGGGCGAATAATCAGCGATAGGATGCTTCCCGGTGGTAGCGAAAGCTCCTTTACCTTTTTGCCGATAGTCGGTGAGTTGGGCGGAATCTTTACCTCTACAACCTCCAGCCCGCTATCCCTGATAGCCAGTAGGTGGGTGAGGGGGTGGGTTGGTACCTCTTGCTCTATATATTCAAGAATAATGTTGGTGCTGCTTACAGTAACATCAATGCCCAGCTTCTTAAATATGGTTTCATTCCTGGGATTGCTAAGTCGGGCTATAGTGCGGGGCACGTTAAATTTGTGCTTGGCTAGCTGGCAGGCAACCAGGTTATCTTCGTCTTCGCCGGTTACGGCAATGAACATATTAGCTCGCCCGGTGCCCACTTCAGTCAAGATACTCACCTCACAGCCATCGCCTCGGATGCAAACACTGCCGAGTTCATTATTGATAAACTCAGTTCTACTGGCGTCCTTTTCCACAACTAAGACCTCATGCCCTTCATTAAGCAGGGCTTTGGCCAGGTAAAAGCCCACCTTGCCGCCGCCGATAATAACGATGTACATGTTTTAACCTACCGCTCTATCTTATCCTTTAGCATCTGGGCAAAGGTTGTCGTCGGGCTGAGGGCTTCTATTCCCAGAGAGCTGAACAGCTCCCGGCGCAGGGGGTCGTAGATGCGGCAGAGCACCTTGGGCACATTGAAGAGGTGCTTGGCAATTTGAGCCGCCATGATGTTGTGATTATCTGCTTCGGTTACCGCCACGAAGACATCGGCTTTCCCTATACCTGCCTTCTTGAGCACTTCCTCATCCATGCCATCACCCACCAGTGCGGTGCCGGCAAACTCAGGGGGGAGCCAGCGGAAGCTGTAAGCCTCAATGTCGAGGATGGTAACGCTATGTCCCTCAATATCTAGAAGCCCAGCCAGCCGAGCCCCCACCCTCCCACAGCCCATAATTACTATATTCATAAGCCGACTCTACCTATTTACCGCGTTCATGATACAGTATAATACGGCAGGGGGCGTTGGTCAGCACATAAGGCACCACTGTGCCCAGGCTAAACTGCCCGAAGCGCCGCTTATAGGGAACACCCATCAGGATTAGGTCAACCCTCCGCTCTACTGCCTCATCGACAATAGCCGGACCGGCCTCGCGGGCTTGAAGCACGTCGGTCTCCGCATCATAGTCCTCTTCCTCAGCCACCCTCTCGACGTGGTCTAATATTTCTTCCGCCTTCCTGATTTCAGCCTCAATCTCTGCCTCTAGTGGCAGGGAACGTTTTATGGTAATAACGCAAACTGCCCAGATTTTGGCCTTGTCCTTCTTGCCCAGCTGGCAGGCTAGCCTCATTGCCTCATTGTCAATGGCGGTGCCGGTTACCGGCACCAGAATCTTCTTGAACTTCATTGCCCTCTATCCCTGTTTACCGGGGCGCTTGGTATTATAATCCTCTGTGGTGAAATCTACAACACCTTTTCCCCGGGCTCCTTGGGGAGGTGGGTTAGTGGCAGATGCGCTTTCCAGCGGTAGAGGGAGTAAATGATTAAGCCGGCTACCAGCCAGCCCATCCCCACCCAGCGGCTATAGGGCTGGGTAATTATCACTATTATCCATATTGCCGAGGTGGCAATTAAGCCGAGGACGGAGGTAATGGGCAAATCACGTCCTTTAAGCCTGATATTCCCGCCCAGCTTGAATGGGCGTGGCATTTCAGGCTTTTTCATCCGCAGCGCCAGAATGGCGGCATGAGCCAGGGCGAAGCAGAGCAGGGAGCCGAAGACATATAACGCTCCCAAGTCAGCAAAAAAGTTAGTGGCGAAGAACCCAGGGACTAACACCAGAACGGCTATCAGGCAAAACAGGATAATGGCGATATAGGGTGTCCTGAAGCGGTAGTGGATGCGACTTAGAGTTGCTGGTAGCTGGTGATGGGATGACAGGTTGTAGGTTAGGCGTGAGATGCCTAGCAGCCCAGCATTGGTGGAAACAAGCATGATGGTTGCCGCCAATATAGCAACTAAGGGAGCGAAGATATCCTGCAGTATTGGCGAAGGCAGGTTAGCGGCGATGCCGGCTATCGGGTCTCTTGCCCAGCCATTCACCGGGTCACCGAGAATTTGGGGGGTCATGGCTGACAGGGCGACAATTGAAATGCCGGCGAATAGAACGAGAACGGCTACTATCATCAGGATGTATGCCTGGGGCATCTTTTTTTCGGGGTGACGCGTCTCTTCACCATGCTGAGACACCGATTCTACCCCGGTAAAGCACAGGGCGGCAAGGGCAATGCCAAAGACCAGGCTTTGCATTGATGGCCAATTACCCTGACCAAACATATTTTGAAACAGAACCCACGGCTTTGGTATGAGTATTAGGATGATACCGAAGACTACCAGCGTAACCTGGGTCGCTATATCCAGCACGATAAAAAGGATGTTCATTGTGGATGATTCCCTTATGCCCAGAACATTTATGAGCATGAGGAACAGGATGATTCCCATGGATACCGCTGTGCCAATCATCGGCTCATTCAGCACCGGCCAGAAATGGCTCAGATAGGGGGGAATGGTATAGGCGGAAATGGCCATGGTAACAATGTAGCTCAGCATTAATACCCAGCCAGAGACGAAACCAACCAGGTCGTTAAAGCCGTGCCGGGCGTAGCTGGCTGAGCCTCCTCCTTCAGGTATCATGGCTGAACCCTCAGCGTAGGTAAGGGCGTTAAAGATATAAATAATGCCAGCTATCATCAGCACAATGGGGGTAGCCCCTAAGGCTACCAGGGCGACAAGCCCCAAGCCATAGTAAATGGAGCCGCCAACATCCCCGTAGCCAATACTGAATAGGGCGGGGACTCCCAGTACTCGTCTTAGGTGCGGGAGCTTGATTCGCCGCGGGCGAAAAATCTTATCCCCGGGTTTGGGTCGCCAGCTACTTTCCATGCTTCAATCGCTGAATTTTATGCCTCTTGGTGCTGGCTGTCAATAATCCTTGCTTGACAATTAGTCTACCCCTCAACTAAACTCACCATGGCAAAGGAGGACTAGAGCGTGAGGTTCCCCTTCATCCCGCGTGAGGAGGGTTTTTTCGACCTTTTTGAGGAGAGCGCCCGCAATGTGGTAAAGGCAGCCCGGTGCCTGAAGGAGCTGGTTGATACCTGGCAGGATGTTGAGCAGAAGGTGGATGAGATAACCGAGCTTGAGCACCAGGGGGATACAATTACTCACAAGATTGCGGCGCGACTGCACCGCACCTTTGTCACCCCCTTTGACCGTGAGGACATAGCCGAGCTGGCTCATACCCTGGATGATGTCATTGATTTTATTCATGCTGCCAGCGATGCCATGCTTCTCTACAAGGTAGACCCCCCGGGTCGGAGGGCTAAGGAGCTTGCCGATATAATACTGCAGGGGGCAACCGAGATAGAGAGGGCGATGCCCCAGCTACGGCGCCGTAGTGAGTTAAAGCATATCCTCAAACGGTGTGTGGAGCTTAACCGGGTGGAGAATATGGCTGACCGGGTATACCGCTCGGCACTGGCTGAGCTCTTTAGTGATTCCACAGACATTGCTCATATTATTAAGTGGCGCGAGATTTTCGCCCACATGGAGAGCGCCACTGACAGGTGTGAGGATGTGGCTAACGTCCTAGAAGGGGTAGCCGTCAAGAATGCCTGAAGGTATTCTCATTCTGATACCCGTTTTACTATTAGTACTGGCGGCAGAATTTGTTAACGGCTGGACAGACGCTCCCAATGCCATCGCCACCGTAGTTTCCACTCGCGTCCTTTCCCCATCTCAAGCCGTGGTTATGGCAGCGGTACTTAATGTCGTGGGGGCTATAGTCACGGGCACGGCGGTAGCCGCCACCATCGGCAAGGGTATCGTGAGGCCAGAGGTTATTGACCAGCAAGTGGTCGCCGCCGCTATGCTTACCATTATTATCTGGAGCACTGTAGCCTGGGTCTACGGGATACCCACCAGCGAAAGCCACGAGCTTATTGCCGGGCTCACCGGGGCTGGTTTAGCTGTTGCCGGTCCCTCGGCTCTACTCTGGGAGGGGTGGCAGAAGGTGCTTATCGGTCTTGGCATCTCCACTTTTCTTGGTTTTTTCCTAGGTATAGGGATAATGACCGCTCTCTACTGGCTATTTCGTCGAACCAGGCCGTCGCTTGTCCGTAAAGCCTTCAGCCGGCTGCAAATACTTTCGGCGGCTTTCATGGCGTTTAGCCACGGCAGCAACGACGGGCAGAAGTTTATGGGGGTCTTTGCCCTGACGCTGATGCTGGGCGGGGTTATGACCCAGTTTACGGTTCCAATATGGGTAATGCTACTCTGTGGCGGGGTGATGGCGATTGGGACAGCGGTTGGGGGGTGGCGCATAATCCATACCATGGGCTTTAAACTGACCAAGCTGGAGCCGGTAAACGGCTTTGCTGCTGAGACTTCAGGCGGGCTGTCTATTTTGATTGCTTCCGCTTTCGGCATACCTTTAAGCACCACTCACTGTATAAATTCATCAATCATCGGTGTTGGTGCTACCAAGCGGCTTTCTGCGGTGCGCTGGGGGGTGGCGGGCAATATCGTTCTGACCTGGGTATTAACCTTCCCCGTCTGTGGGATATTGGGTTATTTCTTTGCCTGGTTGTTTGGGATTATATTCTAAGGTTTATAAGCTGATTTCCCTGGGCTTTACCCGCCGCTTTTCGGCGGTAATAATCGCCTCAACCTCGGTTACCACCAGCTCAATTTCATCCTGCCTATTAACCACTACGTAGTCAAAGAGGGGTAATTTTTTCATTTCCCCCTCGGCGGTCTTTAGCCGCCGGGCCAGGTCAAAGGGGGACTCGGTTTGGCGCTGGGTAAGCCTTCTTTTAAGTTCCCCCATTGATGGGGGCGCAAGAAAGATGAATACCGCCTGAGGTATGATTTTCTTTATGGTGGCTGCCCCCTGAATATCAACCTTTACTATTGTATCCTGTCCCTTGGCCAGCGCTCGCTTGAGCGGCTCCTTGGGCACGCCATACCAGTTGCCGTAGACATTTGCCCACTCCACCAGCCCACCAGCTTTGAGCATCTTCTGGAAAGCCTCCACAGAGACAAAGTGATAGTCAACATTATTTTTTTCTCCAGCCCGCCGCGGGCGGGTGGTTACGGTGGTGATAAACTCAAGAGGGTAGCCTGATTTTTTCATTCGGCTTAAGATGGCGTCCTTCCCTGCCCCTGAGGGACCGGAGAGGACTATGAGTAATGGCTTTGAGGGAAGGTGAAAGGGGGTTTCACCTTTATGGTTCGCCTTTTTCATCACTTTGCACCGGGCCTCGGCCGGCTTGCAGTCTGCCAGTGATTGTTTCCGGGGCAAGGGCGGCTAGGATAATATGACCGCTATCGGCGATGATAACTGCCTTGGTTTTTCTGCCATTGGTCATGTCAATGAGTAATCCCTTGGTTTTCCCTTCCTGGATAGTGCGTTTAGTCGGCGCTGAATTTGGTGAAGCGATGGCGATAACTCTGTTCATGGCTAGTATATTGCCAAATCCAATGTGAACCAATTCGGCGACCATGATTATCACCTCTTCCCTTTTTAATCGCAGCGCTTATTATCATATACCTTTAATGCTCATTAGGCAATGGGTTTTGGGGCAAAAATGACTTGAATTATAAAACATTTGGTGATATTCTATTTTTATGGATTGAATATACATTTTTGCCAAAGTGGAAAAGGGGCTATCTCCGGAAGGATTAACCTTGAGGATAGCCTTTTTGTTATCTGATAGATGATACTAAAGTAGGGGGTGGGGCAGTTGTATAAGATATTGTTAAGAGAGGACCTGGTGCCGAATATCCACCTCTTCAAGGTTGCGGCGCCGGCGGTAGCCAGGAAGGCTCAGGCGGGGCAGTTTGTCGTTATCAGGATTGACGAAAGGGGCGAGCGTATTCCCCTGACCATCGCTGATTGGGACCGGGAGGGGGGCAGCGTTACCCTCGTCTTTATGGAGGTGGGGACAACAACGGCGAGGCTGGCTCTGCTGAAAGCCGGTGACGCTATCACCGACCTCGTTGGTCCGCTTGGTGTGCCAACACATATTGAGAAATCTGGCACCGTGGTCTGCGTGGCGGGAGGGGTCGGGGCGGCTCCTATATCACCTATTGGCCGGGCGTTGAAGAGCGCCGGGAACAGGATTATCTCGATTCTTGGGGCGCGGAGCAAAGACCTCATTTTCTGGGAAGACCGCCTGCGCAGTTTCAGCGAGCGGCTGATAGTTACCACCGATGATGGCACTTATGGCCGCAAGGGGGTGGTGACCGAGCCGCTGAAGGAGCTTCTTGAGTCCGGCGAGAAGATTGACCTCGTCGTTGCCATTGGACCCGCCGTCATGATGAAGTTCTGCTCCAGGACCACCGAGCCCTTCGGTGTCAGGACCATCGTCAGCCTGAACCCGATAATGCTTGACGGCACCGGGATGTGCGGGGTCTGCCGGGTGTCGGTTGGGGGGGTGACCAGGTTTGCCTGCGTTGACGGGCCCGATTTTGATGGACATCAGGTGGACTGGGACTTGCTCTTTGCCCGCCAGCGTATCTACCTTGACGAAGAGCGGCGTTCTTTTGAGCAGTGGCGGTGCCAGTGCGGCGCTGGTTAGTTAGGAGGATTGGTATATGGCAAAGCTTAATCTGAACCGGGTGCCAATGCCAAGGCAGGACCCCAAGGCACGGGGTAAAAATTTCAATGAGGTTGCCCTGGGCTACAGTCTGGAGCAGGCTCAGGAAGAGGCGAGCCGCTGTATCCAGTGTGTCAAGCGTAAGTGCGTTGAGGGCTGCCCGGTGGGGGTGGATATTCCTGATTTTACCAAGGCGCTCCGCGACGGCGATATGCCCGAGGCGGTAAGGGTACTCAAGAATAAGAATAGTCTCCCCGGCATCTGCGGGCGGGTCTGCCCCCAGGAGACGCAGTGCGAGGCTACCTGCTCGCTGGCGAAGAAGGGCGCGCCGATTGCCATCGGTCGTCTGGAGCGGTTTGTCGCTGACTGGGAGCGGGCTAATATGCCCAAGGCGAGCTCGCCCTCGCCCAAGCCCCCTGTAAAATCCAGTGGCAAGCGGGTGGCGGTGGTCGGCTCGGGACCGGCGGGACTGACCGCGGCCGCTGACCTGGCTAAGCTGGGGCACGGCGTTACCATCTTTGAGGCGCTGCATGTCGCCGGCGGGGTGCTGATGTATGGCATCCCCGAGTTCAGGTTGCCCAAGGAGATTGTCCAGACCGAGGTTAACTATGTGGCTTCTCTGGGGGTGAAGATTGAGCTTGACTCGGTGGTCGGCAAGCTCGTTACCATAGACGAGCTGCTCGGCAACGGCTATCATGCCGTCTTCCTCGGCACCGGCGCCGGGCTGCCCATGTTTTTAGGCGTCCCCGGCGAGAACCTCAACGGCATCTATTCGGCGAATGAATTCCTGACCCGCGTCAATCTGATGAAGGCATACCAGTTCCCCGACTACGATACCCCGGTAAAGCTGGGAAAGAGGGTGGCGGTCATTGGCGGCGGCAATGTCGCCATGGACTCCGCCCGATGCGCCCTCAGGCTTGGCGCCGATGAGGTCTATATTATCTATCGCCGCTCTGAGGTGGAGATGCCCGCCCGCCGCGAGGAGGTGGAGAACGCCAAGGAGGAGGGCATCCAGTTCAAGCTGCTGACCAACCCCAAGCAATTTCTGGGCAACGAGCAGAACTGGGTGGTCAGCGCCGAGTGCTATGAGATGGAGCTTGGCGAGTCTGATGAGGGCGGGCGGCGCCGTCCGGTGGTTAAAGAGGGGAGCGAGTTCACCATTGATGTTGATGAGGTGATAGTTGCTCTGGGCACCACCCCCAACCCCCTCGTCGCCTCAACCACCCCCGGTCTGGAGACAAGCAGCCGGGGGACGGTGGTGGCTTATGAAGCGACCGGCAAGACGGTCAAGGACAGGGTGTGGGCTGGCGGCGATATAGTTACCGGCGCAGCTACGGTGATTTCTGCCATGGGCGCGGGCAAGCTCGCCGCCGCCGATATTGATAAGTTTTTGAGGGGATAGGGGTTTAATGTGAAATGGGAAATTGAATTCTATCAGGATAACCAAGGGAATATTCCCGTTCAAGATTTCATTTGTCAGCAGTCATCTAAGGTAGAGGCAAAGATTTATAGGTATATTGACTTGCTACGGGACTTTGGCTTGTCTTTAGGTCAGCCGTATATTGAAAAGCTCGCCGGTTCGGACGTTTGGGAACTTAAAATACGCTATAGTTCAAATCGCTACCGTATCTTTTATTTTGCTGCTAGTGGGCGTAAATTCGTGCTCCTTCACGCCTTCTTAAAAAAGGCTGCCAGAACGCCTAAGAGTGAGATAGAGATAGCTCAGAATAGAATATTTGACTATGAGCGGCGCTATAAGTCCCAGAATTCCCCTTAGCTTAGTTGCGTTATATAACATATATGTTATAATCTAATGTATGGAGAAGTCTAAATGTCCAAGAAGAGTATAAAGTATGAAGATTTTAAGGCAGAACGTCTAGCCGACCCAGAAGTTCGAGCCGAGTATGAAGCTCTGGAGCTTGAATTCAGGCTGATAAGAAGTATTATATCGCGCAGAAATGAGCTAAATATCAGCCAAGAGCAGCTAGCCAGGCTTATTGGAACGAAACAGCCCGGCATATCCCGTTTAGAAAGGGGCGATGGTAACGCCACCATCGACACATTGCGCAGAATAGCTGACGCGTTAGACGCTGATTTAGATATTTCCTTAAAAGCCAAGCCCCGCACCAAAACCGCATCTGTGTGAACCACCCCTGGACATTGACTCGCCGCCGCCGATATAGATAAGTTTTTGAGGGGGTAGGGTTTTTCACTGGCTCATATTTTAACATAACTACTTCTTAATTCGGCGACTGATTTTTCTCAAGGTTTTTTCAAAATCTGCCCGTGTAGAGGGCGGCGCTTCCTCCAATTCTAAGCCGAGGCTTTCAGCAGTCCACTCTTTTTGTTGCGTCTTCAAGGCTTTTCTGTAGTCATCAACAATTGGGCCAGTGGTAGCTGTCTCCTGTATTCGTGGTTGCATATTACCCCCTTTCCAAAATCTGGAACTTTTCGCCTTTGTATGTTACCAAGCCAATTTGTGCTTTCCCTCCAACCACAGGTGCGCCTGTTGCAAAGCGATGGTGATTAATCACCATTTCCACAACGAATTTTACGTAGGCTACACCCTCTTCCATAGGCATCGCATTAAAAGGAATAGGATATTCATAGCGGTCAAGTATGTTTGTAATTTCTGTGTCTTCTGCGCTTGTCGGGGGCGACCCACGCAATCGTGCAAAGTATCCCCTTAATTCCGTAACAAGGCCACGGTCATAGCCTTTGTGGTATCGGAAAATCGGCTCATTCAGGGCAAACCAAACAGGCCGAAAGAGTCCTTCCCCACACCATAACGTGGCACTATACGCTGTTTCATGAAGTGGGACTCGAATCTCCCAAACTTCCGAAAGATATGCATCCGCCGAAAAGCCACCGACGGCCAAACCTAAGACTGGCTTGTCTGTATCGGGTATATCTTTGAACTTTTTCCCTGTCCGAGCTTCCATTTCTGGAACCACTGTATTTCTGTATCGTTCAAGGAAAAAGAGGCGCAACTGTTCCACTGTATCTTTTACAGTAGCTTTCTGTGTAACCACATGTTGGGGGTCTTCTACCTCAAATTCTCGTACCTAACTTCCAATAATTCTGTTACCGAGGGCACCTATGCCGAAGGCAGCTATCCCTATGGGCTTTTCACCTAGCTGAAAGAGTTTCACGGCATTTTCGTACACCTTTACCACAAGACCCTGGGAATCGTGTATGGTTACAGCACTATCAACACCCAGAACAACGCCTTCAGCAAGGTTGCACGCGACAGCCACAGTCATGTCTTATACTCCTTCTGGCTTTTAGGAAGGCTATCGTAACATCAACTGGAGTCTTTGTCAACATTATTACCTACTATGGAGAGCAATAAGTTAGTGTTATTGCGGGGGTGTCTAAGAGGGGCTTTAGCCCCTCTTTTATTTATCTTCCCCCTCCGGCAGAAATTTCTAAATCCTAATATCTAAATTCTAAAAAGGCACGAATTGCGTTGTTTAGTATTTCGGATTTCGTGCTTTGAGTTTCTAGCGGGGGGTCAGGGGGTGAGGTAGATATAATTGTCATTATCACACATCAGTGCTATACTCTGACATACCCCAATAAGGAGAGTCAGGTGAAACGAGCTGACGGGCGTGCCTGGGATGAACTGAGAGCGGTAAAGATAACCCCTGGCTTTCAGAGCTTTGCTGAAGGCTCGGCGCTGATAGAGCTGGGAAAGACCGTAGTGCTCTGCTCGGTAAGCGCCGACGAGAAGGTGCCCGCCTTCCTCAGGGATAAGGGCAGCGGCTGGATTACCGCCGAATACGGCATGCTACCCCGCTCCACCACCACCCGCACCCCCCGCGAGGCATCGCTGGGCAGGGTGGCGGGGAGGAGCCAGGAGATTCAACGCATCATCGGACGCTCCCTGCGAGCCGTAACCGACCTCACGGCACTGGGGGGAAGAACCCTGATTATAGACTGCGACGTCTTGCAGGCAGACGGCGGCACCAGGACGGCAGCTATTACCGGCGCCTATGTCGCCCTGCACCAGGCGCTTCAAACCCTGGCTAATATGGGGGTGATATCGTCCATCCCCTTGAAGAGTGCCATCGCCGCCACCAGCGTTGGTATTGTGCACAGTAACCAGCTGCTAGACCTGTGCTACGATGAAGACTGCAACGCCGCCGTTGACTTTAACGTGGTGATGACGAGCAAGGGCGAGTTTGTCGAGGTCCAGGGGACGGCGGAGGCAAAACCCTTCCCCAGGGAGACCATTGATTCCCTGCTCGCTCTGGCGGAAAAGGGCATCAAGCAGCTATTTCAAATTCAGAAGGCTGCCCTGGAGAAACTATAGCCAGCTAGGGGCGCACCTGCCCGCTGCCAAAGATAATCCACTTGTAGCTGGTCAGCTCCCTCAATCCCAGCGGACCGCGGGCATGAAACTTCTGGGTGCTGATGCCGACCTCCGCCCCCAAGCCAAACTGACCGCCATCGGTGAAACGGGTGCTGGCATTGACATAGACGCAGGCAGCATCCACCTCATCAAGGAAGCGCATGGCGGCACCGTATTCCTCGGTGATAATCGCCTCGGAGTGCCCCGAGCCATAGCGCTCAATATGGGTCAAAGCCTCATCCAGGGAGTCCACCACCTTAACCGCCGCCACCAGTGCCAGAAACTCCTTGCCCCAGTCCCCATCGGTAGCCGGCGCCAGCTTCAAGAAAGGGACTGACTTGAGGATAGCCATCGCCCGCTCATCACAATGCATCTCCACCCCCGCCTTCGCCCACGCCGCCGCCACCAGGGGGAGAAAGCGCCGGGCGATATCGGCATGAACCAGAAGGCAGTCCAGGGCATTACAAACGGTGGGGCGCTGCACCTTGGCATTAAAGGCAATAGCCGCCGCCTTATTTATATCAGCGCTCCTGTCAACATAGATATGGCAGACACCAACCCCGCCACTCACCACCGGCATGGCGGCACTCTCCACGACGAATTTTATCAGCTCGGCGCCGCCGCGGGGGACAATCAGGTCAATAACCCCCCTCATCTTGAGCATTTGATTGACCAGGGCGCGGTCGGTATTCTCCACAAACTGGACCGCCCCCTCAGGGACGCCGGCTCTCGTTGCCGCCTCCTGGACTACCCTGGCTAGGGCGCTATTGGAGTGAATTGCTTCTTTGCCCCCCCTCAGGATAACGGCGTTGCCCGACTTCAGGCAGAGAACAGAGATGTCTATGGTAACATTGGGCCGGCTCTCATAGATAGCGCCAATCACCCCCAGCGGCACCCGTTTCCTGCCGAGCAGCAAACCGTTGGGCAGGGTGCGCATGTCAAACACCTCCCCCACCGGGTCAGGCAGTGCCGCCACCGCCAGCACATCATTAGCTATCGCCTCAAGGCACTCAGCGTCAAGCATGAGGCGGTCAAGCATGGCGGCGTTCATCCCTGAGGTATGAGCCTCATGGTAGTCAATCTGGTTGGCAGAGAGTATTTCGTCCTTCTTGGCGATGAGGTCATTGGCAACATTATGTAAAGCCTTATTCTTGACCTCCGCCGAGAGGTAAGCCATCCGCCGCGACGCTGCCTTAGCCGCCCCAGCCTTTTCTTCTAGCTCCTTTATTGGGGATTTCATTTTATTAACCTCACCCCCTGTATCCCCCTCTCCTTCTCAAGGAGAGGGGGAAGTTATTGTTTAAGAGGGACGAAGTCCCTCTTGGACTCCCTATAATTTATTCGGGGCTTCGCCCCTCTTTCACTCCTTTTACCCTTCAACCGAACTTATCCTTTTCTGCACTCTCCTCCACGAAGCCGTGATAAGAAAACTCTCCTCCATATTCTCAACCATCCTGACAAACTTAGTCATGGGTACGGAAAATGTGAGTGCATTCTTAGGCACAAAAGGACGTGCTGAAACATCGAACATCCCGATAACTCCTCGGGGACGATTAGAATCTCTTTCAAGATACGGATACTGGACAATCGTAGAACAGCCAGAGCCAAATGGCACAAATACGCCACCGGGCTCGGCTTCATCAAAATTGGCTAGAGTAAAGAGACCAGAGAGGACATCAGGCTGCGCAAAGAAGACAATAACCTCTGGACTATCTAACTTTTCAAGCTTGTCCCACCTTTTGAATACTACGAAACGGGCAGGTGCCTTAAACGCAGGTACATATTTCATCATCTCCCTGACCAGCTCTGGAGACTTTTTATAGCGTTCCCCCCGCAGTTCACCCGGAATACCGCAGGAGAGAAAATATTCAAGGTCAGAGGTGATTGTTTCAGCAAAGCCAAGATACCTCCTCCCGCCGAAGCAGCCTATAGAGTCGGCATTAAAACAAAAGGAATCCCCCTTCCTCACCTTTGACAATGCGGCGATTACGCATCTTGGCACTGAACCAGCTTTGACCAGTCCAGCATGTCCTTCCTCATCGGTATAATAGAAGGTAATCGGCAGTTCAGCGTCGTTAAAATACTTGTCCCAGAGCAGGCTAAATTTTTCTTTGGTTTTTGTATCCATAATTGGCACCCCCCCTTCATCCCCCCCTAAAGGGGGAAAGCCCTACTTAAGCGAGCCCATGCCGTTAACGCGATATACATTGCGGGCGGGAATCCCGGGCAGTACCCGATTGACCAGCTTTTTCACAAAGCACCTGCCCTGGCACCCATCCTTCAGTTCCACAATATACCCCTCTTCCTCGCTAATCTTTACGCCCCTATCAATGTAAAACTCCCCCCACCAGCGCTCCAGCTCAACCGCCAGCTCCTGGTAGAGCTTATAGTCAATATCCGAGATAAGTTGCTTGCTGCCAACAAGGTAGAGCTTGCCCCTACCCTCTTTAATCTCCATATTCGCTCCTTATTCTAACACTACCAGATTATTCCGGTGCACTATCTCGGAGCCGTAGTCGTAGCCAAGGAGGGTGGTAATCTTCTCCGAGTGCGCCCCCTTAATTACCTTAATCTCCGCCGAGCTATAGTTGGCGATGCCGCAGCCTACCCGAGACCCCTCGGGGTCATAGATATTCACGATGTCGCCCCGCTGAAACTCGCCGTCAACGCCCTTAATACCGGCGGCAAGAAGGCTCCGCTTCTGCTTCCTCAAGGCTATCGCCGCCCCCGAATCCACCACCAGCTTGCCCCTGATAGCAAGACCGCTGAGCATCCAGCGCCGGCGGCTCTCAAGCTTGCTGCTAGCAGGCAAAAAGTGAGTGCCCAGAGCCTCACCCTTTGCCAGCCGCAGGATAATATCCTTTTCCCTGCCGTCAGCAATGACCACCGCCACCCCGGAGGCGGTAGCCAGCCTCGCCGCCTCTATCTTGGTGAGCATGCCCCCGGTGCCAAGTTTACTTGAGGTACCCGCCGCCAGGCGCTCAATCTCCGGGTCTATCCTCTCCACCTGCGGAATAAGGCGGGCGCTGGGGTCGAGGTGGGGGTCAGCGGTATAGAGTCCGGCGGTATCGGTAAGAATCATCAGCAGGTCGGCGTCAACAAGATTAGCCACCATCGCCGAAAGGTTATCGTTATCACCAAACATCGCCTCGTGAAGCTCGTCAACGGCAACAACGTCGTTCTCATTGACGATGCATATTACCCCCAGCTCCAGCAGAGCGAGGAGGGTATTTCTGGCATTAAGATAGCCCGCCCGGTCAAGGAGGTCAACCTTGGCCAGCAACGCCTGAGCCACGGTGATACCGTACTCGCTGAAAAGCTGCTCATAGAGGCCCATCAAGCGATGCTGCCCCACCGAAGCCAGCACCTGCTTGAAGGGGACGCCCTTAACCTTCTTGGTCAGCCCCAGCTGGTGCCTGCCCGAGGCTATCGCCCCCGAGGAAACGATAATTACCTCCAGCCCCTGCTTATGCAGCTGCGCCACCTGTTTCACCAGGCTTGACATTATATCCTGCTCAAGACGGTCGCTGCCGCCGGTAAGCAGGCTGGTGCCGAACTTAGCCACTATCCGCCGATATGACATATTTACCCCAATAAATTTGCTTCATTATAGCATATTTTATCACCTCACCCCCTTTATCCCCCTCTCCTAGAAGGAGAGGGGGAGGAATAGAAAAGAGGGGGGCTTCGCCCCCCTCTTAAAACTACTTCCCCATAATTGCCCCCTCCCCCCTCCTGTGCTAGAATTTTGCTGGAGGGCTAGGCCGTATCGGCTAGCCCTAGTGGCGTTTGGGGAAGAAAATATGGATTTAACCAAATTACTCAACCTTATAGCGGAGACGCCGGCTTACCAGCGTCTCCTAGATGAGCTACGGGATAATGCCAGCACCGGGGTAATAATCCTTGATGCGGCTAAACCATATCTCATTGCCGCCCTGTACCAGTCTTTACGACTGCCAATGATGGTAGTCACGGCACAGCCGGAAAAATCAAGGCGGCTCTATGAACAACTATTAGCCTGGAGCAACTCAAGCCAAATTAAGCTTCTTCCCGAGCCCGACGCCCTCCCCTACGAGCGCATCGCCGCGGACGCCTCCACCGAGCAGGAAAGGGTGCAGGTGCTATCGGCGCTGGCTAATATAAATGGGGAGGCAGGCGCCCCCCTAATCGTTGCCTCGGCACCAGCCATAATGCCGAAGACAACGCCCTATAGCGATTTCACCGCCGCCAGCCACACCATAAAACCGGGGATGGATATTGAGCCCTTCGAGCTACTGGAAAAATGGCAGAGCATCGGCTACCGGCTGGAAAATTTAGCCGAAATGCCGGGGACGATGAGCCATCGCGGCGGCATTATTGACCTCTACCCCCCAATCAGCGACCGGCCGGTCAGGCTTGAGTTCTTGGGCAACACCATAGAAAGCATCCGGAGCTTTGACCCGGCAAGCCAGCGCTCGCTGAGTCAGCTGCCATCCATTACCATCGGCCCCGCCACCGAACGGCTAACCACCCTGGAGGATAGCATCCTGAGCTTCCTCCCCCCGCCCTGCCTGCTGGTGCTTGATGAGCCTCAGCTCGTCCAGCAGGCGATGGATGAGCTTGATACCCAGGCCAGCGAGCTGCGGGCTAACTCCCCCAGACCATACTTCACCTGGAAGGAGCTTGAGCCAAAAATAAGACAAAAGCCACACCTTATGCTTACCGGCTGGGGTATTGGCGAGCAAGCCCGTCGCCTGAACTTCGCCACCGCCCCCAGCTACGGCGGGCAGCTGCCAGCCTTCGTCAACAAGGTAAAGCAGCTACTAAAGCAAAAACAAAGGCTGGTAATCGTCAGCCATCAGGCCCGCCGGCTGTCCGAGCTGCTTGAGGAGGAGGATATTATTGCCTCCCCCGCTACCGAGCTCAAGCAGATACCCCCGCCCGGCTCGCTGAGCCTGGTGCCGGGGTTGCTGGCTGAGGGGTGGGTGCTCGACAACCATACCACCCTCCTCACCGATGCCGAGGTCTTCGGCTTTATCAAGCAACGCCGACTAATAAAAAGAAGACCGGTGCCCCACCACCAGCTCGCTATTGAGTTTGCCCCCGGCGACTATGTCGTCCATGTTGAGCACGGGATTGCCCGCTTTGCCGGCGTTACCAAAATGAGCACCGAGGACAGCGAAAAGGAATATCTATGGTTGCAATACGCCGCCGGCGATAAGCTCTATGTCCCCGCCGACCAGATAGACCGTATAAGCCGCTACATCGGCGCCAGCGACCAGCCACCAGTGCTGAACCGCCTCGGCACCCAGGAATGGACGAAAACCAAGCAACGGGCGAAGGAAGCCGCCGAAGATACCGCCCAGGAGCTTTTAGCCCTCTACGCCAGCCGGGAGGTCATCGCCGGCTTCGCCTTCTCCACCGACGGCTTATGGCAGCAGGAGCTTGAGGCTTCCTTCCCCTATGTGGAGACCCCGGACCAGATAAAGGTTCAGCAAGAGGTGAAGGGGGACATGGAGAAAGCCAAGCCCATGGATAGGCTGGTGTGCGGGGATGTCGGCTACGGTAAGACCGAGGTCGCCATCAGAGCCGCCTTCAAGGCAGTGATGGACGGCAAGCAGGTGGCGGTGCTGGTGCCGACCACCGTCCTCGCCCAGCAGCACTTCGCCACCTTCAGCCAGAGGCTGGACGCCTTCCCGGTAAGGATTGAGGTCCTGAGCCGGTTTAAGACCCCGGGTGAGCAGGAGGCTATCCTCAGGGGGCTGGCTGAGGGCAGCGTTGACATCTGCATCGGCACCCACCGCCTGCTGCAAAAGGACGTGGTCTTCAAAAATGCGGGGCTGCTTATTATTGACGAGGAGCAGCGCTTCGGCGTTGCCCACAAGGAGCACCTTAAAAAATTAAGGCAGGAGGTTGATGTCCTCACCCTGAGCGCCACCCCCATCCCCCGCACCCTTCACATGTCTCTGGTCGGGGTGAGGGATATGAGCACCATGGAGACCCCTCCCGAGCAGCGCCTCCCCATCAAGACCTACGTCGCCGAGTATAACGAGCGGCTTATCCGGGAGGCTATCCTCAGGGAGATGGAGCGCAACGGGCAGGTCTTCTTCGTGCATAATCGGGTTCAGGGCATTGCCTATGCCGCCAATAAGCTCCGCGAGCTGGTACCTGAGGCAAAAATCGCCATCGCCCACGGACAGATGCCCGAAGCCGAGCTGGAGGCGGTGATGGCTGACTTCGCCGGGGGCAGGAGCGACGTCCTGGTCTGCACCACCATCATTGAATCGGGGCTGGACATGCCCAATGTTAACACCATGATTGTCAATAGAGCTGACAAGTTTGGCTTAACGCAACTGTATCAACTAAGGGGGCGGGTGGGGCGCGGCGCCAACCTCGCCTACGCCTATTTTCTATATGAAAAGGGCAAGCACCTGACGCCAAACGCCGAGAAGCGGCTGAAGACCATCTTTGAAGCCACCGAGCTCGGGGCTGGCTTCGGCATCGCCATGAGAGACCTGGAAATCAGGGGGGCGGGCACCTTGCTCGGAGTAAAGCAGAGCGGCTTTATCAGCGCCATTGGCTTTAACCTCTACTGCCGTCTCCTCGCCGACGCCGTTGAGGAGCAGAAAGCCAGGGCTAGCGGGGCTAAGGAGCCCCCGCGCCGCCTCCCCGCCCCGACCATCGACCTGCCCTTAAGAGCCTTCATCCCCGAGGAATATGTCGCCGACCTTGACACCAGACTGAGCCTCTACCAGCACCTGGCCAAGCTGGACAGGACAGAGCAGGTGCAAGAAATGGCTCAGGAGTTCAGCGACCGCTTCGGCTCCCCGCCCATAGAGGTAAAAAACCTGCTCTATGCGGTGAAGATTAAGATTCTAGCAACCAAGGCGGGCATTGAGTCTATATCTACTGAGGAAGGGCAGATTATACTCCGCCTCCTTGCCGGCATGAAATTCACCCCCCACCAGCGGGCACTCCCCCTCCCCGACGGCGTCAAGATAGGCACCACCCAGCTCAGCCTGAACCTCAAACGGCTGGGGAAGGAGTGGCAGGGAATATTACAGGACACATTAATTAAGATAGGGTGATATAATTATAAAAAATGTATATCTATATTGACGAAAGCGGAAATTTTGGTTGGCCACTCAAAGCTGGCAGTGAGCCATATATGCTTTTCTCGGTATTGGTAATCGAAGACCTAAAGTCAAAGCGTGCCATCTCACAGGCAGTAAGCCGAGCAATTGTAGACCTCCGCAAGCACCATCCAAGCTGCAAGAGTGATTCCGACAAGCGCCTTATGGAGCTTAAGGGCAGCGAAGAACTTTGCGACCGTCCAGATGTTCGCCTGCGATTCTTCAAGCGAATCGCCAAGAAAGCTAATTTCCATATTTATGCGATAATCTTAGACAAACGGGTTTTAGTCCAAACACTCCCCGCTGACTATATGGAACGCTACTCAATGCTTCTCCTGAATATTCTATATGCTATCCCAATACCAAAAAATCAGAGATGGGTGACTATGGTGGTGGATAGCCAAGCGACGGCCGAGCCAACCCACCCCTTGAAAGTGCGCTATTCCAGCAAAGCTAAGCGTTTACGACAGAAAAGAGCACGAACTAAAGATAGGAACCGCCGCAACCTATACACACAGATGATTACAAGTGTGTTTAAGCAACACCTTAAACCACGTGGCACTCATCTAAAAGTTTGGCACATCCGCTCACATGATGACCGTTGCCTGCAAGCTGTGGATGTTATAGGGCACTTTATGTACCAAATTCAAAGATTAGATGAGGAAAGAGAAAGACTTTATCAAAGTCTTTCCTATCAGGAGCGCCAATTTCATAGGCTTAAAAATAACAGGCAATGGCAGAAAAACAAGAAGGAACGTGGTATATGGTTTGAAGCTCACGAAGTACTAAAACCAAAAATTGGATGGACGAGACGCCCAAAACTTCTGCACAGAAAAATGATAGACAGGCTGGCCAGACTATCTCACCAATATATAAGAACTAAGATGCGGGGGCAACCGTGAGGCTTGAATAAAGTAAAGGAGCAAATGCTCCCATGCCAAAGGATGTATTTCCTCTTGGTGATAACCCTCGGCGAGCCGAGAGAAACGCGACTGGCTCGCTTCAACAAATTTAAAGGAGCCCGCCGCGATCACCACCCAGAGTGCCACGCATTACTCCAATAAAGAGCAACACCTCCTGTGGGATTAACACCACAGGAGCCGGCTAACCATCTGGTTTTACGCCCCGTATTAAGTCTACCCCTGATGTTTAATTCTGTCAATACTGACAAACCAATTTAATCGGGCAGTCTAAGAGGGGCGTCAGCCCCTCTTTTTAAAATTCTTCCCCTTCCCAAGGGGAAGGGGATACAGGGGATGGGGTCACCCTAGCTAGTCATCCTTAATGCCGTGGTCTTTAAGATAATCAATGGCATCCTGAACAGTGGCTATCTTCTCCGCATCCTCATCCGGTATCTCCATCTTCTTGTCCGGCTTACTGAACTCCTCCTCCAGAGCCATAATCAGCTCGACCAAATCCAGAGAGTCGGCGCCTAAATCGTCAACAAAGCTGGATGACGGCGCCACCTCGGCTTCATCCACGCCGAGCTGATCAACAACAATCTTCTTTATCCGCTCAAAAACTCTGGGCATCATTTACCTCCCTATTTTCTACCGGCTAGTAAGGGCACTGACTGAACCAAGGACTCCGTTAACAAACCTTGGCGAGCTGTCGCTGCCAAACGTCTTGGCTAGCTCGACGGCTTCATTTATGGCTACCTTAACTGGGACACTATTATCAAGCAAAATCTCAAATATTGCAAGTCTCAGGATATTCCTATCCACGGCTGCTATCTGCTCCACCGGCCAGGCGGGGGCGAAGTTCTTAATATGCCGGTCAATCTTCTTCCTATTCTGAAGCACACCGCTGACCAGCCCCCGGGCGAAGTCGGCGTTCTCCCCGGACAGCCCGCTCTCCTCAAGAAGATGGGGCAAGACCTTCTCCGCATCATGCCCGACAGAGTTGACCTCGTATAATGCCTGCAGGGCTACCATCCTGGCTTTGTGCCGTACTCCCATAGAGCATCACCCAACCTGAGCTAACATTATAGCATTTCAACAAGGACTGAATACATGGCTAGGCTATCGCCATACCCCCGTCCACGCCTAAAACCTGCCCGGTGATATAGCCTGCCGCATCAGAGGCAAGAAAGGCGACCGCCTCCGCCACATCGCCGGGAGAGCCAAGCCGACCGAGAGGAATCCGCTTTTTAAGCTCCTCCTTCCACTCCGCCTTCAACCCCTTGGTCATCTCGGTATCAATAAAGCCGGGGGCAATGGCATTGACCGTTATGCCGCGGGAGGCTACCTCCTTGGCGACAGTACGGGTAAAGCCGATAATACCGGCCTTGGCGGCGGCATAGTTAGCCTGCCCCGGGTTGCCCACCACGCCAGTAATACTGGAAATGCTGATAATCCTGCCCCGGCGCTGTTTGACCATATGCTTCAGCACGGCTCTGGTGCAGAGGAAGACGCTCTTCAGGTCAACCGTGAGTACGCTGTCCCACTCCTCCTCCGTCATCCGCAGCAGAAGCTGGTCTCGGGCAATGCCGGCATTATTCACCAGAATATCAATCCGGCCGTAGGCAGCCATCGTCTCCGCTACCAGTCTGTCAACCTCTGATGCCGAGCTGACATCGGCTAGAATAGGCAAAGCCTGCCTGCCCATTGCCTTAATCTCCCCAACCACGGCTTCAACCGGCTCAATGTCATTGACGACGACGCTGGCGCCAGCCTCAGCCAGCCTCAGGGCAATGGCTCGCCCTATCCCCCGCCCGCTGCCGGTAACGATAGCCACTCTATCAGCAAGACTCATTAATCTACCCCCGCCTTCATATTCCTGACTGCTTCGGCGTCACCGATATTAACAATATTAACATCCCTGTCAATTCGCTTAATCAGACCAGCCAGCACCCTCCCCGGCCCGAGCTCAATAAAGGTGGATACCCCGTCGCCCACCATATATTCAACAGAACGCTGCCACTGAACGCAATTGCACAGCTGCCTGAGGAGCTCCTCCTCGACCAGCTCAGCAGTGGTCAGCGGCTGGGCGGTGGTATTACCGATAATGGGGACGACCGGCTGGTTAAAGGAAAGTTTGGCTATAATCTCAGCCATGCCGTCAACCGCCGGCTGCATCAGCTGGGTATGAAAGGCGCCGCTCACCGGCAGCTGAATGACGCGGTGCGCCCCCCTGGCTTTAGCCAGCTCCATAGCCTGAATCAGGTTGTCCTCAGCCCCGCTGATTACTATCTGACCGCGGCAGTTAATATTGGCAATGCGGGCGCCGGTCTCGGTGCATACCTCAGCTAGCGCCGGTTCATCAAGCCCGATTATTGCCGCCATACCACCGGGTGTTATCTGCCCCGCCTCATGCATCAGCCTTCCCCTCTCCCGCGCCAGATAGACGGTGGTGGCAAAATCAAGCACCCCGGCCGCCGCCAGCGCCGTATATTCACCCAGGCTGTGACCGGCAACAAAGGCGGGCTCAAGCGAGCTTGAGCCACGGATAGCCTCCAGGCAGGCAAAGCTGACGGTCACTATCGCTGGCTGGGCATTTATCGTCTGGAGGAGCTCGTCCTCCGGACCGTCAAAGCACAGTCTGGAAAGGGGAAAGCCCAATGCCTCATCCGCCTGCTCAAAGACGGCTTTAGCCAAATCAAAACCCTGATACAGGTCACGCCCCATCCCCACCCACTGGGAACCCTGCCCGGGAAAGACGTAGGCTACCTTCATCGGCTCAGTCATAGGTCATCACTCAGCCTTCTTTTTGGGGCTTTTGACCTCGATGACCTCCCTGCCAGCATAGCTACCACAGACGGGGCAGACATGGTGAGGCAGCCTGGGACTATGGCACTGGGGGCAATAGTCCAGGCGGGGCAACACTAAACCAAGATGGCGGCGCCTCTTACCCTGACGCGCCTTGGCATATTTTCGCTTCGGTAAAGCTCCCACGACCTATCTTCCTTTCTCCTTATCATTCATATCAGCAGAGCCCGCTCCCGGGGGCGGACAACGGCAAGGTCCCAGATTAAGATTATGACCACAATTAGGACAGAGCCCGGCGCAGTCTTCGCGGCAGAGCGGCTTCATCGGGATAGCCAGCAAAGCGCACTGGCGCAGCACCTCGGTCAAGTCCAGAACATGATGCTCATCAATAGTGAAACGGTCAGGGTCATCGGAGGGGGGTAGGGAAGCACCACTGATTACATCTGTGGTCGGGAAGTACTCCTCTTCAATATTCAGGGTTAGCGGGCAATTAAACTGGTTCAAGCACCGGCTACAGGTAAGTTCAACCTCGGAATCCACCACCCCCTTGGCTAAGATGCTGCGGTCGGTGCGGGTCAAACTGACCTCACCCCGAACCGGGCTGCTCTTGCCATCACCGGTAACATCAATAACCCCATCAACATCGTAGTCCCGCACCGAGCCGATAGCCCCCTTAAGTAGCTGGGCGACATTTACCTGCATTACCTCCCACCTCCGCTCCAGAGGTAAGTCCCCTATTATAAGATAAGCCTCGTAATCACTGTCAAGCTTGGTCAGCTTCAATTATTTCCTCGTCCCCCTCTGCTTCCTCAGCTCAAAGGCGATCTCATTCCTCAGCACCTGATTGGTACCCTCGTATATCTGGGTAATCTTGGCGTCCCGGAACATCTTCTCAATGGGATAATCACGCATGTAACCAACACCGCCAAAAACCTGCATGGCATCGGTGGTAACCCTCATCGCCACATCTGAGGCAAAGACCTTAGCCATCGCCGACTCTCTGGTGAAGTCCTTGGCGCCGCTATCTATCGTCCTGGCGGCGGCATAAACCAGCGCCCGAGCCGCCTCCACCTGAATAGCCATATCCGCCAGCATGTGCTGGATAGCCTGCTGGGCGATAATGGGGTGCCCGAATTGAACGCGCTTCTTGGCATAATCCACCGCTGCCTCCAGAGCCCCCTGAGCCAGCCCCAGCGCCTGGGCACCCAGGCCGGGACGGGAGTAATCCAGCAGCCTCATGGTCATAATGAAACCCATCCCCTCCCGACCAATCATATTCTCTGCGGGGACGAGGCAATCCTCAAAAACAAGCTCCCTGGTAGCCGAGGCGCGGATGCCCAGCTTCTTCTCCTTCCTGCCGAAGGAAAATCCGGGCGCGCCCTTCTCCACCAGAAAAGCGCTGGCGCCGCGAGGTCCCCTCTCCTTATCAGTCAAGGCGATAATAGTATATACCTCAGCCTCACCGCCATTGGTAATAAAGCGTTTTGTCCCATTAAGGATATAACCATCGCCGGTGCGCCGGGCGGTTGTCTTTATGCCGCCGGCGTCACTGCCCGCCGCTTCCTCAGTCAGGGCGAAGCCAGCCAACCTCCTGCCAGCAGCAATGTCAGGCAGGTATTTGCGTTTCTGCTCCTCGCTGCCGAACTGCAAAAGGGTCAGTGTCCCCAGCCCGCTGGCGGCATAACTAACGGCGACGCCGCTACACACCCGGCTCAACTCTTCCACCACCAGACACAGCTCAAAAATGCCACCCCCCAGACCATCGTATTCCTCGGGGATATAGACACCGAACAAGCCGGCATCGGCGAGGACTTTCATAATCTCCCAGGGAAACTCTTCCTTCTCATCAAGCGCCGCCCGCACCGGCAATACCTTTTCCTCAGCTATGGTTCGCGTCAGCTTCTTGATTTCCCTCTGCTGCTCGGTTAAAAAGTATTCCAACTCGCCCTCCTTGAATTTCACTACAAGGTAGCTCATTATAAGCCAAGCTAAACAGTCACTGCAAGGCGATGACCTTGACAGTACAGCAAGCCCAGTATTACAATCCTGTAAGCTGATATAGAGGAGTAAGTTCAATGGTAGCCAAGGCGTTTGTCCTGATTGAAACGGCGGTGGGCAGAAACAAGGAAGTAGCCGCTGCCCTGGAAAAGTTGAAGGGGATGAAATCGGTTGATATTGTAACCGGCCCCTACGATATTATCGCCATAATAGAGGGAGCCAGTCTAAATGATATTGGTGACCTGGTTACCGGAAAAATCCACCCCATCCCCGGCATCTCCCGGACTGTGACCTGCCTATCACTACGCACCCCCTAGACTCCAGACCGATAGATTCAGACTGACGACTAGAAGGAGAGAATAAGCGTGGACTTTAGGCTAACTGACGAGCAGGAGAAATTCAGGCTTGAGGTCCGCCAGTTTCTGGAAGGGGAGATAAAGCAGGGGCGATGGCAGCCGACCTGCGATGCCTGGATAATGGGGCATGACCCGGAGTTCAGCAAACGGGTGGCCGGGCGGGGCTGGATTGGGCTGACCTGGCCCAAGGAGCAGGGGGGGCAGGGGCGGTCATTTGTTGACCGGCTCGTCCTGACCGAAGAGATGCTCCGCTACGGGGCACCGGCCGCCTGCCACTGGTTCGCCGACCGCCAGATTGGCGGCGCCATCGTCCACTACGGCACCGATGAACAGAAAAAAGAGCTGCTGCCCATGATCCTAAGGGGCGAAGCCTATGTCGGACTGGGCATGAGCGAGCCCGACGCCGGCAGTGACCTCGCCTCACTTAAGACCCGAGCCGTTGAGGACGGCGACTATTATGTCATTGACGGGCAGAAGACCTGGACCAGCGGCGGTAGCCACATGAACTGGATTTACCTGGTAGCCAGGACCGACCCCGATGCCCCCAAGCACCGGGGGATTAGCGAGTTCTTTTTTGAGACCGGCCTGCCCGGGGTTAAAGTCCAGCCCATAGTTGATATCACCGGCGGGGTGCACTTTAACGAGGTCTTCTTTGATGGGGTGCGCATCCCCAAGAAATGCCTCATCGGGGAGAAGAACAAGGGCTTTTACCAGATTTTAAACCAGCTTGACTACGAGAGAAGCGGGATGGAGCGGCTGATGGGGAATTACCCCCTCTTCGACGCCCTCATCCAGTACGCCAGGGAGACCAGGCGGAAGGGCAAGCCTTTGTCCGAGGACCCGATTATTCGCCCCAAACTGGCGCAGCTCCAGATTGAGTTTGAAATCGGGCGGCTGCATATGTACCGCGTGGCTATGGTCATGGACGAGGGGCGGGCGCCAAACTGGGAATCGGCGATGAGCAAGGCATACGGCACCGCCTTTGAACAGCACCTTGCCAGCGCGGCGATAGAGATTCTGGGACTCTACGGTCAGCTTTCGCCCTCCTCCAAGTTGGTGCCGATGGGCGGCATGGCTTATCACTCATACCTCTCGTCAAAGGGCTATAGCCTTCAGGCCGGCACCACCGAGGTACTGAAGAACATCCTGGCTTTAAGAAAGCTGGAATTGCCCACCCAATAACCAGCAGACGACGAGGAGGCATGATAATGAATCTGGCTCTCTCTGAAGAACAAGAAATGCTCAAGAAAATGGCTCGCGATTTTCTTACCGATAAGTTCCCCAAGGTGGTGGTCAAAGAAATAGAACAGAGTGAAGCCGGCTACTCACCCGAGTTGTGGAAGGAAATGGCGAGGCTGGGCTGGATGGGGCTGGCGCTTCCCGAAAAGTACGGCGGCAGCGGCATGAGCTTCCTTGACCTAGCGGTGCTGCTTGAGGAGATGGGGCGGGCTTGCCTCCCCGGTCCCTACTTCTCCACCGTCATCCTCGGCGGTTTAACCATCGCCGATGCCGGCAGCGAGGAGCAGAAACAGCAGTACTTACCCAAGCTCGCCAGCGGCGAGGTAATCTTCACCCTCGCCCTGACCGAAGCCAGCGCCGGATATGACGCCGACATTGAGACCAGGGCTACCGCCGACAAGGACGGCTATGTTATAAAAGGCACCAAGCTCTTTGTCCCCGACGCCCATATTGCCGATTATATGCTGGTGGTCGCCAGAACCGACGAGAAAGCCAGGGGGGAAAAGGGGCTCACCATATTTATCGTTGACGGCAAAAGCCCAGGGATAAGCTCCACCGTGCTAAACACCATCGCCAACGACAAGCTATGCGAGGTGGTCTTTAACGGGGTAAAGGTGCCCAGGGAGAATATCCTTGGCGAGCTAAACCAGGGGTGGAAAGAGGTGCAGAAGATAATCCAGCGAGCCGCGGTGGCAAAGTGCTGTGAGATGGTGGGTTGCATCCAGCAGGCGCTGGACTTGACCGTCAGTTACGCCAAGGAAAGAAAGCAGTACGACCGCCCTATCGGCAGCTTTCAGGTTATCCAGCACTACTGCGCCGATATGGCCACCGATGTTGACGGCACCAGGCTTTCCACCTATCAGGCTGCCTGGATGCTGAGCGAGGGTCTCCCCGCCACCAGGGAAATAGCCATTGCCAAGGCATGGGCGGGTGAAGCCTGCCAGCGGGTTATGGCACTGGCGCACCAGATTCACGGCGCCATCGGCGTGACCATAGACCACGATTTGCAGTATTATACGCGGCGGGCTAAGGCGGCTGAGGTCTCCTTCGGTGACGCCAGCTTCTACCGGGAGGTAGTGGCTCAGGAGATGGGGCTATAAGCCTTCCAGCCGGGCCAGAACTTCATCAATGGTCTGCTCGGCGGTAGAAGCGCCAGAGGTTACCCCTATATAATGCTTGCCCCGAAACCATGAAGGTTTGATTTCCGCCGCCGTCTCAATAAGATAGGTCTTGGTCGCCGCCGAGCATAACTCAGCAAGACGATTGGTATTGGCGCTGCCCCGCCCCCCGATAACCAGCATCAGGTCCACCCTGCCCGCCAGCTCAAGGGCTTCTGCCTGCCGGCGCCTGATATCGTGACATATGGTATCAATAATGCGCAGCTCGGAATCCCGGGTAAAGACCGAGTCAATGAGCCGCTTAACAAACTGGGTAAAATGGGCTGGTATCTGGGTGGTCTGAGAGAGGACGCCCAGACGGCGGGGTAAGGGCTCCAGCCCGGCGACAAGCTTCTCATCTAAGGTTGCCACCCCCTTCCCCCCCGCCCAGCCGAGGACACTCTTAACCTCGGTATGGTCAGCGTCACCATAGATAATGACAAAAAAGCCACTTCTGGCTAATCTGCGGGCGGCAATCTGAACCCGGTGAACGAAGGGGCAGGTGGTATTGACTACCTCGATATGCCGGGCGTGAAGCTTCTCCTCTATTTGCGGGCTTGCCCCATGAGAGCTAATGGCCACGATATTGCCCTGTATATCATCTATCGTCGGCGCCACCCTGACCCCAATCTCAGCCAGCCTCTGCAGCACCTGCTGGTTATGCACCACCGCCCCCAGTGTTTCCACGCCGCCACGCTCACGGGCAATCCGCTCTAAGATATCAATGGCGCGCTTAACGCCGTAGCAAAAACCGATTGCCTTCGTCTTCTCAATCTTCACCGCTTGCCATAAACCCCGCGATATTTTGGCGGCAGGAGCTCAGCGATGCGCTCCATTATTAAAGTGGTATTCTCCGCCAGCCCAGCCCTGGTTAATCGGCTACCAGCCGGCAGATAAAAGGGGCGACCGATGTTGACCGTGATACGGGGGCGGCGGAATATCCAGCCTATTCCCTTGACCCCTTCCGTGCCACTAATGCCTACGGGGAGGACAGGCGCACCACCGCGCATGGCAATTAGCGCCGAGCCGGGGTAAGCCGGTTGAAGGCGGGCACTCTTGCTCCTTGTCGCCTCAGGGAACATCACCAAAGCCAGACCGTCGGTTAAGACCTGCTGTGCCTGGCGCATTGCCTTCCTGTCCAGCTTACCCCTGTGTACCGGGAAGGCGCCAAAGCTACCGACGAAGTAGGCGGACAAGGGGGAGCGAAATAGCTCCTCCTTAGCCATGAATATCGCTTCTCTGCCCAGGCTAACGCCAAGCAAGGGCGGGTCGGTCAGATTAAGGTGATTAGCCACCACCAGCAGCGGTCCCTCGGCGGGGATATTCTCCCTGCCCCTCACCTCCCACCGGGTCAGCAGGCTAAACAGCGCCCTCGCCATCACCCTGCCCACATAATAGAACCAGGGCAATTTTCTAACTCCAACAAAGCGTTGACCAATTATACCCTCAAGCAAAGGCAAAGACAAACCTCTGGTGGACAGGACTAATGGTAAGAATTATAATCACTCATAGTTATGGGTTCTCAACCTAAACTCACCCTCCTTTTCACCAGGGACGAGATTGAAGCCACCGTCAAGAGGCTGGCGGCTGAAATCAGGCAGGATTACCGCGATAAGCACCCCATCCTCATCGGCATCCTCAAGGGTTCATTCATGTTCCTGGCTGACCTTATCCGCCTCCTCGACTTCCCCCTTGAGGTGGAGTTTGTCCGCCTGTCAAGCTACGGTGGGGGGAAGAGTCCGGGGAAGATTAAACTGGTGCAGGGCGTCCAACAAGCTAAGATTAAAGACCGGCATGTGCTGGTCATTGAGGACATTATAGATACCGGCCTCACCACCGCCTTTGTTTTAGAGCATCTCAAGCAGGAAAAGCCGGCCTCGCTAAAGCTCTGCACCCTGACCGATAAGCCCTCAAGGCGCAAGGTTGCGGTTAATATTGATTACCTGGGTCTCACTGTTCCTAATAAGTTCATCGTCGGCTATGGCATAGACTGGGACGAGAAATTTCGCTATCTCCCCGACATATACACCATGGAGGAGGGGCAGTGAAAAAGGGGCTTGCCGGGCTAATCTCAGTGGCTAGGGGGGAGACTCCCGCCGACCTGATTCTGGCTAACGCCAGGGTAATTAATGTCTTTAGCGGTGAGATTGAAGCGGCTAGCGTGGCTATCTATGGAAAGCGGATAGCCGGGGTGGGGGACTACCGTCAGGCAAAAAGGGTTCTGGATTTGGGCGGCAGGTATATTGCCCCCGGTCTTATCAATGGTCATATTCACCCCGAGAGCTCAATGCTTGACATCGGTCAATACGCCAGGGCGGTGGTGCCTCACGGCACGACGGCTCTGGTTACCGACCTCCACGAGATAGCCAACGTCTGCGGCCTTGAGGGCATAAAATATGTATTAGACTACGCCCGCCGCTTGCCTTTTGACCTGTTCCTCATGGCTCCTTCCTGCGTGCCGGCAACCCCCCGGGAAAGTGCCGGCGCCAGCATCAATGCCGGAGACATCCGCCAGCTCCTAAGACGCAAGGAGGTTATCGGGCTGGGCGAGGTGATGAACTTCCCCGGCGTGCTCGGCGGTGACGAGGCAGTCTTGAGCAAAATCAGCCTGGCTGAGGGCAAGATTATTGACGGCCATGCCCCCGGCGTTAGCGGCAAAGACCTCAGTGCCTATATTGCCGCCGGCATTCACTCCGACCACGAATCGGTGTCTATTGATGAAGCCAGGGAGAAGCTGAGGCAGGGCATGTTTGTCATGATTCGGGAGGGCTCTGCCGAGAAAAACCTGGAAGCCCTGCTACCCCTGGTCACGGATAAGACCTACAGCCGATGCCTCTTTGTCGTTGATGACCGTAGCGGCGCCGACCTGCTGCGGGACGGCGATATTGACGCTGTGGTGAGAAAGGCGATTGGGCTGGGGCTTGAGCCGGTGCGGGCAATCCAGCTGGCAACCATCAACCCGGCGCAGTATTTCCGACGGGGCGGGCTGGGGGTGGTAGCCCCCGGCTATATGGCTAACCTGATTGTGCTCAGCGACCTGCCCCACCTGCAGATTGAGATGGTCTTCTACCGGGGTGGTATGGTCGCTCAAGAGGGCAAGCCGCTATTCACACTACCCAAAGCCAGCGGAGGGCTGACCAATACCGTCAATATCAAGCCCTTTAATATCGAGGCGCTAAGGCTCTCCGCCTCAGAGGAAGCCATGCCGGTTATTGAGGTCGTCCCTGGCCAGATAATCACCCGCAAGCGGATGGAAAAAATCAAGATTATCAACGGTCTGGTTACCCCTGATACCAGCCGGGATATTCTGAAGCTGGTGGTGGTGGAGAGGCACAAGGCGACAGGGAATATTGGCGTGGGTCTGGTTAGCGGCTTTGGCTTAGGGAGGGGGGCGCTGGCTTCATCCATCGCCCATGACTCTCATAATATTATCGCCGTCGGCACCAGCGACGAGGATATATTCACTGCCATCAAGGAGATTGAGCGACTGCAGGGTGGTCTGGTGGCTACTGCCGGGGGCAGGGTGTTAGCCAGCCTGCCCTTGCCCATTGCCGGAATATTATCCGATGAGCCGCTGGAGGTAGTGGTGAGCAAGCTGGAGGGGCTGGAGAGGATAGCCGCCGAGCTCGGAACGAGACTATCCTCACCGTTTGCCACCCTCTCCTTCCTGGCTCTGCCGGTAATCCCCGAAATCAGGCTCACCGACCGGGGAGTGGTAGAATTATAGCCCGATAGGCTATAATGATTTTATAGGGGGAAGTGCCGGAACTGGCAGACGGGCATGATTTAGGATCATGTGCCGAAAGGCGTCGGGGTTCGAGTCCCCGCTTCCCCACCAGTTGACTGCGCAATGAAGGGGCGAGGCGAATTCACCTTGGCCCTCTTTTTCGACCTCCCCCTTGACAATGTCGCAATAATACGTAAAATTGATAGACACCCGCTAGCCAGTTTATGTATCCAATTGATATAAAGGAGCTGACTATCATGGCAGAAGAGACCTGGCAGAACTATAAAGGGAAGAAACATTCCAAGCCATCGCCACTAGAAGGTATCAAAGTACTTGAGGTGTGCACCCTTTTGCTGGGCCCGGCGGGACCGGGTTTCGCCGCCGAGATGGGTGCTGAAGTCATCAAGTGTGAAATCCCACCTATGGGGGATACCTGCCGTGACCTGACCCCCTTCGGCTATTTGTTCAGGGAGCAGGGGCCGGCATTCGCTCACATGAACACCAATAAATACTGGCTGGGCTTGGATTTGCACAAACCCGAAGCCCGGAAGGTGTTTAAAGAACTCGCCGCTACGGCTGACGTCATTGAAGATAACCTGAGACCGGGAGTGATGGAGAGGTGGAATGTTGGCTACCGACAGATAAAGGAAATCAACCCCGGCATTATCTACATCTCCAAGAACGGCTTTGGCCAGTGGGGGCAATATGCTGAGGAGAATCGGCCCTCCAACGACGGCGCTTCGCAGGGATTCTCAGGATATGCCTGGCTATCGAGTTTTCCAGGCCAGCCACCCCTTAAGAGCCGCCTTTATATCTGCGATAATTACGGGGCACTAACGGGAGAACTGGCCATACTGGCAGCTCTTCACTATCGGCAACGGACCGGGAAAGGGCAGTTCATCGAGCTGTCACAGACTGAAGCCATCATGCGAGCAATGACATGGGTCTGGCCCTACCAGCAGATTACCGGCGAAGTAGCCATGCCCGCCGGTAACCGGGATGTATCCATATGTCCCGCCGACACCTTCCGCTGTATCGACGATAACTTTGTCGCCATCGCCGCGCCGACTCCGGTGGAGTTCCGGGGACTGTGCACCGCCATGGGTAAGCCAGAGCTGGCTAGCGACCCCAGGTTTAAAGACCACCTGACCCGGCTGCAGGAAGATAACGCCACTGAAATTCTAAAAGTCATCGCTGATTGGGCAAGGACCAAGACCCCCAAGGAGATTGAGAAACTGGCGGAAGAGCACGGCTTCGCCGCCTCTCATATCTGCACCACCAAGGAAGTCGTGGAGGATAAGCACTTCCGGGCACGGGGCTTTATGACCGAGGTCAATGACCCTATGCTCGGCAAGTATTTCGACCACGAGTTCCCGGTAATGATGTCAAAGACCCCCCCGAAGGTCAAGTGGGGGTGCCGGCCGGTAGGTTTCGACAATGAATACGTACTAAAGCACACCCTGGGTAAGAGTGAAGACGACATCAAGAAGTTGTACGAGTGTGGCGCCCTGGGTAAATGGGCTGATATGCCAACACGCCGACCACCCTCTAACTGGGATGGTAAGGCAGGACTGCACACGGCATAAGAGCCGGAAGGAAAGGAGCAAGGTGGGAAAGATGGAACAACGCTGGCCAGATTGGATAAGGGAAAGGGATGATCCCCGCATTGCCCACACCAGACCCGAGGCTCTGGATGATATAACAGTGCTCGACTTGAGCTATAAGAACTTCGCCGGCTGTTACTGTTCCTCAATGCTAGCCGAATTTGGCGCTAAAGTTCTGAGAATAGAACCGCCCGAGGGTGATTTCATCAGAAGTTGCACCCCTTACGGCATGCAATATAAGGGTGAGGGACTTAACTACCTGAGCGAGGGCAGAAACAAGTTTCATATCACCCTTAATCTGGAAAAGCCGGAGGGGAGAGAAATACTAAAAAGCCTAGCGGGTCAGGCTGACGTGCTTATAGAGACCTATAGCCCCGGGGTCATGGACGGGTGGGGTATTGGCTACGAACAATTAAAGGGGATTAACCCTGGGCTTATATTCGCTTCTATAACCGCCTTTGGGCAGTTCGGGCCGATGAGCCGGAACCCGATGCCAGACTACGATAACATAACTCAGGCCAAGTCAGGAGTACAGTCGGCTACGGGCGAGGTTCTGCCCGAGGGTAAGAGCTACGACGAATGCCCGTGGGCAGTTCCCACCAAGGCTGGACCCTGGATAGGCTGGTGCCAGCCGGGAACCTTTATGGCGGTTGGTATCCTGGCGGCTCTGCACTGGAGAGGGATAAGCGGGGAAGGACAGGCGCTGGATGTGGCTACGGTTGAGGCTTACGCCCGTTTCGATGACTATGCGGCACTGTGGTACCAGGAAACGGGAATCGTTAATGAGCGTTTCGGTAGTCTGGATACCGCCGGCTGGCTCTACTGCTTTGCCCCGACCAAGGACGGCGCCGTTTTTCTTGGCGGCTTGAGGCTGGAGATGTGGCAGGCGTTTGCCGATATACTGGGCAAATGGGACGAGTGGGGTGCCGCCAGCTGGACGACCCTGCAGATCTTTATGAGAAAAGAGGAGCAACTGAAATGGGCGCCGCTGGTCTTTACTGAAACACGCAAATACACCAACGAGGAACTGGTCAGGATGTCGGTAGAATATGCTAAGAAGGGACGCTTGGCCCCCATCACCACGGTGGTAGCGCCGGTCTGTTCCCCAGATGAGCCGATGAAAGACGCCAACTGGTTAGATAGGGGAATGTTCACCCCGGTCAAAGACCCGCTCTATGGGGAGCTCATTGTCGCTCAGGCGCAGCACAAAATGACGGAAACGCCGATAAGGACGAAGTGGGTGTGCCGACCGGTGGGCGATGACAACGAGCCGGTCTATTCCAAATATATGGGGTTTGAACCGTCCAAGCTGAAGAAGCTGAAAAAGGCGGGCATCATTTAAACGGTTTAGATACTGTGTATCTTGACTAGGTTGGTGCTTCCGGGGACAGTCAGGGGAATGCCAGCGGTAACCACGACAAGGTCACCCCTCCTGGCGAGTTTTGTCTCCAAGGTTGCTTCGCCAGCCAGCTCAAAGACCTCCTCAAGATTTGCCGGCTCATCTTTTCTAATGGGCAATACCCCCCAGGATAAGGCAAGGCGGCTCACCACGGACTCGGAGGGGGTTACCGCCAGAATCGGGTGGCGCGGTCTATATTTCGAGACCCTCAAGGCAGTAGTGCCACTGGTGGTAAAGGCGACGATGGCTTTGGCTTGCACCTGGTAGGCCATCTGGCAGGCGGCTCTGGCGGCGGCATCACTGCTCTCCGGTGAAACATCCTGCCACCGGCTGCGGAGCATCTCCTCATAGGGAAGTATCGCCTCAGCCTCAAGGGCTATCTTCACCATGATTTCAGTAGCTTCCACGGGGTAGCCGCCAGTGGCTGTCTCCTCAGAGAGCATCAGGGCATCGCTGCCATCGAGGACAGCATTGGCGACATCGGTAGCCTCCGCCCTCGTCGGGCTGGCTGAGCGAACCATAGACTCAAGCATCTGGGTGGCGGTTATCACCGGCTTTCCACAGCGATTGGCGGCGCTTATCAGCTGCTTCTGGGCGGTGGGCACCTTCTCAATGCTTATGTCAAGTGCCAGGTCTCCCCTGGCGACCATGATACCCTCCCCCACCTCGAGCAGGGCGCCAATTTCCTCCAGAGCCCGCGCCTCCTCTATCTTGACAATGACCGGTATGTCAGCCTTCATGTTTCTGAGCAGCTGCTTGACCTCCTGCACCTGCCGCACTGAGGAAATAAAAGAGAGGGCAACGAAGTCGGCGCTCTGTGAGAAAGCAAAATCAAGGTGCTGGCCGAAAACGCTCTTGATATCGCCGCGACGGTGTTTCAGACCGGGAAGGTCAACAAGGACACCCATGGGGAGTTTGAGCTTCTGGCCGAGTGAGCGGACCCTGGAGATGAGCCGGCTATGTTCCTCAAGCGTGCCATGCGCCAGGTTAAGGCGTGCGATGTCCATGCCCGCCTTTAACATCCTTTCCATAATTTCAGGGGAACTGCTGGCGGGACCCAGCGTGCACACTATCTTGACGTGGCGGTTCGCTCCAGCTTTACTCATTCCTGACCTATTATAGCATACTGTAAGCCACGCAGCGTGCCCTCCACTTGCGCAAAGGGTGAGTAAATTGTAGTATAAAATCACGGAGTCCTGAGGCAGGTAGGAGGTGAGCAGGAATGGCTGAGATAAAGGTGGACTGCACCGGTGAAATCTGTCCCGTCCCTCTGGTTGAGACCCGCAAGGCTTTGAGGAAGGCAAAAGAGGGTGACATCATTGAGGTTATCGGAAACCACCCCTCTTCCAAGAAAGAAATACCGATGGCGGTCAAGGCTCTGGGGCTGAAGCTTATCGACATCAAGGAGAAAGGCGGCGTCTGGCGGATAAGGATACGCCGATAGGAGGAGAAAACTATGGCGGAAAAGGTTACCATAATAGTTCATAGCGGCGACATGGATAAGGTCTATAGCGCCCTGATTATAGGCAACGGGGCGCTGGCGATGGGCATGGATGCCTCCCTGTTCTTCACCTTCTGGGGACTGCAGCGCCTCAAGAAGGGTGGGCTGGAAAAAGGACCCCTGTCAAAGATGAACATGCTGGGGCTGGGCAAGTGGATGGTGAAGCGGAAGATGAAGCAGGCGGGGGTGGCTTCTATGGAGAGGCTCCTCCAGGACTTCAAGGAGCTCGGCGGCAAAATACTTGCCTGTGACATGACTATGGATATAATGGGGATAAAGAAAGAGGACCTCCGCGAGGAACTGATTTCGGACTACTGCGCCGTCGGGACTTACCTCAGTGAGGCAAGAAAGTCAAAGGTAACCCTGTTCATATAAATTGGAGTGGCAAATGTTGAAAAAGCCCATCTACCTTGATAATGCCGCCGCCACCCGTCTTGACGAGCGGGTGCTGGAGGCGATGAAGCCCTACTTCTTTGAGAACTACGCCGTCGCCACCTCTGAGTTTGCCTATTCCCAGGGGATAGAAGCCGGGGAGGCGCTGGAGAGAGCCAGAGAAGCCCTAGCGGCGGCTCTGGGCGCCACTTCCGAGGAGTTCATCTTCACCTCGGGAAGCACCGAATCGTCCAACATCGCCCTGAAGGGGGTGGCGCTGGCTGATAAGAAAAGAAAGCACCTGATTGTGTCAAAGATTGAGGACTTCCCCGTACTGAACAGCGCCCGAGCCCTGGAGAAGCAGGGCTTTCAGGTGAGCTATCTAGCGGTAGATAGCGATGGCTTTATAGACCTTGACCAGCTCAGGGACGCCGTCACCGATGAGACCCTTCTCGTCTCCATTCAACATGCCAACCAGGAAATAGGCACCATCCAGGATATTGCCGCCGTCGGCAAAATCTGCCGCCATAAAGGGGCTATCTTTCACACCGATGCCACCCATACCTTCGCCAGAGTCCCCCTTGACACCAGGAAGATAGCGGTGGACTTAATTACGGTATCCGCCCATACCATTCACGGACCGAAGGGCATTGGCGGTCTTTATATCCGTAAAGGGACGAAAATAGCCAAGTGGATGGACGGCGGCTTTCAGGAGTTCAACCTTCGGGCTGGTCTGGAAGACATACCGGGGGCGGTGGGCTTTGCCAGGGCGGTGGAACTGGTCACCCCGGAGGAAAACGAGCGGCTGCAGGCGATGCGTGACCGCATTATTGAGCGTATCCTTGCCGGGATAGCCAGCACCACCCTTAACGGGCACCGCCATAAGAGGCTGCCGCAGAACGCCAATATCACCTTTCACTTCGTGGAGGGCGAGTCCATCACCCTGCACCTTGATATGCACGGCTTTGCCGTAAACACCGGCTCCGCCTGTTTCAGCCGCTCTCTGGAGAGCAGCCATGTTATCATGGGCATCGGTGGCGACCATGAAAGGGCGCACGGCTCGATACGCTTCACCTTCGGGCGCTACAACACCATGGAAGAGGTCGACGCCGTAGTCCAGACGCTGACCGAGGTGATACCAGAACTTAGAAGCATCAGCCCACTGGGCAAAGAGGAGGGAAAAAGATGAAGTTCCCATACAGCGAAACGGTACTGGAACACTTTCGCCACCCCCACAACGTGGGCAAGATTGAGAACGCCGATGGCAAGGCAATAGAAGGCAGCCCGGCCTGCGGCGATATGGTTTCGGTATATATCAATGTTGACCCCGCTAAAAAAACTATCTCCGATATTAAGTTTGAATCCTACGGCTGCGCCTCTAACATCGCCACCGGCTCTATCATCACCGAGCTGGCCAAGGGCAAGACGCTGGAGGAAGCCAAGAAGATTACCTGGAAGCAGGCATCGGATGCGCTGGGCGGGCTGCCCAAAATCAAAGCCCACTGCTCGGTGCTGGCGGTAGAAGGCTTGCGCTCCGCCATTGAAAACTATGAAGAGCGCCACGGTCTGGTCAAAGAGAAAAAGCCGACCACGGTGGAGATAGTGCAGAAGCGGCTAAAGAAGGTTATGAACCCATTAAGCGGCTTAGACCTGGTCAGAACCAATCTGGTGAAAGACATTGAGGTCAAGGAGGGGGCGGTGCGGGTGGTGGTGGACTTGCCGGCGGCTAACCAGTTTGCCCCCGCCATAAAGGAAGAGATTATGGAGAAGATAGAGCCGCTCTGGGACGTGAAAAAAGTATCAGTTGAGTTTACGGAGTAAGGAAGAATAATGGCTAAGGACTACTACCAGACTCTTGGTGTGCCCAGAAACGCCACCGAGGCGCAGATAAAGAAGGCTTACCGCAAGCTGGCGATGCAATACCACCCCGACCGCAACCCGGGGAAGGAGAAATGGGCTAACGAAAGGTTCAAGGAGATTAATGAAGCCTTCAGCGTTCTCGGTGACCCGGGAAAAAGGAAACAATACGACCAGTTCGGCACCGCGGGCAATATCGGCGATATCTTTGGTAGTCCTTATACCCGGACTACCTTTGAGGACTTAATGAAAGACTTTGGCGGCTCCGGGCTTGGCCTTGACTTCCTTGATGACATCTTTGGCGAAGTGCTGAAAGGGAGGAAGGGGAGTGTTTCCTTTAAGGTATACAGGCAGGGGGCTGGTAGCCCGCGGGGGGTGAGATTTGAAGAAATATTCGGCCAGGCGCAACCTCCCCGGCGGCGGGAGGCTCGCTACGAAATAACCATCACCAAGGAGCAAGCAGCCCGGGGACTGGAGAAAGAGCTTATCAGAAAGGGCAAGAAGCTACGGGTGAAAATCCCCACCGGGGTAAAGACTGGAACCAAGCTAAGACTGCGAAACGCCCGGCGCATAACCGATGGTCAGCCGGGGGATATTATAATTATGGTCAAGGTTAAATAAAATGACAGCACGGGACAACCACTGGAAGCATCTATTTGCCCCCGACTCTGTGGCTCTTATTGGTGCCTCCAATACCCGCGGCTCGTGGGGCTACGGCATCATGCGCCACCTCCTTGCCTCGGCGAAGCGGAAGATTTACCCGGTGAACCCCACCGCCAGCGAGGTTCTGGGAATACCCGCCTACGAGAGCGTGGTCAATATACCGGACGAGGTTGATTTAGCCGTTATCGCCGTCTCCGCCCCCAAGGTTCCTCAAGTTATGCAGCAATGCGTGCAGAAAGGGGTGAAGGCGGCGGTCGTTGTTTCCGGCGGCTTTGCCGAGACCGGTGAGCAGGGCGGCAAGCTGGAGTCGGAACTGGTTAAGATTGCCCGGGAGGGAGGCATACGCTTTATCGGACCAAATACCATGGGGCACGCTGATACCTCCTCCCAGCTCTGCACCCTCGCCTGGGTTGGAGAAATCACCCCCGGGCCGGTGGCTCTCATATCTCAGAGCGGCAACATGGGGCACCGCATACTGCACAACGGGATGAGCCTGGGTATTGGCTTCAGCAAATTTGTCAGCGCCGGTAACGAAGCCGACCTGCATCTGGAGGACTACCTGGAATATCTGGCTCAGGATGAGAAGACCAGGGTCATTACCGCCTACATTGAGGGGCTGAGGGAGGGGAGGCGCTTCCTTCAGCTAGCCAGAGAGACCACCGTTAACAAGCCGATTGTAGCGATTAAGTCGGGGGGGACCAAGGAGTCTGCCCGAGCCGTCAGGTCTCATACCGCAACCCTAGCCGGCTCAGACGCCGTCTATGAGGCGGCATTCCGGCAGGCGGGGGTGATAAGGGTGGATGATGACGACGACCTCTGCGACGTGGTTACTGCCCTGCTTTATCAGCCACTGCCCCGGACGAGCCGGATAGGCATATTAACTATCGGGGGCGGGCTGGGGGTGGTGGCGGCTGAAGCCGTCGAGAGGGAAGGGCTTGAGGTCGCTCATCTCACTCCAGCCACCATAGAGAAACTGGACGCCTGCCTGCCGCCGCGATGGTCCCACGGCAATCCGGTTGATATGGCTGGTTTAAGCATGGTTGAATATCCGAAAATCTTTTCCTCTCTCTGGGCACTAATTGAGGATGAAAATGTAGATGCTATTCTGCTTCAGGCGCCGGTGGGGCTTGGCACCAGGCAACTATCTGGTATGTTTAACCGGGAGGAAATCAGGGCATTCCAGGGGAGGGAGAAAAGTAACTTAAGCCTGCTCAGGCAACGGATACGGGAGTTTGGGAAGCCAGTGCTTCTGGTGAAGCCGGCGGTTGAATTTGCCAGCGACCCCGAGGTGTCCTCCCTCTTTCGCAGAGAGGGGCTGCCGGTCTACTCAACTCCGCGCCGGGCGTCCAGGGTGCTAAACCACCTCGCCTGGTATCGACGCTATCTTGATGCTACTCGGAAAAATTGTTAATATTGAGTTCAGCAAATGAGCAAGTTTATAGACGAGTTGAAGCTGGTCTCGCAACTTGGCTCCCCGCCGATGGGGTTCAGGGCGGCGGCAGCGCCGCCGCCGAAGCCGAGGATGCTGCTGGTCGCCGCCCTGGCCGAGGCTAGTGTCGAGGGTCTGGCTGATTACGTGAGCGGGGCTGATGCCGGGCTAGTGCCAATCCCCAAATTAAGCTCGGGGGCTAAGACCGTTCACAAAATATCCCGGGCGATGCCCGCTATCCCCTGGGGCGGCTGGCTGAAAGGTACCAGCGGGGAGGGGGTAAAGCCGCTGGTAGAAGCCGGCGGTGATTTTGTCGTCTTCCCCTCGGATACGCCGCTGGCAATGCTCCAGGATAGCGAGGTAGGCAAGATATTGGAGGTCGGAACGTCGCTCAACGAAGGCTTATTGAAAACAATTGATGACCTGCCGGTAGATGCGGTGCTTACCAGTGGTGAGCCGGAGAAGGACAATCTCCTCACCTGGCGCCACCTCATGCTCTCTCGGCGCTGCGCTGAACTGGTGACTAAACCCCTGCTGGCGTCGGTGCCCGCAAGTGTCAGCGCCAGTGAGCTTCAGGCGCTATGGGCAGCAGGGGTGGTTGCTGTGGTCGTGGAAACGCCGCCTCAGGGAAGGATATCGGAGCTACGCCAGATAATTGACAAGCTGACCTTTCCCTTGCCAAGCAGGCGGAAAAAAGCAGAGCCTTTGCTGCCTCGTATTGCTGAAGAGACAAAAATTGTGCCTGAAGAGGAAGAGGAGTAGTTTTACCGCATCACTGGCTGGACTGGGACATCTGCCAGGTTTTTCCCTCAGTGGTAATGGCCGGGGCAATCACCATCTCAACCTGGTGCATCTTCTCAATGTTAACTGCGCCGCAGACGCCCATTGCCGTGCGCAGCGCCCCGACAAGATTCTGACTGCCATCAGTAACCGAGGTCGGACCGAATAGAATCTGCTCCACGGTGCCGGTAGTACCCACCTTTACCCGGGTTCCCCTGGGTAGCGCCGGGTGGGAATGGGACATACCCCAGTGATAACCCCGCCCTGGTGCCTCTTTAGCCTGGGCAAAGATGGAGCCAATCATTACGGCATCAGCGCCGGCGGCGAAGGCTTTGCACAGGTCGCCACCATTGCGAAAGCCGCCATCGGTGATTAGCACTACATATTTCCCTGACTGGCGCCGATATTCATCCCTGGCGGCTGCGCAGTCCATGGTGGCAGTTATCTGGGGCACGCCAACGCCAAGGACCTGCCTGGTAGTGCAGGCCGCCCCCGGCCCTACCCCCACCAGAACCCCGGAGACTCCCGTCTTCATCAGCTCCAAACAGGCGCTGTAGCTAACGCAATTGCCAACAACAACCGGCATCGGCACCGACTTACAGAGCTCGGGAAAGACCAGTCCCTTATAACTTTTGGACACATGCCGGGCGGTGGTAACCGTGGACTGGACAAAAAGAATATCAGCCTTGGCTTCAGCCGCTATGGAAGCAAAGCGCTTGGTGTTAGCCGGTGCCACTGAAACAGCGCACACCGCCCCACCCTTTTTAATCGCCTCAATTCGCTCACCGATAAGCCCTTCCTTAATCGGCTCAGAATAGACCTTCTGCAGTAAGGGGGTGACCTCCGCCGCCGGAGCCTGAGCAATCTCAGCCAGAACCGCCTCGGGATTATCATAGCGGGTCTGCACCCCTTCCAGATTGAGAACCGCCAGCCCCCCCAGCTTGCTCATCAGGATAGCCATATTGACATCGGTGACGGCGTCCATTGCCGCCGCCAGGATGGGGACGCGAAAGGTGAAGTGAGCTATCTTGAAATCAATGTTTGTCTGGTCGGGGTTGATGGTTACATCGCCGGGGACAATCGCCACCTCATCAAAGCCGTAGGAACGCCTCAATTCCCTGAATCTGGGTTTAGCCATCTTGCCACCCTTCTTAAGCGCCAACTATACCAGAAGCAGCCGTTCAAAGTCAAGAAACTTTTTAGAAACCTATCCCCCTTACCCCCTTCCCTTAGTAATTTGTTAAAGGGAAGGGGGAGTAAGTTAGGGAGGGGGCTTCGCCCCCTCCCTAAAACCTTTCCCCCCTTGTGAAGGAGATTAACTTAAGGGGGTGTCTAAGAGGGGCTTCGCCCCTCTTCTCAAAAAACCTTCCCCCTCTCCAAGAGTGGAGAGGGGGATTAAGGGGGTGAGGTTACCACATGAAATTCGGGTTCCCTGAAAAATCACAGATTTTTTAGGGTAAAAGGGGGGTGAGGTTGAGAAGCAATTAAAGTAGACGGGCGATTAGCTATACGTTATAATAGCTAACAATGCCCCTTTATATTGTGGCTACCCCCATTGGTAACCTTGGGGATATCACCCTGCGTGCCCTGAGTATCCTGCGTGAGGTGAAGCTTATCGCCGCCGAGGATACCCGCCGGACAAAGCAGCTTCTGGCAGCTTACGATATCAAGACCCCGATGACAAGCTATCATGAGCGCAATAAGCTAGCCAAGCTAGATTATATCTTGAACCGCCTCAGCGACGGGGATGTGGCTCTTGTTTCTGACGCCGGAATGCCCGGCATATCCGACCCCGGCTACGAGCTTATCGTCACCTGCACCCAGCGGGGGATCCCGGTAGTCCCCGTCCCCGGACCATCGGTGGTTATCACCGCCCTCGCCGTCTCCGGACTGGATACCGGGAAGTTCACCTATCTCGGCTTTTTGCCCCGTAAGGCTGGCGCCCGGCGGCAACTATTAAAGTCCGTTGCCGATGAGCCGGCAACCATTGTCGTTTTAGAGTCGCCCCATCGTCTCCCGGCAGCACTGAACGATATTTTGACAGTCCTTGGTGACAGAAAGGTGGCCGTCTGCCGCGAGCTGACCAAGGTCTATGAAGAGGTCTTCCGGGGGAGGATAAGCCAGGCAATGGCTCACTTCACCGAGCCGAGGGGGGAGTTTACCCTGGTTATTGAGGGCAAGAAAGAGCCGGAGAAACCCCAGCTGACCCCGGCGATAGAGAAACAGTTACAAGCCCTGCGCCGCTCAGGGATAGCCGCTAAAGAAGCGGTCGCCAGGGTGGCTGGGGAAAGCGGAATTTCAAAAAAAGAGCTATATCGAGCGTGGCTAAAATTATCTTAGGGAGCTGGTAGATGCGCTGTGGTTGCATATCCTTAGGTGATGTCTGGTGCGATGAGTGCCACCGCCTTATTCCCTATCCCGAGCGTTATCTGATTATTGATGAGGCGGGGGGCACACTGCATTTATGTATTAACTGCTGCGTGGACAAGGGCTATGCCCGTTATTCCGAGGAAAAGGGCCAGCGGATACTTACCATCTTCCCGGAAAAGCCTTCTTAATTATTACACCAGATTGTGCTAAAGTGGTAGCCAAAATGAGCGAGAGAATTCTTGTTGCCGTCGCCTGGCCTTATGCCGATGGCCCGTTACATCTAGGTCATATCGCCGGGGCATACCTGCCGGCGGACATATTTGCCCGCTACCACCGCATCAAGGGGAACGAGGTAGTGATGGTATCGGGCTCAGACCAGCACGGCACGCCAATAACCATCAAGGCTGAGGAAGAAGGGAAGACGCCCGGCGAAATCGCCGCCAAATATCACCAGCAATTTCTTGACTCATGGCGGAGGCTGGGCATCTCCTTTGATTTATTTACCACTACCGGCACGGCTAACCACGCCAGGGTAGCCCAAGATATATTCCTCACCCTGCTTGATAAGGGCTATATCTACAAGGCTACCGTGTCGCAGCCCTACTGCCCTAGCTGCCAGCGGTTCCTGCCCGACCGCTACATTGAGGGCACCTGCCCTTACTGCCAGTTCTCCGGGACCCGCGGCGACCAGTGCGACGGCTGCGGTAAGCCGCTAAATCCGGCGGATTTAATCAACCCTTACTGCCGGCTATGCACCACCGCCCCCCAGTTCAAGGACTCGGAGCATTTCTTCTTAAAACTCTCCGCCTTTCAGGACAGTCTTTCATCCTGGGTGGGCGAGCAGGGCCAGTGGCGGCCGAATGTCTACGCCCTTACCCAGCGCTATCTGAAAGAGGGGCTGAGGGATAGGGCTATCACCCGCGATATAGAGTGGGGGGTGCCGGTGCCGGTCAGCGGCTTTGAAAATAAGCGCCTCTATGTCTGGTTTGAGGCGGTTATCGGCTACTTGTCGGCGACCAAGGAATGGGCTAAGTCTAAAGGGGACGAGGAGGGGTGGCGCCCCTTCTGGGGGGAGGGGGGGAAGAGCTACTATTTTATCGGCAAGGACAATATCCCCTTTCATACCCTCATCTGGCCGGCGATGCTGATGGGCTACGGCGGGCTTAATCTCCCCTATGACGTGCCGGCGAACGAGTTTCTAACGATAGAGGGCAAAAAACTTTCTACCAGCCGCCACTGGGCGGTCTGGCTGCCTGACTATCTCTCCCGCTACGAGCCTGACCCGCTGCGCTACCTGTTATCGATAAACATGCCCGAGACTTCAGATACCGATTTTTCCTGGCGTGAGTTCGTCCGCCGCAACAACGACGAGCTGGTGGCGACCTACGGCAACCTGGTCAACCGGGTGCTTACCCTCGTTTACCGCAACTTTGACGGGCGTGTGCCGACACCCGGGGAATTTGATGAAAATAGTCGTCGAGTCTTAAGGTATGCTAATGAACAAATCTTTAACGATATGGATACTCTTCTTTCCGAATGCCACTTCAAGGCAGCGATATTAAGTGGCCTTTTCTTAGCCCATGAAACAAACCGCTACCTTGACGAGAAATCGCCATGGAAGATAATTAAAGAAGATAAGCAGGCTGCCGCTACCTCTCTATATGTAGCTATCAACGTAATCTCTACTCTAAGCACTGTGCTCTACCCCTTCCTGCCCTTCAGCTCCCAGAAGCTGCATGAATATCTTGGTTTTGATGGTGATGTTCAAGATGACGGCTGGAAGCCACATCCGCCACCAGCGGGGCAAAAACTGCTTGAGCCCAAGCCCCTGTTTACCAAACTGGATGATAAGCTGATTGAGGAGGAGACGGCCCGGCTGGGAAAAGCCTGAGGAGGAATGGTTGCAGTTAAGCCAGGTCTATGCGCCGGTTAAGCCAGATTTAATTAAGGTGGAGAGCCAGCTAAGCTCGGTGAGCAAGGTTGACTTCCCCCCTCTGGCTAAGCTGCTGAGTTACACCCTGAGTGGTGGCAAGGGAATCCGCCCGGCGCTTACCCTGCTCTCCGGCAAATTCTACCACTATAACCTTGACCGGCTTCTGCCCATGGCGACCGCCGTTGAGCTTATGCATACCGCTACCCTTGTCCATGATGACGCCATTGACAACTCCCCGCTCCGCCGGGGGCGACCGACAATCAACCGCCTCTGGGGTGAGGATAGAGCGGTGCTGCTGGGCGACTATCTATTTGCCAAGGCGGGGGAGTTCGCCGCCATTACCAGAAATTTGCGGGTGATAAGGCTCTTTGCCCAGACCCTCCAGATTATCTCCAGCGGGGAACTGGCTCAGACCTTTGATGCCTTCAATCCGAAGCAGACCCGCGAGCATTACCTGAAGAGGATTGCCAGCAAGACCGCCTCCCTTTTCTCGCTGGCGACGGAGTCAGGGGCTATCCTGAGCCAGGCCCCGGAAGAGTCAGTTGAAATCCTGAGGGAGTACGGCTTTAACCTCGGCATTGCCTTCCAGATTGTCGACGACATGCTGGACTTTACCGGCACCGAGAAGGAAATGGGCAAGCCGACAGGCTCGGATTTAGCCCAGGGAACGCTCACCCTGCCGGCAATGCTCCTTCTGGAGCGCTATCCCCGGGATAACCCGGTAGCGGAGTTATTCAGTAACCGTGACATGGCGGAGGCGGAGAAGCAGGAAAGAATAAAGCAGGCGTTAGAGCTAGTCCGCAGTTCGGGAGTCATTAAAGAGTGCCATGAGCTTGCCTCAGAGCACTGCCATAAGGCGTGCCACCGGCTTAAGCTCCTGCCCGATAGTCCCAGCCGTCAGGCATTAAAGGATTTAGCCGACCTGGTGATAAGCCGTAAGAAATAATTCTAGGCGGAAGAGCCGCGCCTCAGGGTGAGGGCAGCTAATATCAACAGCCCAACGGCATATGCCGCCAGCACGATGATATCCTTGCCGATATCCAGCAGGTTTTGCCCCTGAAGCATCATCGCCCTGATGCCGTCCACCCCGTAGGTCAGGGGCAGGCAGTTAGCCAGCCACTGCAGATAGTTAGGCATCTGGCTTACCGGCCAGAGCAGCCCGCAGAGAAATATCTGGGGCACGATTATCAGGGGGATGAACTGTATCATCTGGAACTCGTTTTTGGCGAATACGGAACAGAAAGTCCCCAGGCAGACGGCGCCGATGCCGATAATCACCTGAAAGACAAGGATTTGCCACAGCTCGCCGGAGTAGTTGACCTTCAGGACGTAGATCATATAGAAAAAGATAATCAGCGTCTGCAGCAGGGCGAAGAGCAGGAAGCCAAGCAGGTAACCGCCCACGATGTCCAGCCGCGATACCGGGCGATGCCATCAGCCGCTCCAGCGTCCCCTGGGTGCGCTCCCTGAGGAAGCTGATGCCGGTCAGAAGGAAGCCGAAGAAAAGTATCAGCGTGGCCAGTATGGCCGGGGCGGTGTAGTCCAGTATGCTCTTATCGGGGACGCTGACGCCGACGAGACTGGCGATGACCAGGGGCACGATGAAGAGCAGCGCGATGGTGCGCCGGTCGCGTATCAGTTGCTTTATAATCCGGCAGGCAATGCTCAGCGTATTACCCGACATCTTTCTCCACCTCGCCCTGTTTAACAAAGTAGAGAAAGGCGTCCTCCAGGGTGGCTTCGGGGCGCCCCGTAGCCTGCCTTAACTCAGCGGGGGTGCCTTGGGCAACAAACCGGCCATCACGCATAAAGGCAAGGCGGTTGCAGTGGGCGGCATCATCCATGGTGTGGCTGGAGATAACAAGGGTAGCCCCCTGCCTGGTCAGGGCAGTAAAGTATTCCCAGAAGGTAACCCTCAGCTCGGGGTCAAGACCAACGGTAGGCTCGTCAAGGAAGAGCAGGGGCGGGTTATGGACGATGGCACAGGCGAGGCTGGCTCTCTGCTTCATCCCACCGCTCAGTCTCATTACGCTGTCATTGCGGTGCCCCCACATATCAACCAGCTTGATTACCGCCTCCACCCGCCGCTTTCGCTCATCCCTATCACTCAGGCGATAGATACGGGCAAAGAACTCCACATTCTGGATGACCGATAGCTCAGAATAGAGGGAGTGCAACTGGGGCATATAGCCGATAAAGTGGGCTACCTTGGGGGAGGGGCTCTGCCCCAATACGCGGATGGTGCCGGCTCCTGGCCGGAGCAGACCGACCAGCAGCCGAATCAGCGTCGTTTTCCCGGCGCCATTGGGACCAAGCAAGCCGAAGCTTATTCCCCGGGGCACCCCAAACGACAGCCCGTCAAGCACCTTCAGCCGGTTGTAGCTAAATGATACCCTTTCTGCTTCTACTGCTTGCCCGGAAACCTGATTTTCTGGCGTAGTCACCGGCGTTAAATCAGCCAAAGTTTAACTATTCTACCGTAACCGAGGTGCTGCCGTCTAGGTAGGTCTCTGTCTTCTGCGTCGGCATGAGCTCCTTGAAGCGGTCAACGGCATACTGGCAGGCGGCAAAGCCTTCCTGGCGGTGGGCGGCAGCTACGGCAACGAGAAAATTGATATCACCTACCTTGAGCTTGCCGACTCTATGGCATATGGCTATATTATTCACCGGCCATTTTTGCCTGATTTCACTGGCTATCTGCTCAAGGCTTTTTTCTGCCGTTCCCTGAGTGTCTCTATACTCCACGGAAAGGACCGGCTTGCCCCGGGAGTAATCACGAATCAAGCCAACATAGGTGGCAACACAGCCGCTAGAATTGGTCTTGACCTTGTTAATCACCGGCTCCGGGGAAATCGGCTTTTGCGTAAGCTCAATCATATGGTCAGGAGGCTGGAGTGGCTTGGGGGGTGGGTTCTTTGAATAGTGCCTCCAGCTCTTCGCCCTCTAAAGTCTCTTCAGCAATAAGCCGCTTGGCAACAAGCTCCAGCTTTGAGCGGTTCTTGGTGAGAATCCCTCTTGCCATCTCCTGAGCCTGCTGAATAATCCGGTTAATCTCAGCATCGATGGCATCAGCCAGCTTATCGCCGTAGTCCTTCTGCTCGGATATTTCCCGTCCGAGGAAGATCATCTCCTGCTTATCGCCAAAGGTCCGTGGCCCCAGTTTATCGCTCATACCGAAGTCGGTCACCATTCTACGCGCATACTCGGTGGCGCGCTTAATATCGTCGTAAGCGCCGGTCGTCACCTCGTTGAAGACCAGCTTCTCCGCGGTATGCCCACCGAGCAGGGTGGCTATCATATCCTGAAGCTGACCGCTTGACGTCAGGTAGCGGTCTTCAATAGGCAACTGGCGGGTGTGCCCCAGGGTCATTCCTCTGGCGACTATGGAAATCTTATGCACCGGGTCAGCGTTAGGCAGCATCTTGGCAACAAGGGCATGCCCTACCTCGTGGTAGGCGGTTATCTCCTTTTCCTTGGGGCTTATCCGCCGGCTCTTCCTTTCCGGGCCGGCAATCACCCGGTCTATAGACTCCTCAAGCTCCGGCATCTCAATAGTCTTCTTGCCCCGCCGGGCAGCGAGGATAGCTGCCTCATTGACCAGATTAGCCAGGTCGGCACCGCTAAAACCGGCGGTCTCTTTGGCCAGAACCTCCAGATTGACCGAGTCATCAAGTGGCTTACCTCTGATATGAACCTTGAGAATGCCGATTCGCCCGTTAATATCTGGCCGGTCTAAAATCACCCGCCGGTCAAAGCGACCGGGGCGAAGGAGAGCCGGGTCAAGTATGTCCGGGCGGTTGGTCGCCGCCACCACAATTACACTGGTGTTGGTATCAAAGCCATCCATCTCCACCAGAATCTGATTTAAGGTCTGTTCCCTCTCGTCATGACCTCCGCCCAGCCCCGCCCCACGATGGCGACCGACAGCATCAATCTCATCAATAAAGATAATGCAGGGGGTATTGCGTTTTGCCTGGTCAAAGAGGTCGCGCACCCTGGAGGCGCCAACACCGACAAACATCTCCACAAATTCACTGCCGCTAATAGAGAAGAAGGGCACCCCGGCTTCACCGGCTACCGCCCGCGCCAGCAGCGTCTTTCCCGTGCCCGGCGGGCCGATTAGCAGTAGCCCCTTCGGGATGCGCGCCCCGAGCTTCTGGAACTTCTCCCGCGACTTAAGGAACTCCACCACTTCATGCAGCTCCTGTTTGGCTTCATCCACCCCGGCGACATCATCAAAGGTTACGGTTGGCGTGCTTGCCGGGAAGAGGCGGGCGCGGCTGCGCCCGAAGCTAAGAGCCTGACTGTTAGCCCCCCGCGCCGAGCGGAAGATAAAGTAGATAATGGCACCCAGAAATAACATGGGGAGCAGAAAGGTAATCAGCAGCCCGCCCCAGTCAAACCCCGTCGGTTTTACCTCATAGTCTACCCCCTCAAGCTTAAGCCCGAGCTCTTTCAGGTCAACCAGGGTAAGGTAACCCGCCGCTGCTTTTAGCTTTGCCCCATCGGTAGCGGTAATGAGTAGCGCCTCACCATCCACCGTAATCTTGGCTATCTCGCCCTTCTGGGACATAGCGATAGCTTCATCCAGGCTGATTTCAGTCGGTTTTCCCGGCGAGGGGAAAAACTGAAATAGCAGAACTACGGCGGCAACAAGAATAATGATATAGATTAAGCTATTACGCATCCAGCCTGCCTTCATACCTTTGCTCTAACGTTTATATTATACCAGAAATAGCCGTCAATTAAAAAACTTGCCCCATGATTTTAAAGGCTGCGGTAGGTCTCCTGGAGGAGCAGGGCATCCCCTTCCAGGCTGGGACTCTCGCAGATAACAATACCCTTGGCGTCAAAGTCCTTCAACGCCTTTAGAAGTTCCACGTACTGCAGGTCTGACTCCGGCAAATTCAGGTGTTTTCTCTCCCCCTTCTTGCCGTAAGCAATACCGGAGACATGGATATGCATATTATTCAGGGCTTGGTCTCCCAGCCGCTGTTTTATCTGCTGGAGGACGGAGGCAAACTCGGGATAGGAGTTGAACCCCTCGCTGCGGGCGTGCCAGTGGGCGAAGTCCATGCCGATACCCACCCCCTCAAGCTCAGCGCATAAACTGAGTATTTCGTCCACAGTGCCAAACTCGCTGGGCTTACCCATGACCTCCAGCCTGACCCACAGCCGATTGTTCTCCCGCTTGAGCTGGCTCATTACCTCCGCCAGGTATTTCTTTACGGTAATATAGGTCTTTTCCGGGGGGTCGCCGAGGTAGTAGGCGGCGTGGAAGATGATGCTCTCCGCCCCGCATATTGCCGCGATGCGGGCGGTCTGGAGTATCCTCCCCTGACTGGCGGTTATCTTTTCCGGCTCGCGGGCGTTGAGGTTGATATAGTAGGGAGCGTGAGCCGACAGCTTTACCCCTTCCCTGACTGCCGTCTCCGCCACCAGCCGGGCTCCCGCCTCCCCCATCTTCACCCCCTGGACAAACTCTATCTCCATGCAGCCCAGCCCGAGCTCGGCGATGCGCCTGATGCCGTCTATGGTGGATGGTGTCCTTGAGCTATGGGGAGTGCCGCCGGTGCCAAATAGAAGCCCCACCATTTATTCCCCCTGACCTTCTGGCTAGTTAACATATTATACCATAGTGGGAGATAAAAGCCTCGGGGGAATATGCTATAATACTAAATAGGCTGGTGTGCGGAGGCTAGTTACTGGAAGCAGTAGATATAGCGCACAAGGCGGTGGAGGCGGCCGCCGATAAGCAAGCGAGCAACATCGTGCTGCTTGATACCCGCAAGGTATGCAGCTTTGCCGACTATTTCGTGATATGCAGCGGCGAGTCGGAGCGGCAGGTTTCGGCTATCTATGATGAGGTCGGGCACAGACTGAAGCAGGAAGGCGTCCTGCCTTCCCACCATGAAGGGGCGGTGGACTCGGGGTGGCTGCTGCTTGATTTTGGCAATATCATTGTCCACATCTTCGCCCAGTTTGAGCGGGAATACTACCGGCTGGATGAGCTCTGGTCTCAGGCTGTCCCCGTCCTCAGGATTCAATAGCTGAATATCTCACCCTCAGAGAAGAAGAGTTTTATTTCCTCCTCGGCGGTGGCTGTTGAGTCCGAGCCATGGACGGTGTTTCGCTCAATATCCAGTCCGAAATCGCCCCTTATTGTTCCCTTCCCCGCCCTAGCCGGGTCGGTTGCCCCCATCGTCCTTCTGATTGCCTCCACCGCCCCCTTCCCCTCAAAGACACCGGCGATTATGGGGGCTGAGCTGATATAACTTACCAGGCTATCATAGAAGGGCTTGTCCCTGTGGATGGCGTAATGGCGGCGGGCGAGGGCTTTATCGGGGTGGAGCATCTTCACTGCCACCAGCCTGAACCCCAGCTTCTCCAGGCGGGAGATAATAGTGCCCGCCAAGCCCCTCTCCATAGCGTCAGGTTTAATTAGGACTAAAGACCTTTCCATAGTTAATCTCCTATTTCTTTCTTTGACCAACGACAAACATCGTTGCCGTGCTATCGGCAACTACGGTACCATCCCTGAGCAACACCTCCGCCTTAGCCTCAACCAGCCTTCTCGTCTTCTTGGTCAGGGAGGCGGTGACAGCGAGGGGCTCGTCGAGCTGGAGGGGGCGCCGGAACCTGGTCTGCATCCTGGCGGTTAAACTATTTGCCCCGCTAAACAGGGCGGCGTAGCTCATCGCTTCATCAAGGAGGCAGGCTATAATCCCCCCATGAACCACCCCCGCCCACCCCTGATGGAGCTTATTGGGGGTAAACTCCGTCCTGGCTACCCTGCCGTCCCAGCCAAACTTCAGCTTCAAGCCGATGGGGTTTCTCTGCCCGCAGGCAAAACACATCTCCAGTTCCTTTTCCATATCAACTGATAGCTTAGGCCAGTTTGCCATCTTCGTCTCCTTTATTACCGGTGTTTGGCCTGGGTGATTGCCGGTCGCCTGAGGTAGAGTGGCTGCAGGGTGGCGGGGTGGTCATAATCGCCGGCTTCAAGCCGCTGCTTCCCCAGCTCCGCCAGTAACCGGGCTCGAGGGGGGTCGGTGGCGGCTATTACTGCCCTTCCTCCGAGCCGTTTCTTAAGCTCGCTGGCGACCTGGGGCGCAAATTCGCCGCAAAATATGGTCTTGGTGGTTATCCCCGAGCATAGGGCGTCAAGGGTGGTTATGTGCTCAGCGACCAGCCGGCGCCACCTGTTATCCTTCCTCTGGTAGATGGCGGCGGCAATCTCCCCCCTCCCCGCATTGAATATCGGGCAGATGGGCAAGCCGCTCCCGGCATGCTCGTAGGCAACCACCTCCAGGCTGCTGATGCCGATAATAGGAACCCCCAGGCTGAAGGCTAGCCCCTTGGCGGTGCTGATGCCGGCGCGCAACCCGTTAAAGCTCCCCGGTCCCTTGGCCACAATAACGCCGCTAATAGAGCCAATACCCGCTTTAGCCTCATCCAGCAGGCGAACCAGGTGGGGCAATAGCTCAACGGTATGGTTCTGCTCACAGCGCCAGTTTGCCTCGGCTAGCGCCTTGCCATCCTGAACCAGAGCCAGGCTGGCGTTATCGGTTGAGGTATCTATTGCCAATATCATTGCTTTAGCTGCGATACCATCCTGCGGTAGCGCTTACCGCTGGGCTTGAATTTAAGGCTACGCTCACTATCGGAGAGATAGCCGATTTCAATCAGCAGGTGCTCTTCCGGCAGCAGGCTTAAGCCCTTCTCCGCCCATTCCACCACCGAGACACCCCTGCCATAGAGATAATCGTCCAGACCAAGCTCGGCAATCTCCTCCAGATGGTCAAGGCGGTAGAAATCTATATGGTATAGCGGCAAGCGGCCATAAAGCTCCCGGATAACCACAAACGAGGGACTGGCGGCGTACTCCTTAATACCCAGCCCCCAGGCAATACCCTGGGTGAGGCAGGTCTTCCCCACCCCCAAGCCCCCCACCAGCAGGAAAATGTCCCCGGGCAGGGCGAGCTCACCAATGCGAACTCCGATTTTCTGGGTCCCTTCCGGGCTATGGCTGATTATCTCAAGGTGGCTCATCTTGTAAGAAAGTGCTCCCACCCTCTCCTGACAAGGTTAACCGGCTTTCCCTGGCTATCAACCAGCGTTACTCCCTCTTCACCAGCGACAATATCACCGATTACCGTTATCGGGCAGGCGGCTTTTCTTTTTACCCTGTCTATGACCCCAGCCCTTCCGGTAAACAGGAGCTCGTAGTCCTCCCCCCCACCCAGTGCCATCTCAAGGGCTCTGTCACCAAACCCGGCTTTTACCCCGGGTTCAACTGGCACCCGCTCAATCTCTATCCTAGCGCCGACCTCACTCGCCTTGCATACCTGGTTCAGGTCGGAGATCAGTCCGTCGCTTAAATCGATGGCGGTCTTCACCCTCTGCTCCACTAACAGTTGCCCCTCGGCGATTCGGGGAAGGGGATGAAGAAAGGCGTTTCTAAAACAGGCGCTGGCCTGGGGGTCAAATTTAAGCCCCTTGGTCAGCATCTCCAGCCCAGCCGCCGCCGCCCCCAGCTCGCCGGTAACCGCTACTAATTCTCCTGCCCTGGCAGTGGAGCGGGTTAATATTTGTCTTTTCTGGCTGCTGCCGAAAACGGCGATAGTAATGGCGACCAAGGGAGCACGGCTAATATCGCCGCCAACTACGGCAACACCAAATTGTTTAGCCAGCTCAAGCATTCCAGTGTAGAGAGCAGTAACATCACTAACCTCGGTATCATTGGGCAGGGCTAATGACACCAGGGCATATCTGGGCAGGCCACCCATAGCGGCAATATCGCTGAGGTTGACCGCCAATGCCTTCCAGCCCAGTTCCTTCCAGGAGGCTAAACCTGAGGGAAAGTGGACATCCTGAATGAAGGAGTCCACGGTAGCCAGCTGTATTGAGCCGTCACCCCGCCAGGCAGCAGCATCATCGCCAATGCCGACTAAGAGGTGCTTATCCCCCCCGCCGCCAGCCATCTTAGCCAGTAGGTCAATCAGCCCAAACTCACCCAGCTCGGAGACCTTCATAGCGAAATTATAGCACGAATTCAAGGTGGGAGCATAATCTGGCTCTAGCTATCTAACAAAAAAGCTGCTATATTGTTATGGTAGATGCGCTACGCTATCATTGCCGATATTCACGCCAATCTAGCCGCTCTTATGGCGGTGCTGACTGACATTTACCAGAAGGAAGAGATAGCGGAGTTGTGGTGTCTGGGAGACATTATCGGCTACGGACCAGACCCAAATCAGTGCATTGAACTACTGCGCCGGACAAAGCACATTTGCATCGCCGGGAACCACGACCTGGCGGCAATTGGCGAGATAGATACCTCCGATTTTAATCCCGACGCCGCCGCCGCCTGTGAGTGGACAGCGAAGCAACTGGCCACCTCGGAGAGGGTCTATATCAAAAGCCTGCCGCTGGTTATTGAGAGGGACGATTTTACCCTGGTTCATGGTAGCCCGAGGCAGCCTGTCTGGGAATATGTCCTGTCAATTGGTACGGCGAGGGAGAATTTCAACTACTTTAAGTCAAAGTTCTGCCTGGTGTGTCATACCCATGTGCCGGCGATATTCAAACTTGGTAAAGGTGGCTCCTGCTCCTTCAGCCAGTTCTCGCCCAAGGGGGAGCTTGCCCTCGGCAAGGAGCGATTGATTATCAATCCCGGTGCCGTGGGACAACCCCGCGACGGCGACCCCAGGGCAAGCTATGCTATCTATGATAGCGAAAGCAAAAAGATTAACCTCTACCGCGTCCCCTATGATATCGCCGCCACTCAAGCCAGGATGGTAGAGGAAAGGCTGCCGATGCGGTTGGTGGCTCGTCTCGGTCAAGGTGTCTAGCTTGTTGACACGGAGCGGGCTCAGACGATAAACTTACTATTTGGATTGTCCGAATCATTTCGGGAAAATCCCTGGTGAGGGAGTGATGAAACAAGGGTAAAGATTGAATTTTGTCCTGATTAATTATAGAGCGGAGGCAAAGCTATGGCGAAAATACCGGATAAAGTTAAAACCTGGCAGATGGTAGAGCCAGGCAAACTGGAAAGGGTAAGCATTGATGTTCCTGAGATAAAGCCGGGAGAAGTGCTGGTTGAGGTTGCTGGCTGCGGGGTGTGCCACACCGACCTCGGCTATTTTTTTGATGGCGTGCCCACGGTAAACAAGCCACCACTCACCCTGGGGCACGAAATCAGTGGCACCGTGGTCGCCGGTGATGAAAAGTGGCTGGGCAAGGAGGTGATTATCCCGGCGGTGATGCCATGCAATAATTGTCCCATCTGCGCCGCCGGCAGAGGCAACCGCTGCCTGGCACAGAAGATGCCGGGGAATAGCATGGGGATTTACGGCGGTTTTTCCAGCCATATTGTTGTCCCCGCCACCGACCTGTGTCCAATTCCCGACAGGAAGGGGGTACCCCTCTCCCATTTTGCCGTAGTTGCCGACGCTGTAACCTCGCCCTATCAGGCAGCGATGAGGGCTGGGGTAAAAGCGGGGGATTTAACCATCGTCATCGGCGCTACCGGCGGTCTTGGTGTCTATGCCACCCAGATTTGCTCGGCGCTGGGCGCCAAGGAGGTCATAGGTATTGCCCGAAACCCGGAGAGGCTGAAGCGAGCCCTGGGCTTCGGTGCCACCCACGTTATCAGCTCGCTAAATAAGAGCCCCAGGGATATCAGGGAAGAGTTCCGAAATTACTGCAAGGAAAAGGGCGTGCCGGGAAACTACGGCTGGAAGATCTTTGAGTGGACGGGCACCGGTGATGGTCAGGCAATTGCCCTGGAACTGCTATCGTTTATTGGCAAACTGGTGATATGCGGCTTTGGCATGCAGAAGAACGAGTATTCACTGTCAAGATTAATGGCATTTGACGCTGATATTCTGGGCTCATGGGGTTGTCTGCCTAAATACTACCCCCAGGTCCTCAAGATGGTCCTGGAGGGCAAGGTAAAGATAGAGCCCTTTATTGAGACCAGGCCGATGAGCCAGATAAAGCCGGCATTTGACGAAGCTCATGCTACCAGCCTGATGAAGCGAATAGTATTAACGCCCGATTTTTAAACCTAAAGCAAAAAGGAGGTATTGTAAATGGCTTTAGATTGGGTACCAAGAGAAGGCGGTGTCAAAGACCACAATATTTTTGGTACGGAGCATTTCGGCACGGAAGCCCCCTGCACCATGTATGAGGAAAAACCCATAATCGATCCCAGCGGCAAACCGGTGGAGGGGGTTTACAGCGCCTGGATTACCCTGAACAACCCCGCCCAGTACAACTCCTACACCACGGAGATGGTTAAGGGCGTCATCGCCGGTTTCCACCGGGCGCAGATGAACCGCGGAGTAGTGGCGGTGGTCTTCACCGGTGCCGGCCATAACGCTTTCTGCACCGGCGGCAACACCAAGGAATATTCGGAATACTACTCCACCAAACCGGAGGAGTACGGCCAGTACATGGACCTCTTCAACGGCATGGTCGATTCCATTCTGATGTGTCAGAAACCGGTTATCCGGCGGATAAACGGCATGAGCGTCGCCGGTGGCCAGGAAATCGGCGGCGCCTGCGACATAGGAGTAGCCTCCGACCTGGCTATCTTCGGGCAGGCTGGCCCCAGGCACGGCTCGGCGCCGGTCGGCGGCTCTTCAGACTTCCTGCCCTGGGCCCTCACCATAGAGGACGCCATGTGGAACTGCATATCCTGCGAGATGTGGAGCGCCTACAAGATGCTGCGCAAGAATTACCTCAGCAAAGTCGTGCCGGTACTCAAACAGGGCGACAAATTCATCCGCAACCCGCAGGTCATTACGGACGTCTATGTTAAGGACGGCGAGATTGTCTACGGCGAGTTCGTTACCGGCGCGGCGGCTAAGGAAGCCCGGGAGCTGGTCAAGTCCCTCGCGGTAGACCTCACCCTCCTGGATAACGAAGTGAGCAAGATACTCTGGACGTTCACCAACCTTTTCGAAGGCTGCCTGATGAAATCAATCATGGGTATCCGGGAGAAGAAAAAATACTTCTGGGATATGAACAAGAACGACCACCGCTACTGGCTGGCCATCAACATGATGGGCGAGGCCTTCCTGGGCTTCGGCGCCTTCAATACCAAGAAGATAACCGGCCAGGACACCATCGACTTCGTCAAGTATCGCCAGCTCATTGCCGAGGGGCATGCCATGGACGAGGAGCTTTTCGAAGCCGTTCTGGGCAAACCCCAGCCCCAGAAATAATAATAATACAACCAAACCGGATTGTGATGAGAAGCCCCGAGGCTTTACCACCTCGGGGTTTTCTTTTTTGCTTGACAAAGCGCCAGGCGAGGGTTAGCATTTCATTGAGGTCGTGCTAGACGGGGAGCTAGCGGTGCCCTGAACCCGAAATCCGCTATAGCGGGGTCGAATCCCCGCTTGAGGCCTTTGTCTGGTAGGACTACCCGGGCTAAGCGGCGATGAAGGCTGGGTCCTACGCGGCAGAGCCCTATGAACCCCGCCAGATCCGAGAGGAAGCAGCGGTAAATAGAAGCCCTGGGTGCCGTAGGGTTACCTGGCTGGAGCTGGCTGGCTCAGGCAAGCTGTTAGGCGGGGTCGAGGGCGGGTGCACGACCTCAAAAAATTGGGCTTGGGGGGCAGAGTGGCTGGCTCACTCTTGACTCAAACCAGGAGGCTCCTGCGCCAGTTTGACCTTCGGGCGAGGAAAGGGCTGGGGCAGCACTTCCTTATCGATGGGGAGGTGCTTGAGCGCATTATCTCGGCGGCGGAGCTCACCCCCAGCGATGTCATTGTTGAGGTTGGTCCCGGCTTAGGTGTCCTCACCAGGGAGCTAGCCCAAAAAGCCGGCCGGGTGATTGCCATTGAGCTTGACAGCAGGCTGGCGGCGGCATTAAAGCAGACCCTGGCTCACTTTAATAATGTTACCATCATCAACGACGACGTGCTTAAGATTGAGCCCAAAAATTTGGCAACCGGCTACAAGGTAGTGGCTAACCTCCCCTACTATATCACCTCACCGGTGCTGCGCCATTTTCTTGAGGCTTCAGCCAAACCCCGGCTTATGATTTTAATGGTGCAAAAAGAGGTGGCTGAGGCTATCACTGCCAGGCCCGGTAAGATGAGCCTCCTCGCCGTCAGCGTCCAGTTCTACGGGGAACCGAGGATAATCAGCCGCGTCCCGGCGCAATGCTTTTATCCAGCACCCAGGGTTGATTCGGCGATACTGCGCATTGACCCCCACCCCCAGCCGAGGGTGGCGGTTGACGAGGGAAGCTTTTTTGACCTGGTGCGGGCTGGTTTTACCGCCCCCCGCAAGCAGCTCGTCAATTCCCTGGCTCAAGGTCTGGGGGTGTCAAAAAATGAGGCCTTATCCCTGTTGGAAAGAGCCGATATAGCTTCGCAGCGGCGAGCCGAGACATTAACCCTCGGGGAGTGGGCACGGCTTTGGCGGGTGTTTAAGGAAAAAAGATGTTGACCGTTCTGGCACCGGCAAAGATTAACCTGACCCTTGAGGTCTTGGCTGAGCGCCCCGACGGCTTTCATGAAATCCGCAGCCTTACCCAGGCCGTAGATTTATGTGACCGCCTCCGCCTCCGACTGAGCCATGATATAAAGTTTAGCGGCGATAAGCCCAGCTTTGTCTGGGAAGAAAGCCTCATCTCACGGGCAACCGCCTTACTTCAAGAGACGACTGGCTGCGCAAAGGGGGCAACGATAGAGCTCACCAAGCGTATCCCGCTAAGCTCAGGGCTGGGTGGGGACTCAAGCGACGCCGCCGCCATACTGCACGGGCTTAATAAGCTCTGGCAATTAGGTCTATCACTAAAGGAGCTAACTGAGCTTGCCCCAAGGTTGGGCTCAGACGTCCCCTTCTTCCTCCACGGCGGCACGGCACTGGTTGAGGGGAGGGGGGAGAAGATAACCCCCCTGCCACCCTTGCCCCACCGCTGGGTTGTGCTCATGATACCGGATGTGCCCCGGATGGCGGAGAAGACAAGGCGGCTTTACGCCAGCCTGAAAATAAATCACTACACCGACGGTCAGATTACGGAAAGGTTTATAACAGCGCTAAAAGGAGACAGAGAGTTTAAGCCATCAATGCTCTTCAACACCTTTGAGAATGTTGCCTTTGACCAGTTCCCCGGGCTGAAGGTCTATAAAGAGCACTTTCTAAAGCTCGGCGCCCCAGATGTCCACCTCACCGGCTCGGGACCGGCACTATTTAGTCTGGTGGAGGACAGGGCTGGGGCGGAGAGGATATACGAGAGTCTTCAAAGACAAGGGGTGGAGTGTTATCTCGCCGAGACCTCACCCCTGCCTCTCGGCTAGCCATCTCCTGACTAATTCCTCCTCCCCCTCCCTGGTGGTTACCCTGCCGTTCAGCCTGGCTTCGCGCAACAGCTCAAGCACCTTCTTGATTTGAGGACCCTGGGTAACGCCCATCCTCATTAAATCCTCGCCGCTGAGCGATGCCTCAACATGCCTCAGCTTGCTGAGGAAGAAGCGGATATTCTGGCTGGCGGTGGGGGACTCGGTAGCCAGGGAATTTGCCACCAGCGCCTGGGGGGAGTAGCCGTCAAGGAAGTTATAGATGCTGCTCGGCGAGAGCCCGGGGATAGTCACCAGCTTGAGCTTGCCCTTAAGGGCGATGGTGTCCCTGACGGTTTGCGCTAAAGACTTCGGCAGGTTGAGGCGTGATATTAGACCTTCCGCTTCCTCGCCGGTCAGGGGGTAAGCAATAAGGGCTAGATAGAGCCCGACCTCCGGGGGGTGGGGGGAGGTCAGCTGCCGGGCCTGGGCAAATTTTTCCTCGCGCCAGCCGTTACCCCCCAGCGCCGGGTGAAGCTTTGCCAGCACCCCCAGCTCCTCGGCACGGCGCAGGACCTTTTCCGGGTATCCCTCCCGCAGGATGCACTCAATTTCGTAGCGTATGCGGTCGCTGCTGATGGTATCCAGCATATCTATGTCCCGCTTGAGCAGCCTCAGGGTCCCTCTCTCCAGATGGAAACCAAGCCGCTGCTCATAACGCAGAGCGCGCCAGATGCGGGTGGCGTCATCAGTGAAGCTCTTTTCATGGAGAACGCGGATAATCCTCTTCTTGAGGTCGTTGCGCCCGCCACCGGGGTCAAGCAGTTTGCCGTAGTCGCCGGGGTTGAGGTGGACAGCCATGGCATTGATGGTGAAATCACGGCGGGAGAGGTCGTTATCAATTGAGCTCGGCGTCACCCGGGGCAGGGCTCCGGGCTTATCGTAGGTCTCCAGGCGGGCGGTGGCAAAGTCAGCGCTCCACCTGTCCCAGAGGAGTTTAGCCGTGCTGAAACGGAGGTGGGTGGTGATTTCCCCGCCGTTAGCCTCTTTTAGCTGCAGGGCGAGCTCAATGGCATTCCCCTCCACCACCAGGTCAAGGTCAAGGTTTGCTTGCCCCAGGAGCAGGTCGCGGACCACCCCGCCGACAAGGTATACCCTTTCCCCGCGGCCGAGGGCTACCTCGCCGGCAAGCCACATAAAGTTGACCAGCTCGGCGGGTAGCTGCTTTTCCATTATCTTGGCTAGATTAAGACGCCTAGGCATTTTCCCTTTATGTAAATGAATTATAGCACAGCTTATTGTTATTTGCCCCATGTTCTCTTATAATGAAACCCCAGAGGTAGATTAATGAAAGTGGTCTCAATTGTGGGCATGACTGGCGCCGGCAAATCGGAGGTATCGCGGGTATTTGAGAGCAACGGTTTTACCAGGATAAGATTTGGCGACCTCACCGATGAGGGGATGAAAAAAAGAAACTTGGAACCCAGCGAGGAGAATGAGCGCCTGGTCAGGGAGCTCCTGAGAAAGGAGCAGGGGATGGCGGCTTATGCCAGGCTCAATCTGCCCCGCATTGAGCAGGCGCTAAAAAGCTCCGATGTGGTCATTGACGGGCTTTACTCCTGGGAGGAATATACCTACCTCAAGGGGCGCTACGGAGAAGACCTTTATCTGGTGGCAGTATGGTCATCGCCGAGGACAAGGTATGCCCGGCTGGGCAATAGGTCAAGCCGGCCTTTGACCCTAAAAGAAGCTATCAGCCGTGATAGGACGGAGCTTGAGAACAGCAATAAGGGCGGACCTATCGCCGTGGCTGATTTCACCATAATAAACGAGTCTTCCCTGGAGAAATTACGGAGAGAAGCAAGCAGGGTTATCGCCAAATTAAGATGAAGAGATTGACCCGACCGGATACTGACGAGTATTTCCTAAAGATAGCCTCAGTGGTGGCAGAGCGCTCAACCTGCCGGCGCCATCACATTGGGGCGGTGGCGGTAAAGGACAAGCACATACTGGCTACCGGCTATAACGGCGCTCCTGCCGGGCTTCAGGACTGTCTTGAGCTTGGCTGTCTCCGCGACGAGATGAAAATACCCTCGGGAGAAAGGCATGAAATATGCCGGGGCATTCATGCCGAGCAGAACGTAATCATCCAGGCTACCCTTCACGGCGTCAGCCTTGAGGGGAGCACTATCTATTGCACTCATACGCCCTGCGTGCTCTGCGCCAAGATGCTGGTCAATGCCAAGATAAAGCGGTTTGTCAGCTTTGGTCAGTATGACGATAATTCGTTTGTTGACCTCTTCCGCAAAGCCGGCATAGCCGTTAATATAAAGCCAAGACCCCCCTCCCAGATAAGCTACCTGGACTAGCCATCTGGCTTGACAACTGTGGTAGAATGGATTACGCCAATTTTTGAGGCAAGGTAATGCCAGCATTACGTGTCAAGGTAATTGTTAACCCGGTGGCGGGAGCTTATTCCACCCGCCGCAAGTGGCCAATCATTAATAAGCTGCTGGAGCGCATCGGTTTCTCCTTTGACTTTCAGTATACCGAGGGCATAGGCCATGCCATTGAGCTCGCCCGGGTAGCCGCCAGCGACGGCTACCGATTTCTGGTGGCGGTTGGTGGGGACGGGACAGTGAACGAGGTCGCCAACGGCATACTCAACTCCACCGGCACCGCCAGAACCGCCCTTGGCATAATAAGCACCGGCACCGGCAGCGATTTTATCCGCTCGGTTGGTATCCCCAGGGATTATCCCTCGGCTTGTTCCGCCCTGACCAGCCCCAGAAGACTGTCCATTGACGTTGGCGTTGTTGAGTGCCGAAGTAAGGGGCAGACCTTACAGCGCTTCTTTGTCAACGGTGCCGGCGTCGGCTTTGATGCTGCCGTGGTGGAGCAGACCGAGCGCCTGCCCAAGTACTTCGGTGGTACTATCCCCTATCTGGGCGGGGTGGTAAGAGCCCTGATTAGCTATAAAAACAAAGCGGTGGTGGTGAAGGTAGGAGATGAGGCAATAAGCGGGCGGGTGTTAAATGTGGTGGTGGCTAACGGCGGCTACCTTGGCGGCGGGATGCATATTGCCCCCCAGGCTGAAGTCAGCGATAGTTTACTTGACATGGTAATGATAGGGGATATGGGCAAGTTTGAACTGATAAAGGAATTCATTACGGTATATAAAGGGACTCATATTTACCATCCCAAGGTCAGGATGGTAAAGGCAAAACGTATCACCATTACATCCCCGGAGCGAATGCTAGTCCACGCCGATGGTGAGCTACTGGGGGAGTGCCCCGCCTCTTTCTGGATAATGCCGGCGGCTCTGAGCATTGTGGTGTAGCCAAAAGCCCTATATATTCTCCCCCTGATAGATACCCTTATAGCCCTCCGTCTTTTGGCTTAACTTGAAGAAAATAAGCTGGATGATTCTGGCGTTCCTCTGCAAGCGGAACCCCTGGGGATTATAGACCACCATCAGGGACTGGGAGCGCCCGGAGTAGCCGGCGTCCCATACTGCCGTGCCCACGTTAACACCGCAGCGGAGCAGACTTGAGCGGGGTCTGGCTAACGCCATGATATTCCTGGGCAGGTGGACAATCTCATTGTAGGTAATAATATAGGCGCCGGGCACAAGGTCAATGAAACCCATCCCGTCAAAGACCAGCGGTGCCAGCTCAGGCAGCAGCCGCTGCTGGACGGTTACCCTCCCCGACGACTGGAGCAGGGCAATCTCACGCAGGGTAAGGTCAATGCCGTTAGGCTGAAGTTGCTCCTCAAGACTGATATAGCCCTCAATTAAAGGCGGCGTTTTCTTCAGCAGGCGGTGAATCTCCGGCTTGGATAAGATGGCTGCCATTTCTATTACTCCCCGAGGGCATTTTACCATATGCCTAGATTAAATAGGAATTGACAAAGCAGATAGAAGCCTTATAATTCAGCCAACCTCGGTGAAGGGAGAAAGTCATGGCAGTAAGAATAGTTACCGATAGCACCGCTGACCTGCCCCGCCAGTTAGTCAAGGAGCTGGGGATTACCGTAGTGCCCATATACGTTCGTTTTGGCGAAGAGGTCTACCTTGATGGGGTGGACATGTCTGAGGACGAATTTTACCAGAGGCTGGAAAATACCACGGTTCATCCCAGCACCGTCCAGCCGGGACCACAGGACTTTCTTGAGGTCTACAGGAAACTATCACCAAAAGCCGATGGCATTGTTTCCATCCATATCTCGGCTAAACTGAGTGGCACCTGTAATTCGGCACTGATGGCAAAGGACATGCTGGACACGGGGTGCCCGGTTGAGGTAGTTGATTCAGAAACGACGACAATGGGGCTAGGCCTGATAGTTATCGTGGCGGCTACTATGGCTAACGCCGGGGAAAGTATAGACAAGATTGTGAAAGAGGTGAAAAAGACCATCCCCAAGATACATCTCCTGTGTCTGTTTGATACCCTGAAATACCTTCTCCTTGGTGGGCGCATTGGCAAGGCGAAGGCGCTCCTTGGCTCAATATTAAGTGTGAAACCGATGGTAACGCTAAAGGACGGGGAGATAGTCCCTGCCGGTCAAGCCCGCACCCGGGCTAAAGGCATAGATAAGCTCCTTGAATTCGGGCAAAATGCCAAAAAAATTCAGGATTTAGCCGTAGTGCATAGTACCACCCCTGATGAAGCGCAGAGTCTGGCGAAGCAGCTGGGTCCCACATTTGACCGAAAGCGGATAAGGATGAGCAGGGTAGGACCGGCGCTGGGGGTACACACGGGACCGGGGGCATTGATTGTCGCCATCAGAGAGGGATAATAAAAACACCAGTAAAAAGAGCCATACTTTCCGGTAATTCAGAGCACCCCTCGCCATAACGAGAATTGTAATGATTATAGGCTTTCTGGCTTTTATGCTTTTCTTGGCCTTTCTCCTTGCCTTCTGGGAAATCCAGATTGAGGGTAAGGATGGTTGGGCGGCAAAGGCGCCCTGCTGGAAGACTTTTTATGGTTTGTCCTTAATCCATATTATGGGATTAAGAGCTTCCGCAAGGGGAAAATCTGGTGGCACAAGAAGTGGTGGGGGCCAGTTCCTGACTTCTACTGGATTTTCCTCATTATCATCGTCTTACTGATTTATTTCGGAAGGACCGCTATCTAAATAGCGGGCTAGACTCGCGGCTTTATAACCTGTATAATGGTCTTAAGGCAAGAAAATGAGACTTGCCAATCTTCATAAGGGGCGTTGCCTTAGACGGGCTGCTAACTACAGTGCTCTCCTTGCGCTCGTCTTTTTCCTCGTTGTCTCCACCGTTTTATTCCTCTTCCCCAGCCCCGTTTTGGCACTTAGCATCTCTCCCATAAGTTTACCCTCGGGTCAGGTTGGCGTCTATTATCTGCAAGCCTTAATTGCCTCTGGCACCGCACCTTATTCTTGGACTTTCAGCGGGTTATTTCCGCCACCAGGATTGACTTATACGATTAGTGTTGATACAGCTACCGCCACCATTTCCGGCACTCCAACCACAGCCGGCTCCTACAATTTTTTGGTTACCGTTACTGATAACTTACCCTCAACTATTAACTTTAGTTACACTATTACTATTGCCGCCACGCCCATAACCTTCACCACCACCTCCCTCCCCCAGGCAAAGGAGGGTGCCGCCTATTCGGCAAGCATCACAGTTAGCGGAGGTAAATCTCCCTATACCTACAGCCTGTCCGGCGGGACGTTACCCTCAGGGTTAGCCCTAAATTCCAACATTATCTCTGGTACCCCTGATAAAGGCACTGCCGGCAACTATGTCTTCACCATAGGGGTGACCGATAGCTCCTCGCCATCCCTCTCTGCCAGCCGGTCCTTTACCCTCACTGTCACCAAAGGCTTTTTTGACACCGTGGTAACCATTACCTCCAGCTTAGCCGCCGGCGAGACTAACGTCTATGTTGACGGTAGGCAGGTAGCCGAACTAGGTGGTGGTCAGACAACCCGTCTCAGCTTCGCCGCTGGCACAAAGCCGGTGATAACTGTTGACACCACAGTCTCTGACCCCAGCCGGACTGATGTCAGGTTCAAGCCTAATGTAGAAAAAACAATAGTCAGCGAAGCCTCCCCTGATGCTACCTTCACCTTCTTCCCGGAGTATTTTATTAGCCTTGCCACTGACCCACCCCAGATTGCCTCATTAGCTGGCTCCAACTGGTATAAGGGAGGCACGGCACTGAGATCCACGGCTCAAGCTCAGATAGACAAGACGGCAGGCACCCAATACCGCTTTTCTTACTGGCTTTTACCCACCGGTGAAAAGCTTCAGGACGTGGGCTTAAGCTGGATGGTTTCAGCGGGAGGGAGGGTCATTGCCACCTATGACACCTACTATCTGTTGACAGTAACATCCCCTCAGGGGGAGGTCAATGGCAACGGGTGGTATAAATCGGGGGCAGCCGCTAAATGGAGCATCAGCCCTGCTGAGGTGCCCATGTCCAGCATTCTCGGTTTCTTTCAGGGCAAGCTAAAACCGGAAAACGCCAGTAGCACCGAGGTCATGGATGCCCCCAAGACAATAGCCATAGACTGGAAAGCCGACTATACCATGCCCGGTATAATCATTCCCCTGTCGCTCCTTTCCCTCATAGCTGTCATCTTCGGGGTTCGTCGTCTGTTGTATCCCCCGGCGCCCAAGCCAGCTCCGGCACCGGCGCCACCAACAATATTAGTCTTGGAGGGGGGACAGAAAGGTGGCCTGGACACAACCAAGGAGCAGCTCGTGGCGCAATTCCGCCAACTCCTGGAGAAATATGAAGGCGAGGTCAAGACCTCTATAAAATCTGAAGAGTTGCCGGAGGCAAAGCTCGTACCTGAGTCACAAAGACTGCCTTCGCCCAAAGAGGAGGCTTCAGCCTGCGGCTATACGGCGAAGAAGCTCCTCAGAACCGTGGTTGGTAAGTGGCACAAGAAAGAAGAAAGAATTGTACCACCCCCTAAGAAAAAAGCCGCTGAAAAGGGCATTACCACGCTCACCCTCTGGGCACGGGATATCTACAACGAGTGGGAGGTCTTCACCTGCTCTCTACCCCCGGGACATAGTGGAAAGCACAAAGGTACCGCGAGCGTAGCCTATAGCCTTCAGGATACCGTAACCGAAGAGAGAACCTATACTACCAAACAAAGGATTGTACCGCCCAGACCCCACTTCACTGATCAGTTGCCCAGAGTTGATGTCGCTCCAAGTCAGGTAATAACCGCTGACTCAACCGAGACCTTTGAGGAGGTCATCACCCCCGACGAAATTATCCCCCCAGACGAATGACCTTCTATATTTTTGTTCCCTAGTTCTACCCTCTTTTTATCAGACCATAGCATTTATGTCCAAAAGCTCACGTCCGATAATCAACTTCTGTATTTCGGTTGTACCGCCGAGGATAGTACTCAAGATCGCATCCCGATAGTGATGTTCCACTGGGAAGTCATCGGTACACCCGTAGGCACCATGGAGCCTGATTGCCTCAGCTGATACTCGCACTGCCAGCTCAGTGGCCAGCCACTTGGCGGCGGACAACTCCTTGGCATGCGGAACTCCCTTGGTCTTAAGCTCAGCGGCATAATAGACCTGCCACCTAGTTGCCTCAATTTCGGCTTCCATCCTGGCTATTGTTTCTTGCACCAGCTGGAAGCTGGCAATAGGTTTACCAAACTGGTACCGCTCCTTTGTGTATTTGATGCAGGCGTCAAGGCAGCTCTGAGCCATACCAATGCCGCCAGCAGCGATAAACAGGCGAGCCGTATCAATACCAACCAAGCTATTCTGCAGCCCCCGACCTATCTGGCCAATCAGGTTCTCCCTGGACACCCGGCAGTCACTGAAGCCGAGATTAGACACGTCGCCAGCCCTATCACCCACCATCTCAACTACAGCGCTAGAAAGGCCCGGGGTGCCTTTATCCACCGCGATAAGCGCCATCCCCCGAGTGCCCTTACTTCTGTCCGTCTGGACTAAAACCAAAACGACATCAGCTATGCTACCATGACAGATAAAATTCTTGGTGCCATTAATAACCCACTCATCGCCGTTGAGCACTGCCGTAGTCTCAATGGCAGTGGCGTCACTACCAGCATTAGGCTCGACAGCGGCCATAGCTATAATTATCTCGCCCCGGCACAGCGGGGGGAGGTATCTCTGTTTTTGCTCCTCGCTGGCGACATTCATCAGAATTGTCCCGGCGAGCACACAGTGACCCACAGAGGTCAAGGTCTGTGTCCAGCTTGCCCGGCTAAGTTGCTCCCAAATAATAGCTGCGGAAATGTAATCAAGCCCGGCGCCACCATATTCCTGAGGTATATGCACTCCTAACAGACCCAGCGCCGCCATCTTTTTGATAATGTCATAGTTGATTTTGCGCTGTCGCTCATACTCTTTGAGTGTGGGCAGCATCTCTTGCTCAGCAAACTTCCGGGCCATATCTCGGAACATCATTTGCTCCTCAGATAATTCAAAATTCATTTCCCTCACCTCCGTCAACTGGTCAATAGGAGTTTTCGGTACTCTTTCCGGGTGACCACCAAACATTTAGAGGGGCATGTTTCCGTGCCGTTTGGGATAAGGCTCTATCTTTTTAGCCTGCACTAACCGAAGTGACCGAGTCAGACAACGTCTCGTTTCCCTTGGCTCAATAATATCCTGGACATAGGTCACCTGTGATGCCAGGGCTAGGGTGTCAGCATATAGCTCACCATACTCCTTTATCTTCTGGGCTCGAAACTCCTCTGGCTTCTTTGCTCGCTTTATATCCTCAGCATAAAACAGTTCCACAGCCTGTTCCGCGCCCATGGCGCCAACCTCAGCTGTAGGCCAGGCAAAGACAAGGTCGGTGCCAAACCCGGGAAGTATGCCCATACCCAGGGCAGCGCCGCCATACACCTTGCGCATCAGTATGGCTATGCGGGGCACAGTCGCCTCAGAGAGGGCATAAAGCACTTTTGCCCCGTGGCGAATAATTCCGGCATGCTCCTGAGCCTTACCTGGCAGATAGCCGGGCGTATCTACCAGCAGGGCTATGGGGATGTTAAAGGCGTCGCAAAACCTGATGAATCTGGCTTGCTTACCAGAGCTGTCCACGCTCATGCAACCAGCACGAACCATTGGCTGATTGGCAACGATGCCAACAGTATTACCATCCAACCTGGCAAAGCCAACTATTATCTCGCTGGCAAACTCCGGTTTAACCTCGAGGAAGTCACCATTATCTACGATTTCTTTGATGACCTGATGCATATCATATCCCTTGGTCGGTTGGACAGGTACAATCTCACCGAGGGCATCAGTGAATCTTTCCGGGTCATCGCCGGTGTTTATTCTTGGCGGATGTTCCCTCCAGTTTGAGGGCAGAAATGATAACAGTCTCCTTATCCCCGGCATACACTCCGGCTCACTCTTAACCCTGAAATCAGCGACCCCAGTAAGCTGGCAATGGACTTTAGCTCCCCCCAATTCCTCAAGAGTGACATCCTCTCCCATTACCGACTTGATAACCCGGGGACCGGTGATACACATATGCGATAGCCCATCCACCATAAATATGAAGTCAGTCAGTGCTGGGGAATAGACAGAGCCACCGGTACAGTTGCCTAGAATAGCTGTGATTTGAGGTATTGCCCCTGAGCAACGGGTGTTAATAAAGAATACGACCCCGGCATGCTTCTCATCGCTCACCCGGTATGGGTCATCACTGCCAGCTAGTTCTGGTCTTATCACCCTAGCCCCTGGCGAATCGTTTAAGCCGATAAGTGGAACACCCATATCCAAGGCCATCTCATGGATCTTGTACAGCTTCCTGCCATGCATATAACCCTGAGAGCCACCAAGCACAGTCGCATCATGGGAAAAGATACAGACCCGGCGCCCGTCTATTGTTCCATGCCCGATGACAATACCATCTCCGGGCGCTCCAACCCTGTATTTCACTAGCATATTAAGCTCATTGAAGCTGCCTGGATCGAGGAGCAAGTCTATGCGCTCGCGTGCTGTCAGCTTACCCCTTTCATGCTCCCGGGCTATTTTATCCATACCACCACCCAGGGCAGCTACCTTCTTAGCCTTACGAAGCTTTCTAATACGCTCTTTCATTTTCTACCTCCCCCAAGACTTAATCGCATCTCCTAGAGGACTGCTTCCCTAAAATATATTTTCCTCTCTGACCCACGGTGGGAACCAGCGATAGTACGGTGGCGGGTTAGCCTGCTTCAGTCCTTGGTGGGTCGCTTTGGCTAGTGTAATCACTTCACCCCTTCTGTGAAGCTTGACCAGTTTCTTTTGTTCCAGTGATGACATCACCCGGTCCAGCTCAGCATCCCCTACATCGAACTCCTCTTTCAAGTCCTCTCGGCTCATATACAGCCCCGGATTAACCCTATAGTCTTCAGCAAGCACGGCAAGTAAACTATCCTCATCAACCTGGGAGTGCTTCACTGGCTTGCCGGCTCTAGTTATTGGTACCCCTAGCGTGCTATGGCGAATCCGGCGTGGCATTCTCAGATCATCAGCCATTGCTCTCAGCCCCATTCGGTAAATAGTAAGGTTAATTGCTTCATTAGTCCCGCCAGCTATTTGCGAAACTTTCGAATCGTTCAGTATCCTTTGCAGGGGGTAGAATTTTGTGGTACCATCTCCTCCCATAACTTGGATAGCTTCGATACTGGCTTCCACCGCTATATCTGTATTGAATACCTTACAAATCGAGCATTCCACGGCTGCTTCCTGCCCGGTATCCAACAGGTGAGCCGCGTAGTACGTAGCTAGCCTTGCCAGCTTGAGTCTGGAAATCATGCTGGCGACTTTAAACTGATTCGTGGGGATATCAATGGTCGGTTGGTCAAACTGGATACGCCTTTGCCCGTATGAGACAACAGCCCTTAGCATCTCCCGAAGTGAACCAAGTACTTGTGCTGAGACAAGAGCCCTCTCATAGTTAAGTGCTGAGACCATTACCCTCCAACCCTCTCCTTCCTCTCCAATCCTATTCCCCAGCGGCACGGATACCTCATTAAGATTCAGGTATCCGTTTGGCACGTTATCAAAGCCCATTACTTCGTTAATCTTCTCAATCGTGAACCCGGGCATACCTTTTTCAACTATGAAACCAGTAAGATGGCGGTGATGACGCACCTCTTCAGGGTCATCGCTGGTTCTAGCGTAGAGCATATATCTATCTGCCACCCCAGCCCCAGTTATGAACCTCTTCTTTCCACTAAGTATATATTTATCTCCTTCACGCCGGGCAAAGGTTTCGATTCCGGCAACATCGGTGCCGACAGACGGTTCCGTAATTACTATCGCCCCCAGTTCACCCCCTGCCATCCTAGGAAGAAATCTCTCCTTTTGCTCCTCAGTCCCGAATTCTATTACCTGGTGCCAGCCTCCCATCAGTGCGGCGCCAAATATCCAGCCCACGCCGGGCATGCGGTGGATTTCCTCTATGACAATACAAGCTCCGGTTGTGCCCAGTCCCATCCCTCCGTACTCCTTAGGGACTCCAGCACCAAAATATCCCCTTTCAGCTATGCTACCTATGATGTCCTTCGGGAATTCCCTTTCCCACCATGCTTCCTCAGCTCTTGGCATAACTTCATCGACAAATTTCCTAACTTCACTAGCCAGAGTCTTGTGTTCTTCACTCCACCAAGTGAACGCTTCCATATTTCCCCCCTAAAGTTTACTATGAAGATGATAGCTCAAGACGGACTTATTATCAACGCACAAAACTCACGCTCAAAAGTTAAGCAAATTTGTTAAGCAAAATTCAGCGGGTGGATTCGAACCGCCGACCAAGGGCTTATGAGATTAACCCTCAAAAGGCTGGCAACCGCTTGTCTCCTCTCAGGTTGTATTCTGCCTCCCTAAATACTCGAACCCAACCAGTACTCAAAGCGTAAAGGCAAGCATCTCCATCAAATCTTAACCGGAATTTAATATTCAGACGCTATTATACAACCAGTATCCATGGGAAAGACGGCAAATAACAACAACGGGTTGAAAGGAGTAGCCTCGTGTCTAAACGACGTGCTCTACTCTATGCCTTACTAGGAGTTGGTATCCTTATGGTCACCGTAGGCTTAATTCTCGCCCTGTTACCATCCTGCATGAGAATTTAGTCGGTAACTTAACCGGAATTTAATATTCGACTGCTATGATTGAATTACCAAATAATTGAAAGGAGGTGAAATAGAAATGTGGCGGAGTAAGAAGTTTCTTCTGGCCGCGGCCTTGGCGGCAGTGGTGCTACTCGGGAGCCTAGGCGGGGTTGCTCTCGCCCAGACCGGAAATAGTGATAACGACCAGCCGGTAGCTCAACACCAGGCTCTACTAGAGAAAGTCTGCGCCATCTACGAACAGAACACCGGCGCAGCCATCAGCTCTGAGGAACTGCAAAAAGCCTTTGACCAGGCCAGAAGCGAGATGCAGGATGAAGCCCTGGATAACTCTCTTCAGGGCCTAGTAGACGAAGGTAAGATAACCCAGGAAGAGGCTGACCAGTACAAGGCTTGGTTAGAGTCAAAGCCGGAGGTAGATGTCCCATTGGCACCTGGATTTCCTGGTCTTGGTATGCATCGCGGCTTCGGCGGACCCAGTGGTTTCCCCGCTGAGGATGCACCACAACCCGCAGAATAGCTAACGAGGATTCCACGCCGATAACCTGGCTGACCATAAGAGGAGGGGATATCCCCTCCTCTTTTTCTTAACAATTTCTTAACATTTGTGGTATAACATTAAGGAAAGACCAAGGGGACTCTGAGATGGCGGGGAAAAAGATTCTGGTGGTTGACGATGATGCCAAAACGGTAGAGCTGGTCAAGCTCTACCTGAACCGGGATGGCTACCGCGTCCTTACTGCTTATGATGGCGTTGAAGCCCTGCGCCTGGCTCGGGAAAGCCGCCCTCACCTTATTGTTCTGGACCTCATGCTACCTGGTATCGATGGTCTTGAGGTCTGCCGCATTCTCAGAAAGGAATCCGATGTGCCCATCATCATGCTTACCGCCAAGACTACTGACCAGGATAAGCTAACCGGGCTGGGCTTGGGGGCAGACGACTATGTGACCAAGCCCTTCAGCCCCAGAGAGCTGGCAGCCAGGGTGCGGACGGTGCTCCGGCGCCTGCCTGGAGAGCGCGTTCCGGAAAAGATTGAGCATGGCGGGCTTACCTTAGACTTCCTTAAACATGAAGCCTTTCTTGACGGCAAGCCGCTAAACCTCACCCCGGTTGAATTCAAGCTACTGGGAGTACTGGCTAAGGAACCGGGGCGGGTTTTCAGCCGGGCGCAGATTATTGAGAAAGCCTTTGGCTATGATTTTGATGGCTTTGACCGCACCATTGATGTTCATATCCTCAAGCTGCGCCGTAAGATTGAGCCTGACCCCCACCACCCCAGGTACATAAAGACGGTGTACGGGGCCGGCTACAAGCTTCTGGAGGTGAACGGTGATACATAGCCTGAACTTTCGCCTCCTGCTAGCTTTCGCCCTGGTGATAATTGTAACCATCGGTTCCGTTTTTTTCCTTACCTACCAGAACACCCGAAGTGAAATCAGCCGGTTTGGGGAGCAGATGGAACTGATGCAGGCTAGAAGAGTAGAAGCTGAGCTATCTAATTATTACTACCAACAAGGGGGCTGGGAGGGCATTCAGCCCTTCGTAGCTCAGTGGGGCAACCTCTACGGACGGCGGATTATACTGACTGACAACAACGGCACAGTGGTCGCCGATTCTGAGGGAGAGCTTCTGGGCAAGCCATATGAAGCCGATACGCCGGGAATGCCAATGTCCCCTCCATGGGAAAAAGGTGCTATTGGCATACTTTACCTCGACCCCGGACTACCACCGGAGATAGACATCGCCTCACTACATATCGTCTATGGAGCCATAGGCCGCTTCTTCATCTGGGGTGGCCTAGTGGCAGTCGCCATTGCCCTGTTGCTTACCTTCGTCCTATCACGGCGTATATTAGCCCCGGTCAAAGCCCTTACTCAGGCTGCCCGGCGTCTAGGGAAAGGCGACTTTTCACAGAGGGTCTGTGTCAGGGATAAAGGCGAGGTAGGCGAGCTTGCCCAGTCCTTTAACTCCATGGCTAGCGACCTGGAACGCGCTGAGCAGTTGCGGCGAAATATGGTGGCCGACGCCGCCCACGAACTCAGGACTCCCCTGTCCAACATCAGGGGCTATCTTGAGGCAATTCGTGACGGTATAAAGAAGCCGGATTCGGGTACTATTCGCTCCCTTGACGAGGAAGCCTCCTCGCTGTCACGGCTTGTTGATGACCTCCAGGAACTGAGCCTGGCTGATGCCGGCGAGCTAAAACTGATTTGCCGGAAGGAAAACATCTCCAAGCTGATTGATAAGGCAGTAGCCGCCTGGCAACCTCAGGCAGCGGCGAAGGGTTTAATGCTGGCGGTTAAGCTGCCAGAAAAACTCCCCTTGGTAAATATTGACTCGCACCGCATCAAGCAGGTCCTGCGTAACCTTCTGGAGAATGCGGTGGCTCACACCAGCCAGGGAGGCAGCATAACGGTAGAGGCATGGAAAGAGGGTAGCCAGATAAAGGTCAGCGTGGTTGATAGTGGTGAGGGCATTCCGGCCAGGGATTTGCCCAACATATTTGAGCGCTTCTACCGTGTGGACAAGTCCCGTGCCAGAGCCACCGGCGGCAGTGGGCTGGGGCTTACCATCGCCAAACGCCTGGTGGAAGCCCATGGCGGCCGGATTGAAGTCCAGAGTAAACTGAGAAAGGGCAGCCGCTTTACCTTTACTCTCCCCCTGCCAGAATAGTTTGCCGGGCACGGTCAATCTTAATAATTTCTTAATGATTCCCTGCCATACTAACTAGGAAAAACGATGTTTTTCGTCTCATCACTGGTAAAACGGCGGAAAAGGACAGGTAAACATAAAATGAGAATCTTAAAGCCAGCTCTAATCGCTCTTATTCTGTGCAGTATCGTTATTCCCCCGCTAAGCTGTGCTAAAAAGACGGAAACGATTCCAGAAAGCCAGCTGTTTACCGTGCAGCGAGGAGACCTGACAGTAGACATCACTGCCGCTGGCAACCTGGCATATGCCGATTATCAGGACCTCGCTTTTCAGATATCCGGAACCTCGACGCAACAACCACTAACGGTGGCAGAAGTGCTGGTGAAAGAGGGTGATTCTGTTGAAGAGGGGCAGGTGCTGGTTAAAGCTGATACTGTCTACCTGGAGCAAGCAGTAACGACAGCGGAGCGAGCGGCCAAAACGAGTGAGATTGCCCTGGAGAAGGCTACGGCTAGCTATAGCAAGATAACCTACCCATATACCGTCCATACTCTTACCCTTGACGTGTCGGCGGCAATAGCACTTACCAATGATATACAGCGGGAATTAAATGAGGCTATAGCCGTGATGCACGAGTTAGGAATGAGCCGGGAGCAATACGATTGGACGCAGTACTGGGATGTGTGGCATAACCTGGAGCAAGCTCAAGAGGATTTGGTAAAAGCCAAAGAGCATCTGGTCTGGGGATACGGCCCGAATGTGTTTGAAACAGGGATTGTCCCCATGTCAGACTTCTGGACGCTGAGGGCCGCCCAACTGGATATGGAAACAGCCCAGGTATCTCTAGATACGGCCAATGATAACCTGGGTCAAGCTCAAGAAAAACTAAAAGAGGCGGTGATAGTTGCTCCCTTTGCCGGTTTCATTACCATCGTAAACGTCAAGGGTGGTGATGAGGTACAAAGGGGCGTAGTGGCAGTGCGCCTTGTTGACCCCACCAAGTTTGAAGCCGAACTCATGGTCAATGAGATGGATATCTTTCAGCTAAAGCTGGGGGGAGATGCCACGGTGCAGATAGATGCCATGCCAACGCTCACCCTGCCGGCTAAGGTCACCTTCATCTCGCCGACGGCTACTATTACCTCCGGCGTAGTGAACTATAAAGTCAAGGTCGAAATACAGGCACAAGAGGAAGATCTTCAACTCAGGGAGGGCTTATCCGTCACGGTGAGTATCACGGTGGCGCAGCGGACCGGCGTTCTGCTGGTACCCAATACGGCAATTACGACTCAACGAGGGCAAGCCTACGTCCAGGTAATGTTGCCAACTGGTACTACTGAACAACGTGCCATAAAGACCGGTATCAGCAACTGGCAGTACACTGAGGTAACCGAGGGTCTGAGCGAAGGCGAAAAGGTGGTTGTCTCAGAGGGAACCACCACAACATCAACAACATCACAAGCAGAAGGGCCACCGTCAATGTTCTTTCCCCACTAAGGAGGATAACCTCGATGATCCGATTACGGGATATAACCAAGGTCTATCCCATGGGTGAGAGAGAACTGACCGTGCTCGGAGGGATAAACCTCAACATTAAAAGGGGCGAACTGGTGGCGATTATGGGTCCCTCCGGCTCGGGCAAGACAACCCTGCTCAACCTGATTGGTTGCCTGGATAAGCCGACATCCGGTAGCTACTATTTGGAGGGCAAAGAAGTCAGCCGGCTCAGCAGCGGTGAGCTGGCTCAAGTCAGGGCTCAGAAGGTTGGCTTTGTCTTTCAGACGTTTAATCTGCTACCCCGGCTCTCGGCACTGGCTAATGTTGAGCTTGGTATGAGATACGCTGGTGGAAGCGACCCAAAACGGGTCCTCGAGGCACTGGCTGAGGTCGGACTCTCCGACCGGGCTAACCACCGCCCTACCGAGCTTTCCGGTGGAGAGCAGCAAAGGGTAGCTATCGCCCGGGCTCTGGTAAAGAATCCCCCCCTCCTCCTGGCTGATGAACCTACCGGGAACCTTGATAGCCATTCCGGTGAGGAGATAATCTCCCTCCTTACCTCTTTACATGCCGAGCAGGGGATGACACTGCTCATGATAACTCATGATGACAATATTGCTCACCACTGCCAGCGTATCATCCATCTCAAGGATGGGGAGGTGGTGTCCGAGGAAACCATATGAAAAAAGAGCAGCTGAAAAAGTGGTTAGAGCCCTTGGAGACGGCTTGGGTTGGCGTGGTCACTCATAAACTCCGTAGCTCCCTGACCATACTGGGGATTGTCATCGGCGTCGCCGCCGTGATTAGCCTGATGTCCATTGGGCGGGGTGCTGAGGCGCAGATTATTTCCAATATTGAAAAAATGGGGTCAAACCTGATAACCATCCGCCCCGGCTCATTCACCTTTGGCGGTGTTAGGGGTGGCGTCTCGGAAACATTAACCATGGAGGATGCCGAGGCAATATCAAAGCAGGTACCCTATGTTTCAGCCGTGGCGTCTTCTTACTCAAGCAACCTGCAGCTGGTGGTGGGCGGTGAGAATACGAACTCTCAGGTCAGTGGGGTAACCGCCGACTATATGCCGATAAACAACATGAAGGTTGCCACTGGCGCTTCCTTCTCGGAGCAGGATTACCAGCGCGGTGCCAAGGTAGCCGTGCTTGGCTCAAGTGTCGCTGAAACCCTGTTTGGTAATGCTAATCCTATAGGGCAACAGGTTCGGATGGGCACTATTATCGTGCATGTCATTGGTGTTCTGGAGAGCAAAGGGACCAGGTTTAACTCCCCGGATGACGCTGTCTATATCCCGCTGACTGCCATGCAGCAAGCGGTAGCTCAGCCGCGGACCCCTCAGGGCGGCCGCATCGTGTCCTCCATATCCCTGACGGTAAGCGACCAGTCACAGACGCAGAATGTCATTGATGATATCACCAGCCTGCTCCGCACCCGCCACAAGCTTGCCGCCTCTGCTGATAACGATTTCAATATCATGTCCACAGAGGAGATAGCCAGCACTCTCTCCGAAACGATGGGCACGATGACCCTTCTTCTGGGTGCTATTGCTGCCATTTCACTGCTGGTAGGAGGCATCGGCGTGATGAATATCATGCTGGTATCGGTGCTGGAGAGAACCAGGGAGATAGGCATCCGCAAGGCGCTCGGCGCCAGGGAGCGAGACATATGGGTCCAGTTCCTCATTGAGGCAGCTTTCCTGACCTTTGCCGGGGGTATTATTGGGGTTGTCCTGGGGTGGTTAGTTGCATATTTGGTCTCCAGCATGGGATTAATGACGACGGTAGTTACCGCTGATATAGTTATCCTTGCCGTCTCAGTATCGATTGGCATTGGTCTGTTCTTTGGCTTTTATCCGGCGTGGAACGCCTCCCGACTCAATCCAATTGAAGCGCTAAGAGCCGAGTAGGGGTTGACCTACCAACTAGGCTGTTCTTTCTATTGAACTTTCTGGCTTAATGTTGAGCGTGAGAAGCTGCCACTTAAAGTAACGAAGTTGTTAACCCCACGGGCTCTTCTTGCCTAAAGATAACAAATCACGGTAGAATACCTACGAGCGCTCTTCCGAAAGGGGGGTACGCTATGTGGACGCGGGAAGGCTTACATGACCTGGTGAAGGAGAAGCTAGCCGGCTATCTTTTTGTTGTGGTATCTAACCGGGAGCCTTATATTCACACCTTCTCCGGACGAGAGATTATATGCCAGATACCTGCCAGCGGTCTTACCGTTGCCCTGGACCCGGTAATGCAGGCTTGTGGCGGCATCTGGATTGCCCATGGCAGCGGCGATGCTGATAGGGAGGTTGTAGATAAAGATAACAAGGTAGGCATCCCCCCCGAAAACCCCAGGTACGCCCTTAAGCGGCTCTGGCTCTCCAAGGAGGAGGAAGAGGGATACTACTTCGGCTTTTCTAACGAAGCATTGTGGCCCTTATGCCACATTGCCTACACCAGACCCGTGTTTGAGGAATCTGCCTGGGAGACCTATAAGAGGGTGAATGAAACCTTTGCCCGGAGTATCATAGAGGAGGTTGGAGATAGAAAGGCGTTTGTCTTTATCCAGGACTATCATCTGACACTGCTCTCCAGATTAATTAAGGATAAGAACCCTAATATCATTACCGCCCAGTTCTGGCATATTCCCTGGCCCCATCGGGAGGCTTTCCGCATCTGCCCCTGGCAGGAAGAAGTTCTTATGGGGCTGTTAGGCAATGACCTTCTTGGTTTCCATATCCGCCATCACTGTAATAACTTTCTGGATACCGTGGACCGGGCGATTGAGGCAAAGGTTGACTGGGAGAGGTACGAGGTGACCTGCGGGGGCAGGAAAACAGCAGTGAGGCCCTTCCCCATCAGCGTGGACTTTGAGGCATTGGCACGGTTCGCTCAAAGCCAGGAAGTGGCGGCTCAGGAGAAAGAGTTAAGAGAGCGGCTGAACCTCGCTGGCAAGATAGTCGGTGTTGGTTTTGACCGCCTGGATTACACTAAGGGCATCCCTGACCGGCTGAGGGCGATGGGCCGCTTTTTGGAGAAGTACCCTGCCTACAGGGAAAAGGTCGTTTTTATCCAGGCTGGTGTTCCCAGCCGGGTTGAAATCGCGGATTATAAGAGGCTCAGTGCCGAGATAGACAGGGTGGAAGAAGAGACAAATTCTAGGTGTGCCACCGGGCGCTGGAAGCCCATAATTTATCTCCGGGAGCACCAGTCGCAGACGGCGCTGATGGCACTGCGCCGGCTGGCAGACTTCTTTGTGGTAAGCTCTCTTCATGATGGTATGAATGTGGTCGCCAAGGAATTCGTTGCCAGCCGTTTTGACGGAGACGGCGTTCTCCTCTTGAGCCCCTTCACCGGCTCCGCCCGGGAGCTGACTGACGCCGTGTTTGCCAATCCCTATGCTACTGACCATTTCGCCGACGCCATAAAAAATGCTGTGGAAATGCCAGAGGCGGAGAGGCGGCGGCGAATGCAGAAAATGAGGGCGGTAGTCAGGGAGAATAACATCTACAAGTGGGCGGCGGATATAATCTCGGAGCTAGTAAAATTTGAATTTGGAGAGTGATAATTGGAGCATCTCCTATCTGCCTGGCCTAGAGTTATCAAGCAACTCAGGAGTGCCAGCCATGTATTGCTTCTCCTTGACTATGATGGCACTCTTACTCCGATTGCGCCAAGGCCGGAGCTGGCAGACCTTCCCGAAAGTGTGAGGCAGTTGCTGGAGGCTCTGGCGCGGCAGCGGCGCCTGACATTAGCTATAATTAGCGGCCGGGCGCTGGTGGACATCAAGGAGAAGGTGGGTATAAGTAGCCTAGTCTATGCCGGGAATCATGGGCTGGAGATAGAAGGGCCCGGGATTAGCTTCGTGAGTCCACTGGCTGAGGAATTCAAGCCCGTCCTTCGCCGGATGTATCACCTGTTGAGCCAGGCCCTGGGAGCGGTTAAGGGGGTTCTGGTTGAGGATAAAGGGCTAACCTTAAGCGTTCACTACCGCCAGGTGGCAGATGACAAAGGCAAGGAGGTGAGGAGCACCTTCGAGCGCATTACTGGCGATGCCGCAAGGTTGGGGAGGATACGAATAACCTCGGGTAAGAAGGTATATGAAATCAGACCGGCGGTTGCCTGGGATAAGGGGAAGGTGGTCAAAATCCTGATGGAGAAGTGCGGGGAAGGGGAGCGAAAAAGCGAGCCTTTGCCGATATACATTGGCGATGACCTGACCGACGAGGATGCTTTCAGGGCTATTGAACATTACGGGGGTGGTATATCGGTCTTTGTTGGCGGAGGAGACTCTCCCTCTTCAGCGCGCTATTTTTTGCAGTCCCCGGACGAGGTAGCCAAATTCCTTAGCTTGTTGTTAGAAGAGACCCGGTGAGATTTATGCTAAAATAGCAACAGAGCGGAGTAATGAGCTGAATGAGTGAGTGGCTATCTGAAAACTGGCTTATTATAGTTATCCCCCTGCTGGCTTTCCTTGCCACTTACGTTGTTGGCTTGTGGCTCAGGCGGGTTGTTGATAACGCCTTTGAGCGCTGGACAGCAAGGACGGAATGGGAGGGGAGCCAGATAGTTGCCCTGGTAGTACGCCGTCCCTTCTTGCTCTGGTTTCTGCTGTTGGGCATTGCCATAGCCTTTCAAATCTCGGTATTGTCCCCGGGAGTCAAGGGTATCAGCGGCAAGGTAATAGGGAGCTTGTTTGTTTTATCCTTTGGCTGGGTAGTTATCGCCTTGGGTGAACAGTTGCTCAGGCTGTATCTACCCAGAGTGAAGGTCTCCAAGCCGACTATTGCCTTGGCAATCACTATAGTCAGAGTCACTGTCATCGTTATTGGCGTACTAATCGTGCTTGATATCTGGGGTCTGCCCACCAGTCCTATTCTTCTCCTTATTGCGGTGGCAGTCCTGGGCGCAGCGCTGGCTTTTAGAGACGCCGCCCCCAACCTTTTTGCCGGCTTCCAGCTTGTCGCTACCCAGCAGATTAAAGTGGGCGATTACATAAAGGTGGAAACAGGTGAGGAAGGCTATGTCATCGAGATAAGCTGGAGTAATACGTATATCAAAGCTCTAGATGAAAGCACTATTATCATTCCTAATAGCCGGCTTCTTCGGGGTACGGTTATTAACTACGGGCATCCTTTGAAGAAAGCGAAAGAGCCTTTCCGTTTTAGCAATGGAGCGCACTTGACTGAGCTAACCGGACTTAGTGCAAGGAATCTTCATGAACTGGTTGATGTTTTAAAAGAGGCGCCAGACGCCGTAGTCTATTATCATACCCACCATTTCCTGGAACAACACCACTACCTCACACCTGAACCGTCTAATGATTTCGCTGTCTGGGTTGGTGATGCGCTAGGCGACGAGATATTAGGTGAGAGGCTGGCTAGTGTTGATACCTTTGGCTTTCCCAGTCTGGGAGCTCTGCGGGAAAGGCTAGTTGTCATCATTGAGGAATATCTTTCCAAAGGGTCCAATTTCAGAGAGGCGATGCCAGGGAGAGAATTTCACTTCATGAAGTCAGTGAGCGTGACCATACCGACTGCTTACGTAGTTCACGACCTCAGGGAGTTTGTTGAAGCCCTGCGCAAGATAAGTTTGGGCTCCCTCTTTTTCCATGTCTTCGATTCAAGATTGAGGTTGGGGAAGGGGCTGAACGATTTCTCAATCTGGCTACAGTATAGTTTGGATGAGACTAAGCTTGCTGAGGAGATTGACCGGCTTGACCCGTATACTTATACCCTGGAGGGACTAAGATCAGCACTGATACAACTCGTCGAAAAACGCATCAAATAAGGATTGCTGACTACGAGCCCATCGTTGGCCGGAGTGCCATTGAGGAGCTGCGGTTGCTCTCGGCAAAGCTATCGGGTAGAGTCATCCAGAACATAAACTCCACCTTCACTGGTGGGGGGGTGGCTGAGATCTTAAGCCGCATGGTACCCCTGCTAGAACAGCTTGGTGTCGACGCCCGCTGGAATACCATAAAGGGTAGCGAGCAGTTTTTCCAGGTGACCAAGAAGTTTCACAATGCCCTGCATGGCCGGCGGGAAAAGATTACCAAGGAAGACTTCTCCCTCTTTCTGGAAACGACACGAAGGAATATAAAGAAGCTGCAACTGGACGGAGATATTATCTTCGTTCATGACCCCCAGCCGGTGGGGCTGATTAGCAAGAAAAAGGAGCTGGGGAAGAAATGGGTATGGAGATGCCATATTGACCTGTCGCACCCCAGTAAGAAGGTATGGGACTTTCTGAAGCCCTTCGTTGTCCAGTATGACGGCGCCGTTTTCTCCGCACCAGCCTTTTCTTGTAGATTGCCTATACGCCAGTTTCTTATTTCGCCATCGATAGACCCGCTGAGTGATAAGAATAAAGAGCTTGAGCAGCCGACGATTAATTCAGTCCTGGCAAAATACGCCATACCCAAGGATAAGCCCATTATTACCCAGATTTCACGTTTTGACTACCTCAAGGACCCGGTGGGCGTAATTCAGGCTTTTGAGCTAGTGCGGAAGAGTATAGACTGCCGGCTTGTCTTCGCTGGAGGTACCGCCAGCGATGACCCGGAGTCTGATAAGGTGCTGGCTGAGGTTAGGGAGAGAGCCGGGAACAATCCCGACATACATATTCTACTTATTCCATCGGGCAGTGATATTGAGATAAATGCTTTGCAAAGGGCATCCACAGTTATTGTTCAAAAGTCCCACCGGGAAGGTTTCGGGCTTACGGTAACCGAGGCTCTGTGGAAGGCAAAGCCAGTGGTGGCATCTGCCGTTGGGGGTATACCCCTTCAGGTAAAGAACAAGTTCACCGGGCTTTTGTCTTACGAAACAGAGGGGACTGCCTACGACATAAGACAACTGCTGACCAACCCCGACTATGCCCGATGGCTGGGGGAGAACGGCCGGGAACACGTCAGATATAACTTCTTGGTAACCCGCCATCTTAGAGATTACCTACTTCTATTTTTAGCGTTAGACCACCCAGAGGATATCATCCACCTGTAAAGACAACGGTCGGGGTATCCTTATCGCTCTGTGAGCTTTCAACCAACTGATGAACATTCTGACGGATTGTGCATAACTAGCGAGTGCATGGCCAATGCAGTGGTGAGAGACTGCGCTACATTGACTTTTCCTTAAGTTATTGATACATTGTAGTCAAACTAAATAATGAATAAGGCTGGGTGCCTAAGGGCTCAAATGGAGAGCAAGCCGGTGTAATTCCGGCACAGTCCCGCCTACTGTGATAGTCAGAACGCCTGCCCAGCGAGCTTAGTCTGCCTCCGCGGAGTAGGGGGTGGGGTTTATTAGTTCGTAGTAGACCCCCCTGCCCTGTAGAGCAGGGGGATTTTATTTTGCCATAAGGAGGGAGGAGCCGATGAGCCAACATATCCGAAATTGCCTTTTCGCCCTGTTGTCTCTGGTCTTGCTAATCAGCCTGCTGAGTTGTAGTCCACCAAAGGCTATAGAGACCAAGTATCCAATTGAGATTACAGACCAGCTGGGAAGGGTAGTCAAGCTGGACAAAATCCCGCAAAGGATTATTTCACTCGCCCCAAGCAATACGGAGATTCTGTTCGCTCTGGGATTAGCTGAGAGAGTGGTAGGGGTGACGGACTACTGCAACTACCCGCCAGAGGCTGAGCAGAAAGACAGTATAGGCGGTTTTTCCACACCCAACATAGAGAAGGTCGTAGCTCTTTCCCCAGACTTGGTAGTAGCGACCTCCATCCATCAAAAGCAGGTTATCCCCAATCTTGTGCAAAAGGGAATAACCGTTTTTGCTCTAGCTCCAAAGACCCTTGATGAAGTGTTAGAAGCTATCACCCTTATTGGAAAGATTACCGGTAAGGAGGAGGAAGCTTCTGGTCTGGTAGCAGAAATGAGCAACAAGATTAAAGCAGTGACCGATGAAACGGCTAGCCTATCACCGGAGCAGAGACCAAGGGTCTTCTACATCACTTGGCAGGAACCCCTCAAGACCGCTGGAGCAGGAACTCTCCATGACGAGCTAATTCAGAAAGCAGGCGGCACAAACGTTGCCCGAGACCTCACCGGTTATGCCGCCATCACCCTGGAGGCGGTCATTGAAGCCAATCCTGAAGTGATGATTGCCGGCGTGGGTATGGGAACAGGCGCTGACGCACCGCTTCAGTTTGCCCTGACTGAGCCGAGGCTGGAAAACACAGATGCCCGCCAGCATAACCGAGTATATGACATAGATGTCGACCTAGTTGGGCGTGCCGGGCCGCGCATAGTCGAGGCCTTGGAGCAGTTTGCTCAATACATACATCCAGAGCTATTCGAGGGGAGCCAATGAATGTGTATCACATAACGCACAGCCCGCGAGTTGGAATCGCCCACCTCCATTTCTGGGGCTGTAACCTGAATTGTCGAGCCTGCCTGCTCAAAAAGGAGCTATACGATTGCCATTTAGAGGATACGAAGGATGACATTTTTAATCCAACAAAGAAAAGCCCTCAGGCTCCAGAGCGATTCCTAGAGCTGGAAGAGGTAATGCGGATTTTGGGAAGGCTGGAAGTAAGGCAGGTTGTCTTGATGGGGGCTGAGCCTACCACTGACCGCCAGTTGCCTCATCTGACTGAGGCACTTCATGAAGAGTTTGGTAGCCATAATATTCTTCTCACTAACGGGTTTATACTTCCTGAACTAAAGCATATAGACGAGGTAGTGTTCAGCATCAAAGCGCACACCGATGAGCTTCACCGTCACTACACCGGGAAATCAAATAAAAAGGCCCTGGAGAACTTTGTTAAGTACTACCAATCAGGAGTAAAGCTAAGGGCTGAAAGCGTTTTTATCCCTGAGTATATTGACAGCCCTGAAATTGAGCATATTGCGAGGTTTATCGCCAGCGTAAACAAAAGTATTCCTTATCGTATAGATGCCTATATCCCTATTGGCGATAACCCGTGGAGACGTCCTACTTCTGGGGAAATGGAAGGGGCTGTCAGCATCGCTCGAAAACATCTCGCCAGCGTTTCCTGCCTGACCGGAAACGAAGAGTTGAAATTTGAGGTCTTGAGGGTTATCTAGCGTGCCTTCTAAACCAGATTTGTCGAGGCAGACTCCGCCAACCCATCTTGTCCGATGGCAGAGCCGAATCTATGCCATTGTTGGTCTTTCTATTCTGCTTATCGTGATAGCGGCTTTAGCTACGACAGTTGGCAGTGTGAAGATTCCTTTCTTGACCACCTGCCAGGTTCTGATTTCAAAGCTACCTTTTTATTACGCAACTCCAGTCTGGCCGAGTGGTGTAGAGACAATAATTCTGGAAATACGCCTGCCTAGGGTCATACTGGCAGGGCTTGTTGGAGCAGCCCTGGCGACAGCCGGAGCTACCTACCAGGGGCTTTTCCGCAATCCACTGGCTGACCCATACCTTATCGGCGTCGCCCAGGGAGCGTCACTAGGGGCCGTGATTGGTTTCTTACTGCCCACTACCTGGCATGGCATGGGAGTTGGAGTTGTTCCTCTCTTTGCTTTCGTTGGAGCAATAGTTAGCACCGCGATTGTCTACGGTTTAGCCCGTGTAGGCAAAACTTTACCGGTGACCACCCTCATCCTGGCTGGCGTCGCTCTGGGGGCGCTTCTGGGGTCAATCGTATCTTATCTCATCATTTCTAGCGGGGAAAAAATGCACGGTATTATCTTCTGGCTGATGGGTAGCTTCTCTTTGAGCCAGTGGACGGATGTGAAGCTGGTTCTTCCCTATGTGGTAGTAGGCATCGCGGTCATTCTGCTTTATGCCCGTCCGCTTAATGTTATGCAGCTCGATGAGGAGCAGGCCCAGCAACTGGGCATCAATGTGGAGAGGCTGAAGCTCGTGCTTCTTGCCGCAGCCACCTTAATCACCGCGGCAGCCGTTTCTTTCGTCGGTACTATTGGCTTTGTCGGCATCATCATTCCGCACGCGGTGCGTCTAGTTTGGGGGGCGGACCACCGTTTCCTGTTGCCACTATCTGTCCTCTCTGGCGCCATTTTTTTAATTCTGGCCGACTTGATAGCCCGTACCGCCCAGGCGCCCACTGAGATACCGATTGGAGTAATTACTGCTATCTGCGGCGCCCCCTTTTTCCTCTACTTACTGCGGCGCCGAAAGAAGGTAATCTTCTGAGGTTAAGATGATTAAGATTGAAGTACAGGATATCTGTCTTGGTTACTCCCGCAAAGAAGTATTGAAAGGCGTGACCTTCCAGGTGATGCCCGGAGAGATGGTGGGGCTTATCGGCCCGAATGGCTGTGGCAAGTCGACCATTATCAGGGCTTTAACTCGTATTATCTCTCCGTATCGGGGACGGATACTTCTGGACGGAAAAGATATAGCCAGCATACCAAGACAGGAGTTGGCCCGTATGCTTGGCGTCGTCCCCCAGATGCCGCTCCTTCCCAGCGCCTTTACTGCCTTTGAGGTAGTGCTCATGGGCAGAAATCCCCACCTTGGTCTTTTCGACCATGAAAGTCAGAGAGAACTGGATATCGTCTGGTATGCCATGGAGAGGACGATGACCCAGCATCTCGCCAGACGAAGGGTAGGCGAGCTTTCTGGTGGTGAGATACAGTGCCTTCTCATTGCCCGAGTCCTTACCCAGGAGACGAAGGCAATTCTAATGGATGAGCCAACGGCAAATCTTGATATCGGCCGTCAGGTAGAAATCCTTAATCTTATTAAGAACCTCTGTCGTGAAAATAATCTGGCTGTCCTCGCCGCGCTACATGACCTTAACCTGGCTTCGCAGTACTGCGGCCGCTTGGTGCTGATAAATAACGGGCGAGTTCACGCCCAAGGAACACCCAGCGAAGTCATCACTAATCGGAACATTAAGGAGGTTTATGGAGCTGAGAGCTGCGTCTACACACATCCCGCTAACGGGCTACCAGCTGTCTTAGTCAATCCCGGCAATGGCCGGGCATCCAACTTGAGGAAGGTAATGGAAAGGGATGAGGTTTAGTGGCAGTGCATGTTCTACTCATACTTTTGCTAGCTCTGGTTATTGACCTGACTTTAGGCGAACCACCGCGAGTTATTCACCCGGTGGTGTGGATGGGAAAGGTGGTTTCGTACCTGATAAAGGGTGGGGGCGAGCGCTCTCCTACCGTACAGTTCCTGTACGGGCTGGGAGTGGTTCTGGTCACGGCCGGCATCTTTGTTGTCCCTGTCTATTTTGTTCTTTTCTACCTGAAGAGTCTTAGCCTTGTGGCTTATGTCGTTCTCGCTGCCGTGATTTTTAAGACCAGTTTTTCCTTGAAAGAACTGTGGCGCTCCGCTCTAAGGGTCAGGAATCATTTGGCTGAGGATAAGCTGGCTGAAGCGCGCTTTGAGCTGCGCTCTCTGGTTGGTCGTGACACTAGTAAATTGGATAAAAGCCTGATGGTATCAGCCACTGTCGAATCAGTGGCAGAAAATGACTGTGATAGTTTTGTTGCCCCACTATTCTATTTTCTGCTTTTCGGCGTGCCCGGGGCGATAGCCTACCGAGTAATTAACACACTTGATGCTATGATAGGCCATCATGGGGAATTTGAGTATCTGGGGAAATTTGCTGCCCGCCTAGATAGTGTAGCCAATTTTATCCCAGCTCGAATTACGGCTCTAATCATAGTGCTGGCTGCTTGGATAAGGAAAAGGAATGCATCGGGAGCCTGGCATATTATGCTGCGCGACCGAAGAAGAACGGAGAGCCCTAATGCCGGCTGGACGATGAGTGCCGTCGCCGGCGCTCTGGGCGTGCAATTGAAAAAAGTGGGCTATTATAAGTTGGGCGATAACCACAATTCCCTATCATTGAGCACTATAGATGCTTCTTTGCAAATAGTAATGACGACGGCTCTCATCTGGAGCCTGCTACTTATCCTGGCTGAGGTGATATATCATGTTACGACCTAAGCCAAACATAGACAAACTTGTGCCCACCACTCACGGCGGCATCAATTATCCTGAGCTTGAGAAACTGGGTATTTCACCAGAAGACGTTCTGGATTTTAGCGTTAGCACCAACCCCTTTGGCCCACCGCCAGGTATCAAAGAAGCCTTGGCGCAAGCTTCAATTGAGCGCTACCCCGATTCCGAAGCCACGGAACTGGGGCAATCGCTAGCCAGGAAACTAAACGTAGCTCTAGGCAACCTCATCATTGGTAGCGGCTCGACCGAGCTTATCAGGCTGGTGACCACCGCCTATTTTGGCCCTGATGACCTTGTCATTATCCCTCAGCCTACCTACGGTGAATACGAAATTACCTGTCATCTTGTTGGTGCCCGAGTGCTGAAGCAGCCGATGCTGGAAGAGCCGAACTTTCGACTGAATGTAGCCGCAACAATGGATTTAATTCGGGAGCACCAGCCTAAAGGCATTTTTCTTTGCAACCCTAACAACCCGACTGGTCAATATCTATCCAAAGAAGAGGTGAGGAAAATTCTGTCCGTTGCCGAAGATAGTCTGGTTATACTGGACGAAGCTTATATTGCTTTCACCGAGAACACCTGGGCATCTGTTGACTTGATAGATTGTGGCAACTTGGTCATCCTGAGGTCAATGACCAAAGACTATGCTCTGGCTGGCCTACGTCTTGGCTACGCAATAGCTACTGAACCAATCATCTCTGTTCTGAGGCGAGTCAGACCGCCGTGGAACGTCAGCTCGGTAGCCCAGGCGGCCGGGGTTTTCGTCCTCAAGGCGGATGGTTATCTTGATGCGTGTCGGATAAGGATTAACGAAGCCAAGGAATTCTTGATAGAAGGGCTCAAAAGACTAGGCCTTTCGCCAACGCCCTCGCAGACCAATTTCTTCCTGGTCAAAGTTGGCGATGCTGCCAGATTCCGGCAGGCGTTACTCAGGAAGGGTATTTTAGTTCGTGATTGTACTTCCTTCGGTTTACCCAATTACATTCGGCTGGCACCACGCACTATAGCTGAGTGTCAGAAGTTGCTCACTGCGATAAGAGAGACCGAGGTTTGCCGCCATGTCAGCTAAAACCTTAATGATACAGGGCACTGCTTCCTCGGTGGGTAAGAGCGTAATAGTGACTGCGCTTTGCCGCATTTTCCGTCAGGACGGCTTTAAAGTCGCCCCATTTAAAGCCCAGAATATGGCGCTCAATTCCTTCGTCACCAGGGAGGGTGGTGAGATTGGCAGGGCTCAGGCAGTGCAGGCGGAAGCTGCCGGGATTGAGCCCTCAGTCGACATGAACCCAGTATTACTTAAACCCGAGGCTGAGGCTAAATCACAGGTCATTGTGCTGGGTAAGGTGGCTAAGAATCTGGAGGCGAGTCAGTATTACGATTATGCCCCTTATTTGCTGGGGGTGATACACGATTCCCTTAATCGGTTGTGCTCCAACTATGACATCGTGGTGATTGAGGGAGCTGGTAGCCCGGCGGAGATAAATCTGAAAGAACGGGAGATAGTCAATATGAGGGTCGCCCGAATAGCCAATACACCGGTTCTTCTGGTGGGTGACATTGACCGCGGAGGCGTCTTCGCCTCTATCATCGGTACCCTGGAACTTTTGACCGAAGAAGAGCGCGACCTGGTTAAGGGGCTTATTGTCAACAAATTTCGTGGTGACCTAGCCTTGCTTAAGCCGGGGCTAGACTTTTTGGAGAAAAGGAGTGACAAGCCAGTTTTGGGTGTTATTCCCTACTTCCGGGGCATCAAAATTGCTCAGGAGGACTCGGTCTACCTTGAAGAGAGGCGGGGCGGCTCAGCAAGTAAAGGTATAGATATAGCCATAATACGCTTGCCTCACATCTCCAACTACGATGACTTTGACCCGCTGGAGGAAATGGGTTGTACACTTCGCTATATTACTGAGCCTGCGGAGTTAGCCAGTCCCGACCTGATTATTCTGCCCGGCACCAAGAGCACTGTCGCTGATTCACTTTACCTGCAGGAGCAAGGGATTGCCCAAGCTATTATCCAGCGGGCAAAGAGCGGCACACCGGTGATAGGTATTTGTGGCGGCTATCAGATACTGGGCAAGACGATTAATGACCCATATAAGGTTGAGTCGAAAGAAACCAGCGTTGCCGGATTGGGACTACTGGATATCGAGACTACCTTTGGTCGGGCCAAAACTACCACTCAAGTCAGAGCCAGGCTTCTCGCCAATAAGGGCTTATTTGAGGGGCTGGAGGGGACAGAGATTACCGGTTACGAGATTCACATGGGGCAAGTCAGAAGCCAGAATCATGTGCCGGTATTTCAAGTCGTAGAGACGCCTCAAGGGAAAGCCAGTTACTTCGATGGAGCCGCCAGTGACGACTGTCTCATATTCGGCAGTTACATTCACGGTCTATTTCACAATGTTAATTTCACCCATACCTTATTGAACCGGTTGCGGCAACTCCGGGGACTGCCAGTGGCCGTAACAGTACCGGTAAACAAAGATAGGCAGTATGATGAGCTGGCTAGGATAGTCAGGCAAAACCTCAATATGCGACAGGTCTACAAAATAGCCCTGGGGAGGGAATATGCTTGATTCTTTAGACAAGGTATTGAAAGCAATAAAGCCACTGGATGAGTCGGCAATGGCAGCCGCCCGGAGCCGACAGGATACTTTAACCAAGCCACCGGGCAGTTTAGGTCGACTGGAAGAGTTATCAATCCAGATTGCTGGAATTAGAGGTCAGGGCACGCCAAAACTGGAGCATAAAGCCATTATCACCATGGCTGGTGACCATGGCGTGGTGGCGGAAAAGGTGGGCAACTGGCCTCAGGAGGTTACGGCTCAGATGGTCTATAATTTCCTTCGTGGCGGCGCTGGCATCAATGTGCTCGCTCGCCAGGTTGGCGCCAGGGTTGTCGTGGTTGATATGGGGGTGGCAACTGAGCTGGAACCTCATCCCCAGCTTTTGTCACGGAAGATGGCCTACGGCACGAAGAATATAGCTCTGGGTCCTGCCATGACCAGAGAGCAAGCCATAAAGGCCTTGGAGACCGGAATTGAGATTGTGACATCCGAGATAAGTAAGGGCCTGGACATTGTAGGTACCGGTGACATGGGGATTGGTAACACCACTCCCAGTAGCGCTATCTGTGCGGTTATGACAAAAAGACCAGCGGCGGAGGTCACTGGCAGGGGCACCGGCATAACTGATGAGCAGTTGGCACACAAAATAGAGGTGGTAAAGAGTGCTTTGGCGGTGAATCGCCCTGATTCCAGTGACCCGATTGACGGGCTGGCAAAGGTCGGCGGCTTTGAGATTGGCGGGCTGGCCGGGGTGATGCTCAGCGCGGCAGCATATCGCATCCCGGTGGTTATTGACGGATTTATCTCCGGAGCCGCCGCACTTATAGCCACCGCCCTGTCACCAGGGCTTAAGGGTTACCTTATTGCCGCTCATGTTTCGGCTGAGACCGGTCACAGATTGCTGCTTAAGCACCTTGGACTTGTGCCCCTGCTTGATTTAGGGATGCGGCTGGGTGAAGGCACCGGAGCAGCGCTGGGCATTTTTCTCACTGAAGCGGCGACCAGGATTCTGGCCGAGATGGCAACCTTCCCCGAAGCCAGCGTATCGGAAAGGAGCAGCTAATTGAGGCTATTGGCCGCCTTGCAATTTCTCACTGTCATACCGGTCAAGCGCAGTTTTAGTGCTGAGCAAGTTGGGCGTTCTACAGGTTACTTCCCGGTGGTAGGTATCGTCATTGGCGTTATTTTGGCGGCGCTGAATTATCTTCTGAGCTTGGTTTTACCATCAAGTGTGGTTAATGCACTCCTGGTGGTTTCGCTGGTGGTGCTCAGTGGAGGGCTTCACCTTGAGGGCCTGGCCGATACTTGCGATGGCCTAGCCAAGCATGGGACGCCTGACGAGAGACGAGGGGTGATGCATGATAGTCGTGTCGGTGGGTTCGGTGTTATCGGTATCGCTCTTGTTTTGCTGGTCAAATATATTTCGCTCAACAGCTTGCCCCAGGGTTTGATGATGTTTACCTTGGTGACAACGCCGGTCATCAGCCGATGGGCGATGGTCTACGCCATTTTTGCCTACCCCTATGCGCGAGCATCAGGGCTGGGCAAGGCGTTCAAACAGGCAACCGGTTGGCGAGAGCTTGTCATGGCGACGCTCGTTGCTCTGGTGCTGGCAGCAGCCTTATTAAAGTTAGCCGGGCTGGTCACATTGTTTATGCTCTGGCTCTTGACAATGGCAGTGGCTGTTTACTTGAAGAGGAAATTCGCTGGACTTACCGGCGACACTTATGGGGCGATAAATGAGGTAGCTGAGTCCGCCGTCTTCATTTTGCTCAGCCTGCTGGCCTACAAGCATTGGCTGGTTTAGTCCTGGGAGGTAAATTTGGCTAGATTGCTGCTGGTTAGACATGGTGAGACCGAGTTGAACAGCAGTCTTAGGTACTGGGGGCGTTCCGATGTTGCTCTAAGCACTACCGGACTCAGGCAGGCCGCACGGCTACGAGACCGATTGAAAGTGGAGAGAATTGATTTCGTTTACTCCAGTGACTTGAAACGGGCGTTAGTGATTGCCCAGATTATCGCCTCCAGCCATAATCTTGAAGTAATAACCTGCCCGGAACTCAGGGAGATTGATTTTGGTCGGCTTGAGGGGCTCACCTTTGACGATGTTGACCACATTTACCCTGAGGTCGCCAGAATGTGGATGGAACAGGCCCCCAATTTGGTGTATCCTGGCGGTGAGAGCCTCGCTGAACTGGATAAACGCGTACACCAGTTCAGAAGCCGTCTGGAAAGGCACAACGATGAGGAAGCAATTCTTGTCGTGGCTCACAGCGGTGTACTCCGCACGCTGGCTTGCCAACTGCTGGGTATGGAGCCACAGCATAGATGGCAAATCCGCCTTGACCTGGCATCGCTTACTATAATTGATACCTATCGCCGGGATGCGATATTGACCCTGCTCAATGATGTTTCTCATCTGACGGAAAGGAGTTAATGATGCCGGAGGCGTTCGTCAGCTGGGGTGGTGGCAAGGATTGTTGCCTAGCATGTTATCGGGCAATTGCCTCTGGAATAAAGGTTCGCTACCTCTTGAATATGGTAACCGAGGACGGGCAGTGGTCACGGAGTCACGGGCTGTCAGCAGAGCTATTGCGGGTGCAGGCAAAGGCTCTCGGCATTCCGCTGATTCAGCAACGGACGACAAGGGCTAGTTATGAGGCTGAATTCAAGAGTGCCCTTTTCAGCTTTGTAAGGGAAGGAATAACATCTGGTGTCTTCGGCGATATTGACTTTAATGAGCATCGAGAATGGATTGAGAGGGTTTGTTCAGCAGGGGGTGTTACACCGTATCTGCCATTATGGGGACAGGACCAGGAGGAGATACTTAAAGACTTCATTCATTTGGGTTTTGAGTCGGTTGTAGTTGCCACCAAGGCTGACCTGCTTGGGGAGGAATGGCTGGGACGAAAGATAGATTCGGCTTTTCTGGGAGAACTGAACGAGCTGAGAAAGACGAAGAGCATCACACCTTGTGGTGAAGCCGGGGAATACCACACCTACGTCATAAACGGCCCTTTGTTCCGTAGGCGCATAGAAATTCAGGAAGCACGCAAAGAGTTGAAAGACGGCCACTGGTTCCTCAGGATTACCAAATGTGAACTGAAGCCTAAGCGTAAGGCGTCAAAGGGGCAAGGATGAAAAAGGCCATTCTGATTATTGGTGGTGCGCGTAGCGGCAAGAGCCGCTTTGCTCAGGAGCTCGGCCGAAAACTCGGTGGAGCAGTGCTCTTCGTAGCCACAGCAGAGGCTGGCGACCCGGAGATGTGTCAGCGCATTGAGGAACACCGGAAGGAAAGACCGGCTGCCTGGCACACGCTTGAAGTTACCTGCCATGTCGGCAACCGGATTAAGCAGGAAATCGGTGAGGCTCAGGTCGTGGTTGTGGACTGCGTCACTCTGCTGGTGAGTAACATCTTCAGCCAGTACAATGACCAGACTCTGGAGCGGATTGAGGAATCAGTTCTGGAAGAACAGGTGATGGCTGAAATCAGCAAGCTGGTAGAGTGCATGAGAAAGATAGACGCCAGTTTTGTAATTGTGAGCAATGAGATTGGACTGGGCCTGGTGCCAACTACCCGGGTAGGCAGGTTATACCGCGACCTCCTTGGTAAGGCTAATCAAATGCTAGCGCAGTGTGCGGATGAGGTTTACCTGATGGTTGCTGGCTTACCGGTTAAAATAAAACCCCTAGTTGAACTTTGAACCCTTATTCCTCATTCCTCTTTATCAGGGCCTAGAAGAACGAGGCCGGTACTAAGCAACTTGATGGCGGCCTGGAGGAAGCTTCAGCGAAATTGCTGATTTGGTGAGTTACCAACTAGTGTAGAGGTTACTTGGAAAGTGTGATAGATAAGAAATGGGACTGGACATCGTCTTGGCTGGCGAATGTCGCACATGGACTCTATGTCTATTTACGGACGGCTATTCTTTGAACGTCTCATAGCACACAATCTCATCGA
>Ga0315280_10000077_pt1 | contig 172320 bp, 173 predicted proteins | sample YL17G06_40_MG_FD_203697 | JGI IMG/M metagenome (GOLD analysis project Ga0315280, IMG submission 203697) | Sediment microbial communities from Yellowstone Lake, YNP, Wyoming, USA - YL17G06_40 | ecosystem: Environmental > Aquatic > Freshwater > Lake > Sediment | place: USA: Wyoming | collected... | reverse complement strand
TGCGAGCTGCCACTGGGTTCGACGAGTATGATCCGTCCACCTCGCCTTTCTACCTTGTAGGCAGATAGTTGGTGTAACTTGCCCCATGCGGTATCCATTATCGCCGATGAGGGACTGTGTTTCTTTACCATCCTATTGATACTAAGGTCTTCGAATACGTTTGTGCCAAAGGTATCCGAAAGTGCAGCAGGGGGGAGCAAGGGAAAGAGCGGCGGCAATGGGGGGAACAACTATAATAACTCGAAAAGCAGGGGTTGAAGATAGCTAAACATTCCACTCTTCCCGTAACAAAGGGAAGAGATAAATCTCGACAGAAAAATCTCTGCATGCATGTATGTGAGTCTTGTGGCTGAGCGTAGATGCTTCCTATCTTCGAATCTGAAATGCTTAGTATTCTTGACTATACTATTAATGACCACGCTCTCTTTTGGCAAAGTTGTTGTTAAAGCCAGCATAGGGTTTCTAGGCGCGAGCACGGCTTACACTGTCAAGGCATGCGCAAACTGCTCGGCGATCTGGTCGATAACCTATAGCGTGCCGTTACTAGATTCAGGAGATCTAGTGCGCTTCGAGGCGTACATACAGAATCTAACAGCTTCGAGGCAAGAATTCCTAGATCTCTTCGAGGAAAAGATGACTCAGGTTGTAGAAGAAGCGTCGAATATGACTGGGCGCGGCATGTCTGCTACGAATTTCGACATGTCAGCGGCGATCGTCAGCACTCCAGCCACATCCCAGGGAACGGTAACCTATCGCTTTTTATGGGTAGGCTTCCTTGAAGAAACAGCATATTCTCTCATCATGGGAGATGTATTCGAGGGAGGGTTTTACCTCTACGAGAACGATTCGATAACTGTGATCCCCCCAACGGAATACAGGATAGACTTCGTTTCACCTCACCCAGATCACATGAACAGCGTAATCGTCTGGCATGGTCCAAGGAACTTTGCATCAGGCGAGCCAGCAGTAGAGTTCGTGAGCATGGAGACGAAGCTCAGCGTGGGATTTGATTCCCAAGAGTTGATCGAAGGAGAGGAAGCAACCGTTCTCGGTAGCATAGAGCCACCTGTAGCTGTAGTCATCAACATCACATACACGAAACCTGACGGCATAACAATTAGCCAGATTGTGGATTCATCACCCCAAGGGGTGTTCAAATCGAAGATCACAGTAGATGAAACCGGAACATGGAAGGTCCAGGCAAGTTGGGCGGGGAACAACCAGTATCTCGCAAGTACAAGCCAGACAAGTTTCCTGCTCGTTAGATCGGCATTCAATCTCTACAACCTTGCTCCTTTCATCATTGGTCTGGTAGTTTTCATCATTGTTCTGGTAGTTTGGTTCCGCAGGGCAAGGCATAAAACTGAGGTTATGCCACCTCCACCAGAAGACGATGAAGAGAGGGTCTTGGCTCTACTCAGATCCTATGGAGGCCACATGTATCAGAAAGACATCGGACGAATGCTGAAGTTCTCAAAGTCTAAGACAACCGCGATCTTGAACAGTCTTGAGGCCAAGGGCGCCATTGAAAAGGTGAAGAAAGGTAGAAGATACATTGTCAGGCTGATGTAGTGGCACTCAATCCCTTCGTTTGGTACTTCTTGAAGGCAAGCCCTGGGGAGTGGCAATCATAGGACAAGCTTCTAATTAGGTTTCTATAGATGAAAGGTTGCAGTGCCCGTTCAGAACGCGCTCCTCAGCTCAAATAATCCTAGTAGTCAAGAGGATACAAACTTAATCCTGTTTATTTGGGGAGTTATCATAGCATTCTTAGCAAGGCTTATCGAACCAATAGTGATGGCAATAGCCATACTTGTGACGGTTATATCGATCCAAAAAAACGAAGGGTTCTAATTACAAAGTCAACCTTCCTATTCCAAAATGCGATTAGTCGGGGATAGAGTTATGGTAGAACTGCCTCTATGCTTCACAAGTTCATCTGCACTTCGCCGTAGCTCAGGAGGCTTCAGCAAGGACTCTATTTTCATCATCGCCATTTCGACTTGGTTAATGAGCTTCATCAGATACATCATGGAGTCTTCGATGTCGCCCACACGACCTAAGATCTCATTCCGCGCCTCTGAGTAAACTTCCTCAGATATCATTCCTATTGCTCTACGGTTCTCAAGATACTCAAGTCGGTGCCTAAGCAAAGAAGCTTTGGGCGAGAGCTCACCGACCCTCTTTCTCGTAGAACCCTCCAGCGAGGTGACCGTCTCGATTAACTGCTGGATCTGTGTCCGCAAGTACATCTCGAAATCCATATAAGCCAAGGAGTCAGTACTGCTGCCTGAGCATATGCCTATCAGCTTCTCCAACTGAGAAGCAAACTCTTCGGCCTTTTTCACAACGCCTTCCAGTTCCTCAATGAATTCGATCGTTGTAAGGTGATCGTATGCCAAATCTATCCCTTCCTACATACCTATGTGTTGAACTATTGGGTATAGATAACGATTACGCTGTGCAAAGTCGTACATTATTAATTAATGAGTAGGGGGGACAATATCGAACTCTTTTCTAACTGGAGCCTCAAACTGGTGCCTGCGAGCGACAAGATCGCTGGTGATGGGGAACCAAGAATCTGAACCTCCATTCTACACGCCATACTAGACGTATGTCAGCCACTTGACATAGTGGGCGTCCCTACCACGCACGATATCAAAGAACCTTTTCTGTAGTTTTTCCGTGACTGGGCTACGCATGCCGCTTCCAATAATCCTGCCGTCTATATCGTGGCGTTATTTCGGCCGCCGTGGAGATAGGGAGCCCAATGCTGGTGAGGTAGCCAATGTGAGGCGAATCGAGGAGAAAAGTTATTTAGAGGGAAAGTCTTGAGTAGCACGTCGGGCCTTGGGGGCAGGATATCATACTCCAAAGAGTGCAGGATATCTTGTGGCATTTCACGTTCTACCGGCTGTGCTCTTCGCGGATGGCATCAGCACATTCGTAGGCCTTAAACTCCCCCTTGGACTCATAGAAACCAATCAGAGGATCGTATCGCTCTATGATGTTGGGCTGTGGGTGGTCGCGATCTTTCACTCCCTGGCGGTTGCTGCAGGTCTGGGATATGCCCTGCTCATGTATTACCTGACCTTTCGATCCAAGCTTCCCCTCTGGTCACGCAAGGTATGTGCGGCCTCTTACTTTACCTCTGCGGGTTTCCTTTCCATTGTGCCCATACACAATATCTCCATGATCGTGGGGTACATCCTGCTCGGGGGTACAGGTATATTTAGTAAGTATGAGTTATTGCTCTCCACAGGTATACCTATATGTCTAGCATTGGCCCTGACCCTCTACCTTGACTATTTAGCTGTCAAAATGAGCTAGATGAGATCGAGTGATCTCATAAGCCTGAGTATGAGATAGATGCCACATATCGTGGCAACAAGGGCCAAGCAAGCCAAACCCTTGGCCAATGCGGCCGATAATACGGGATCGGTTAAAATAACTGCGGCTAAGACCACGAGGCTACACATCTCCCATGTCGCAGTCTCCTTTAGTAGTCTCATAGCGTTTCCCTTAGACCATAATCCCATCTTCTAAACCTGAAGTAATGAATAAAATATATGGTAAAACAACTTGTATGTAACATACGAGATATACGAATTCGATGGACCGTTCAAGGCCTGATTCGGTGGCAAGGACAAGGATGAGGTGAGATATGCACTCGGTCCAGTTTCCTAAGGTCCAATTTCCGAACCAAGCGCCCTTGCCACCTAATCGTAGATGGTTATTGTCTAGCTATATAGGTGGGTGTATTTCGGAATCCATACAAACTCCCACTTGGGCCATCAAGACTTATCGTGCTCGAATCATGACAGCAACTCACGCGGGCGCCTATAAAACACTTAAGAGGACCCTTTTTTCCTCGGCCCGAGCTTGGAAGGTAAGAAGTGGTAGTAAACCTCTGATAAGGCTAATAGAGCTCTGAATGTCTCCTTCAACAGATAATATTCGAGGCCGATCTCCGTATTTTCACGACTGTATCAATTATCCTCCATGAAGCTTTGTTGACGGCGGATTTTCTAGCAATTTAGGTGAGAGGGAGTGCAAAAAGCTTCCTGAGGGCCAGAAGCGGAAGTATTTGAAGATCTACTATACCTCATGCCCTGTGATCATTCCTCTCTCGCTCTGGATAATACCGTCTTTAAAACGGCTAACATTGGTGGCTCTGGTTTCGTATAGGAATCTAATCCATCGAACGGCCATGGTAAGTTTTTTAAGCTCGAAAGTGGTTGATCAATGCGATGTCAAGTAAGGCCAAAAGGTATATGTCCTCCTCGCTTATTTGCTTCTTAGCATTCATCTTCCTGGCCGTTGGATCGAGTTTTTTGAGCCTTATGATTTATATTGCCATAATTGCTGCTGTTCTGAGTGTATATTTCTTCTTTAGTTCCTTACGCTTCATGGGCGAGAGTGATCTGTTCGAGCTAATTGGGAGCGTTTTTCAATGGGGCAGCAAACCTTTAGAAAAACCGGTAAATGTTACGCCACCACCTCCATCTCAAGAGGTAAGATGCCCAAAGTGTGGGGTAACCATGAAGGTCGGTGCTAAATTCTGTGAAAACTGTGGTGCGAATATAAAGGCGACCTAAATAAGCCAAGAAGATATCTGCCTCACCTTATTCGTCTTTGGGGTTCTTATAGCAATTTTAGTCTTGTCGAGGCTATTCGAACATATTGTCATAGCCGTGGTAGGAACGATAGCCATAATTGTGAACTACCTACGAGTAAACTCGCAGGCTTCTTGCTTCATAGGAGCGAACTTGCTTATCCGCCTTCGTCGGACAAGTAGAGGCCGCTCCTCTACACGGGCCTGTTCCAGACCCGCCTTCAGGATGTTCCTTGCAGCATTCACATCCCTGTCTATGACCAGTCCACAACGAGGGCATCGATGCGTCCTCGTGGAGAGATCTTTCGGGACGGTCTCCCCGCATCCAGAGCATCTCTGCGACGTTCCACATGGATTGACGAGGATAACTCGTCCGCCACGCCTTTCTGCCTTGTAAGCAGTGAATTGGCGCAACTTACCCCATGCGGCATCCATTATTGCCGATGCGAGGGAATGATTCTTGACCATGTTCCCGATTTTCAGGTCTTCGAACACCATGACCTGATTTTCCTTCGTCAGTCCATCTGAGAGCTTATGGGCAAAGTCGTCCCTCTGCCGTCTCACCTTCCTCCAAGCCTTCGCCAGAGAAAGCCTCGCCTTCACTCTATTGCTCGAGCCCCTCTTCTTGTGGGAGAGCTGTCTCTGGAGCGATGTGATCCGTTCTACAGAACGGTTCAAGAAATATGGGTTGTCTATCAGCGTCCCATCACTGAGAGCGATGATGTTCGAGATTCCCATGTCTACACCGATAGTGCCATCTCCTGATTGTTTCTCAGTTGTGGTTCCATCGACCAGCAAGGCAACGAACCACTGATCTATGTCCTTGATTACAGTGACCCGCTTTATCGCCCCAGCAACCTTGCGGTGAAGCCTCACCCTTACCTTGCCAATCATGCTGAGTCTGATGCAATCACCTTCTGGCTTGAACCCTGATTGTGGGTAGGTGAACGAGTTGTAGCGTCCACTCCGCCTGAACCTCGGGTATCTGCTCAGGCCAGCGAAGAACGCCTGATATGCCTTGTCAAGTCTCAGGACGACATCCTGCAAGACTTGAGAATGGATCGATTTGAGGTACTTGTCGTTCTGCTTCAATCCTACGAGCATCTTCTTCTGTGTGTAGAATCCAGCCCTGTACTCAATCCTGTCGGCAAGCATGGCGTTGTAGAGCTTCCTGCAAGTCTCAAGCGTCTCCTCCATGATTCTCGCCTGAAAAGGTGTGGGATAGATGCGGAACCTGTAGGTCAGCATTATTGTTCTTCCACATACCTCTTGATAGTCTCCGAAGAGACATGACCATGTGTCGAGACGAAGTAGCTCCTCGTCCAGAGGGTAGGCAGACGGGACTTGAGTTGCGGGAACTCCTGTCTGAGTATCCGAGAAGTGTAGCCCTTGATCGCCGCTATGATTCTGTTCGGGGCGATTGTAGGCGCAGACTGTACGAAGATGTGAACGTGGTCTGGCTTGGTTTCGAGGGCGATGATTGTGCAACCAAGTTCAGCGGTCTTCTCTTGAATCAGTAGCTTGAGCCTCGATTCGACATCACCGACTATCACCTTCCTCCGATACTTTGGACACCAGACGAAGTGATAGTTCATAAAGTGAACAGAGGTCTCGGAGGAGAGATAGCCCTTCGGCATCGTATTAGATGTATATGATGTATCTATATAACTTTATAGGGACACAGATTCATCCCACCCGTAAACGGCGTGGGGTTTCATTGGTTCATCTAAATCGCCTGCAAGAGGCTTTTGGACCCCGGTTATGCTCTAGGATGCCTTTTTAGACCTCAGTAGAAAAGCTCAAGTATGTGAGAAGTAATACTTTGGTTGATGGCTCATTGGTGACGAAGAAGAAATCCCAAATAAAGTTAGTCACTGAAACCACTCTTAAGGTAGAAACCGCTCGATTAAGCAAAGGAATAGACCGAGCACTATCGCTATTGAAAGGCATTAGCGCAGACATCAAGTCCACAACCAAGGCTGCGGCTAGGGTGGTAGAGATCGAGAGGCAGATAACGGCATTACAGAAGCAAGTTTCAGAGGTTGCGAAGGCCACAAAGAAAGCTGTCAAGAAACCCCGTAAACTTTCTGAGATGAATCTGTTCGTGAGGGAACAGATTAAGTCTGGAAAGAGCTTCTCAGAGGCGGTACAGGCCTGGAAGGTATATAGAGCGTCCAAGACAGCCTCGAGTGGGCCTCCAGAGCCAACCAAAACGTCAACTCCCAAGCCGTAATGACAGTTCTCGACCCGAGAGACGCCAAGGGTTATTGACCTGAATGCTTCTTTGGCCTGTGGCGTAAAGGTCCGACGATAGATCTAATACCACACCCGTAAATAGAATCAACTATTGCCCAGAACGCTTAGTTTCCGTCGATAATAGTTTAGAACCGTTCTCTCAACATGAATTCCGGCTTGTTCTAAAAATGCAGCTCAGTGTCTCGAGAACCGCGCTATGAGCCCTGAGAAAACCGAGAGAAGCCCCCTAGATGAGGTGCGTCTAGCTTAGTGAGAATGCGATATGGCGAGCACCGGCGCAATCGTTATCTATTCTTTTTGCGTCTGTTTAATGGTATGCAGGAAGGGGAAGCCTTGGCCATCTATGATTGGCTTGCAACAGTCGAACTCATAGGCGATTTGGAGGTTGTTCTCAAACAGGCCGAGAATCTAGCATCTCAGCTGGAGAAACTGAGGAGCATAGGACCGGGCAGAGGTGAGTCCTTGGCTTATGTCGATGTGACCGAGCATCTACGGAAGCATATCGAACAGTTGTCCGAAGATGCCAATTCGTTGAGGGATGTCGCGAGAAGGAGAATTGCAGCCCTCTACCCCAAAGCTTCGCTACTCAGGCATCGACTTGAATATCTCGAGGCTCGCAGAGCCATCGGTATGGTATCCGAGGAGGTTTACATGGAGGCGAGAGACGAGCTCATCGGTAAAGCAGGTGAGGACGAGGATTCCATTATGCGCCTGATTAGGCTGGTCGACCTGATTGATAAAGTGATGCTTAAGATAACTTCTCTCATGGAGATCACTAATGAACAGCAACAGGGCGTAAGCCTGCAGGGGAATGGGGACAGCAGCTCAACTATAATCGTATCGTCAACAAGCCAGATCTAGAAGAACGGCCGTATATAGTTCCTTTTCGTTAATGTGATTGGCATTATATCAATTTGACTAGGTACCTTTAACCCCTCTTCTCCTTCTCGATCATGATCTTGGCTTCAAGGTCGTTCAGGATTTTGGTCGTCTTCGACTTCGAGAACTTCAGCTTCCGACCGATATCCTTCTGGCACATCTGGCCATCAATAGAGCCAGGACGATCTCCTCGTCGTTCTGCGGTGGAGGCGGTATATGTTCGCGTCGGCGTCTCGATCTTCGGATCCTGGATGAGGATAGTGCCCAGCTACCTCAAAGACAAGGAGAACCTCATGGAGAAGTTCAACGAGATAAGGCCAAAGTCTGAAACGACCTTCAGCTCGCTCAAGAGCAGGAAGAAGATAATGCAGCGGTCAAAGCGTGTTACATGGTAAGATCCGTCATAACCACACTCAGAGTAATATAAAACAGAGTATATTAGTTAAGTTTATATATATAAATATTTTAAAGGAAGATGGGATGGGAAGGAACAGGGAATGTGAAAACAATAGGGGGAGTTAAGTGGTGAATAGTTTTGCTCTTCATTAAACAGTTCATATACGACTTGTCTGATAACAATTTCCTGATACAGCTTTTCCTAATCGTTATCGTTATATTTGGTATAGGCTGGTGGCTCTACTGGACAGGAAAGGAGAAGGATGTGAAAAAGGACGGCAAGTCACAGCTATATAATTATTGGCCATTTAGCACTAATACCAAAGGCTGAGATTACCAAGCTCCTAAGCGCATATAGCTTTCTCTAAATATATCCTATACTGTAGAAGAACTCGATGAGGCTGCTCACGATACTGTCATCTGAGTTTATCCTGTATTTCATGGGCTTGGTCGGGAGGGGCTTTACCCAATCGATCCCGAGCAAGGCCGTCAAGTTCCTCACTACATCATCGTGCCTCAGCCCGCTTTCCCTCTCGATTCCATATTTGGTCAAGGCATTACCTCCATCCTTTGCCAAGACCTGAGGTATCCTTAGCCTCCCAGTAGTGGCCAGACCAGTCTCTATGGCCTTCGTGACTCTCTTCGTCCCGGAACTCAAGCTCCAGCGGGCATTAGATTGAGTTTTCTGTAATAGCCTCTTGGCGTCGTAGGAGTATTTCGCGTCGGCCACCTCCTGAGCTATCCAATACCTCGTCTCATCATCCATCAGGGCGAAGATATACTTCAGGTTCCCCCTGAGTTTGACATAGAAGCCCTCCATGTCTCGGATACCTGGGGCTTTATCCGCTAAAGGTACTTCCAGCTCCATAGCTTTCTTTGTGTTCACCATGTCAGCCTGCCTATAGGCCTCATCGGTCTCTCCGTAGAGCTTGTCATAAATCGGCTATGATTTGAAGCCTTTTTCCAAGGAATTCCTTAGTAGGACTACCATGTTCCCCCCAAGCCACTCCTTTGCCTTCGGTACGTCGCCAAGAGACTAGCGTTGATCCTCGCGAACGGCATGGAACTCAGGCTCTTCGGCATAGAGGCGGCTGTTCATGGAGTACTTGGCTTCACACTGAACCTCAAGGAACCTTGAGCTCAGCAAGGGCTAAGTATTCCCCCATACCTTTTTTTGACGTATAGCCATGAGGTGTTGTGTACTCTGCGGAAAGGGGACGCCATCGGACGCGGATAACGTCTGCTTGGAGTGCATCTCCTGGTTCTCCATGAGGGATCGGGAGGACCTTAGCAAATGGCCCGCATGGCTGAGGAAGATGGAGATTAAGAGGCACCTCGACGCCCTCAATTCCACGTCCGACCCCAACGTGTAGCTCTTCGGGTAGGCCGAATATGCTATCTAGGATATTGCAGGGATGCGTCCTAGAGCGTCTAATCCGCCAATTTGTTTCGGGTTTGAAAGATGAGCGTAGTTACAGTCGATAATGCTGACCATGTCAACGTGGACTGGGAGTACGATGTCCCCTACCTAAAGTGTGGGGCCTCGATTTCCAGGCTGAAATACGTGTGGAGCACAGCCAGCTCGACTCGCACGCGAGCGCGCTAATAATAATGATAAGCACAGATGGCACGATTTTCACATATACCTCTTTTTCATCGAATCAGGAGACTGCCGATTTCTTTTGGGTGTGATTCATTTCGTAACAGTCTAGTGTTCTGAACAATTATCATCACACTATTTCAGTCAGATTCCCTGTTAGAGCACAATTTGGGGATTAACAAGTCTAATTATTAAACCCCTTATACATGTCCTCTCCAGATAGTTGTAGAAGAATAGAACTGGGATTACTTCTTCTGCTCCGCAGGCTGTTCCTTCTCGGGCTCAACCTTCTCCGACGTTTCCGGAGTGGGCGGAGGAGTCTCCTCTATTGGCGGTGGTGGCGGAGTTGTTGCTAATGTCCAGCCGATCCAGCCGATGATGCCCAAAACGCCAACAACGGCGGCGGTTCCGACTACCTCTAGGGCCAGCCACCAGAATGCGCCCAGCATAAGCCAGAAGTATATGATAAGGAGAATAACCGAGCCGAGTAGAAGAAGAGCCCCTATAGCTCTGTCATTGGCCATACTTTTTACCCAACCTAGCATTCATTCTAGGGAATTTAGCTCTTACGGTCAAACTTCGGGGAGAATGGCAGAGTACGGTCAAACTTCGGGGAGAATGGCATAGTGAACTACCCACTCCTGAAGGATGTGGGCTTCTCGCTTCCTCGACGGAACTTGCTTATCCGGATAGCCGGAACAAGTAGAGGCTCCGTCTCTGCGCGGGCTCGTTCCAAGCCCCTTTCCAGAATGTTCCTAGCCGCGTTCAAGTCCCTGTCAAGAACCAAGCCACAGCGCGGACAGGCGTGGGTTCTGACGGACAATTCTTTCGGGACGATTTCCCCGCATCCGGAACATATCTGCGTTGTTCCACTGGGTTCGACGAGGATCACCCGCCTGCCGCGCCTCTCCGCCTTGTAGACGGTCAACCGGCGCAGCTTTCCCCAAGTGGCATCCAGTATTGCCGATGCGAGACTGTGATTCTTCACCATGTTTCTGATCTCTAGGTCCTCGAAAACGACCGTCCCATATTCCTCGGCCAGAAGATGGGAGACCTTATGTGCGACATCGTCCCTCTGCCGTCATACCTTTCGCCAAGCCTTTGCCAGCGCTATCTTCGCCTTCAACCTGTTCTTCGAGTTCCTCTTCTTCCGCGAGAGGCTTCGCTGAAGTCTCCTGATCTTCTCAACGGACTTGGGCAAGGTCTTCAGGTTGGGGAAGGTTGTGCCATCGCTCAGTGTGGCAAGCGTCTGAACGCCCAAATCGACCCCTACTGCTGGTCTGGGCTCTCCACGCCCTTGCTCTGGCTCCACCTCGGCAGAGATACAAACATACCATTGATCTATGTCGCGGATAATGGTACAGGTTCGTGGAGTTCCGTCGATTTTTCTGTGCATCCTGACTTTGACCGTGCCGATCATTGATAGCTTGAGGCTTTGCCCTGCTACCTTGAATCCTCCGAGCTGGGGGTAAGTGAAGGAGTTGTATCTGTCTCTCCGCTTGAATGTCGGTTTTCGAGCGAGTCTGGCATGGTAGGCTTGATAGGCTTTATCGAGCCGTAGAACTACATCCTATAGAACTTGGCTGTGAACGCTCTTCAAGTACCCATTACGCTGTCTCTTCCTAGTCAGAGACCGCTTTTGCTCGTAGTAGTTTGTATTGTTCTCCTTTCTCTCAGCGAGAAGATCATTGTATAGTCGCCTACAGGTCTCAATCGTACTGCTTATCAAGTATTCCTGTTGTTTTGTTGGGTATAGCCGGTACTTGTAGGTCGTCCGCATCATGTTCTTCTCTGCTCCTCGATGTACCTCTGGATGGTCTCTCTTTATATGGCCATGCGTATAAACGAAATAGCTTCGGCTCCAGAGGGTGGGAAGCCTACTCCGTAGCTCTGGGAACACCGATCAGAGGGCTCTTTAAGGCCGCTGTGTCTCTTTAAGGCCGCTGTGTCTCTTTAAGGCCGCTACGATATGGTTTGGAGAAAGCGTCGGTGGTGCTTGGACGAAGACATGGACGTGATCCTGCATAATCTCAATGCTTAAGACTTCACATCCTAGTTCCTGTGCCTTCGCCTCCAAGAGATGCCGTAACCGCTCCGCGATCTTATCCTCCAGAACTTTAAGCCTATACTTCGGACACCAGACGAAGTGGTAGGCCATGTGGTGAACCGATGTCTCGGAGCGGAGATAGTCTTTTGGCATCAGAATATTAGATGTCTGCAATGTGTATAATTGTTTTCCTTGGCTCGCTTTCATCCCACCCTTGAAAGGCGTGGGGTTTCTCGCTCGCATTATCTAAAGTGATGGTGTCTACCTTAGATCTCTGAAGACCAATGTATAACCCTTAGTGGTCTTCATTAAAGTGCCTCTCCTCGTCGACATATACTATCTCATTGGGTTTATAGAAGTGCAGACCTCCTGAGAATATCGCCCCCACCCCTTTCTGTCTTCCTTAAATGAAACAGCGAAATACATAGATTCTGAAGGGCAACAAAAGCGTTTAAAGCAACTGGAATAGCTAGATATAGTTCCCAATGCTTGACAGTTTTGGCAGAGAGGTCAGCAGCCTGCGCATCTCGGTGACCCAGCAATGCAACTTGAACTGCTTCTTCTGCCATAAGGAGGGCGAGGCTTTCACCTCCTCCATTCCGATGTCAAGAGAGGAGATCGAGGTACTCGTGAAGATCGGGAGCAGACTTGGAATTAGAAAGGTCAAGATCACGGGGGGTGAGCCCCTCCTGCGCCCCGACATCGCGGGCATAGTGAGGGATGGCTCAAGATATCTCGACGAGGTCTCACTGGTCACCAATGGAACGCTGCTCGGTTCTATGGCAACGGAACTGAAGGGCGCTGGACTGAGGCGCATTAACATCAGCCTTCACTCCCTGGACCGAGGGAATTACGGGGGGATAACTGGCAAGGATCAACTGAAGGCGGTGATGGAGGGAATAGATGCGGCATTGGAGAACGGCCTCAGGCCTGTGAAGCTGAACGCAGTGGTCCTTAAGGGCATAAATGATGCCGAGATAGAAGACATGATCGATTTCGCTTCCGAAAGAGGGGCGATCCTGCAGCTAATCGAGCTCCAGAGGATGGGGGAGGTCGAATGGTTCGAGAAGCACTATCTGGACCTGTCTCCCATCGAGGCTCAGCTCCGGAAGGAGGCTGTGCAGGTGCTGGAGAGGGGATTTCAGAGGAGGAGGAAGTACGTGCTTCAGAGGTTGGGCAAGGATGTTGAGGTGGAAGTCGTAAGGCCGTTGCACAACTCGGCTTTCTGCATGAACTGCACGAGGCTCAGGACGACCTCAGATGGCAGACTGAAGCCTTGCCTGATGAGAAACGACAATCTCGTCGAATTCGCTTCCCTTCTGAGGAAGGGGGCGGGCGAGCGGCAACTATCGGAAGCCTTCCAAGAGGCCATACGCCGTCGGGAGCCGTACTGGAAGGGATAGAAGGGATAAAAGCTCAAGGGTGGGACCTTGAAAAGAGGTCTTGATGATTCTCCTCACTAGGAAGGACTTCTCGATCGAGGAGGCGATCTCGTCCCTCAGGCACAGGGAGACCGGCGCCGTTGTCAGCTTCCTCGGGACCGTCAGGGGATTCAAGGGAAAGAGGAAGGTCGCGAAGTTACAGTTCGAAGCTGACAGGAGCGCTGCCCGGAAAAGGCTGAAGGAGATGAGGCTCCAGGCGATTCGGAGGTTCAACCTCCAAGATGTCGTCATAGTACATAGGTTGGGCACTTTAAAAGTCTCGGAGAAGATAGTGCTCATCTCCGTCGCGGCCTCTCATCGCCGTGAGGCATTCGCGGCCTGCAGGTACCTGATCGAGGAGCTCAAGAGGAGCGTCCCGATCTGGAAGAAGGAATATGTAGTCAAAGGGGAAGCCCGCTGGGTGCCGGACTCAAGATAGGGTGTCCTGATGACTAGGATGGTAGACATCTCGGGAAAGAGGGACTCGAGGAGGATGGCGATCGCCAGAGGGGAGATCGTCCTGAAGGAGAGGACGATCGAGGCCATAAGGGAAGGAAGGGTTGAGAAGGGGGACGCCCTTACGACGGCTGAAGTGGCCGGCATAATGGCCCTGAAGAGGACGCACGAGATCATACCCCTGTGCCACCCAATCCAGATCACGGGCGCCGAGATCAGGTTCGAAGTGCTCGATGGCAGGATATCGGCCGAATGCAAGGTCGAGGCCAACTACAGGACAGGGGTCGAGATGGAGGCGCTGGTGGGTGTGACGGTTGCTCTGCTGACCATCTGGGACATGGTGAAGTACCTCGAGAAGGACAGGACCGGCAATTACCCCACGACCAGGATCGAAGGGATCGCGGTCGTAGAGAAGAGAAAGGCTTGACGCATTTGGGCTACGAAGAACACAAACGCCAATCTGCTTCGAGGAAGGTGAGGTGCGCCGTCCTAACGGTTAGCGACGCCCGCATCGAAGATACCGATGAGTCCGGTAAGGCCATAATCGAAGAGCTGAGGGGGGGCGGCCACGCGATATCCCACTACGAGATAGTGAGGAATGATCGCGAGGCCATAAGGCGTACGATCTGCGAGCTCCTCGAGGGGGAAGAGGTGGAGGCGATATTCACGACGGGGGGGACTGGGATCGGAAGGCACGACTTCACCGTAGAGGTTGCGGAGGAACTGATGGAGAAGGTACTCGGCGGATTCGGGGAGGTGTTCAGGGCCCTCAGCTACAAGGAGATCGGAAGCGGCGCCATCATGAGCAGGGCCACGATGGGGATCGCTAAAGGAAAGGCGTTGGTATGCATGCCGGGCTCGAGGAATGCCGTCGTGCTCGCGATGAAGCTCCTAATGCCCGAACTCGGCCACATACTATGGGAAGCCAACAGATGAGCGAGTAATGTAAAAGCCCTTAGGATATGACTGAACGGCTTAGATTGGGATCCTTATCTGATCATAGGCCGTCATGGCGCGCTCCCTGTTCCTTTGGTAGCATCTCTGGCACTCATATGCTACGATGGTGGTGTTCAGCTCCATGCTGCCGACCTTCAGGGGGCTACTATTGATTGGATCCCTCGTATGGACGACATGGAATTCCCGCACAATGTCTATGGCTTCGCCGCAGAAAGAACAATAGAACCAGGGATAGTCGGTCAAAGCCGTGGCTTCCATCTTGCCCATCTCCGCATCCACTAACGTCTACCGTACTGGGTCCTATATAGAGTATTATGAAATATTCTTCTAGAAGAACATGCCCAAATATAAGACATTGAGTTCCCTTTTTAAGGAATGGCACTCCTGATTCAAGGGCCATCGGGGGAAGCAACCACGGCAAGGTGCGAGCTCTGCGGTAACGCCATCGTAGGCCCTCCCAGATACGTCATCGTCGAAGGCAGCAGGATGATGACCTGTTCAGAGTGCGCCAAGTATTCCTCGGGAGAGTGGAAGCCGCCGGAGAGGACGACGAGGAATTTACAACGTACGAGGAGGCTCCAGACGAAGCCCGCTGGCGATGCGCCGCTTAGGGAGGAGACGCTCCGCATAGTCCCGACCTACTCGACGATCATCAGGGAAGCGAGGGAGAGGCTTGGATGGCCCCTGGAGCAGCTTGCTTACAAAGTGGGACTGAAGGAGAGCCAGGTCAGGAAGATCGAGACGGGCAAGCTCGTCCCCAGCCTAAAGGAGGCCAAGCTCTTCGAGCACGTACTCCAGATCCCCCTCATCGAAGCTGCTGAGACGGGAGGCGGATCGACGGGTTCGAAGCCGCAGACCCTGACGATCGGGGACGTGATCGACTTCGAGGACGAGGCCCGAGAGTAGAAAAACGCCTTAATAACTTGAAATCGGGAGATTGTCAGAACCAGATTGCCCATCATCCGCGTTCTGAGGTTGAGTCATAGGATCTACAGGGACTTGAGGGTGAGCACCCATTGTGCGCTTGTGGCATATGCCCTCGGGGCGAATGGCATCAGCTTCTCGGGTTCCAGGGACAACGGATTGATGGATGGGGTGAAGAAGATCGTTCGTCAATGGGGGGGCGAATTCGATGTCGAGTACGATGCCGATTGGCGCGGTCTGATAACCGAGTTCAAGAGGAGGGGCGGTTTCGTCATCCACTCCACGATGTACGGCATAAACCTGCCGGACGTAATCGGGAAGATCAGGGAGATGTTCAGGGAGAGGGACATACTCCTGGTCGTAGGCTCGAAGAAAGTGCCTTCCGAAGTATATCAAATGGCCGACGCCAATGTCGCCGTCACGAACTTGCCTCACTCAGAGGTAGCAAGTACCGCGATCATACTCGATTGGATATTCGAGGGGAGGGAGTTGTCAAGGCGACTCCCAGCGGCAAGGACCAAGATAGTGCCACAGGAGAGGGGCAAGAGGGTAGTGAAGAATATATAAAGAAGGGACGCGCAAATCCCAAACATAATAACTGACTTCGGGCTCGATGCAAGAGGGTTGTTTTGTGAGCATATCTGAGGATCTCTACCTGAAGGTTGCGGGCCTTGTCGGGGGCGATGACGCGATAGGCGTCGTGTCCGCTCTACTCGAATTGAAGAAGGCGACGGACGAGCAGATGGCGACCAAATCCGGACTCAGGCTCTCGAGCGTTCGCCGCGTCCTCTACAGGTTACTGGACTTCTCCCTGGTTACGTATGAAGAAGGGCGAGATCCTACAACAGACAGGATCCTATTCTACTGGTCCCCGCTCCCGGACCAGGTTGACGGCTTCATACAGACGCAGAAGAGGGATCTCCTCAAAAGGCTTAACGCGAGGCTCGAGTACTCGACCTCTCATGAATTCTATCATTGCGGTAAGGAGGGTTGCAGGAAGATAACCTTTGAGGAGGCGGTCGAGACCCTATTCAAGTGCCCAAAATGCGGTGCGCCACTTAACAGGCTCGAAATGCAGCCACTGATCGATGCACTGAGATCGAGGAGGGCTGCGATAGAGAAGGAGATGTCGTAGCTGGCATATCCTTCAGCGACCGAATCGATCAGGATCCTGAAGGAGAGCGGCTGCAACCAACGCGTCATCCGACACAGCCTGAAAGTATTGGAAGTGGCAAAACGCCTGACGCGCCAAGTCGAGAGCAGGGGTGTGAGGGTGAACGGCAGGCTAGTTGAGACGGCAGCGGTGCTGCACGACATCGGAAGATCTAAGACCCACAATCTAGATCACGGGCTCTTGGGCGGGGAGATGATAGGAGAGCGCGGTTTCCCAGAGAACCTCCGAAGGGCGGTCGAGAGGCACGTCGGGGCTGGAATAGGGAAGGAGGAGGCGTCGAAGTTGGGACTCGGCAGTAGGGACTTGATCCCTGAGACGATCGAGGAGAAGATAGTATGCTACGCGGACAAGCTGGTGGATGGAGCTGAGGAGGTTCCATTCGATGAGACGTTGACGTACTTCGAGGAGAAATTCGGAAAGAAACATCCGATCATAGCGAGGATGAAACAGCTCCACGAGTATTTCGTCGAACTCACGTAGAAAGGCGTAGGACATACGCAGCAAGGCCCTCGACGTCGCGCACGTCCCTCCCGACGTAGGACTTTAGCATGCGCCAAGTTGTGAGATCCACCTTCCTCCCCCTTGCCGCGAGCAGACGATGCACCAGCTTGGCCAGGTGCCTTCCTTTGGGATCGAAGTCCATAAGTACAATGATGTTCTTGGCATCCATCCTCTCCAACTTTTCCGAAATGGAACCACTTCCACGTTGAAGGCAGGATACCTTGCCCACAACGCCAAGCGCCCTGAGGGCTTCCCTGTCCCTCAGGCCCTCAACGAGGATGCAGCTGTCACTATCGAGATGGCGGATGGCGGAAAGTATGTCCTCTACCTCCTCAAGCCTCCTGTCCTCCTTCGAACCTTGTCGCCTCCTACGCGCCTCGACCAAGCTCGATCCTCCGGGTACCTGCCGTGCCTCTACGGGGAAGCATTATTAGCTCCACCTGGCCGCTTCTACCTCTCGCATTGAAACGAGGGAGTGTTCCCCTTCCGCTGATAGGGAGAGGGCTCCTAGACAGAAACTTGATGGAGGCTATAAGATGAGGGTCTTCACGCTCTCAAAGAGGGAGAGCAGGGAAATCCTAGGGAAGTTGGATCTAACCTGGCCACTCATGCCAAACCTCGGCAGAAGCGAGACGGTCAAGGTCGCCGAGATCGAGGGGGCGAAGAGGCTCCTGATCTTCCCGTTGTGGATCGCCATCGACCTGGACGGCAAGGTATTACCATTCTTGGGTTCGCAGGGGTTGCTGAAGTCCTTTCCCGCCATCGTCGTCGACTCCGGGGCAATCCCGCATGTCTGCAAGGGCGCTGATGTGATGAGACCGGGGGTCTTGGCAGCCGAAGGCGAATTCGAAGTCGGGGACATCGTCTGCGTGAAGGAGCAACGATACCAAAAATTCATCGCCGTAGGAGAGGCGTTGCTGGCCAAGAGGGATGTCCTGGCCGCTTCGAAAGGGCCAGTCGTAAAGAACGTGCACTATGTCGGCGATGTCTTTTGGGAGTCGGCCAAGTCGATGGGGTTATATGAGAGCACCGTTGGCAGTGGAGAGAACGAGAGAGAAGATACGAGTTGAGAATAGGCTTCTTCGTCTGGGAATACCCTCCTCGACTTGTCGGTGGCCTCGGCACTTATGCGGACTATATCACCAGGGAATTCGTCTCACTGGGTCACGACGTGTCGGTCTTCACCCTAAACGATGGACAGCTGAAGACGCACGAGATCGTAGGGGGCATCGATGTCCAGAGGCCGCTCATAGTCGATGCCAGTGCGATATTCCCCCTACTTGTGACGGACGATCTGAAGAAGTGGGGGACCAATATTAAATTCTTCAATGACATATTCATCTACAACGTCCTCTCGGCGGCCAAATTCATTAACTACTGCGTTAGGAAAGAGGAGATTGGCTATGATGTGGTCTGCTTTCATGATTGGCTCAGCAGCATCTCGGGCTTGATCATCAAGCAGGAACTGAAGATGCCGATCGTCTTCCACGTGCACAGCACGGAGTGGGGTAGAACCGGGAGCGTTGGCTCGGAGGTCGTGACGCACCTCGAGAGCACATCCGCCGAGGCAGCCGACCAGATAGTGACGGTGAGCCACGCCATGAAAGACGACCTCACCCGGCATGGCTGGCCCGAGCCGAAGATCAACGTGGTGTGGAACGGCGTCGACCCTGACAGGTACGACCCGAACAAAGTCAAGGCAGGGGAAGCCGAGAAGATCAGGGAGATGTATGGGGTGCAGGAGGGGGACCCCATGATCCTCTTCCTTGGCAGATTGACATGGGTCAAGGGAGTGAGGAACCTGGTGCAGGCTATGGCGTTCGTCCTGCAAGAATTCCCCAGGGCCAAGCTCGTGATCCTGGGGAGGGGGGAGGAGCAGAGGGACATCGAGGAACTTGCCAAGAGACTGGGCATATCGGAGAACGTGAGGAGCAGGTTCGAGTTTGTCCCAGAGGAGGAGAGGATCCAACACTATGCGGCTTCAGACATGTGCGTCTTCCCGTCTACCTACGAACCGTTCGGGATAGTCAGCCTTGAGGCGATGTCGATGGAGAAGCCAGTCGTCGTGGGGGCTAGAGGCGTAGTGGGTTTCAGAGAGCAAGTGGTCAGTACCGGAGCGGAGCAGAATGGCGTACACGTTAATGGCGAAGACCCGGCGGACATCGCATGGGGAATAAAAGAATGCCTGAAGGATCCCGAGAGGGCTAGGGACTGGGGAAAGAGCGGCCGTCAGAGGGTCATAAAATATTTCACCTGGCGGAAAGTTGCAGAGCAGACGATTGGCATCTATAGCAAACTCATCAAGTAACGCACTCGCGCTCAACCACTCGACTCCCATCCTTCCATAACTGCCAAAAATTTTCAGATCTCTTAGGGTGGGGGCGGATGGTCCACCTCCCCCTCAATGACCGAAACACATCAAATTGGGGATGGGCGTTAGCCCACCCTTCACTTCTCAGTGAAAGGCTTGGCGGCTATCTGTACGTCTGAAGCCTTCACAGTCTTTCTACCTGCATGCGAAGAGAGCTCGACTGCCTGTTTAGCAATCTTAACGCCCAGCTCCTCAAGGACTCTAGCTAGTTCCTCGGCTGCGTCTTCGCCCACTCTCTCAGCGCCCGCTTTCCTAATTATTCTATGGACGGCCGATAACGACAGTTCTTCGGACAGATTTTTCACCTCCGCCCTGTTTTCTACCGATTTAGGTAAATAAGACACCGATATAAAGCGTTTTCGCTTCAATGTGGCCCAGACATCTAATCAGGAAGGCCAAACCCTTGTTTTTTGACACATTGGGCCGAAAAAGTCCTGAAAACGCGAAACCTAAATCCTAGTCTGGCAGGGGCCTCTCTTACCTGTGATGTTGTAAGATTAGAGGAGGGTGCCACCTAATGATGGGGGAATGGCCAATTCCGACATGGAGCTCGGTGATAATGGGACTGCCACAGATAATGGGGAGACGTACTGACATGAGCTTCGAGGAGTAAATTGCGATATAATAATTGGGGGAGAGGACCGATGACCCTCGCCTCAAGATCAATCGGTGACCAAGACGAAGGCAAAGGCTTCCCCAAGTTGGCGGAGCTCTTTGAGAAAGTTGGAGAAGGAATGCGGGGCTAAATTCAGCAGTGAGGGCGATGAAATCCATACATCAATAGTATGTTTGGCATGAGACACCATAAATGCATAAATGCCCTCGTAAGGCTGAACGATGAATGTGAGTGATCATGTCAGGCTTGAGCAAGTTCCACGGGAAGATCGATAAAGTTCGTGACTCGGTATGGGAGATCCCAACGTCGCATAAGCCCGGTATGCGGGTCAAGGCCGTGATATACGCTGACGACGACCTGCTCTCCAAGATGACGCAAGACGCGACTTTGGAACAAGCCGTCAACGTCACAAGCCTTCCAGGGATACAGAAATTCAGCATCACCCTTCCGGATGGCCACGAGGGCTATGGTTTCCCAATAGGAGGCGTTGCGGCAACGGACCTCGCCTCCGGCGTCGTGAGCCCAGGAGGCGTGGGCTATGACATCAACTGCGGGGTCAGGCTACTTACGACGAATCTGGAAGAGAAAGACGTGAGGCCGGTGCTCCCAGCACTCCTCAATGCGCTGTTCGAGAACGTGCCCTCCGGCTTGGGTTCGAGTGGTAAACTGAGGTTGAACGTGCAGGAGCTTGACAGGGCCGTCACCGAAGGTGTGGGTTGGGCGATTAAGAAGGGGTACGGGCTGGCCGAAGATGCCGAACACTGCGAGGAGAACGGCGCGATGCCAAACGCCGACCCCGCAAAGGTGAGTTCAACGGCAAAGAGCCGAGGTGCGCCCCAGCTGGGATCCCTGGGAAGCGGGAACCACTTCCTCGAGATCGACTTGGTCGATAAGATAATCGATGAGCCTTCAGCGAAGGCATACGGCATAACTCACGTGGGCCAGGTCGTCGTCTTCGTCCACACCGGCAGCAGGGGGTATGGCCACCAGATATGCAGCGATTACCTGCAGGTCATGGAACGTGCCGTTAGGAAATACAACATCAACCTCCCAGACAGGGAGCTGGCCTGTTCACCTGCCGATAGCCCGGAGGCTCGCGACTACTTCGCCGCCATGGCCTGCGCGGTGAACTTCGCTTTCTTGAACAGGCAATTGGTCACCCATTGGGTGAGGGAGTCCTTTGAACGCGTCTTCAAGACGAGCAGCGACAAGCTGGGATTGGACATCCTCTACGACGTGTGCCACAACATCGCAAAAATCGAGGAGCATTCCGTAGACGGCGGCAGGAAGAAGGTCATCGTTCACAGGAAAGGCGCGACGAGGGCTTTTCCCCCCGGTAACGCCCTTGTCCCGAAGGACTATGGGGCGATTGGGCAACCCGTGCTGATACCCGGATCGATGGGGAGTTCGAGCTGGGTCCTTAGGGGTACTGAAGAGGCGATGAGCCTAAGCTTCGGCTCCACTGCCCATGGCGCTGGAAGGTTCATGAGCCGCACAGCGGCCATCAAGAAGTTCTGGGGGAGTGACGTGAAGAAGAAGCTTGAGGCAAGGGGGATACTGGTAAGGGCCGCGAACATCAAGGTCATCTCGGAAGAGGCGCCAGAGGCCTACAAGGACTGCGACGCCGTTGCGGAAGTTTCGCACCGCGTCGGACTTGCGAAGAAGGTCGCAAGGCTCGTTCCCATAGGGGTCACGAAAGGATAGTCAAGTCAGGCCACGGCCCCTCTCAGGGCTTGGGCGCAGTCGCAGCCCCTATCCTGCGGTATCTGGGTCACAGCTGTTGAAATCACCCTCCTGACGTTCTCGATGTTCCTATTGAAGATCTCTGCCACCTCTTGGTGCGATATCTTCGAAGGACCTGTTCCGGCCGCATAGTTGGTCGACATCGCGATCGATGCGTAGCACATGGTCAGCTCCCTCGAGAGGGTGCATTCGGGGACGTTCGTCATGCCCACCACATCTGCCCCCATCCTCCTGTATGCCTCTATCTCGGCTGGCGTCTCGAATCTCGGTCCCTCGGTGCAGACATAGACCCCCTTCCCTACGTACTTGACCCCCTCATTCGCGCATGACGCGATCAGTGCATGCCTCAGCTCTGGGCAATAGGGATTCGTGACATCAATGTGGACTACACCCCTCACCGACCTCCCTTCATCAACCGCGATCTCCGTTTTACCGTCATAGAAGGTCGTGGGCCTGAAACGGGTCTGGTCTATGAACTGGTCTACAACGGCAAAGGTGCCGGGCGTGATGGCCGGATTTATGGCTCCGACGGCCTGCGTCGCCAGGATCCTGGTGACGCCAAGCGTTCTAAGGCCGTAGATGTTCGCCCTGAAGTTTATGAAGCTCGGCGGGATATCGTGCTTGACCTCGCTGGACCCGGGCTCCCCGTGCCTGGGGAGGAATGCGACCCTTCTTCCACGGATTTGCCCGATCTCGATCCTGGGGGTCTTTCCGAATGGCGTTTCGAGGATGACGAAGCTCGCGGACTCCAACAGGCTGTAAATGCCCGAGCCGCCTATTATGGCAATGCCGACCCTTTCACGGCCCGACTTCGACATCAACCTCGACGCTCCTCTTTACCTTCCTGGCATATACGACCGAGAAGGCCGCCGTTACCCCCATTACGATCAGCACTGCCATCAGCATCCACATTCTGTTGATAAAGGCTTCCACCTCCATCACGAGCTCTTGGGCCATGAGAATTTCATTGCTCCTGAGGAGGCGCTCGGCCTCGTCCAGCTTTGCCATCATCGAAGGCACGAACGGGGAGATGAGGGGCGATGGATTGCGGAGCGTCTCCTTCAGGGATAGGATCTGGGAATATATCTGGAATACGTCCGGGATGTCGAAGTCCCAACTTCGGAACATCGAGGCGACCTTGCTGCCATTTGGCGCGGCGAATTCCATCGCCGACAAAACCTGCCAAGTGGAATTGGGCAACTCGCCCTTCTCCTCTATGGATCTGAACAGCGCGTCATAATAATCATACCCCGGGAAGGGCTCCCCCTCGCCTTGAAATGCCGAGCCGATCTCGCGGACGATCTCAAAGGCGATCGCATAGTGCTGGAAGACGCTGTAACTCGGATTCGTTCGCGAGGGCGTCCAGCCGTCGATTATGTGATATTCGGACTGGGGTATCCTCGCAGCCTCGAATACCAGGCTGTCCTCGAGGTCCCTTGCTCCGGGTAACCCCAGATAGTACGTGAGCTGTATCCCCACGTAGTTTGCAAGGCCTTCGTGCAGCCAAAGCAGGTAGGGCGAGATGCCGGATTTTGCGACGTACTGGTGGACGAGTTCATGGAGGGCTATGCTCTCTATGTACCCTTCCTGAGTCCTGAAGTAGAAGAGATTCAAACTTATGTTTCCGACTGAGAACCTGTCCGGAAGTATCGGCACAAAACCCCCGATGGGCATCTCCTCCGCCGAATGCGGCACGAAGAATTCCACATACGTGTGCCCCAAGGTTGTGTTGAAGAGCCTCTGAAGTATCGGGGCGGCCTCCGTGTAGACCGACAGGACCCTATCGGCGAGGTTCCTGTATCTGCTCGCGGTGTTTATCGTGTAGTTTCCCTCTGTGAACGCCTCAACTTGCTGTTGGCCTGAGACCGAGAAATAGATGTAGATCCTTCCCACCGCCTCGGGATTCTGCATCACCTGTCTCAGGTCGAACTGGAGGACGTGATGGGAGATCTCGGTATATCGCGGGGTTGCGTAGTTTATCCTCTCAACATCATCTGGCAGGCTCAGCGTTGCGTATCCCGGAACATCTGAAGAGGCGAGGACGGCGGGCGATACGAAGAGGCCCTGTGGCTCGAGCAGTAGGGCCCCGTATTCCATCGTCCAGTTGATCAAGATGGTGACAGGACCAGTGTAGAACAGAGACAAGTTGTCGTAGAAGACCATCCCGACATCCGCAAGGGTGCTCCTATCCAGCGTCCCCTCCGAGACGCTGAGGCTCCATTTCCCTGAACCCTTTGGCACCAGCATCCAGACAGTGCCATTTGCAACTTGATCATCTCTGTAGGTTATGTTCGTGATCGTGATGCCGTTGTCGTCAAAGCTGAAGGAATAATCGATGCTCTTGGCAGGGGATGACCTGACAAGGTAATTGGAACCTGAGAGCGATGCGATTAGGGCGATCGTCACTAGTATCCTCGGTTTTCGCAGAGGCTTGGGCTGCATTCGAGTATGATACTCATGGCAGGCTTATATGCATGTCTTCGCCACAATTCATGACCCAAATCTTTTATTGGAGGATTGCAGTTGTGGGTGATTAACTCGGAGTGGCGGGATGGTATCCGTAAAGGATCTGCTTGAGCCGTACGCTCTGCGCCGCAGAACCCACACGAGGTACTATGTGGCACTCCTCACGATCACGACTGCCCTCCTGGTCTTCTCGATAGTGTTGGACTATGCCCAGTCCTACCTAGCAACGCCCCTGATCCAGCTCGGATCCCTGGCCTTCATCGCCACGATCGCTCTTGGGGTTGCGGAGAGATCCGCCATCAGGGACGGGGCAAAGGAGAAGCTCATCTTCACCGTTATCGATGCGTTCGGGATGACGGCCTACAGCGTGCTCCCATTCTTCGTCGCAAGCGTGGCAGTGCTCTTCTACCTCGGAAGCCCATCTTCCCAATGGTTCTTCCAGAACCTGAAGGCGGTGATAACGTTCCTCGGGATACTCGCGGCCACGCCACTCCTCGGCAAGGTCGTCTTCTTGCAGGTACCGATACTATACCAGCAGCTCAGGGAGTCGAAGATACACTCCTACCTCTTCTACGTTGCGTCCTTCCTGATAGTGGCGATGGGCGTGACCTCCTACCGATTCGCGACGTACCTGCTCGACGAATCGCTCCTGACGTGGTACATGTACGAGACGTTCCTGTTCTTCTTGGAACTGCTCTTCCTCTACCTGTCGGCCGAAGCGGCATATTGGCAGAGCAGGGATTCGCTCTTCTTTTCACTGGTCTCCTACGTGGGGGTTACGACCTTCTCCACCCTCGGGATACTTGAGGCCGCGAAGCTCACCTTCTTCGACTACTCGAACGTCTTCCCGAAGATCGTCACGGGACTGGTGCTGCTTGGTGCGAACACGGGCGTGATGGACACCAGGATCACAACCATGGCCTTGGAGTCGTCGGACAGGACCCAGTCTCCACCACAGGACTTGGGCCAGTACCCAAGGCTCATTGGCGAGTTGGCCAACACGATCGAGAAACTCCGCACCGAACTTGGGCTTAACAGGACGCTCGTCGAGAGACAACAGACAGTACTGCAGCATCTCTACGACATCACAGAGAGGGCGGCCTCGCAACAGAACGACGAAACGCTTGAGAGCATCAGGGAGGAGATAAAGAAGCTGAGGGAGACGACCCTCAAGACGATCAGGGATCCCATCGAGGAGCTCTTCGTCGGCGTAAGGGACTCCCTGCTGAAGCAGAACTTGGATATCGACCAGCTGAAGGCGTTCACGGGCTTCCTCGTAGGACCTTCTGTGCCTGAGGCGCTCCTCTTGCAGGGCAAACGCTACAGGGACATCAATGAGGTCTCGCCGTTCCCCCTCTTGCTCCTCTTCTATGCCGCAGTCTCGGAGCTCGAGACAGGCACGAGGGTCGAGAGTTTGAAGAAGGTTGGATTTGCTACGTTCTTGATCACAAGGCACCCGAAGTTCAAGGGGACGTGGACTCGGAGGACGGCGCAGGACTTCCTCTCCGATATATTTGCCGGTTACGTGCGGCCCCACAGGGCTCTGGCTGAACTCATACTCCACGAAGAGAAGGGCGAGGATTTCCTCCGCACTGATGGGCCTGCAGGTCAACTGGTGGACAGGCTGAAGGAATACGTTGGGGCCATGGACGCCGTTAAGGACTCGAATACGGCCCTCTATGGCCTGAAAAAAGTTGCCGAAAAGTTAACGACCGAGTTCGAGTTGACGGCCGATAACATAGCGCAATACGTCTTCCCATCGCATAAGAATTCCGCCTCATAATGTTTCAGAGACTGAAATCAAAGTTAGAAATGGGCTAAAATGAAATGGAATAGGCTGAAATTAGAGTAAAAGACGTTTTACTATCTAAAACGAAAAGAAAAGTTTCCCATTTACGCAAATTTCGTGGACACTGTTATCCGTTCTGCATCGCGAGTGGCCACAACGCGCATGATCATTCGGAATCTCGCCAAGATCTCCATAGTTGTGCCTACGTTGAATGAGGAGGGGGCCGTAGGAAAGGTGATGGAGAAGATAAGGGAGCACGTGCCCAATGGCGAGGTAATAGTCGTCGACTCGAGCGACGATAATACGTTTGAGGAAGCCCTGAGGACCGGTGCAGTGGCCATAAAGGAACCGAGGTTAGGCTACGGCCACGCCATCAGGAGGGGGTTGTCAATGGCTTCGGGGGACATCCTGCTCTTCATAGATGGCGACGATTCTTACGATCCGTCCGACATACCGAAGGTGATCGGACCGATACTCGAGGGTGAGGCCGATGTGAGTTTAGGAACCAGGTTCCACAGCAAACCCGATGGAATGACGACCATGAGGTACTTGGGGAACCTCGCCATTAATTCTATCTTCTCAACCCTCTTCAGGAAGAGGGTAACTGACAGCCAGACTGGACTGAAGGCGATGACAAGGGGCGCGTATGAGAAGCTCGATCTCGAGGAGAATGGGATGACCTTCTCCACCGAGGTACTCCTCAAATCACTCGAGAGAAGGCTGAGGGTGCGCGAGGTTCGAGTCAGCTACAAGACGAGAGTTGGGAGCTCGAAGCTCAGCCCCACGCGAGACGGTGCCAGGATACTCTTTTACATATGCAGGGAAAGATTCAGGTAGACACTACATCAGATCGAGGGAGATGTTCACGTCTTCAGGTATGCGTATCCTCATGAGCATCCTCAGCGCCCTCTCGTTCGCGTCCATGTAGATGACGCGCTTGTGAAGGCGAAGTTCGTACTTGTCCCACGTGATCGTGCCCTCGCCGCTGGGGGGCTTCTGGGTCGTTATCAGGACCTTCTTGGTCGGAAGTGGAATTGGACCGGCCATCTTCACTCCCGTCTTCTCGGCAACGCCCTTTATCTCCGTGGAGACTTCCTCGAGCTTTGACAGATCCGTACTGGAAACCCTGATTCGCGCAGTCTGAACCGTTACAACTCACCTCACGCTATGAATTGCGTTCTCCCTTAATTGGCCGAATGACATCCTAAACCCGACACTTGCCCAGAGCCATGGAAAGGGGGGAAATAAATCCTGCGGTCAGTCCGAATTGCAGGGCGCAAGCGAAGAGCGTGGGGTCTAACCATAGCTAGACAAAAGGTTTTGAGGGCCAGCCAAGCCGTCGGACATGAGAAATGAGGTTCAGGAGTGTGGCAGTAACGGCGGCGGTGGTATTGTTGTCCACCATGGCCCTATCGTATGTCGTACTGCTAACGTTCCCAGGACCGACTACCACCATCAGGGTAGGTTCGAGACGCCTGCAGATATCCAGTCTGAATCAGACCCAGACCGTTTGGGCTTCATTGCTCGGAATGAGTGCGATGGGTTTCAGCGTGGGTACGGCGATAGCATCGAACAACCCGTCATTGGGCCTACTCCTCGGATCATACTCAGGTGACTGGATCTTCAGGGCGATGATCACGTTGGCGATAATCGGTGCCGTTGGTGGAATCGTCGCGGAGGACCGGGGTGGCGCAACAGTGGCGTCGGCCCTTGGGACGATCTTGGCCTTGGCCTTCGGCGCGGCACTCACCTTTCAGGTCATGCCGCAATTGATGACGGGCATCGGAATGTCGCCGGGCGAACAGTCGGAGCTCATATCGGCCATCGCGGTCTCGCAATTAGCAGGAGCGATACCTGCATCGCTCATTACGGCCATCACAAGCGCCATAATTGCCAGGATGGCGTTGCAGATGCGCATAATCCATATCGAACCGCTTAAGCTGCCTCCACCTCCTCCAGAGGAAACGAAGCCATTCCGCTACTGCCCAAACTGCGGGCGTGACCTCAGCGATTTCAGCCCATCCAGGAGCACGTGCCCGAGGTGCGGTGAACCCCTTCCCCCCGATCGGAGGCTCAGCCAGGGCTAGGCCCAAGGTGCTTCTCGACTGCCTTCCTGAGGGCCTCTTCGCCGCAGACGCCGACGATCGTCTCGACCGGCTTTCCGCCGATGAAGACGATGAAGGTCGGGATGCCCAGGACGCCGAAACTGGCGGCAACGTCTGGGCTGTCGTCGACGTTCACGCTCGCGAACAGCACCCTCCCAGAGAATTCCTCACTCAATCTGGCGAATATCGGACGCATCGTGCGACATGGACCGCACCACTCGGCCCAGAAGTCCACGACGGCCGGCTTCGGGCTGGCGAGGACCACTCGTGGGAAATCGCGGGAAGATAAGCAGACGGGCCCGCTTCCAGAATCAGATGATTCGCTCATGCAGGATGCATAGGTCGGGGCCACCTAAAAAACATTCAGCCTTACAAGACATGGGAATGATACGAAGAGGAAACACCTGAGAAAAAGTAGATGAGATAGCTATACCTTAACCGTAACCTCCTGAATAAGGATGGGCTCGTCACAAAACTTAGGTCTAAGACTTATATCCGGCTTGGGAGGAGGGTTAACTCGGCGGGCCGATAGTCAAACCGAAAAATCGAAGGGACGAAGCCTGGTATTGACACCTCCTTGGCATCATCCGACGAGGGTGATAAAATGGAGGAGAACAAAAACGTCCTCAAATCCTGGGTTCAAAGGTCGTATATCTGACCGAACAAATCCCAGTCGGTCCACCTCTTAGCTCATCTTACTCGTCTTCCTTCCCCTTCAGCCTGAAGATTGTCACATGACCTAGTATCTTTAGTGGTTCCTCCTCGCGAACTATTGGTTTTACCCCTATCGATATAATATTCATTCTATCTGCTTCAATCCAGAGTTTATCCACTTCATCCTTGCTCATACCTTTATTAAGAAAGTACTTGATGAATTGCTCTTTGTACAGCTTCTTATTCCCAAAGTGATTGAAGGCTTCTTCCACTAGTCTCTTCACACTTTTTCTTTCCTCCCTAGCTTTCTCCTTATTCTCTCCACGTCTTTTCCCCACTTCACGCCTGGAAACAGTTCCTGCACTTTCTCGCTTACCCATTCTACAGGAATTTTATGCGGGTTTTCCTCTTTAGCCTTTCCTATCTTTTGGATCTCTTCATCCGTGAGTTTAATTCCTCTATACTTTCGGTAAATCTCATATAAGTTATCTAATCTATTGGCTTTCCAAGTACCTGGAAGCATGCCATATTCGCTATGGATAAGGTCTATCAGGTCTGGCCTTGTAAAATGGATTTCCCAGAAAGCCGTGATCCTACCTTCCTTGCTCAGATGGACCCTTGTTGGACGCCCTTCAGGTAATTCCTTACCTTTATGGAATATATTGAATAATAATTCTTCTTGGTCTATTAATGTGGGTGGATATAACTCTATTATACTTCGAATATCAGGATTCCCGATGATTTTTATAGATATCTTTCTTCTACCTTTCTCCTCAATTAATCGATTAATTTGTTCTTTTTGTTCTTTTGACAGCTTATCGGTAATATCCACAGAGCGACCCCAAGCTATGTCGAACCGAGCTCTACGGCTTTCGATTCTTAAAGAACACCATCCTTCTTCTGTTAAGGTAGCTTGGATATGGTAGCGAAAAAGCTCAGTATCTCGCTCTAAAAGAGGATCTAGGGAAGGATTACTTCGCGTTTTTCTACCAAATGGAAGACCGGAGACTTTTAGTGCCCTTGCGAGAACTGAGCTTGCGTATAATACTAATGCGTAAGTTTCCAAGCATGGCTCTCCTCTGGTTCCACCTGCCTCCTTGACAGCATCTGCGAAATACTTCAGTAACACGGGATCCTGGTTGCTATAGCCTAGCGTCAAAACTTTGTATAATTTGTACTTCCTAAGCGAGACTCTACCCTCGTTAAGCACATGAGTCTTTAGTTTTATGAACCCTATGGAATACATATCCACAGGATAATAATAGGGCCCAAGATGATGCCCTTTCGCTCAAGCTCATCAAAGTCGATATTGAACGTATTGCAGAACTTTTTAAGGGTTCTAACTTTCATTTTTTTCTTAGGTCCTTGCAACCAATAAAAAATACTCTCTCCACCCCTTTTGTTAAGGAATTTTTCCATGTTAGTTGCGACACAACTAGCCATTTCGCGCTTCACGATATCTTTAACTTCCCTCGGGGAGAAGTCGCCACGATGTAGCCCTATGAAGTTGTCCCAAAAAAGCATTCAGTCCATAATCCTCTTTGGAAGTGTGTCAAGATACTTTTTAGATCCAATGCTACGCCACAAAGAGCACGACATAAGACAGCAAATATAGAGTTATGAATAGGACGCCCATTTTCCTATTGAATTTCCTCATGAATCCAATGGCGATGATCACGATAAGTGAGACGATGAAGGTCCACACCCCAGTAACGGTCGCCAGTTCCCCAGAGATTGCGATCGGATATATGAGAGGGCCTATGCCGATTGAAAGGGTTGCATCAATGACGTTGCTTCCGATTATGTCGCCTATCGCGAGCGCGTATTCCTTCCTTCTTACAGAGGTTATGTCGACGACAAGTTCTGGGAGCGATGTCCCTATGGCGAGAACGAAGAAGCTGATGATGTACTCGGGAATGAGCAGTTCTTTGGAAAGGGATATGATCGAATTGATGACCATGTACGATCCTACCGCGACTCCAGCCATGTAAATGAACAGCATTACCAAATGCGCGTAAGTGCCTTTCTCAGTCCGAACCCTCCCCGTTTGGTTATTCCTTAACAGGTAGTTTCTCATGGCGATCACTAGAAGCGCGTATCCAATGATGAGTAAAGCCGCGTCCATTCTGGAAATGTAGCTCGTCTTGGAGACAAAGATGGCCAACAAGAGTGCCATGAGCTCGCACCTTCCGATCTCCAAGATTTCCGCTCTGTCGACCTTGAAGTTGCCCCCAACGATGCCCACAAGCCCCAATATGAGTGAGATTTGTACCAAACACGACCCCAAAGAATCCCCCACGTTGATGTCCCCATGTCCCATCGCCGAGGCTAGTATCGAGTTGATAATCTCTGGAAGGTCCGTCCCTATCGAGACGACTACGAGGCCGATGACGAGCGTCGGGACGCCAAAAGCAGACGCAAGTTTGACGGCGTGGTCAACTCCGCGCCTGCTGCAATATGCCAGCAACGCGATACCTGATAGCAGCGTGAGTAACTCGACGATCATGTTGCCCGCTGGTTTCCGAAACCCATATATAAGATGATATGATGAGTCATAACGGTAAGAATGTTTATATCGAAGTTAGCACCTATACCGTGCACCATGATAGAAGAGGAGAAGAAGCCAGAAGAGGAGAAGAAGCCAGAAGAGGAGAAGAAGCCAGAAGAGGAGAAGAAGCCAGAAGAGGAGAAGAAGCCAGAAGAGGAGAAACCTGCTGAAGAGAAGGAGGAAAAACCTGAGGAGAAGCCGCAGGAGAAACCTGCAGAGTAGTCATCCAACGCGTCAATGCTAAGGATCGGCCGGTAGCGTCAGGTTCGCCCACCCATTTTCTTATAAGCAGCTATGTTGCAATCATATACGTGGCAGAATCATTAAGAACCTATAGAGCCAGACCGGCGGTCTACGTCTTAGAGGATGCCGAGAAGATCGAGCTGACCGCCGACTTTGAGCGTTCAGAAATCTTGCGCCTTCTGGATAAATGCCCAATGACGGAAACCCAGCTCTCAGAGAAGTTTGGTCTAACCAAAGCATCGATTGGGTACCATCTCAACCTCCTGATGGAGGGGGGACTTATTGAGATCGCCAAGACAGAGTTGGAAGAGCACGGCATCATGCAGAAGTACTACGCCTCGAAGGCGGCAGTGTTCGTACCAGATTTCGACCGTGCTCCCGAGCAAGTCAGTAAGCAACTCATCTACAGCAAGAAAGAGTGGCTAAGAGGCGTTTTTAACGCATGCCGACTTCGTGGGGTAGGGAATAAGAATCGTCTGCAGATAGACTCGGACACCATGGATGAATTGGCCACAGATGCGCTGAGAAAACTGACAGTTATCAGCCGGGCATATGAGAAGGAAATCACTACCGACGACAGAGAACTTATCCTGTTTAGAATATACCGCACAATACTCGCTGATCTTGTAAGAGATCCCAAATGGAGCAACCATTTCAATGAAAATCTTAAAAAGGAACCCTCTGGTATGAAAAAAGTCCGACGAAGGCGGTAGCCGCTGGAATTCAAAATGAAGGTCAGAGCTCGCAGAGTACAACACATTGAGGCTTTCAGATCATTGGCCTTGTGACGTTCTTTTGCGATTTCATAGTTGTCTTCGTTACCCTATTTAACCCCCCATGAATATTGACTATCTGTTGATTACATCCTATAACTTGAGGAGACGCTCTATTACCAGTCGGCTTCCATAAGCATGTAGTCATTATAAAAGGCGAGCATATCGATTAAGGATGAGTGGGTCGGATCGGAATCATGGTGGCTAGCTTCTGGCGCTGCCCCTTTCGGACCGGCGACTAGTGAATTTCCATTGCTGTTATTCGAATGGCTTGAGTTCGAAGAGATCAGGTCGACAATACGGGCAACCCTCGCCGCGTAAGAACTTCTTGGCTTCATCCGGTAGCATATACCCATCCAATGATACTAGTGAGAGATATACGGCCTGAGGATCGAGCAACTCACCGCACCGCGGGCACACCATGTTTTCCTTCGTAACATCGTCCCAAAAGGCCTTGTCTTCGCTTAAGATAGCTATAATGAATTCGGATTCCCTCAATATCATCTCTTTTGTGGCTTCGAGATCCTTAGTGAAATCCAATTCCTGGATGTGATTAGTGCTCACGGCGCCATTCGATCCAAGGGCCTGCGACTCGTATACGGCGCTTTTCTGCCTCGATCTTCGTTTCATCAAAACCACCTACTCTCTCTATTAATAGCTACTAATTTAAATAGTAACATGATATATAAGTTTTACTAATTATGTTGTTCTTAACCTTAGCTTAGATGATGTGATCCAATATCTAGCCTTGTATATCAGAATCGACTAGCTTCCCATTTCTAGAGCCTTCTAGTATTCGGCTCTTCCAACCAACCTGAAGATCGTTACGGTGCCCAATACCTCCATTGTATCCTCGCGACCTATTGGCTTTGCCCCAATCAATATGATCTTCTTGCCAATTGCATTGACCACGAGTTCCTTTACCTCATCCCTACTCATTCCATTAGCCATGAAGTACTTGAACATCTGCTCCTCGTATAATACATCCTTCCCAAATTGATCGAAAGCCTGTTCCATTAGGGATTTTACTCGCTTTCTTTCCATCCTAGCATTCTCCTTATCTTTTCTAGGTTCCTTGCACCCTCTACTTCTGGAAAAAGTTCCTGAACTTTTTCGCTTACCCATTCTACAGAAAGTTCGGATGGGTTCTCATCTTTAACCTTTCTTATCTCTAGAATCTCCTTGTCCGTAAGTCTCCTTCCTCTGAACGTTCTATAGGCCTCATACAGGTTTTCGAATCGCCTTGCCTTCCAAGTGCCCGGAAGCATTCCATATTCATTGTGGAAAAGTTCGATCAAATCTGGTCTGGTGAAATGGACCTCCCAGTATGCTGTAATCCTGCCTTTTTTACTGAAATGTATCTTTGTCGGTCGTCCTCCTGAACACACAATATCGCACATTCATGTTGTCTTAGTTACCCTATTTAACTCCCAATGAATGTTGTTTATTACATCCCATATCGATTAAGATAGAGTGGGTCGGGAAGGATTTGGACCTTCGACCACCTCCGTGTCAGGGAGGTATCCTAACCAAACTAGACGACCGACCCAAGGCGTAAAGAATGGCCTTTTCCTTAGACCCTCTGCTGCGCCTCAGTCCTTAACCAACCACCTCGGTCCTTTTTGGCTTTTGCGGTCTCTTCACTTATAATCTGACCGCGACATCCCTGAGGAAGGAGAGGGAGCGCGTGTCCTCGAAAGTCAAGCAAGCGATAAGGGAGCGCGTTTGGGACATGATGGAGCGGGAGGACATAGCGAGGTTCCCGAGGCCCGTTCATGGCAGGATCCCCAACTTCGAGGGAGCCGAAAGGGCTGCTGCGCGGCTCGCTGAGCTCGATGTCTTCAAGAGCGCGCGAGTGGTGAAGGTCAATCCTGACGCCCCTCAACACCCAGTCCGTGAGATGGCCTTGTCGAGTGGCAAGCGCCTCCTCATGCCCACCCCCAGGCTTAGGCAGGGCTTCATCCTGCTCGAACCTGACATCCCCGGTTCCAAGTTCAAATACGCCTCGACGATAAGGGGTGCCTTCGAATTCGGCAAGCACGTGGGACTGGATGCCATGCCCAAGGTTGATCTCATCGTCGTCGGCTCAGTGGCTGTCACTCCAGATGGAGCGCGGCTCGGTAAGGGAGGGGGATACAGCGAGATAGAATACGCCATACTACGCCAGCTTGACCTCGCTGATGGCACGACCTCAGTAGCTACGACAGTGCATGATGCACAAGTGATAGACGATGAGATACCCCTTGAAACCCATGACCTCTCGGTGGACATCATCGTGACGCCCACCAGAACTCTGGTGACGGGCTCCAGAGCTCCCAAGCCCCCCCGCATCCTGTGGGAGGAGGTGAGCGAGAAGATGAGGGAGGAGATGCCGATACTGAGGTCGCTCGAGTCCAGGATTTGATGCCCCTTCACCGGGGAAGCACTTTAATCTAGGATTGGTGGGGTATGTGGCTGGTGCGAGGAGATTTGGCCAAAGTAAAAGTTGGAGTTATAGGATGTGGATCGATCGGAGTCTACCACATAGCGTCCTACCAAAAGGTGCCGAATGCAGAAGTCGTCGCCATCTGCGACGTCAATGAAAAAACTCTCGGCGAGGCGAAGGCGAAGTTCGGCGTGAGCCAGACCTACAAGGATTATCGTGAACTTTTAGCCAAGAAGGACATCGGTGCCGTCTCGGTCTGCCTTCCGAACAGGCTTCACTCCATCGTGTCCGTCGCGGCGTTCGAGGCTGGAAAGCATGTGCTCTGTGAGAAGCCGATGGCCATTAATGCTAAGGAGGCGCAGAGGATGGTCGACGCCTCGAAGAAGGCCAACAGGAAGCTCCAGATCGGCCTGACGTTTCGCTTCCAGAACAAGAGCAGGGTGATTAAGGAGCACGTCGATGCCGGTGAACTGGGCGAGGTCTACTACGCGAAATGTGGGTGCTTGAGGCGCTCCGGAATACCCGGGATGGGAAGCTGGTTCACGACGAAGAGCGAGGGCGGTGCAGGGCCCCTCTACGACATAGGCGTCCATGCCCTGGATCTGACCATGTGGCTCATGAACAACTTCAAGACGAGAACGGTCCTGGCTTCGACCTACGCGAAGTTCGGCCCCTACGGGAGGGGAATAGGGGACTGGGGCAAGCCGGTCCCGGGTGGGCCTTTCGACGTCGAGGACCTTGCGGCCGTGTTGATGAAGATGCAGAACAACGCCACCATCTTCCTGGAGGTCAGCTGGGCGTCCCACATAGGCGAGGACAGGTTTTACTCGCAACTGCTTGGAGACAAGGGCGGCGTCGAGTTCGATACCATGATGCTCTACACCGAGGAGAAGGGCAACTTCGTCGACAAGAAGCTCCTCTACAGGGAGAACGACGGATACCTCACGGAGGTGGAGGACTTCATAGACTGCGTCCTCAAGGACAAGGAACCGATAACGAAGCCCGAACAGATGCTGGGCGTTCAGAAGACGCTCGATGCGGCCCAGAAATCGGCGGAGACGGGCCAGGAAGTCAGAGTCGAATAGCAGCTACATAATCCCAATATCCTAATTGGCTCTAGAGTATGCTATGATCTAATTAATACTCTCGTGACCCCTACTTGGCTTCAATGTTGACATCGAAAAAATCGCGAGATTGCAGTGTCTGAGTAAAATTCTTGTTGAAGCCATCGGGGCTAACGCTTGAATCCCCCTAGATACCGCATAATGCTCTGATAATCCTCAACTCCGCATCTCCATCCAGCGGTTATCATATCGTCAACCGCTTCCTTAGCAAGATCCTTGGTGATAAGTCCTTGGGCGTATGCTCTTATCAACAAATACGGTGTACCCGAGTATCTAATCTTGTATATCCTCGCAGTCTTTCTTGCTAACTGATCGTCCATTATGGCCATTCCATCATACTCCTTGGCTAAAGCTATAGTGTGGATGTCTGCGCCTTGCAACCCTTTAATCTCATGTAATCTTGTGATAAACTCTCGGCGTTTAGGTTCCACGATTTTGATTACACGCTTATGAAAAAGTTCTCCTAGTATTTCAGCTTCTGGTGCTCCGATGTCTTTGCCCTTGTCAACCACTTCCTGCTTCACGAGGGGAGAGGTTATCTTATCCAACCTCAGATCGACAAAGAGGTGGGCAAGACCGACCTTTGCCACATAGATGAGGGGCGTAGAGTTGAGAACTACTAACATCACTTCAACTCAGCTTTTACGGCTTCCTCGAACTCGCGTTTGATCTCCTCAGGCGTATACTTAATCCATTCGACTCTCCTCTGTTTCAATAACTCCGCGAAATCCCATATAGACAGCTTGGCAATTTGAGCTGCCTTGTTGAAACTCACTTTCCCCTCCTGAAGGAGCGAAAGGGCGTAGCGTTTCCTCCATTCATCTATACCTATCTCAAGTATCTTCCTCACGGCGGTAGCCTTATCGGTCTTCTCGAACATCATGACCTCGCGTATCTCCCTCTCCAGCTCCTCAGGAATCCTTGTGGCAATTGGCTTCTGCGTCAAGGAGATCGTATCGATATGATATCATTTGTATACTTAAGCTTTGTCCAATTCATCACGTAAAGGAGGGGCCGCTCCTGGGACTCCCAGAGGCTTAGCGCCTATTTCGGATTGCTGGCCCAAGCGCTATGGCTCGGTCCATGATCCTTACTCATCCTCCCTCCCTATTAACCTGAAGACAGTTACATGACCTAATATCTTAAGTGGGTCTTCCTCATGAGCTATCGGCTTTACTCCAATCGTTATGACATTCTTACCAATAGCACTGATTAAAAGTTTATTTACCTCTTCTCTGCCCATCCCCTTGTTTATAAAATATTGAAACAACTGTTCTTCATAAAGTACATTCTTTCCAAAGTGATTGAAAGCATTTTCTAATAGTCCTTTTATCTTTCTCCTTTCCATCTTAGCTTTCTCCTTATCCTCTCTACGTCCTTCCCCCATTTTGCGCCTGGAAACAGTTCCTGAACCTTCTCGCTTACCCATTCTGCTGTTATCTTTGGTGGATTCTCCTCTTTAATCTTTCTTATCTCTTGAATCTCCTCATCAATAAGCTTCCTACCTCTATACCTTTTGTATGCTTCGTATAGCTTTTCGAATCTCCTTGCTTTCCAAGTACCCGGAAGCATACCATATTCATCATGGAAAAGGTCGACCAGCTCTGGCCTCGTGAATCTAATATCCCAATGGACCGTTATCCTATCTTCCTTACTTACATGAAGAGCCTTAAAACGCGCTTCAGGCCACTCTTTTTCCTTATGGTAGAAATTTAGTAATATTACCTCTTGATCAAATGACAAAGGCGGATTCTTGTTTACCTCACTTATAACATAGAAATCTTTAATATAGCCTTTGGTTATCTTATTCTTTCCACATTCTATAGTTGTACGCTTAAGTATTTCAATTTGTTTACTAGATAGTTTGGCAGTTATGTCAACAGATCGACCCCAAGCGATACGGAACCTAACTCTACGATGTTTATCAATGGTCAATGAGCAGGATCCCTCTTCCGTAAGAGTAGCTCGGATGTGATAGCGAAAAAGCTCAGGATCTCGTTTCAGTAGAGGATCCAAGGAGGGATTAGTTATTGTTTTTCTTCCGAAAGGGAGGCCAGAGGCATCCAATGCCCTTGCGAGAACTGGGCTTGCGTGCATTACCAGAGCATAGGTACCTAAGCGTGGCTCCCCTCTTATAGTTCCTCCTGCTTCTCGTACGGCATTTGCGAAATACCTCAAGAGTACTGGATCCTGGTTGACATAGCCTAACCCGCCAACAGATTTATTTAGAAACAGAATCCTTCCTTCGTTAAGCACATGAGTCTTCAGCCTAACGAATCCTTTGGAGCTCATGTCTATAGGGTAGGCATATGGACCTAAGATAACACCATTTTGTTCAATCCAATTCAAGTCGATGTTGAACGCCTTACAAAACCGCTTGAGGGTTTTAACATACATGTTGACATTTCCCTTCTTTATCCCATAGTAAATAGTACGTAGACCCTTTTTTCTCAGGAACGTATAGGTGATAGCAGCACCACGAGCTATCTCGTGCTCAACTATACTACAAACAGAGCTAACGTTAATGATTAGCGAAATGTTATCGGGCTCATCATTCCAGTGATAGTACTTCTTAGGTTCAGCTTCCCTTATTTGGCCAGTCTCTCTTAGTTGTTCCTTTCTAGATACTGCAGCACTCCTGAGGTCGGAGCGATCCCTGGAGCGAGCCGACTTCTGTCCCAAGGTTCAGCCTCTTCGTTTGAGCTCCACCTTGCCGTTGCCATGAACCACGACATAGGCCATCAGGTCCTCCCTTCTCGTCCTCAGGGTCTCGTGCTCGTCGTCGAAGGCCCAGCAGCCGGTAGAGGCGACCCTCTTCTCGCCATCGAGGAAGGGCCTGTGCAGGTGCCCCACGATCAACCACCTGGCGTGGGCCCTCCTCCTCGCCTCCTCCAACTGCTCGACGATCGACTTCAGGGGCGATGTGACGTCCCCTATTACGTCGTGTCCGTGCTCGGCTACAACAAAACTACCGTCGGCCAACTTCATGACGAGTTGATCTTTGGCGCCCCTGTGGAATCGATAGAGGTCGAGGTATGTTTGAGCGAGGTGCTGATCGTCCTCTTTTGACCAGAGCGTCGGCTTAACCCTCTGGGCCATCGTCAGCTTGTCCATTGCCGATAGGAAATCGTCCTGGTCGCTGTTGCTGCAGCCCTTGACGACGAAGACTAAGGAGCCCAGCTCTCTCAATACCATGAAGAAGGCCCTCGTCCCCTGGAGATCGGGCCTGCCCTTCAGGTCGATTACATCGCCCAGGAATACTATGTGGGTGGGCTTCTCCTCCCTCAGGAAGGCCAGGAAATTGTCCAGTAGCTCCCTGCTCGACCAGATGTGGATATCAGATATCAGCAGGGCCTTCTCGCCCTCCTCCAGAAGCAGGTCGCAGGTCGACAGCTGAAGGGGAGCGGCAGATGGATTATCTACGTTAGTGATGAGGTAGCTGAGGTTGTGCCTGGCCCTAGCGCCCAGGTCATCCATCAGATCTTGGGACTTAACTTTCGAGCAAGTCGCGCACTTGCATTCCACATATTTGCCAGTAGTATCGACACGGCCGCCATCGGAGTATAGGAGCCCCCTCTTGGCATCGAGGAACCAGCTCAGTCCGGCGACGGACAGCCTCGGCCCCTTTGGGAAGTCGCTCTTCATGAAGGAAAGCCACTTCGGACTTAGAGCGCCCACGATGAGGACCGACTTTGCCAACTCTGCAAAGTGATTGAAGTATGAGTAGACGACCTGCCTGACGGTGCTGTCATCGTTGAATGAGACCATATACTCGGAGGCATGGAGGGCCATCGAATCAATATTGATCTTCGCAAGTGTCTCGATACTGAATTTAATCTGCTTCTCCAAATTTCCCTTCGCAAGCCCATAGACGGGCACCCCACAGTCTGCCAGCTCGTGCGTCAGCTTCAGCCCCATTAGTAGGTTGACCCAGGAGTCGTAGAGTGGGATGTCGATGTAGACGGGAGCGTCCCAGGCTATCGCCCCGTCGAACTTGACCTTATTCATCACATTCATGAAGAAGTAGAAGACATCCTCCCTGGTAATGAGGTCGTCCGGCATTATCGAGGAAGCGAGCACCTTGCCATCGAAGTTCAGGTAGGTGTGAATGTTGCCAGCCTTCTCTATAGCATTGCGGATCTCCTCGTCGAAGAGGTCCTCGAACATGACGACGATTGCGGCGACGTCTATAGGGTCGAACCTGTAGCTTGCCGGATCCTTGAGGGAGACCAACGGCACGACGCCCGGCAGCTCGATGGGGCGGCTACTCACTTTGCTCAGGCTTTCGACCTCTGAGACCAGTTTCCTAACCACTTCATCTGTGAGGTCCCAGGTCTTCTTACCTATGTGGCAGATGTGGCACTCCTGCATCCTCTTGATGGCCGGAGCCTTCAGCCTGCAGTCGGCCTGATAACAACGGTAGCCTTTAATGCTGTACTGCTCTATACCGCCGCAGAGCTCCAAAAGAGGACAGGACTTGCATTTCCTGTCGCAACCTTGAATTTTCAACTCATCTTATACTATAATTAGGCTATAATTTTTCTATTTAACTACCAATGAATCCTGTAAATCCGCTGCGATTGGGTTCTATTGTCTTATAAAGGCATTTATCCACCAGTCGATCTTAATCAATAAGTCTTAGCTATTCTTTTACTCTAGGTACTATATATAGGATTAAGGGGCCGCTCCTGGGACACCCAAGGGCTAAACGCCTATTTTGGACCCAGCCAATATGCCTGATTGAGCTCTTTGCCCAACCAACTGGCTCCACAGGCCAGAGCGCTACCAAGCTGCGCGTTCGGAACTCTACGCTAGAGCGGCCACAGCTTCAGCACAATTCCCGAACTCTAATAGCTCTTTCTTCCCCATATGGATCTCGAATTGGAACAACAATGAAGTCGTTCTAATCGCTGGGCATCAGCCAGAATTCGTTGCCATCGGGGTCCGCGAACATGGCATACGTTCCCCAAGCCTCCTTGGTCAGCTCATGGGTGAACCTCACGCCCTTCGCCTTCAACTCCTTGCATGTGGCCTCGATGTCCTTGGTCAGGAAGAGGATGCCGGTGTTGCCGGGCTCTGGCTTGTCCTCCTCGCAGAGGTGGATGCCGTACCAGGGTCCCTTGGGCGTTCCAGTCTTGCCCTTGGGGGCGACCACCACCCAGTGGCCCTCTGCTTCGCCTCCGATCTCCAGTCCCAGCTTGTCTCTATACCATTCGGCTGCCTTCTTGGCCGGTCTCGATACCGATACCGCTACTGTAGCTAACTCGAGAATCATGACTGTTACGTGGCCACTGGGGCGTTCATAAGGCTTGACTCAAAGAGGTGCCCGTAATCCTTAAGGTGGATTAACTTATGCCTTGGCGCTCTATTACCTTTTTTCTTCGCGCAGGAACCTTCATCGACAAGGACGATTGACTGCGGAGGGAAAACCTAATGATCATTAAAAAAGGGACACCCGGATTCCTCTTTGGAATCGAATCACAAAACAAGACTTAAGTATCGAAAAAATGGGATTGACGCCATGAGCTCGACTTGGCACGCCATGGACTCTTCAGAAGTCCTGCAGAAGCTTGGGGCAAAGCCTGAGGGGTTGACGGGACAAGAGGCCAAGGAAAGGCTCGCAAAATTCGGGTACAACGAACTCATGGAGAGGAGGCGCAGGACTGCGCTGCAGATGTTCCTCGGGGAGTTCAAAGACGTGTTCGTGCTTCTGCTATTGGCGGCAAGCGTCTTGTCTGCCTTCGTGGGTTACTACGAGTCAGCTCAAATTCCTGATCAACCTTTCATTGAGACTTATGCCGACACCATAACGATCGTTACAATCGTAATTCTTGTTGCGATCTCAGGTTTCATACAGGAATACAGGGCAGAGAAGGCCTTGGAGGCCCTCAGGAGGCTCACGGCACCGAAAACCCGCGCACTGCGGGACGGCGAAGAAACGACCATCTTGGCCAAGGAAGTCGTCCCAGGGGACGTGCTGGTTCTCGAGGCGGGAGACACGATACCCGCTGATGCCAGGATCCTTGAAAATATCGAGCTGAAGGCGGACGAGGCCATCCTAACCGGCGAGTCCTTGCCGATTAGAAAAGACATCCCTAAGGTCGACCCTAACGCCCCTGTGTCTGATAGGAGGGACATGCTCTACATGGCCACCCACGTGATATACGGCAGGGGCAAAGCCATCGTGACCTCAACGGGCATGAGCACCGAGTTCGGCAAGATCGCCGAGCTCGTGCAGACCAGCGAGGAAGAGGAGACCCCCCTCCAGAAGAAGCTCGACGTATTCGCTAAGAAGATAGCGAAGATCGTACTGGCCCTCTGTGCCGTCATCTTCGTCTTGGAATTTTATGCCGAGGGGTTCGCTGAATTGAAGGGCATCATCTCCGCCACCATCGACGCCTCAATGAGCTCGATATCGCTGGCCATCTCGGTAGTGCCCGAAGGCCTTCCGGCCATAGTCACGATAGGCTTGGCGCTCGGCGCGAGGGAACTCGCGAAGAGCAATGCCATCATCAGGAAACTCTCGGCCGCCGAGAGCCTGGGGGCCGTTACGGTGATTTGCTCCGACAAGACCGGGACGCTGACGAAGGGGGAGATGACGGTGCGCAAGTTGTACGTGGATGGCGAGATCGTCGACGTGACCGGAGTGGGATATGAGCCGAAGGGCGAATTCCTAAAAGGCAGGAGCCAAACTGTTCCGGGGGAAAACGACGGCCTATCGCTCCTGCTCAAGATAGGTTCCCTCTGTAGCAACGCCCACCTCCACAAAGGCGGATCCGCGTGGCAGATCGTTGGCGATCCGACCGAGGGTGCCTTGATCGTCGCCGCCGCGAAGGCAGGTTTTGGTGAGTCCGAACTCCAGAAGCTTTACCCCAGGATAGGGGAGGAACCGTTCACGTCCGAAAGGAAGCGCATGACAACGGTCCACGCGACGCCCGAGGGGATGCAGATGGCTTTCATGAAGGGCGCGCCCGAGGTAGTCCTGGAGCGATGCACGCACATCTTGAAGGACGGCGAAGAGGTGGAGCTTACGTCCGAAGGCCAGAGGAAGGTGTTGAACGTGAACGAGAAGCTCGCGAGCGAAGCCCTTCGCATTCTGGGAGTGGCATACAAGACCTTGCCAAGCGGCCTTAGCGAATTCCCCGAGGAGGTAATGGAGAACGGCCTCGTCTTCGTGGGCCTCGAGGGCATGATCGACCCACCCAGAGAGGACGCCATAGAGGCCAACAAGAGGTGCCTGCAAGCGGGCATAAAGACGGTGATGATCACGGGCGATTATAGGGCCACGGCGGTGGCGGTCGCAAAGGAGATGGACCTGCTAAAGGAGGGCGACATCGTGCTCACAGGGGCTGAGCTCGACGAGATGGGCGACGAGGATTTCGAGAAGGTCGTCGAGAACGTCAGGGTATATGCCCGCACATCTCCCGAGCACAAGATGCGCATAGTCAACGCCTTGAAGAAGAAGGGGCACATAGTCGCCATGACCGGTGACGGGGTCAACGACGCCCCGGCCATAAAGAGGGCGGACGTCGGGGTCGCGATGGGGATCTCCGGAACCGACGTTACCAGGGAAGCGTCGGACATCGTGTTGACCGACGACAATTTCGCTACGATCGTCAAAGCCGTTGAGAAGGGCAGGGTAATTTACGACAACATAAGGAAGTACGCGCGCTTCCTAATGGCCTGCAACTTCGACGAGGTGCTCGTCATAGGGAGCTTCGCGATATTGGCCGGCTTGTCCGGCATTGAGGGCGAAAAACTCTTCCCGCTCCCCCTCCTCCCCAGCATGTTGCTTTGGATAAACCTCGCCACCGACGGCCTGCCTGCCGTTGCCTTGTCGACGGACCCCCCTGAAGGCGACATCATGGACAGGCTGCCCCGCAAACCCGAGGAGGGGATATTGCACGGCATGACGAAGTTCATAGCGGCATCCTTCGTATTGCAGGCGGCAGGGACGCTCTTGGTCTTCATCCTCAACTACTACATATTCCCAACCCATCAGTGGCTCGGCCCAAACTGGACGATAATAGACGAACAGGCCAGGCAACTTACCCTCGACGAGGCCAGGACCACAGCGTTCGTTCAAGCGACGATGTTCGAGCTCTTCGTCGTCTGGAATTGCAGGTCGGAAACGCGGAGCGTCTGGAGGATGGGGCGAGATGCGTTCAAGAACAAGTTCTTCGTCATAGCGGATCTCTTCTCAATAGCCATAACGTTCATCATAGCATACCTACCGATCACGGACGTGATGTTCCACCTAGTTCCCTTGACCATAACTGACTTGATCTACGTCATAGCGATTGCCTGCTTGGGCTTCATCGTCTTACCCGAGCTATTCCTGAAAAGGCCGACCAAGAAGGTTTAGGGAGATCACCCTGGACGAAGTGTTTCAGTAACTGGTTCCGAGGATATCGCGGGAAAGCTTGGCCGTTAGAATGTCAAGATGGGAGATGTCTAAAGGAAGGCATGAACTTGCATATCCCTTCCGATGCCCAACAACTTGAATGGCTGGAGCAGTTCAACAAGTGGCTGGAGATTGTCGCTGAGCAGTACGGTTACCTGGGCATCTTCTTCGTCAGTTTTCTCGGCTCGGCTTCCATAGTCATTCCCATACCTTATACCATCATCATCTTCTCTATGGGGTCTTTGCGTATCTTAGATCCCTTTCTCATCGCGATCTCGGGAGCAACAGGCTCTGCCATGGGGGAATTCTTCGGTTACTTTTTAGGTTATTACGGCAGGGGCATCGTGGGTGAAGAAAGGCGGAAGAAGATGAACTACGTCCTAAGGGTTTTCAGCCGTTACGGAGCCATTTCGATCTTCCTGTTTGCACTGACGCCCCTTCCGGATGACCTCCTCTTCATACCCCTCGGGATGATGCGTTACAGTCTGCTCAAGGTTTTCGTGCCAAGTTTCATTGGGAAGTTGCTCATGTGTTCCATCTTGGCTTACGGTGGGTACTTGTCAATCGGATTCGTCGAAGGCATCTTCGGAGATGGTGGATTTCAGACTATCATAATATCAGCGATTCTACTTTTCATCATAATAATGGCCATGTTCAAAGTTGATTGGGAGAAGGTCTTCCCCCTTGAAGAAAAGAAGCTAAAGGGTAAAGGACCTTAGGTAGTAAAACGACGCTCGCTGGCGATGTTACTAGCACTCGGCATCGCGCACCCGTACTCGGAGGCTAAAGCAGGTTGCGTTATGCCTATTTTACCTTCCCCAAGCAACGAAGAGGCTCAATGCCCAACGTATGGGCACGCTTGTCCCTAACTGACGGCATGAAGTAAAAAGTTAAGAGGGCAAGGATAGGGGGCGACTCCGATGGAAAATGGCAGAGGAATGGGTTCCCCTCAGGATGGTCATGTAGATGGGACCGGATTCTGCAGATTTTAATTTTCTCCTGACGATTGCTCCTCCCATTCTCGCGATAGTGGCGATGGCGGTCCTATATCGACACGTTCGCAATTCAAATGCAGGTACGCCCCGAATGCAGGAGGTTTCAAACGCGATCAGGGTTGGCGCCATAGCATACCTGAAAAGGCAGAACAAGTATCTCGCGGTCTTCATCGGGGTGATGGCCATAGTCCTTGCCGCGGCTGGCGTTAATTCACAGACGGGGCAAGTCGACTTAAGGATGGCGGGGGCTTATGTCATGGGCGCAATCCTTTCGGCCCTGGTGGGCTTCATCGGAATGATGGGGGCAACCCTCGCAAACACGCGTACCGCCCACGCTGCAAAGTCGGGACTGACGAGCGCCTTCAGCGTTGCGGTTTCCGCTGGCTCCCTGATGGGACTTGGAGTGGTGGGGGTGGCCCTCCTAGGCGTTGATTTCCTATACTACCTCTTCAACGATCCCGAGATAGTCCTTGGATTCAGTTTTGGTGCGAGCTGCTTGTCGCTCTTCGCAAAGGCCGGCGGGGGCATATACACAAAGACCGCCGACATAGCGGCAGACCTCGTAGGGAAGGTGGAGCTCGGGATACCGGAGGATGACCCGAGGAACCCAGCCGTCATCGCGGACAACGTGGGCGACAACGTCGGGGATGTTGCAGGCATGGGCGCGGACCTCTTCGACTCATACGTCGGCACCATCGTCGCCACCATGATCCTCGGGACCGTGATGGGCTCCAAGTACATACTCCTGCCCCTGTACTTCGCTGCAATGGGGATCATAGCCTCGATAGCGGGCACGTTGTTCGTCCGGTCACTCATAAGGGCGAGGAAGGGGAAAGATCCGGGCGGAGCCTTCGACATGGGGACGTTCTTCACGGGCGGCCTCTTCGCGCTGTTCGCCGCCGCCATCACGATGTACCTGAACACGGGTTGGAACTACTTGATCGCTGCAGCCGCGGGCGTTGTAGCGGGCTTCGTGATCGGCAAGACGACGGATTGGTTCACCTCGATAGACCAGAGGTTCGCGATGAACACGGCCAAGGCCTCGAAGAGCGGAGCCGCGATAACGATCTTGACCGGCTTCTCCTATGGCCAGCTGAGCATCGTCCCCTCGATAATCGGCATCTGTGCCGCCATGCTAATCGCCTGGTACTTGGGCGGGATATACGGAATCTCGATCGCCTCAGTCGGCATGCTCTCGATAGTCGGTATGATAATCTCGGCCGACGCCTACGGTCCCATAGTGGACAATGCGAAGGGAGTCGCGGAACAGAGTGGGCTCGAGGAAAGCGTGATTGAAATAACGGATCAGCTCGACGCAGTTGGCAACACGACGAAGGCCATCACGAAGGGCTTCGCCATAGGTGCCGCGGCGCTCACGGTCCTCTCCCTGCTCGGGGTATACGCCCAGACGACGGGGGTTGGGAGCATCGACATGCTGAACCCCACTGTGATCGTGGGACTCTTCATCGGCACGATGATCCCACCCGTATTCTCCGGCATGATCATACTGGGTGTGAGTAGGAACGCTGATCTCATGGTCGCGGAGGTCAGGAGACAGTTCAAGGAGATCGACGGCCTGCTCGAGGGCAGACCGGGGGTGAAACCAGACTACGCCAAGTGCGTCGACATCGCGGCCAAGGGCGCGATAAGGGAGCTCCTCCCGCCGAGCATCATCTCCATCGCCGTCACGATACTCACGGGCTTCATACTGGGCAAGGAGGCACTCGGTGGCTTTCTGGTCGGCAGCATACTCAGCGGGCTGCTCTACGCCCTCTTCATGTCCAACGCGGGCGGGATGTGGGACAACGCCAAGAAATACATTGAAGCCGGCAATCTCGGCGGAAAAGGCTCCGAAACGCACAAGGCGGCGGTTATTGGGGATACGGTGGGAGACCCATTCAAGGATAGCGCGGGCCCGTCCCTCAATACCCTGATTACGGTCCTTTCACTTACTGCGTCGGTTTTTGCGGCAATAATGTTCGGATAACGCAATTATAAGCCTTAATATCCTGATAATGGACATAATAAGTTTATCTCCCTAATTTGCCTATTTTATCTTAGTCTAGTCTGAGGGAGTACAACGCTAAATGAAAGACTACTGGACCCATGTAATCTTAAGCATACACATTAGTTCTAGGTCCTTGGTTTCTAGTATCTTCACTACTCTAACGAACGTCTGTAAACGTAAAATCGAGCGCTCGCTCTTATCTTAGCAACCTCATCCGATGGACCTTCTATCGCGTATCTCTCTAATATAGACAAATCCTTGCGGATACCTATGGCCTCTACGCATGCAGCTGCAATCTTGAAACATTCTATTGTAGGATGAGTCGAAAGCCAGTAGTCCACAATGTTAAGAGCCCGATCCCTTGGTTCGTGTCGTTTCTCGAATTCTTCCAACCATAACCTAACCAGTCTTAAACCATGTTTTTCCACTACAAATTTATCTAGATCCTGAAGCAAATTATCATCAGAGGGATGGAAGTGTTTTCTTTACAGAGTCTCATCACAAGAGTAGGTAAAATAGTATCGGCAACACCAGGACCATCGCCACAGCTATCTTGATCTGGAAGCTCGTTTTGCTGGTCTTGTGTTGGAAGGCGAACATCCCCGCGACCACCCCGAAGACCCCTCCTGCTAAGGAGATGAGGAAGAACCACATCTCAGGGATCCTGCTGGAGCCGAGTTTCGCCATCATCTTGTCATACCCCATCATGAGGGAGCTGGCTACGTTCACCGCTAGGAGGTATAGGATCAAGTCTTCAGAAATATGCATGGCCTCCCATTTGTTATATCCAAATATCTTTCGATGAATCGTAAAGCTCTTTCCAGAAGATAGCTAAACCGAATAGGCAAAGACATGAAAATATAATCATAAGATCGGGAGTATTATCATATGGGTCAACCGATTGCATCTTTGCCTGTATCCCATTGTATAGAAGCAATATAAAGAAGCCAATGAAGAATATCATCACTGCGGAAGTCAAATAGAACATAGTTTTTTCCATTCAGATCTCTCCTTTATGACGAAGTAAACCATATAGACAAGGGTACTTGCGTATGCCACTCTCAAGCATGCCCGGTCTCACTCCTCTTCATCGTCATTATAGATAACCCTTGTTTATAACAGCTTAGGACCTTAAAAAGGCTCGCAAAACGAGGGATAAATGAATTGGCGGTTTGGTACAAGGCCAGAGGGACGTTTTCACCCTTATTAGTATGGGAGTCCAGGCGATGCTTATACTCATCTCGTTAGGAATCCTTGCCTTTGAGGAACGCAATGCTGGTGTGGAGAGACGTAACTAAGTATTCCCCAAACGACATAACCCTTCGATTTCGTATTTCGCCTTTTTGGGTAACCTTCCCATCCCTCCCCCCGTCACAATATACCCTAATAGCTTAAATTTCCAGAGAACGTGACTAGCTAGAGGATAGCTAAGCAGCAAGATAAGAGATTGGTTTACATATTCCGACATGCTCCTGAAGAGGGTCATTGGTGGAATTATATCATAGACATGCTAGTAGAGGAACTTGGTGAGAACTTTATAGTGGAATATATGGGTGGATAAATATGGGAGAGTACCTCGTCATAAGGGCAGAGCTAGAAGGAGCGGCAGAGCTGCTGAAGGTCATCACAGACCCCAGGGAACTCTACTGGGAGACTGGTGGGAATCACCGTCATGTTTTAGCAAGGTGGCTTCCCAAGAAGGGCTTTCAGATAATACCTAAGCTGATGGATCCACATTATGCTCCTGGCACAGTAAACGATGAAGCTGATAGGCTCATAACTAGGGTCAAAGCTTGTTACTGGGGGAACCTGGGAGGACGGGAAGACCTAATTCCCATATGGAAATCGAAGATACTCGAGCTGACACAAACTAGAGACGAGCTGAGGAGGATCATCGAAGAGGACGTGCTGGACATGAACTTCGAGGAAGAGGTCGCGAGTGACATAAAGAAGATACGCCCAGGTTCCCACTATGACGCTAACGAGCAATCACTTGAAGATAGCTATGTTTCTTCCTTAAATAACGTAGTTTATTCTGTAGCGCTTCTAGTAGGGGTCTTTGTTGGGTATTCTTTTTCTTCGTTTGTCTTTCTGCGAGAGAAGCGAGAGAGAGTCATAGAAAGTCTGCTTTGCACCCCGCTAAGTTTAAAGTCTATATGGTTTGGAAAGGTTTTAGGAGCGACCTTACCAGCTTATTTGTTTTCACTTCTAAGCGTTACATTGATGTTATTAGTGTCAAATGTTGGCATGCATACCACATTTTTACCATCTGTTGCCATTCTCATCCACATTCTATTCGTAGCTCCAGTCTTCATAGCCTCTACCATTAGCTTGATGGGTTTCTGTCAGTTTATGCTTGGGATGCGTGAAAACAGGATAATAGGATTCTTGATCATATTGGTATTCCTGCCCTTCATGTATCCCTCCATTCTTGGCGGTCTTGTTCTGGGAAACACGAATGTAGACGTCTCATGGATTGAAGTTGAGATCTGTCTTAGTGTCTCAGTACTTCTATTAGCTCTCACAATCTACTTATCCAGATATTTGGGCAAGGAGAAGATAATCACAACTATTCCATCTTAGGCTAGCTGCCTCGATATTTATGCTCTCAGTTTCTTTCTCATGATAATGGTTTTGCCGTAGTCCTCATCTAGGTTGACCCTCAGATCCCTATATCCCCTTTTCTTGTAGAAAACGTGGGCCGTGATGCTCGATGACAGTTTGACAGACATATGACTCTTTTTCACGGCTATACCTTCAAGAAAATCCATCATCTTAGTTCCGATTCCCTTTCCTTGAAACCCAGGATCTACGAAAACTGTCATAATTTCGTGTCCACTTAGGGATCCTGTTGCCAGAACCTTGCTCTCGTGAACGATGACGTATATGTCCCTTCTACTGGAGATCTCAATCAAGTTCCGCGGTGTGAAACGATCACACATGAAGTCAATGACCTTCTTCGGATAATCCATACTGTTCACCTCCAGCAGAGCCTTCCTTATGAGGCGCGAAACCCTCTGTGCATCTTCTCGCTGGAATTTTCTGATTCTCATTTGGCAATCACAGACGAATGTGTGATTTCTATTGTTACTTGACTTGATATATCTCTATCCTGTAAATCGAACTTGGTTTTGATGGTACGGCTACTTCAGAGTACCTTTATTCTTGGGAAGTCCCTTCGTTCTGGAAGCAGAGTGCCTCTTGTTCGGTTCGACTTTAGCGAACACCTCTCGGAGAAGTTCCCCTCCCGTCTGCGTCACCTTGTATTTTGATGTCTCCCTACTCATCCTCTGATAGTCAACGCTGACGATACCTGCCGCCTTCAGTATGCCAAGGTGGTATGCCAGAAGGCCCCTCTCGACCCCGACCTTTCTTGAGACCTCGTTGAAGGACATGCCGGGTTTATCGGAGATGGCCTTCAGGGCCTTCAATCTCACCTCATTGTCTAGGGCCCTGTACAATCTCAGCCTCTGGCGAGCTTCTCCGATCTCCATCTCTATAACACATATAGTATTATGCTATATCAGGTATAAAAATCTTTATCTAATCAATCCTACCATAGTTTTCCATTGCCTGTATCTTTCAGCCAATTTCAACGTCACTTCATGGGGTGATGGAAACGGACCGGTCCTCTCTCCATCGACCGCGTAGACGTGGCCGAAGACTGCCATGTGAGTCATATACAAGTCGCTCAGATAGCTTGTGGAGCTGCCATATAATGGGTGATGTGCGTGATCCACGAGAACCCTTAGCTTCGGCGCTATTCTACTATTTCTATGAAGCTGTGCAAACTCCGTTGCAGAACCCCACGACTCGACATTGACGAAGACCAAATCTATATCTCCCTTTGATAACATTGCGATTTCTACTAACGATGGCGCTATTTCTCTGGGAAAGTCTTCTTCAGGCACCAGGGGGATCATCCCGTAAACGGCAAGTTCTTTTTTCAGTCATTTGCCACCAGTACCGAGTAGGACGACCGCTATGCTTGTCTCCTTAAACTCCCTCTCCAATCGCTTCTGCAAGGAGTGCAACTGTTTAATGGCTCTTTGTAAGTTAGTTCCTCTCATATTGCTATGGACTCGTTCTCGCATGGGGAATAAAGCTGTAGCTGACTTCCTTTAGAAAGTTATTAGTACACAATAATCATGCGGATTGAAGCTCGTATTTTTAGAATTTACACTTCCAAGTACACTATCTTCACTCTAAGCGAATGAGAATACGACCTGTTCAGTTGGCGTACCCGAAGGCGCGAAGGCGTCATTAAACCGATTGAAGTTCTAGTGAGTCTTTAATCCGAAATAACGATTACATTCCCTTAGTTTTAAGCCAAAAAAGGATTGAGCTACTCAGGATGCTATTCTAGTCCAACAAAAATCCACTTTAGATTTCTTCAATTGATTGTTATTCTCATCAGAAAGCTCGAAAGCTACTGCATTTCAGCAGATCATGTTGTCTGGGAGTTCCATATTCACTGACGTCTCCCCCGGTACGGAGATGCCTCCAAGATTTAAGAGCCTTAACGGTACCTCCTAAGCCAGAGGATCGCCTGGAAGCACACCTCTCCTCGCCGAATTCGAGAAATATGCTCCCGCCGGGCGATCCTATTCTCATGAATTCCAAACTCTAACATCCATAGATAATAGCATGTAGCAAAGCGAATTAAAGAGTGGGAGGTATGCTGTCATAAATTTTAAAATGAGTGTTACGATGAGTACCTCAGGGTAAGACCCATATTCTCGACAAACCTTTGAAAAAACTAAGACTTATATATATCGCCATCGTATACTGAAAATGGGTGGCAAGGAAAAGGACATCTGGCCAAGAATTCATGGTCGCTTGTCCTAAATTTTATCCTCCTCTCCCCCCACCCTTGCCACCCATTACAGCTCTCTTGTAGACATCATATTTAATGAAAGTTGTCTTTTATGGTTACGACTTATGGCAATTACACAGTCCTATGGGTTCCTCGAGTTTTGAAATTATGCTTCGCGTTTGGAATTAAAACTTAAATGGATATTCGCCCTCCTTGTGGCCATGCCAACGAAAGCACAGAAACGAAAAGCCGCGACTCCGGTCGAACAAGGTCCAGGACCTGGCCTGCAAGAGCAAGAGTGTATTCTGAAAAAACTACAAGGCTTTGACGCATACATGAAGAAGCTGCTTAATGACTGGAATGCACCGGGCGTCGGCGTGGGCATCGTGGTGGACGATAGGCTCATCTTCGCGCAGGGCTACGGTTACAGGGATTACGGGAAGAAGCTGCCATTCACGCTCTCCACTCTCTGTCCCATCGCCTCCAACACCAAGCTCTTCACGGCCATCGCTGCGGGGTTTCTGGTAGATGAAGGCAAGCTATCTTGGGACAAGCCGGTACGCGGCGCGGTCGCCGTCATCCAGTTCTACGACGACGCCCTGGACAACACCATCACCCTGCGGGATATGCTCGCTCACCGCACGGGCATCACCCGCCACGACATGATCTGGTACAAATCGGATTTCACCCGCAAGGAGCTCTTCGATCGACTGAGATACTTGGAGCCCAAGGAACCGCCAAGGCAGACCTTCCTTTACAACAACATGATGTTCTCCGCCGTCGGGTACCTCATCGAACTGCAGTCCGGTAACACTTGGGAGGAGTTCGTACGCGATAGGATCTTCAAGCCTTTGGATATGAAACGCACCGTTTTTACCATCTCGGATATGCTGAAGCAGCCCGAGTATGGCGTGCCCTTCACCGAAAAGCGAGACACCATGGAGATATACAAGATTCCCTACTATGAGGAACAGGCTGGGGTGGCCCCAGCGGGTGCGATCATATCCAACATTGAGGACATGTCCCATTGGCTCATCGCCCTAATGAACGAGGGGCAGTATAGTGGCAAACAGGTCCTTCCTCCGCACGTGCTAAAGGCCACGCTGGAGCCGGCCATCGCGCTCCCCAATACCTTAGCCGAGACGAAGGGATTCTGGGAACTGATGAACAGCGCGTACGGGATGGGGCGATGGACGGTCGTTTATCGGGGGCACCTCCTGGCTTTCCACGGTGGCGCCATTGATGGCTTTCACTCACAGGTTTCCTTCCTGCCTCAGGAACGGATCGGGGTGATCGTGTTCGTGATCGGTGACCATTGTGCTGATCTCTGCGACATCGTTAGCTATAATGTGTACGAGCGTTTATTGGATCTGGACCAGACCCCCTGGAGTGATCGTTGGCTTGAGGTCAGACTGAAGTGGAAGAGGGCGGGCACGGAGGCCAGGGCCAAGGCAGGCGCGGAGCGCGTCCCGGACACCAAGCCCTCCCATCATCTCAAGGATTATGTTGGCGACTACGAGCATCCAGCCTATGGTGTCCTGAAGATCGGGCTCAAGGATGGACAGCTTCAATTCAACTTCAACAAGCTTCAGTTCCCTATGACCCACTTCCACTACGATCGGTTCGACACACCCGACGACGAGCGATACGGCAAGTGGTCGGTGAACTTCCGCACGAACCCTCTGGGGGATGTCGACAGGGCTGTCATGTCACTTGACGAGGCTGAGGCTGTATTCACGCGCAAGCCTGAGACCCCTGACCCCAAGCTCCTGCATCAACTCGCGGGAACTTATGAGACGCCGACCGGTTTCAAGTTCCATGTGGTGCAGAAGGTGGAGGATGGCGGCCTTTACCTCGTGTTCTCTGGGCAACCGGATCAAAAACTCGTCACTTACAAGGGCCTCAAGTTCCGTATTCCGGAGTTCTCCGATCGAGTTTTCGAATTTGTCGTCAAGAACGGTCAAGTCAAGTCGCTCAAAGAAAGAGGACCCTTCGGCGAGTATATCCATATACGGATTTAATGACTGCCCATCATTTCACTTGCTTTTATTACAGCTTTAACCCTACGGTCGCCTTTTGATCCTATCGCGCACGATGACGATCGTTCACGAAAATATATATGTTGGAGATTGTGATGGTATTGACATGTAGTAGAGATGATGGGCAGTTGCAAGGAGGTATCAAGATGGCGAGCGATATGGAAAAGATGCTGAGAGATTGGGTCGAAGCTGAGAATTCCCAGGATGTGGATAAGTTTGCCTCGTTCTACACGGATGACGGTGTGTGGGAGGATGTGGCTCTTGGGTTGGTAAACCGCGGCAAAAAGGAAGTGAAGGCCTACTTTAAGGCCATGTTCGCCGCTTTCCCCGACTTGAGGTTCGAGGTTCAGTCCGTCTTCGTCGCCGGCGATTGGGGAGTCTGCGAATGGCTAATGACTGGCACTCATGCTGGCGACTTTCCTGGAGTACCATCCACCGGAGGCAAGAGCTTTTCGGTACGGGGCGTTTCAGTCATCCAACTACATAATGGCAAAATCAGCCGAAACTCCGATTACTGGAATATGGCAACCTTATTGCAGCAAGTAAGTTATATGGCCGGGGTTCCTACAAAATAATGTCATCTGCTGGCTCTACAAGGAATATTCTGAAAGCAACCTGGAGCAGACGGTCTGGTTATGCAATCACATTTTGGAGCGCAGTATCGCTCCCACGAGCTCCATGGTCTTAACGGCATCATCAAAGTTCGTCTCTGATTGCCTGCCTTCCCTGACGCAATCCACGAAGTGTCGGTCCTCCGCGTAATAACCGTAGTACTTCGCGAACTGCTCGCTTCCCGAGGCTTCCTCGGTCGTTATCACGCGCCCCTCCTCCTTGTCGTCGCTGTAGATGACCGCCTTCTCGTTGGGGTTGACGAACGCGGAGACGCCCTTCGCGTGCATCTCGAAGGCGTGGACTCGCTTTCCAACCGCCCAGTTCGTCGTCAACAAGCCGGAGCACCCATTCCTGAACTTTACCAGGGCGTTGAAGCTGTTGGCATAGTCGGCGCAGCAGCTCCTGACGTCGCTGGCGACTTTTTCGGCTTCGCCCCCAATCCACCTCAGGGTGTCGACTGCGTGTATGCCGTCGCTCGTCAAGAGGCCCACGGCCCCACCGAAATAAAGTCCCTGCCCGACCATGTTCTTGTAGTATGTGGCCACGCACTGCGTTATGGGCCCCCTCTCTTCGACGATGGACTTTGCCTTCCTCATTAGAGGGATGTAGCGCCTGTTGAATCCGACCATGGTCACGCAACCATTTCTCTCAGCCGCAAGTGCCATGCTCCTGGTTTGCTCGAGGCTCGCACCCGGAGGTTTTTCTATAAAGATGTTCAGCCCCCTCTTGAGGTAATGGATCACGATGTCGAAGAGCTGGTGCGGCGGCATTATGATGAATGCCGCGTCCAAGTGGTTCTGCTCCACCATCTCCCTGTAGTCCGTGTACCTCTTCTCAATCCCGTACTTAACGGCCGTTTCCTCGAGCCTACCGCGGTCGAGGTCGCATGCCGCCACGATGCTCACGTCCTTGAACTCGGCAAGGGAAGGGTAATGGACGTGGTTGGCCCACGAGCCAGCGCCCACCATGCCGACCTTAAGGTTCTCCATTTCTCTGGTCTACAGTGGTTCCCCACGATACTAATGTATTTTGCACCTGAATTTTTCGCAGAGGATTTTGTCGATTCCGTGCCTACCTAAAAGATTGTTATGTTGACACGCTCCTCTGCCCTTTTCCCCACATTAGGAACAGTTAAGTGATATGCCTTCAATATAACGACCTAACTACTCCAAGGGATCTGTCAGTGGCGTCCACGGATTTTGCCCAATCTCTTTCCAGTTCCGTCAAGGCCCTAATGGCATCTATGTTCTCGGGTATGACGTTGGACTCATTAGGCGTGGCCCACATGAGGTAAATTTCACCATCCAAGACCATTATGCCGTCTTCCCAAGATCGTGTACAGGTATCTCGTACAAGTCCCCTCTGGACCTACTGACGTCCCTAGCAATTTCGAGATGGCATTCAAGCCTTCCACACCATCAGCTCCCTTCACGAAGACGATCCTGTGGGCCTCCCTTAGGGCTGAAACCACGTCCTCTTTCTTCAGGGGAGCCTTAGGCTCGACTATCGCGAAGTGCATGTGGTAGAGGTTGTGAGAACCCTATACGGTCATGCTCACGATGTCAAGGTCGTGGAGAATCGTCTTAACGTCCCGTGTAACTTCAGCACTGAGTATCAGAGGATACGGTTTTGGGTCACGTTATTATGACACAATTTAAATACCTTAGAGAAGAAGTAATTCCATTAAAACACTGGTAGGTAACCAGAATGTCCAAAGAGAATCAGAAGGCTATAAGTGAACTCCAAGAAAAGGTCGTTCGGTATTTCTGCGATAAGCCGAGCAATTTCCCCACTGGGAGGCCATTCAATTGTTGCGAGAGCGTCCTTATGGCGATGGCCGAGCATCTCGGCACAAGTTCAGATCTGATCCCAAAAATAGGCACTGCATTGGGTGCCGGCGTTGGTCTGAATGGGCTTCTCTGCGGCTCCGTTTCTAGCGTGGCGATAGCGATAGGCATCAAATATGGCAGGAAAAAGTCGGAGGACAGTCCGAAGCAGTCGTGGGACATGATCGATAAGTATGTGGCCTCATTCTTGGAAAAGTTCGGGGCTGTCAACTGCAGACAACTCACTGGACTGAACTTGAAGACGCAGGAGGGGATGAAGGAATATTACTCAAGGGTTCACGATTACGAATGCACTGAGAGGTTGAAGTTCGCGGTCGAGAAGGCCGCGGAGATTCTACAGCAGTAGATCCCCTGCGCACTGATCAGGCAACAACGCCTGTGAGATCGCGTTCCATGTCCGGCCCAATGGCACTGTGAAAAATTATCCTCGTAAATTATGTTGCGTATTGCGCATTTCGGAAGAGCGCTCTCTTAGAGGTTATCGGAGATGCCTCTGAGACTATTACTACCTAGCCATAGTTCATGGAAACACGATCTTGGAAGTGAATATAGTCAGAATACTTATATCAAGACTGTACAGCAGAAGAAGAGGAAGAGTTCGTAAATGCTTGAACTCCCTGAAGCCGTAGTCATTGCAAAACAAATAAACGATACACTCAAGGGCAAGAGGATTACATCCGCAATAGCCAACCAGTCACCACATAAATTCGCATGGTATACAGGCGATCCAGCGGATTACAACAATCGACTTGCAGGCAAAACCATCGGCACGGCAACCGCACATGGGGGGAATGTGGAGATAAAAGCCGATGACATGATCCTCTTGATAAGTGCCGGAATGAGATATCATGCGGAGGGTGAAAAGTTGCCCAAAAAGCATCAGCTTCTGATTAAATTTATTGACTCTACTGCGTTCAGCGCAAGCATACAGATGTGGGGTGGCATATTCTGCTTCAAAGAAGGTGAAAAAGGCGGTCTTCAAGACTACCACCTAGCCAAGGAAAAACCTTCACCACTCTCCGAACAATTCAACAGAGCATACTTCAATAGTCTGTTTGATGATGGAACTGGCAAGTTGTCAGCCAAAGCGTTTCTGGCCACGGAACAACGCATACCAGGGCTTGGCAACGGTGTCCTACAGGATATCCTATGGACGGCGAAGATTCACCCCAAACGCAAGATGTCAGAGTTATCTGGTAAGGAAATTACTGGTATGTATAATGCTTTGAAATCTGTTCTTAGAAAAATGATTATGCAGAGGGGTAGAGATACCGAGTGTGATCTGTTCGGTCGGCCAGGTGGATACAAGACCGTTCTGAGCAAGAATACGGTGGGCAAAGGTTGCCCCGTCTGCCGTACGAAGATCAAGAAAGAAGCGTACATGGGTGGCAGCATCTACTACTGCAAGAAGTGTCAGAGGACCTAAGAAGAAGAATGGCGCGAAGTTGACGACTGGAAATTTAAGATTTGGAATCAAGAGAACCGGGTAAGACTGATACAGAATTTACTTCCTTTCAAATATCATGTGATTCCGAGCGACTTGAGCTTTTCGTTCAAGTAAAGGAAGGATGCCTTTGCATCCTCCTTTCTTCCTTCGAAGTTATACCATCCTGAGTATTTAGCGTCCCTCAGTATGCGCAGGAATTCCTCAATGTAGTTGTCGCCTTCCCCGAGGGGAACGGGTTGTCCATGGGGTTGTCCGGGTACTGCCTTTGAGTCGACGAGGTGAGTGTGAAAGATCTTGTAACCCCAGCCATTGTAGATGAACGCCTCAGCCAACAACAGCGATGTCCTACCGCTGGTGTGGATGTTGATGCCGCAATTTTCTGAATCCACCCTTTCGATCACCTCTATCGCGTTTTTGACTACACCTGTGACGCGGCTGTGCGTTATGTCCACCGCAAGCTTGATGTCACATGATTCGGCGTACTCGGCGCATTCCCTTAGGCCGCGAACTATTATATCAATCGCCTCCTGCGTCGTCATGTGTCTGGGTTTATCGGAGCAGGGAAATGGACGGACATATGGCTTGCCAAGCTTGGTGGCGAGGTCTATCACTTTCCTTAAAACCGTCATGTCATCGGGTACAGGAAGGTTGGTGTTCTGTCTCGATGAGCCCGGCGGTGTGAGGAAGTCGCTCGAAGGGGATAGGCAGATTACCCTTAACCCATAAGCGTTCAGTTCTTTCTCCAATTGGTCCAGATTCTCTTCGCCGAGGGGCAGCTCATTCTGGTCCAAGTGGAATCCAACGGGGGTTCCAAGGGCATGCATTACTATCTCAACGCCGCCATATCCCGTCCTCCCTATGTCCTCGAGAGCCTTTTTCCGTGTCCACTCCCTATAACCCCAAAGACTAGACGATATTTTTGGCACTTTTCCCTTCTCCATTACGGTAAGAATGCAATTGAATTAGGTAATAAAATTATCCTCAGTGGCTTCCAGTTATGAACCTTGCTTGCTCCGTGCATAGAAAGAGGACGGCTTCAGCAATGTCCTGTGGAGTTACCCGTTTTCTGTTTACCCATTCTTCGCAGCGATCAGCGAACGACAGTGACTTCTCGATCGTTTCAAGGTGCGCCGTGTGGCCGGGTCCCGGATTCAGCAGGTTGACCGTGATGTTGTGTTTCCGCTCCTGAATCGCCAAGTGCCTGGTTAGGATCGCGCGGCCAGCCTTGCCGATGGCCCACTCTATTGGGGATCCGGCCCAATGACCTGCCTCGAACATGCCGATGTTTATGATCCTTCCCCAGTGATGCCTCCGCATGATCGGCAGACATTCGCGAATGCAGTTAAGGGCCCCGCCTATGTCAGCCTCCACTCCCTCTCGGAATTCCGCGGGAGGCACGTCTGCAATGTCCCCCGGTTTCCACTGTCCATATCCTGCATTGTTCACTAGGATGTCAACCTTGCCCAACTCAATCACGGCTTTTTTTACCATCGCCGAGACTTCATCGGCACTCTTGGTATCGGCCTTTACTAGGATCACTTTCCTTCCCAAATCTCGAATGGCCTTCTCGACCGATCTCGAAGCCTTGTCAGCCTCAGCATCTCTGCGGTTAGTGCCATAATTTAGAACGATGTCGGCGCCATTCTTGGCGAGGACGAAGGCGGTACTTCTGCCCATTCCGCCGCTTGTCGAACCAGTTACGAGAGCCACCCTACCCTCCAATATCGTTTTAATCACCTTTCGATATGAAGGAGGTACGAACTATAAAGGCATTAATTGACCGCTTCCGCGACCAAAATTGCATCTTCAAGTTCATCGGGCGTCCTAAAGGACTTCACACCCCTATTTGCAAAGATGCCAATCGGAATGGAGCTGCCGGTTTTCGGATCGATCCAAAACGCGTTCACCCCCCTTCCGCCGGTGATTTTACCCATATCGATGTTAAACGAGGTTCTACTGGCCAGATAGGCCAAGATCCATTTGCCACCTTCATGACGGGCTGCCAAGTTAAGTACCTCCCCATCGGTTTGACCGCCACCCTTCAGGATCGACTGATCGGGAACGAGATCCCACCACTCCTCCCGATCCATGAGTGTCTTCTTTAGGACCCCCATTTGGCAGGCACCCGGCGCGTCCAAGGCGCCCTTCCACGTTGGAAGCACGCGCCAACTGTCGTTGTGTCCATAACTGTGATGGCCTCCGGTCAAATATGAATAATAGGCCTGCCTGCGAATCCAAAGCGGAGTCACTTCGAATCCATACTCGGTACCCTCTTCGTAGGCCCCTTCGGCCATCACGACGGGCTTCACGGGCTTCAGATTGTAATCATTCGTAACCATTGGATAGATCAATTGGACATCCTTCCATGTCTGAATTTGATTGAAGGCAAGCCAGCTTTTACCGTGAATGAAGCTGGACGAGTATGGTGCAGGATCAGGCTTGAATGTGATGACATGGAGGCCGCCGTCTCCTTCCCGAAGCCCTGCAGCCAGCTCCTCGAGGATTGGAACGTACTCCTGGTTGGCGACGGGCGTCATCGACCAGATTATGTTCGGAAAATCCTTGTACCGTCTAGCGACACATCTCGCCCATTGGCGGGCGTTCTTGACATTCATGTAGCTTCCGAATCTGCGGTGATAGAGTGTCATTGAAATGACCATGTTGATTTCACGGGCCAGCTGCATAACGGAATCCACGTTCTCGAAATATGCCTCGTTCGGCGAGGCAGGATCGTTATCAATCCAAGGCATTGCGCCGTTAACGTTTGGGTGAATGGGCCCTTCTACGCCCAAGAGCATCGCTTGGATGACGCTAAACCCCTTGCTTTTCACATTTTCAAGAATAAGCTTGGCTTCTTTCAGGGCGTATTCCCGGAAAATTTGCCATTGAGTATTCCCTAACCAGAAGAAAGGATTGTTGTGCTGATCCACGAAATACCTTCCATTATGACTTACCTTTATTGGAAAAACTGGTTCCCCTTGCATCATCTCTTGTCCCCTTTTATGGAAAAATTAGACAGATATATATGGATTGTTAAGGTGCGAATGAAATAACATGGAATAAATGCACGTATACATTACAGAGATCTTACGCCCCTAATCCTGCTTGATAATCTTCAAGCGCATTTCTATTATTCGACTTCCTTTCCTAGCTCGTCCACCTTCGTTTAAACCACTGAGCCTGGACGACAAATCGAGGAGGCTATCAATGCCGTGAAGAATTAGCAGAAATGAATGCGCAATTCCTTTCCTAGGGCAGGACCGCCAGTTAAGTTAAAGAGCCGTTGAGCTCAGCACGGGTGAACGGCTCCACTATTCGACAGCCTATGCTGTCCCGAGCCAGAAGCTCGCCAATTCCCCGAAGTATGCCAATATCGTGAAGACTATGAGCCTTGATACGAACGTCAGTATCAGGAAAGTTCCCAAACGCGCTTTTACCATTCCGCAGATCAGTGACAAGAGCTCCACTGGCAGCACTGGGATGAGCCCGAAGATCGTGTAGAGGATCCAGCCAAACCTGCTCCACAGGCGCGTTATTTCCATGAATTTCTCTTCCGTTGTCCTCTTCATTACGAACGGCCTTCCCAGATAGTAGGCCAAAGCGTAGTTAGTCATCATGCCGATTGTAAATCCGCTCGTTGAAGCAACGATCAGCGGTATCTTCGGCAACCCGAGAAGGGCCGATGCAGCCACTAGGGCCGGGCTTCCCAACGGAATGAGCGTTCCAGCTAGGATGGTTATTAGGAAGATGCCCACAAGGCCATAGTTCGCAACGAAGGCCTTCGCATCCGAGACATACCAAGTGCTACCTATGTTGATGGATTTCAGGAAGAAGAGCGTTATTATCCCGATGACCGTGGCAATTGCTCCGAGAACCAGGGAGGACTTCACCCATGGGAACTTGAGCAAGTCAGAGAACTTAGTGGAGGAGCCATGCCGATCCTCGCTCTCCTTCTTGCCAAGGTCTTCTGAGACCGGTTGTTCTCCCTTGCTCGTTTCAGAACCTCCTCATGAATTGGGGGGGGAGCTCCACTATACCCCCTTTCGGGCATCGCGTGGTGATCGTAAAGCAGGCATATACATCCTTACGGCCCCAGAACATTATTCTTAACCGTATCTACCAAGAATGTCGGATACTGGAGTCAAGGTTTATTGGTGAAATCGGTGACAATCGACCTGCACTAAGCGGGGCGTTCCGTTGGATTCAGTTCGTAATCCTTTTTTGCTCCGACAGCTATGAGGCTGGTGCGATGTTCCGATACTTGAGCCCTCTGGCACTCCTGCTTCTCATCATCGCATCGGTTGCACCAACGCCCCATTCCCAGAGTTCCAATTTGAGCTCCTACTATCTATACGATCCATCCGCCCCACTGAATGTTGATGAGGGGATCTTCCTGGAGGCCGACAAATACGCCGTCATGAAGATCTATTACGACAGCGTGAACGGCGAGAGGGTTCCCGCCCTTCTCTCGGTTCCTAAGGGGGACGATGGACCGTTCCCATGCATCCTGTTCCTCCACGGCTACGGCGGCGAGAAGGAGGACATGATGCCCCTTGCAACCCTGGCGGCGGATGCGCGATACGCGGTCATCGCGATAGATGTACAATATCACGGCGAAAGGCGCAGGGCGGGCGTAGAGCTCTACTCCGCGAACATGACGAGGACCAGGGACGGCTTCATACAGACAGTTATAGATGCCAGAAGGGCTCTGGACTATTTGGAAACCCGCCAGGACATCGATCCATCGAAGTTGGCCTTGGTCGGTGGGAGCATGGGGGCGCTGATCGGGGCGATCTTGGGGGGCATCGAGCCTCGCCTCGGTGCATGCGTCCTAGTAGTGGGCGGGGGCAACATGACCTTGATGGTCCAGAGGAGCCAGCACTCAGCGCTTCCCGCAATAAGGGAATATCTTGAGGCCAACAACATATCCTACCGAACGGTGCAGGAGGCGCTTGATCCTGTAGATCCCATAAACTTCGTAGACGCGATCTCCCCCAGACCCCTTCTGATGCACAACGGCAAGTTTGATGACATAGTGCCGGCGGAAAGCGGCCAGCTGCTCTACGAGAGGGCGAAGGAGCCGAAGGAGATCTACTGGTACGATACCGGCCACGACGTTCCACTGGACATCGTGACCGCCAGGACACTGGACTGGTTGGAATACCATCTGCGGGGAAGGACCTTCGCAAAGTATCAGTCGCTATACTACCTTTCGAGGTATTGGATCCTCGCCGCTTTGCCGGTTATCGCTGCATTCTTCCTATTGTGGCGCAGATCCCTTGGACGACGAAATCAACGGAATTAGGGCCTTTGTGCTCAGCGTTTCCCATTGGGACTTGTGAAAATGCCATCGTCCTGCTGCTCAGAAGGGGACGGCGGCGGTGGAGGTGGCAACCTTTTCCTAGCCCTTTCCCGCCTCCAGAGCAAATACAGAAGCCCCGAGACCGCGCCCACTGAAATCGCAATGATGAACCAGATCGTGTTCACCGAGATTCCCAATGACAACTGTATGACTGAATCGGCTGTGAGATCCTGCTCCCGTATGTACGTAATGCCATAACTTGAGACACTGCCGCTCAGCCTTCCGGCTGGGATCCGGGTGAAGTGCGCCTCGCCATCGGCATCCGTTAAGAGCCAAACCCTCGTCATGTTTGGCAGGACCAGCGTGACGTTCGCCCCCGCGACGGGAAAGTCGAGGAAGTCCCTCAAGACCACGGTCGCATCGTATATCCTGCAACGCATTGTCAACCATCCCGGATAAAAGATGGAATAGGTCGAAACGATCGGCGTCACGTCGACAGATGACCAGATGGCGTTGGACATCCTGATCGTGCCCTTCTGCAACCATACGTCATACGTACCATTCATGATTATCAACGACCCATTGGGGGCCATGAACGAGATCCTGCTTGGCTTGGTAATATTGAAGCCCTTGCTGTCGACGAAAGATATCCTGACCCTGTATTCTAAACCGTAGATCGCCTCTACCTGCGCATCCCCCGACACGTCAAGCAATATCGTGCTGTTTGTGCTCTCCTTGCCGTCCATTTTCCATCCTTTGAGGATGTACCTGCTATCGCCCATGTAGATCGCTTCCTGTGCCTTAATCTCGACCTCGCCCAGGTTGACGTTGAACACGACCTCCTTGCTTGAGCCCACCCTCGTCGTGTTCCCGTTGACGGTTATGTTCGCCCCTTCCTGTGTCCTCACTTTTAACCGTACGAACATAGCCGAGAGCTTGTATGAGAGCTCGTTATTGTCCTCCCTCGTCTCGTGGATATTACGTCACCATTATCTGGTAGTCGTCCACTCTCGGCGTCCTCTCGGGCGACGGTGGCTCCGTTCCAATGCAGATCGTGATGCCATCACCTGCGCTATTGTTAGAGTCGGTGATGGCCACGGCCAGGTACAGGAAGCTCGTGTCCTGACAAAGGTAGAGCTTGCAGAAAATTGTGTTATTCCAAATGAGCGAGAGGACAGGGGGCGGATATTCGCCGTCCCCGATCAGGCCATCCATCCTCGGCGTAGGATGCCATGGCACATCCAGCCCGTTGACCGCTCCAACTTCTGCCGACGGCAACGCGCTGAGAAGTAGCATGAAGATGGCGATCAGCCTTCTTCCCAGCATGCTCGAAAAATGGGAGGGAAGACAGATAAGGATTTCCACATATAATTCCATTATAACATATGCTGATTAAAATCTTAATCGCTAATAGGGAAGCAGCCACATCGCCTTCGCCATTGAGATGAGCAAGACCCTGATCGTCTCCATCATCCCCCAGCCGAGGGCCGTTCCGATGTACATGTTTGGCGCCCACCGGGCGATCGAGAAAGCCTCCTGCCTCGTGCCCGCGAGAGGCTTTACTATTAGCCTCCCCATTATCGCTCCCAGGAGCTGCGAGGTAGATCCGATGATGCCGATCGAAGGTATCGTGCCCGCGATGAAGCTTATAAGAATCCCCGGCTTGTGAAGGACGAAGTCGCTCACCAAGTAAACGGCCGTTCCCACTAAGAATGAATACATTATCTTGTCGGGTTTGAAGATGTAGCCTGACCACGTCCACAACTGTTGTCTCGCCCAGTTATTCGCCTGTATCGGCCAAATCACAACGGTGGCAGGATATGCACCTGAAGGTATCGGCGAGAGGTTCCATAAGTAAGTTATGAAGACAAGGCTGCTCACCAAACCCATGACGACGAGCATGACATAGGTTTTCACATATTCCCTGTGGTTGGCCTCGAGGATGTCCGCTTGCTTGAAGGCCATCGCTATCTCCGCTCCCCCGGAGTACATGGATACTGGCGCAAACCAGACCGACTTTTCCGACCAGTTGCTGCTGTATATCATGTATTGGGGCAACCAGGGTATCGAGAAGCCCGCGAAGGTTACACCCGCGCTGTTGGCCGAGAGGAACGTTGAGAAGAACGAGCCGCCGATGGTGAAGATCGCCAACATCCATATGGGGAATCCAGTGAGGTAGTTGATGAGGAGAACCGACCCCATGCTCGAGCCCAGGAATGTGCCAAGGAGTATCTTGACCGCCGGGCTCTCGGCCTCACTCATCTTTATCCCACTGAAAGCGCCGATCAACCTCCTCCAATGCACTGCCAGAGGTATGAACGTCGCCGCCAATGACAAACCGATCGTCGTGCTCGTATAGAAATGAATCTGTGCCCTCTCGACGAGGGTTGGGAGCGACCACGAGACGTTGTATGGGCTCTCCTTGGGCCACAGTTTCATTGAGGTTATGAGGTACGTCCCAAGGCAGTAGTAGCCGAAGGCACCTGCAAACTGCGTCACGCATACCCACATCGGCAGGAGGAATCCGGAGGCGAACATCGGGCCGTCCACCATAAAGGCGAATGCCACCCCCGGGTAGAGTTCGGCCAAGTAGGGGGTCATGTCGAACGTCTGTTGGGATATGACGGTGGGGGCTGTGATCACCCAGGGGTTGGTACCGGCCAGGTATGAGCCCAGGAAGAATGGGCCGAAGCTCGAGGTGAAATTAGCCAAGATGCCCACGAGGGCAGCAATCATGAAGACCCTCATCCCCTTTGGCTCGTGTTGGGCCAAAGTCAGTACGGCCTCCGCTTGCGCCCTTGCGAACGGGAACTCGAGCTTCTGCATCCGGACGTAGATGACGTAGGTGAGGTAGCCAATTGACACTGTGGCGATGACGTTGAAGACGAGCGTGAGAAGGTATACCGTTATCGGCACTGTCCAAGCCGGGTCGAAGTATATCCACCCTTGGGCCATCAACCTCTCGGCGTCCTTCGCCGATGGCACCCACCAACTCGGAACATATTTTGCGACGCCAAGCGCTTGGGATTCGGCGCTGTACGCTCGGTACATGTTCTGTATCGGATCCAAGAAGAAAAGCGCGTAGAAAGAGGCGGTCCACTGGAATGAGAGGATTATGAAGAGCTCTTGTTTGCTGAGCGGGTTACCCGTGAACCTCGAGACCTCGGCCCACACGAGCACGACTATCCATGGCCACCATCCAACCTGAAGGGGCAGGGACGCGCCAGTGACCAAGTAGCTGTAGATCATCATCGGCTCCACGAGTGCCAGTGAGAAGAGGAGGGCGAGCATCGATCTCCAGGTCAGTCCGGCCCTTCCGGCTAAGGCGATCCCCATGGCCGTTCTAAACCCACCCTTGCCTGCTCTGATATGAAGTTATTCCACTCTGATGCGGAACGACTCAGATCAGGGTGACAAGCGGGACACTAGGCCCTTATTCGAATCGGGACCCTAGCGCCCTCCTTCACGGGTTCATCGTGGACGTTGTGAATCGGGAAGGAGAAGCTCTTAGCCTCGCCACATCCAACGCACCTAGCCCTCACTATGGCAACCGAACCTTGATCCGGATAATGCACGACGAATTCCCTTTCAACCCTGAATGGATCCCCGCACTTGCATCTACTCTCCCCCACCGCGTAGTACATGTCCGCTATCATCTGGGCTTAGTCCGCCACCCTATCTCCGTACTCCCTCGGCGCGTTCCCTTCGGCAGCGATGAAGCTGAGCAGGGCGTCAAGCCCGTAGAAGGTTCTGGTCCAGCGATCCTCATCCTTCTCAGAGATGCCAGAGGCACGGTGCGCACGTCCCCTCCATGATCTGGGGAGGACCATTATCCTCCTCCTCGAGTCCGAATAAACGAGGGGTTCCTCCAAATAGTTGGCCTTTCCGCATTTAGGGCATTTGGCCGCGTTAAGCTCTCCCCGTAGGAGCTGTTCCTCGAGTTTTGGTTGCGAAGCAGTATCGATGTGGCGACAGGCCTTTGCGACCAGCTTCTCGCCACACGCGCACCTCAGCACCACCATATCTCTGTTCATTTTTTGCCAACCTGGCAAGAACGGGTTCACAAGGAATCATCATAAGCATCACGGTCAAAGAAGGTTGACTCAAGGTAGTCCGAGTCCACGCTGCCGCGTCCTTGTCTACGGCTGAACGCCTAGGGCCTGTCGCGAAAGGCCATGGGGTTGCCGCCGGAAGCCACCCCTAATGGCCGGTCGACGCGACGCAAAGTTAACCATTTGATCGTCATCCCTTAATGGTCGGGCGCCTGTGTGACCTTTGCTGTGTCAATCCTTTCCCATGGGACGCCAATCTTGCCAGTAGCGCGCTTATCTGAACCTCGGCCTCTCCCCCTTCTGCGATGCGCATGTCAACCTCGGCCGCGACGTCCACGAGGTGCCCCTTCTCTTCATCATCGAGTTCCGACTTCAATATCTCCCTCTGCAGCTGCCCTATTATCTCGGCCCCCGAGTACCCAGGCACAACCAGGAGTTCCCTCAGTTTTCTCCTGGATCCCTCGAAATCGCCGCCGCTTGCGAGTTCGTATAGCGACTTCACGTCCTGGGGGTAAAGACACTCAGTTATCTGATAGACGGCAATCGCCGTTATCTTGCCCTTGGCCATGGCAACGGTCTGGGCCATGTCGATGGCCAACCTTAGATTTCCATCAGCATGTTCCACAATCCGCCTGAGGCCAGGAGCGTCGTACTTGATGCCCTCGCCCTCCAAGATCTTGGCAATGTGGGATTGCATAATCTTTGGCGGATACGGCCTGAAGAGCAGGGTCGAACACCTTGATCGGAGCGCGCCGATGACTCGGTCCTTGTGTTGGGCAGTGAATATGAATCTGCACGTGGGTACCGTCCTCTCCACTATCCTCCTCAGCGATTGTTGCGCGCCAGGATCAATGGCGTCGAGTTGGCGTAACAACGCGACCTTGAATGGGATCCCCCCTTGAACCGGCCTGGAGTTCGCGAATTCCTTGATGGTCGCGATTGCGTCCTTCTCGCCAGAGTTCATCTCAAGAAAGTGGGCACCGAGATCGCCGAGGTACAGCTCCGAAACGAAACATAGGGCGCTCGTCGTCTTCGCCGTTCCCAGAGGACCAAGGAGCAGTAGATCCGGTACCGTCCTCTTCTCGATAAAAGCCCTGAGCGCGGCTATGGCCTCTTCCTGGCCGAGTATCTCTCGTAACCTCACTGGCCTGTACTTCTCGTTCCACATCGCCTTCGAGTTGCTGGTCGCCATTCCCATTACATGCGCTCCTTATTTTGCGACCCACCCGTCCGTCGCCTGTAGGCCGCCGCGGAGGCCGTGGTCGTTATGCCGATACACGCGAACACGACGCCTATGACGAAGTTTACCGGATATCCCGTGTGCGTCTCGCTCCTCAGGGTCGTCAGCCCATACCTGTCAACTTCGTAGATGTCGCGCTCATAAAGGCCGTCGGCCCATCTCTTCGAATCCACTATGTAGTCGGTATTGGCGATGTTCGCAGTCTGGATCACGAGCCCCAAGAACCAAGCCGATGCGGTGATGTGGGAGATCGGATCCCCTGACGCTCTATAATAGGTGAGGTCAACGGGCGTCCACCCCCAAGGGGGCACGTATACGATCGCCCACGCGTGCCCTGCGAGGCCTTCGCTGCGGTAGTGGCCGTTCAGATCGTAGATCGTCATGTTGCCCTCCACAACGAGGCCAGCCTGGAGGCGGGCGGGTATTCCCAATATCCTGCAGAGCGATATCAGGAGGTTTGCCTTTTCATCGCAGTCTCCGCTCCCCATCCGCAGTACCTCGTTAGGGTACAGTGGCGGCGTGTGCGTCTTGTATCTCACGTTTCCATCTATCCAGTCGACAAGGGCCAGCACTATCTTAAGAACGTCATCTGAACCGACCCTCTCCCGAATTCCGCGGGCAAGGGACTGGAGTTCCGGGTCATTCACGAGGAATGGGCCACCTTCCCCGCAATACCTCTCGACGAGTTCACCGGGTATCATCGAGATGGCCTCTGGTTCTACATCGCTTTGGCTCCTCGGCACGGTTACCACGACCTCCATCGCCAACATCGCTGTAAACGAGTGACCTGGCTGAATCGCGGTCTCGGCGAACGACGCGTAAGGATTCCCTTCGGCGTCAAGCTGCCAATACAAGCCAGGGGTGCAGTTGACGACGCGGCTTCTCTGGGTCGTGGTATTGAGGGCCATCTCAAGGCTCAGGTCCTTCAGATCATAGGGTTCCCCGCCCCTATTCTCGACCGTCAATTCGTGAACGATTACATACGTCACTGTGCGTTCCGTCTGAGGGCGGTTCTGTATCAGCAACAGGCTCCCAGCAATGAGTGAGAGGAGTGCGGCAACTTCAATTGCATGGGGCCTTTGCCTCAAGATCTGGCCTTTTCACCCGGCTTGGGGAGATAAAAACTAAGCTGTTCCGTAAGTCCATCATTTGGACTTTTGGCCAAACATCGTTGGCGGGCTAAGACAATGTGGAATGCAGGTCTTGCAGCCGGCGGGCAGATCGCGTCGCATTCGGAACTGGGACGCGCTGATAATAAATTGATTTTATAGCGGTAACTTGATCTCCTTTCCGGTCCTGGCCGATTCAACCGCCGCCAGGGTCACTTCCAGCGTCCTCATGCCCTCGATGTATGGCACGGCCGTCTTCTTCCCGCTTTGCACGCAGCTGACGAAGTGCTTGTCCTCCTCGAGGACTGGATCAACGGTGTCCTTAAACTCCGTGACGTTTCCGCCCTCAACTACCTTGTAGCCACGGTTCGAGATCAGTTCCAAGTTCTTTGCGAGCAAGGTGAAGTGCCCCACTCCTCCCGCTTCTTGCGTAGCGCATGAGCTCGTCAGAACTCCGATCGCGCCGTTCTTGAATTTCATTATGACGGACGAAACGTCCTCGATCGTGAAGTGCGGGAGGTCCCTATTGAGCTGCCTGCCGAACTTCGCATATACGGTCGAGACGTCGCCTACCATCCATCTCGCCATATCCACCTGATGCGTCGATTGTTCAACGAGTTGGCCGCCACTGAGTTCCTTCCTCCTCCACCAGAAGTTCTCATCTCCCGCGATCCCTCCCAGACGCACCATCTCTATCAGGCCGATCTTCCCGCCTCGTTCCTTGAGGACCTGCCTCAACCTCTGAAGCCCATCATAGAACCTCATCACATATCCGACCTGCGTAATTATACCCGATTTCGCTACGCCCCTTTGCACTTCCTTGGCCTTCTTCATCGTCAACGCCACTGGCTTCTCCACGAAGAACGGTATCTTCTCCTTTGAGCAGAGAAGCTCCTGGTCAGTGTGCGCAAATGGCGGAATGGCGATAAAACAAGCGTCCAGTCCCTCCTTCTCGATCATCTCGTGATAATCCCTATAGGGATGGCCCGAGTATTTTTGCGCGCAATTGCGCGCCTTCTCCTCCACGACGTCCGCGAACGCCACCATCTTGGCCTCTTGGATTTTACTCAGGCTCTCCATGTGGGCCGAGTTCATCCCCCCACAACCTATTATGCCAATTCGAACGACCAACGCAGATCACTCGGACCTAGCTTGTAGTATCACTATGTGAGCTTTTCTATAATGGAGATAATATAGTAGCATTGCGATCTCGCTCTACCTCATTTGTGGTCGTCTGGTAGCCTGAATAACGTCAGCCTCCGGATAAGTGTCGACGCCCTCGGGATCGATATGCTATCCGAAAGAGTCGTCGCTAGCAAGCGCAAGGGGGATCGAGGATATCGAGGTAGTAGGTGTTCACATCAGGGGAAGGCCGAGTTCATGCATAGATATACGCAGCTTCAGCCAATGGCAGGAAGATTCTAGGAGAAGATGGCCCTCAAGACGTTGGGCTCATACTTCCTATGGAATGATAACCAATCAACATCCTTCTCGGCTATGTTGACTATAGCCTTCAGGTTCCTTGAGACCCTCTCGTCGAATCTGCTCGTGCCTAAATCGTTAGGGTCGACCTCGAAGAATAGTGTCAATAGGGCATAGCAGGAATCGCTTGCGGGTTCGCCTCCCCACCAGAGGTAGACATCTGAAGGCTCGGCCTTATCCTCCTCCACCAGGAGCCTGCACCACTTCTCAGCTCTATCGCGAGGGTTGAAGGCGTAGGAACTCCTCATCCTCCTCCTCAGACCCTCCTCGGCCTCTCTCCCTAGCTTTATTCCATTATCTTTGAACCACTCTATGAACTTCTCCAGGGTAGCCGAGAAGTGCTTCTCCTCCACATCACGTGCCTCTTCGAACTGTTGCAGCGTCTTTATCCTCCACTCCCTAGAGGCCGCGAAGAGATAGCCGCCGTACCAATACTTGGCGTTTAATTGTCCTCCCTCAAAGTAATTCACAAGTGCCTTTTTGAACTGATATCCATTCGCCCAAGAGACATCTTCATATTTTTTCTGAAGCTCCTCTAAGATCTTTTCATCTCCACCTGCGGCCTCGCTCAAGGTATCAGATATATCATTACCAAAGTCTCCAACCGTCTCATAAAGATCAGTATGGTATAGCCAGCGGGACGAGATCCAGATCTTTCCATCTTGCTTACTCTGCTGCATATCGAACGTTGTTTCCAGGCAATATACGGGATGGCCTACATCCGGCCCTATCCTCTTCCCCAAGCCATCGGAGATGAAGTCCTCCTCTACGGGCTTGCCATAGTGGTAGTAGTTGTAGGGGTTAAGATGAGGGAAATGATAAGCTTCCCAGGCGAAGATGCCACGTAGCGAAGTTATGTCCCTGCCCTTATCGTCATAGAAGTAGTATCTGCCTTCGTCTGACTTGTCCAGCGGAATCCATTTCTTGAGATAAGAATCAAACCTAATATCGCTCTCGATATCGATTCTACCGGCTCCGTACCAAGCATTCCAATATATCATCTTCCAGCCATATGTAGCCTTATGCACTCTGTTAATCTCTTTGAACATCCTGATCCTCTCCGGAACGGACAAGATCCTAGCCAAGTAATTTCTCCTCCAGTAAGCTGCGACCTATCATCATGGTATCACTACCGCCTTAACGTATCCCCTGTTGCTGTCCTTATCGCCACCTCATAAGTCACTCCACTCCTGAAGGTATCCAAGCTGACGTGAAGCCTCAGCCTGGCCTGCGACCCCGAAGGGAGCTCCAGCGTGGAGTTCAGTATCTTGAATGAATCGATGACGCTGTTGGTTATGGTCGAGCAGAGCCGCTAGGGCGTTTTGCATGTTTGAGCCATAAATTAGTTTCGCCGAGACGTTACTGTCTGATATGGCGCTCCCTATGATGGTCGAGCCGCTGCTTCTCACATTTTGTTGGTAGCTGCCCTCTATGGAGGTTAGAGTCAACTTGCTGCCTAGGACTGTCGAGCCATTAATGGCAGCGTGGTCGAGGTATGAATCCTGGAACTTGCCAATCCACTTGCCCGTGTCGTCGGTAACACTCATGGCCTTACCATTCATATCCGTGAAGTTTCCCGTCAAAAGGCCTAAGCCAGTTATGGCCGCAATGCCTGGAAAATCCCTAATGCTGCGGTTGCCCCTCTGCGCTGCCTTTAACGCAATATCTCTTAGCGGCATATATCCTGTATCAGGGTTTACGAATATATGGTACTCTCCCTCCCAGAAGATTATGCCGACATCGGCCTCCCTGTTGTCGAATTTCCCCAGTAATTTATATACTTGATTGTTGAGATTTTTCTTCCCGGAACCGGCGAATTCAATATCAACCTTAAGTTCAGTCCTGTCCATAGTATAAGCAATGATATCAGGGCCTCTCTCATGATGAGGCTCCGCGCCTTTGTGTATTTCAGATTCTATGCCCTTTAGACCGTGCTTCTCAAGCTCTTCCTTTATGATCGAGTTAGAAAGTTCGTTTGCATAATCTCTCAGGTTCTTCCAGTTCTCTTTGCCATATGTCCGCTTGAAGTCCTCCGCGGTCTTACCGTACATAGCATATGCACCAGTATCGGTAAAATCCTTAGTGTTTTGAATACCGATCTCCCCTTTGATTGCCTCAAATTTGGCCTTAAAAGTGGGATCTTCCAGTGTTCTGCCGAGGTCCACTTTGCCAGCCACGAGCTCCACCTTTGATGCTGGACTGGGCTTCACAGAAATTGTTGGTAAATTTATGGGCGTCCCCCACACTTCATCACCGTGTTTGTAAAGAAGCTTTACCGCCCCATCTTCGCCAGTCTCAACACCTACTATGGCACGACCATTCACTGTAGCGCCATCTGCGGTGATTCTTACTTCTTTAACTCCGCTACCTCTTCTCGTGTCGGCTTTATATTCAATAGTGACATAACGGCCATCAGAAGCTAATCCGTTATCCTTTACGGTGCCCTTAACCCCAAAGACCTTATCCGTTTCCTGGCCTATCACGAATTGATCGAAGAATCCGATTTTCTCGAGGTAATCTCTCATGAGAATTGTCGTCAGATCTGTTCCTGATCTTGTCCCTCCACCCGTAATTATCTCAAGAGGTTCGATGTTAACGCTACCAAGCTGTTCAATTTTCAGTCTTCTGAATCCTTTTCCATCCCAAACCGTAACAGTATTGTCCTCGTATACCCTTATTTTAGATCCTGTGTCCACAAGATTGAGCTCAAAGTAGCTCTTGTCAACAGAATTAGGATCACCCCTCTGAACGATGCCTATCTCCATCTCGATCTTCAGCCCCAGGATCTCCGTCTCTCCTTCGCCGATCTGAACCAGCTTCCCATAGTCCATGATCTCCTTTACGAACGACCTCACCCAGCTCTCGGACGAGACCTTCTTGGCGACACTATCATCTTTGAATATCAGTGACCAATCGAAGGTTGCTTTTGGCGCTGTCGCCTTGGTTCCAGGGCTTATTGGCTTAACATGAATACATGGTATCCCATAAGTATCGACGGGCTGGCCTAGCCCGAACCTGTTCTCCATCTGTGCCCGCCGCGCACCGTCCCCCATCTACCCGAACCTCCCCAGGGTCTGCAGTAGGTTGTGGAGGGCAAGGGACCTGATGTCGTCCTTCAGCTGAGGTGCCATCCTCCCCTTGCAGGTAGCGCAGTGGCATTCCTCAGACCCAATGCTGGTGTCGGTAACGAGGAACGAAGTGTTTCCCTTGTAGTATAAACCATTCTTCGCGCCGATGAACCATGAGAGCCCGGAGTAGACGAACTCGCCCCTCTTTCTCAAGGGATAGGAGAGGCCGTAGAGCAACAACTGCGCATCCTCCTTTCCCTTGCGAAGTGCGTTAGTGACGGCCGAGATCTTGCCGTCCAAGAGGCCCTGCTTGGCGAGTTCCCTCGAAGGAATCGCGAATGAGCCACAGCCCAGCTCGATCGCCCTCTCGGCCGACCAGGCAATCTGCTTCCAGATGACTCCCTTGATGAGCCCCACCACGGGTATATCCAGTTCCGAGAAGGCGCTTGAAAATATGGCTTGCTTCATCGTCTGCTCCCAGGATAGGCAGAGCGGGTCATCCAGATACGTGTAGGAGTCGGGCATCATTGTTGCGTCTGGCCTAATGTCGTTAATCATCCCTATGTAGTCCTTGGGCGTGAGTGCGTCGAGGAGCTCGTCCTCCATCACCGTCGACAGCAGGATCTTGCCATCAAAGCCCAGGAAGTCATGAAGTCCACAGGAGGACACCCTCTGCATCAAAGCCTTGTCCTTAACGAGCTCAGCCAATCTGACGACGATCCAGGGGAGAGGGAGATCGTTCCAGAACCACGAGCTCTTATCTGTCAGACGAACTACTGGGACGAATCTTGGAAACCTGGCCTTGATCCGTACCTTGAGTTTGGACATAGTTTGGGTTATGTCATCGGGTATTGAACCAAGGGAATGACAATATTCCTGTAATCTACAGAATCCCGTAGGGTGTGTGATGCCGCTATAGGATATTCCGCGCTTGCACTTGGCTACTAAGCAGATGCGGGTGATGCATCCAGGGCAGTAGGAGCGAAAGAGCCCGCAATTGAGGCATTCCTTGCCACAGTCGCCCTGCGTCTTCAAGTCGATAATCGGCACTATATCAACATGAGTGCAGCAAGATATAACCTACTACATAAATCATGAAACAGGATATGAAATAGAAGGATAGATGAGACAGGCAGCCTCTGAGCATGTCATGGCGCTGGGAATACGCTTGGCCCAGATGATTGCACGATCCGTTTTCTAAGTCTTGACCTGTGGGCATGATGGTATAGAATTCATAAGCTAAGCTCCCGCTTTTAGTCCTATTTTCCTTGCACCTATGATGTCTTCATCAAATGTATCTCCGACCATCACAGCCTTTGAAGCATTCGTCTTTCCATGCCTCAACGCGTTGGCCGCGGCAATGGAGTGGCTCGATCCCAAGGCGATGGATTAATGGGGCGATCTCGCCCTCACTTTAATACCCGTCCAACCCAAGTTGGGTCAGAACCATAGGGGGCCATGTGTTGACCGAAGTGAAGGTAGCTATCATCGGGGCCGGTAGCGCCGAATTCTCGATGTCCTTGGTGAGGATCCATCCAGAATCCCCGAACAGGTAAGGCACATATAGCGTGCGCGAGATCGAATCGCAATCCCAATGCCAGGCAAGAGCATCCCCAAGTTCCGGCACATCGTGATCGATCCGAATCCGATCGGCACCCACCATTCCGTGTGTTTGGTAGGAGACCTGAATGGGGACGGATTCGAGGACGTCGTGATCGGCAACTACGTGATCGACGGGTCCTCGGTGGGCACCCTTGCCTGGTACGAGTATCCCAATTGGACGAGGCACGTGATGGCGAGGGTGAATTTGGAGGCGGGTGGCGTCGTGGTCGACATGGATGGCGATGGCCGTTTGGACGTCGTTGCAGGCCAGCCATACTACGGCAACGAGCTCTACTGGTTCGAAAATCCCGACGACCCAAGGTGGCAGTGGACCGGGCACGTCATAGAGACCGACTTCAAGAAATACCACGACCAAGCTGTCGGGGACGTCGACAACGATGGCGAATGCGAACTTCTCATCTCATCGCAGCTCGGGAAGGTTTTGGTCTACTACGACGTCCCACCGGATCCGGGGGCCTCCCCGTGGCCGAGCGAGTGCCGGCATGTCATTTGGAACGACATCTCGGTGGAGGGCCTCGCGATAGTCGATCTCGATGGTGACGGTTTGAACGAAGTAGTTGCAGGGCCGAACATCTTCAAACCCCCGAGGGGCACGGCCGGGAAGTGGTCAAGGGAGATGGTCTCGGAGTTCCACGCGAGGACCTATGGCGGGCTCATATTTTCAGAGACGAGGGTCAAGGTGTCGGACATCGACGGGGACGGCGTCCCCGACCTTGTGATGAGCGAATGCGAAAGCGACATCGGCAGGCTGGCGTGGTTCAGGGGGCCTGATTGGAAGATGCACGTCATCAAAGACGGCCTGTTCAATCCCCACAGCTTGGAACTCGCCGACTTCAACGGTGACGGGCACAGCGATATATTCGTAGGGGAGATGGGGCTTGGGAGGAACCCGAACCCGAAGCTGCTGATCTACCTTAACGACGGGAACGGCGCATTCGAGGAGTTGCTCGTGGATTCGGGACATCCCACCCACGAGGCGAAATTGATCGACGTTGGAAATGCGGGAAGGCCTTCGATCGTGGGCAAGCCCTTCCATCCTGGAAACCAAGTCGACCTCTGGGAGAACGTGGGCTCCGATTGACGGAATGGCCGATCGCCGCTCGGGGTAAGCCCGAAGCCATTCACGCTCCCTCCCGCCCGCCATTGGGGATTCGTTTATTTCCGGGCGGCTCGTCCGATGCGCCATGGTCAAGCTCGTCTCCGTGTTCGGCAGCAGGCAACAGACGAGGGCACTGGAGTTGCTGCTCTCCAACCGTTCCAAGGTCTTCAGCCAAGCGGGCCTTGCGAGGGAGCTGAGGTGCTCGGCCTCGACCGTCTCCAGGGTCCTGCTGCCCCTTGTCGAGCTGGGCCTTGTCAAGATGGACACGGTCGGGGACCAGATGAAGATCGTTGCCTTCAATGCCGAGAACCAGAGGGCGAAGCTCCTGCTGGAATTCTACGATAAATTCAGGAACTCTTAGGACGTGAAAGAGACCGATGGCCTTATACGAGAAGATCGAGCCGGACATCGACGCGTCAGGTTCGACCTTCCTCTTCGGCATAATGGGATGGGGTCAAGTTGGTAGGATCTCGTTGTTGCACATGATCGACCTACTGAAGGCAGCGAAAGTCGGCGAGTGCTCAACCCCCGCCCTCCCGATCTACCTGCTCTCTGAGGCGAACGGCTTCGGCAAGCCACCCTGCTTCGAGTACTACTTCTCCGGGAAGAGCGTGCCAAAGGTCTTCATGGCCACAGGCGACGTCACGGTAAATGCCGACAACCACAGGCACTTCTACGGCACGTTAGAGCACGTCGTGTTCCTTGCGAAGAAGATCGGTGCAATCCGCCTGATAGCCATCGACGGAAGGCCCGGCGACGAAGGCGAGAAGGTCAAGGTGTTCGCCTCCCGCCCGTCATTGGCCGAGAAGAGCGCCCTCGGGAGCGCCGAGATCTTGAAGAGCACGTTCATCGGGAGCTATAGTGGAATCGTCGTTGGGCTCGCGAGGATGTACGGCCTCGATGCCGTGGGCGTAACTGTCCCGTGCGCGAATCCGGCGACTAACAGGCAGGCTGGCCTGATCGGTTTCAGGTACTTGGTCGACCTCATCGACCTGAGCGGGGTCCCAGATTAGGCCTATCTCGAGAACGAAGGTCAAGGCCAGTGCCAAGGTTCGGCTGGCCCTGCGACGCGGTACTGCGCCTTCTCAAGTCCGTACCTCCTCAGCGGCTTTGTCAAGTGCCTGTTGGCCCTCGGCGGCGGAACGAATGTGCCGACCGAGATCGCCCTCCGAGAGGGAAGGGCCTCCCGCCCCTGCTGCCAGTAGCCGCATTTCCTGCACCTGTATCCCTGCCTGAGGCCGGATGACTTGCACCTTGTGCCGCAGCGAGGGCAGATCGGAGGACGGGACGTGATGGCCTCGTCGAGCTTCAGGACTTGGAGCTTCTCGACGTTCAGCGTGAGCCTCCCGTCCTCGAGCAACCTCACGCCGCCGAACGCCCTCACGCGATCGGCCCGCACGAGTTTCGAGACAGCGTTCCTGAAGCTGCCGGTCGGCTCGTAGGCCGCGCACTCGATCTCGCCGGTCGCGTCCCCAAGTGTGAAGATCAGGTGCCCGCCTCGGATCGCCCGAGGGGGCGCGTTGACCGTACCCTCGGCACACACTGATTCGTAGGGCCTGACGGATGATATGGCGGCTGGGGATGCGGGCAGGTGCGCGTCTGTGCCCTGGTTGCTCCTGAAGACCGTCCACCTCTCGACGGGCTCGAAGAACTTCACGGAATTGAACGCATCGAGGACCGAAGAAGCGCCCTCGCCCCTTATGCCGATCAGGACAGGGTCGTGGCCGTGTGGCGCGATCAATACCCTCCCCGTCTCCGGGTCGATGTTGTTGAAAGTCCCGCGCGCCTTCGCGTCCATCTCGATTACGGATACGGGATCGAAGAGCCTCGGTCTCCCCCAGTGGCTCCTGTCCCTGTACGAGATCAACTCGAACGTGTGGTCACCCTCGAGGCGGGAACCCATCGCGGCCAAACATCCCACGATGCCCCTCTTTGACTTGTACGCGCGGACGTCGCATCCGCTTTCGTCGGCGAACCGCAGGGCGTCCTCGATCTCGATGACTTTCTTCAGTGCGTCGTCGTAAAAGGCGCTGAAGCCATCGCCAACTTCGTGTGAGAAGACGACGGCGGGATCCGTGTCGGCCGCATCCATCTCCGAATGGGCAACCATCATCTTGACGACTCGTTCCTTCAGCTCCTCGACCCTGTTCCTTGCGACGCGCAATCGGAGGCAGACCGCGCCGTTGCCCCTCGTCTTCCATGGGATGTTAGGATTCAGCCTGACGAGCAGGGGGTAATCGATGAACTCGGCATCGAAGTCCCTCAGAAGGGCCTCGATTATCAAGGAACTCAGGTAGGTCGTGCAGCCACCTGCGAGCGAGTCGGTGTCGTCGATCCCCACGTGGAGCCGCACGGTCGAATCCATTGCGACCTAGAACTCACTTAACCCTCAGATAAATCGGTATCTCCGCGGAGTGTCCCCGCGGATTATGTTTCAACGAACGTTCTCAGCGAACGCTGAAGCGAAGGCTGAAGCGAACGCGGACCTGGATTCCGATCGAGCGGTCACTGAGCTGCGCTCTCTGAAGTCTCGGCCTCGCGTTCGTAGCCCGTCGGCAGTTCTGGGAACTTGCCCTTCATGCGCATCGCGGATATCTCGGAAGCTTCCCGCAGTATCTTCATCGCTTCCTCGTTGCTCACGGAGGAATCCAGCATCGGGCTACCGGCTGTGCCGGCCTCGATTATCAGCGTGTCAAGCACTTCGTCGATGTGCGCCAGCCCGTTCGCGACTTCGGGCACGACGCCCGTAAGGTCCCCGCGTATCTGGTTCACGACCGTCACGATCGGTCCCAGGATTGCGCCAGCGTCCTTGAAGTCCTGAAGGGTTTCAAGCCTGAGCGCAACCTGCCTCAGCGAGTGCTGGCTCCTCAGGACGACGCCGTTCATCTTCTTCAGTTGGACGACCTCCTCAGCGTACATTGCGGCCTTGTACGAATCCTTCTCCTGTTGGGCAAGGACGCACTTCTCGAACAATTGCCTTCCCCTGTCAGAGAAGCGTTGGGAGATGTCCTCCAACCTGTTCTCCTGGACGCGAAGTGATGTCACGACCTCGGATATGCCGTTCTTGGTTGTCACGATCATAGTTCATCGTCCCACTCGGAAGGATTTCAGGATTTCGTAGGAAATGTGCGAATGAAATACCACGATGGATTCAGCGTCATACGCTTTCGAAGTTTTTCCGCTACTCCATCGGCCACCGGACGACCCTCGACCTCTCGATCGCGAGAAGCACCGGCACCGCGAGAATTACGCTGACGGCCATCGAGAGCAATGCCTCGATCGGGGTCACGAAGGCCCCCACGAGGAAGACGGCCGGCAATGCCTCGACTGGTATCGGGTAGAGGGTGTAGAACCTCAGCGGCACCAAGAGGAATATCCTGAAGAGCATGTCGGCCTCGGTGCTCACGAACGCGACCATGCAGACCGCTGGCCCCAGCCTCTTCGCGTTGCCCCTGTGTTCGAGTGCGCTTCGGACAGCGATGTGAGTTGGCAGGATCAGGAACGCCGCAAGGATGGTGTCCCAGAGGGACCAGAGTGGAATGCGGGCGCTCAAGGTCAAGGGGTCGGCGAGGAAGATGCCGAGCATCGCGGCGTACATGAGGGCGGCGAGGGGCCACTTCCTCCTGAACATCAGGCCGGCCACGAGGGCGGCGATTGGCTCGCCCATGCCGAAGGCGATGCCCAAGAGGAAACCCTCCTCCCGCGGCCTGACGATCCTGCCCAGGATGCAACCGATGGAACCGGAGATGAAACCCATCCTCGGCCCCAGGACCATGCCCTCGAGTGACTCGACGAATATCACGAAACTCCTCGCGACCTCGGAGGGACCCCAGATGCCAGGTACTGCGGACAACAACCCATGAAGGGATGCGAAGAGGGCGACTAGGACGAGGAGTCTTGTCCTCCTAGGTTCTTTGCTCTCCTCTATCGAGGCAGTCGACAAACTCAGGGCGAAACCATCGGAAGTCGCTGCGGATTTAAGACTATCAGGCAACGGCCTTAACGGTCCCGTTCGCAAAAGCCATTGTAGTTCGTGAAGAACTTGCCTTGGACGAAAGCTGCCTCATGATATGAAGCAAATGGTTGTGCATCGATTGGGCCGACGTCCTGCTGATCGATTGAGCCAATGCTTAAACCATTTCTAGATGGAATGGCCAGGGGATTATGGCGAGGTGACGCGGCCTTCGAACCTTCAGGGTCATGATGAAACGCGCGGGCTGATCCGTAAATGCGCCGACGGCGACTTTGAGACGATCCACGAGATAGTCAACGACGCCGCCCAAGTATACGAAGGCGTCATCCCCCAGGACTGCTGGAAAGAACCTTACATGAACGAGGAAGAGCTCCGGCATGAAATGGACCGGGGCGTGGAATTCTGGGGATACGAGGAAGGTGGAAGGCTTGTCGGCGTAATGGGCATCCAGCGCTTCGGAGACGTGGCCCTCATCAGGCACGCCTATGTTCGAACGGCCGAAAGGAACCGGGGCATAGGGGGAAGGCTGCTGTCCTACCTCAGGGCGCAGACGGCTCTCCCGATCTTGACCGGCACTTGGGGGGACGCGATCTGGGCGATCCGTTTCTACGAAAGGCACGGTTTCCGATTGGTATCTCCCGAAGAGAAGGACCGGTTGCTGAGGAAATACTGGTCGGTCCCCGAGAGGCAGATCGAAAGTTCCGTGGTCCTCGCGGACCGGAAGTGGTTCGAGTCCCACACCTAGCTAGTCAGATAGATGGATTACTGAATGGATGGATGAATTGATGGATAGATTCGCCAACAATTTTTTAAACATACATTGGGGGCATGGGTGGTGATCGCCCATGAAGGTTTTGGGAATCGTTTGCAGCCCGCGTAGGGAAGGAAATACGGCCCGTTTGGTCGAGTCCGTACTCGATGGTGCGAGGAGGCGGGGAGCCGAGACCGAAATCTTCTATCTCGGGGGCCTTAAGGTGAATCCCTGCAGTGTCTGCAACGACTGCGAGACTTCGGGGAGGTGCTCCCAGGAGGACGACATGCAACAGATCTACAAGGCGATCAACGCGGCGAACTTCATGGTCTTAGGCACACCCATCTACCACGACCACGTCAGCGCCCAGGCCAAGGCATTGACGGACCGGCTCTACGCTTACGAATGGAAGGACTCCTTCCCCAAGGACATGAAGGCGGTCGTCGTCGTCACCTACGAATGGGACAACCCGACCGGCTACGACAAAGTCGTCGAATGGATCGAGGAGACGCTTAAACGCTACTACCGTGTAGAGACGGTTAAGGCCCTGAAGGCCTGCAATACTTCCAAGATGCCGGTTGCGCAAAGGCCGGAACTGTTAAGGGAAGCGCAAGCGATAGGCGAAGGCCTAGTCCAAGAGTTAAAACGCTGAAGCCTGATTGAGCTCAATGGGATACTAAATGTGAAGAGCTCAGACCCAATAACTACGAAAGGGACATGACGAAAAACATATCTCGCACCTTAACTGCTGTGAGTGTCGCGGCAGTCGTCTAGGGATTAGTCGGACAATCTGGTCTAGGATTTGGTCCTGCCACGGCCATGGCGCGGGTTCAAACGGCTCTAGTCGCATGAGCTTTGAAAATCCCGCCTGCCGCACATCTTAACGAACCTAAGAAAACCCTGAATGAGTATTTTCGTAACCGAACATAACCGAAGCAGTCCAACGCATTTTCGTGGATATAGAGCGAAGAGAATGTGGCAGAGCAACTCGATTCGGTCCGACTAACACACGATATCAAACATTAAAATAGGGGCCGATGTCAAAAGGTAGAAGAGGCAGAGAATTTGTTTCCGAATAGCGATGCCGTGGTTCGGGCAGTCGAGAAGGTCGCCCCTTCGGTCGTGAACATCAGCATCGTGAGGTTGATGCGCGAAAATTTCTTCACGGTCGTTCCCATGAGGGGCATGGGCTCGGGATTCGTCATCTCGAGCGAAGGCAGGATACTCACCGATTTTCACATCGTGGAGCAGGCCGAGGAGGTCGAAGTCACGCTCTCCGATGGCAGGAAATTGAAGGGCATGGTATCCGGGAAGGACCCGAGCACCGACATAGCCCTTGTCGAAGTCCCGGCGGGTAATCTCGTTCCAGCCGAGCTCGGTGACTCCGACAAGCTGAAGGTCGGTCAGATGGCGATCGCGATAGGCAACCCCTTTGGCTTCCTGCTCGGTGGAGGCCCGACCGTGACCGCCGGGGTGGTGAGCGCCCTTTCCAGGACGATCAACGCCGACGGGAGGATGTACGAGGGCCTCGTGCAGACCGACGCGGCGATAAATCCCGGCAACAGCGGTGGTCCCCTCATCGACGTCGACGGCAAGGTGATCGGCATTAACACCGCGAACATCCCGTTCGCGCAGGGCATCGGCTTTGCCATACCCATAAACACCGCGAAGTACGTCGTCGAGCAGCTGCTTGAGAAGGGACGGGTCGTCAGGCCTTGGCTCGGCATCACGGGCCTAACGGTTACCAAAGAGGTCGCGACATACTACAACCTTCCGACGAGGAGCGGCGTGGTCCTTGCCGGCATCGTTCGCGGAGGCCCTGCCGACGAAGCTGGACTCGAGGAGGGCGACATAGTAGTCCAGGCCGATGGGACGACCGTCGACACCATGGAGCAGCTCCAGAGGGAGATCAGGAAGAAGAAGCCCGGCGACAGGCTCAACCTGACGATCGTGCGCGATGGCAGGAGGCGGGAAGCCTCCCTGACGTTGCAAGAGGCCCCATATTAGACGAGTTTGCGGCTTGAAAAACGCCAAAGGGAGGCGTTTCTGATCGGACAGACCTGTTCTACGGTTTAGAACGCATTTAGAACCGTGGGGGCTAGACAATGGCTTTATCACGCGGCTTCGGACCGTAATGTGTCAGGTGTTGAATGTAGAAATGAAGAAAGCAAAGATCCTGGCGATTTGTGCACTTGCAGTCGCGATAATCATACCCACCATTGCCATTGGCCTAATGGTCCCGAACTTCATCGGTGCCTCTCAGGAGGAGGCGAGCCACATCGAACTCGTCGTCTACCAGATCGGCATCTCGCACGTCATGATGACCATTCCAGTGGACTTCGTGAACTCCAAGGCGACCATAACATTGCCTTCTTCGGCCATCCTCCAGACGCTGAGGGTTTCGGGCGTTGACGTGATATCGATGAGGCTGAGGCAGACGGCGCCACAGCAGCTTCTGGTCAAAGGCGACAGCATCGTCGTCCACACGGAGTCGGCCACCTACCAAGGAACCTTCGAGGGAATTCAGGAGAACTACCTCATAATCACTCAGGAGGGCAAGTCGACGCTGATCGGACTTGGGGCCGTAACGGCCATAGAGGTCAGCAGGGCGGTGGCGATCCCGACGATGGAGAACGCGATATCGCTCGAGATAACCGCCGACGTCTCAGGCACCCAAGCGCTGAACGTGTCATTCCTGTCGAGGGGCACGAGTTGGGAGCCGTCGCACTTCCTCGATCTACTATCCGGCAAGATCCAGACGTGGGCCATGGTGAGCAGCAGCGACAACTGGTCGAGCGCCTCGCTTACGCTCGTAGTCGGCCAGCCCCACATAGTGTTCGAAGGATCGGTGCCCATTAAGTATACTGATGCGATATTTTCGGCAAGGTCGAGTGAATTCACCGTGACTGGGCTCGGTGAGTACCACGCGTACAGATACGCGAGGCCGTTCACGATCTCCTCCGGGGACACCGCGATGATCCTGTTGCTGTCTGGTACCGTCGATGTCAAGAGGCATTACTTCTGGGCTGGATACAATTACTATTCAGGCGATTCGTCCCCGATTGAATATGCCAACGTCACGAACGTCCTCGATGACCCGATACCAGAGGGGTTGATCCAATTCTACAGGGGAAGCGAATGGGTTGGCAACGACATGACCCCATACATTGCCGTGAACTCGACCGCGAAACTCATGGTCGCGTACGCGCACGACCTGAAGGTCGAGCAGAAGACGGTGGGGATCGAGCATCTGTCTGGCGTCGATAAGGTAACGATCCAGGTGAAGGCAACGAACTACAAGGTCGAGGGGATATCGATCGCGATCCAGCAGACGATCCCCTACGAGGCAACACTTGAGAGTTCGGACCCACAGCCGATACAAGAGGGACAGGTGCTGACGTGGACTTTGGCGCTCGGATCCGGAGAACAGGAACTCATAACCTATACTTACAGCATACCGGTTGTTCAGAAGTCGATTTACCCGTAAGAGAAAGTGTGCCTTCGTCGCTAGTCAACGAGGGGGCATGAGATGGGCCCCCTCGCCACAACCATTATCCGTGATGATCGGATATCATCAAAGTCAAATAATTCATTTCATTATGATTTTGGTCCATGCCTAGCTAACTAATTTTTCTCACCAGCCGTCTAGAACTCGGTAGAATCGATAGGCCCTACGGGGGGCGAGTGCAGGGGGACGATTTTACCTTTGTGTCATGTCCGAGATCGCGTCACTCGGCAACTCGAGACGAAACGCCTTAAGGGAGAGCTCAACGGTCAGATCTCACGAGCGGTGATGGGATGAGTAAGAGCGTGCTTGTCATCCAAGCACATCCCGACGATGCAGAATTCCGAGTTTCGGGAACGGTGGCGAAGTTCGCAGGGGCGGGCGACGAAGTCTACTACGTGACGATCACCGATGGGAGCAAGGGCACCTTCAATCCGTCCTCGGACCCAACGGCCCTGGCTAAGGTGAGGGAGGCAGAACAGAGGGAGGCCACGAAGGTCCTCGGGGTTAAGGAGGCCTTCTTCCTGCGCCATACCGATGGGGAGCTCTTGCCCTCGATCGAATTACGAGACACACTCATCGGGTACATCAGGAAGCTTCGTCCAACCATCGTCATGGCCCTGGATCCGTGGTTGCCCTACAACGTCCATCCGGATCATAGGGCAGCCGGAATCGTTTCCGCGGAGGCGACTGCCTTTGCAGGGATGCCTTCCTTCTGTAGGTCCCACTTGGCGCAGGGACTTGCTGAACACCAGCCAAAGCAGATCTACTTCTTCAGGACGAACGAGCCAAACGAGTGGGTCGACATTAGCGACACGATCGAGGCCAAGATAAGGGCCATCCTCTGCCACAGGAGCCAACTGGCACTCTCCCCCGAACTCGCTGGCAAAGATGTGGACGTGAAGGAACTGGAGGCCCGCGTTGCGCGAGACGTCAGGAAGAGGGCGGCTGAGATCGGATCGAAGTGCGGCAAACCGCTTGCGGAGGCCTTCAAGGTACTGGACGTAGAGGCCGGGCACTTCAAGATAGACCTCTATTGATGCGAAATCGGGACGGTGTAATAGCGAGGGTCGGCGGTTTGCCAGGCGTTGCCATCCGCCTTACGAGGAAGGCCGTCGCCAAATGGCTGGTCGAGAACCACGGCCCGATCGGCTCGGCATTCAGAACGACGCCTACGTTCTTCCCCCTCATCGGCGGAAGCTTGGTCGAGGGGCTGATGACGATCGGGAGCGACCTCGACTTCTGCATGATGGTGGATGGCAAGGTAACGGAACTGGAGGTGGGGGCGCTCCAACCGGGCTTTAGGCGTTCGATGTCCGAATTGGATTCCACGCTCAAGCGGACGGGACTCAGCGGCCTTTGCCGCGTCTCGCGCAGGATACGCATAACAGACGGTTTCTTGGGGCTCCAAAGGGGCCAAGAGCCCAGGGCGGGGGTCCTAAGGACGGGCGTCAGGCTGAACTTCGTTCTTTCGTGCGAATTGCTCGATACTGGGGTGGATGGAAGGGAACTCCACGTGAGATTGGCCGACGAACGAGCTTTGCGCGAGCTCAAGAGGCGGCTATACGGGAACTATCGAAGGGCACTCGGCCACTCCTTCATCCCCGTTTTGGCCTATGTGCTCAAGAGGCCGGGCAGCTATACGCCCTCGAGGTGGGCAGCGCAGGTGCAACTCGCGGTCGATGATTTGGCGCTGGCCATGCACGGCGTCGAGGGCATCTCGGGGACGGTCTACGAAAAAGCACCTAGGGTCGTGGGCTCGATGGGGGTGCACGGGCCCGTTGCCGTCCGAGAGGCCTTCAGGTCTTCCTTCGATCTCATCAGGCATTTGAAACGTCAAGCTTCGACCGACGCGAGGATCCGCCGGAAGAGCTTCAACTACCTCGTATCGAAGGGCTACATTGGAAAGGAGAGTTGGAGGCGTGCATGCAGGCTCAGCCGATGGCTCCTCTGCGCCCTGGAGGGCAGCGGTCAGATGGGGGATCCTGCCTAAGACGATGAAATGAAAAACAAAGCCTGCAATGCGAATTGGCTTGCTTAAACCTCGTACCTAAGGGCCTCTGCAGGATTAAGCTTCGCCGCTATGTACGCGGGAGTCACCGATGCGAGGAAACTGAGGCCCACGCTGATGATCACGGCCCATCCCATCCAGCGAGCGGCTGCGATGCCCGCTCCCAAGACCTCGGCAGGTCGTCCGGCATTCACGTAGAAGATCCCAAGGGCCGCCCCCCAGCCCACCACTGAACCGAGAAGCCCTCCGAACAGGCCGAGGACGGCCGACTCGATCAGGAAGAGCTCGAGTATGTGCCTGTCCATCGCCCCAAGGCACTTGATTGTCCCTATCTCCTTGTACCTCTCGGTTATGCTCATCAGCATCGAGTTGACGATGCCGACGCCACACACCAGCAACGCTATGACGGCCATCCAAAGCTGGTACGCGGGCAGCGCCTCTCCACCCTCCGAACCCGGGTTGAGGGCGATCGTGATGTCGGACATCGTGAGAAGTGCGACCAAAAATGCGATCCCCAGTACGACGCTGACCACCGTGATCAGCGCCCTCGTGAACCTTCGCCTGATCGACTCAATGCTGAATCTCACTGCCTCAGAGAGCGGGAATATGATCTCCTGTTTCTCTGCCATCTAGATATGCCCGCAAAGGTCAACCTTCAAGAAGCTTAAAATGTTTACGTTCCATAAACTCCTGCAGTAATACTGCCAGATGAGAGATTGGCGGGAGTACCTCTTGCAGGAGGGAGCGCGCTACCTTGCACGCACGGCCCAGTTGCCCACGAAGTTATGCATTGCCACTCGTACTGTGCTGGTCCTTTGCCCAAATGCATAGTCGCGGAAAGCGAGCCGGCGATGGAACCAGTGCAATTCCACTGCATCTGTGTCAGTATTTTTTTTTAACGCCTTTGCCTATGGATAATTTGTCTAGAAAATAACTCCACAAGTTCTTTTATTGCCACTTCATATGACCGCTGGGTTATGATGTTGGGGATGTCACCGAGGGATCTCGGCCTTGGAGAGGGGGCTAGGCGCAAGAACAGGACCAGGTTGGAGATAGCGGTCTCGATGCTGGAGATCGCCAAGCAGGGAGTAAAGAAGACACAGCTGATGTACCTTGGGAACCTCAGCTTCGAGCTGCTCCAGAAGTACCTGAACTCCCTGATGCAGTCTGGGCTGATTGAGGCCCAGCAGGGAGGGAACCAGTGCACCTACAAGACGACTCAGAAGGGGCTTCAGTTCCTCAGGGACTACCAGGAACTGCTGAAGTACGCCGCGCTTCTCAGTACCAAGAAGAGTTCGCTCGAAAAGTCCCTCGGATAGAGGGTGTCCGTCCCCCCATTAGGGCGAAAGGGCCCTCACCCCATCTCGGCCAGCCACGTAGGCAAGGTCGGCAATGCCGGAGAAGATCCCAACCTCTACGACGCCAGCTAGGAGTTTGAGTTCCCTCTCGAGCCTCGCGGGATCGCCTATTGTCCCGAAATCCGCGTCGATTATGAAATTCCCGTTGTCCGTCACGACTGGCCCGACCTTGCCGCTTCCGGTCCGAAGCCTTCCGCGTCCGCCCATCTCCGCGACCCTCTTCGCCAGGACCGGTGCAGCCATCGGTATGACCTCGATCGGAACCGGGAATCCGACGCCCAGCGATTCGACGAGTTTCGATTCGTCGACGACTATGACCACGAACTTCGATGCCGTGTCGACTATCTTCTCTCGCGTCAGGGCCCCGCCCCCTCCTTTTATCATGTTGAGCCTCCGGTCTATCTGGTCGGCTCCATCAACGGCAATGTCCGGATTTGCGAACTCGTCGAGGGTGGCGATCTCCAGGCCGTTCTCGACGGCCAGGTAGTAGGCCTGGTGGGAGGAGGGGATGACCTTCACGTCTAGCGCCCTTGACCTGACCTCCTGACCCAAGAGCCTCGCGAAGATCGCAACGGTGCTCCCGGATCCCAGTCCCAACGCTTGCCCTGAGGAGACATGGCCCAGCGCCCTTCGGCAGGCCGCGGCCTTCAGGTCGTCGCTCACTCGCCACTCCCCTCACATTAGCTTGGGCCTCATGCGCTCGTCGAAGGCCACGAACCTGCTGCCATTCTGAACGCTCAGCCTCACGCCCTCGATGATGGCGGTTCCGATCAGTGCCTGAGGTGGCAACGCCCGCACCGACTCGAGCTTGGCGATCATCTCCTTCCTCTTCGCGAGGGCGCGTTCGGCGCCCATCCCTTCAGTCGCTTCCTCGATCGCTCGGACATCGTTCAGCCCCTGGACAATGCTGTCATAGCCGTAGCCGACGTGTTCGATCCCGCCCTCCGCGTCGAAGCTGTCGTAGGCCTTGAAGAAGTTGGGATTGAAGTGCTCGAAACCATGCTCCTGCGTGACGAAGTGGAGCCCGCGGTCCTTGTGGTCCGCCCAGTATTCGCCCTCGGTGCCGCTGAGCTGTAGTCCCTGGTTCGTGAGCGCGGAATTGAATTCCGAGCAGACCCAGCTGGTCTGGATGAAGAGGACGGATCCATCAGACCACTCGATCGTCGCTTGCATCGCGTCGAACGCGTCCTTGCCGTGCTTCGGCAAGAACTTCTTCTGGCCGAAGGCGACGAGCCTCCTGGGCTTGAGGCCTGTTATGAAGTAGTAGGCGTCGGCGTAGTGGATGCCGATGTACTCGAATGGGGAGCTCCTCTCACACCAACGCGCGAAGACCTTCAGGGGCATCTCGCGCTTCTCCTCGATCCATGCGTGGCCGTGGAGCATCTCGCCAAGCTCTCCCCTTCCGTACTTGTACTTGGCCGCCCTTATCGCCCTGTCGTGCCTCTTGTGGTAGTCGGTCAGGACGTAGATCCCCTTCTCCCTTGAGGCCTCGATGATCTGGTGGGCTTCGTCCGTTCGGAGGCAGAGCGGCTTCTCGACTACGAGGTGATGGCCGGCCGATATCGAGTCGAGGATCACGGGCGTGTGCAGGTGGTCGGGGGTGGCGACTACCACAAGGCCCCCGTCGCCGAGCTTGGCCAATGCCCCCCTGTACGCATCGGGGTCGCTCCTCCCGGCCTCCAGCCTCGAGGGATCCGGGTGCCCATCGAACTCCTCTCCCGGAAAAGCCTCCCTCAGCTCCAGTATCGTCTCGGGCCTCCTGCTCGCGATCGCGATTCTCCCGACCTTGCCCCTCTTCCTCTCCTGGAAGAGCGTTGGCAGTATCACCTCGCGGCTTATCATCCCGCCACCGACGAGGAGGACTTGCAGCCCATCGGATCTCATGCGGACTCACCTATCGCCTCATCCAACACTTCGATGCCGTCCATGACTGCACTTTCGGTTATGTCCAGAGGGGGACATATCTTGATCGTCCCCCCGCCATATCCGACCGGCGAGAAGAAGAGCAGTCCCTTCTCCATCGCCTTCTCCACGATCCTGTAAGCCCTGTCCCTGTCCGGCTCCTTGCCCCCCTCCTTCACGATGTGCAGCCCTGCGACCAAGCCCTTTCCGTGAACCGCCCCCACGATCGCGTGCTTCCGCTTGATCGCCTGCAGCTCCCCGTGAAGCCTTTCGCCGACCTTCCTCGCGTTTTCAACGAGGCCGTCCCGTTCAATGAGCTCTATGCTCGACAGGGCCGCCGCGACGCACACGGGATTGCCAGTGTGAGTGCTCGTCATCTCCCCCGGCCCATACTGGTCCAAGAATTCGCGCCTACCGATTACGGCCGAGAGTGGAAGGGAGCTCGTGATCCCCTTGCCGCAGCATATTATGTCTGGCGTGACACCGTAGTGTTCGAAGCCGAAGAACTTGCCCGTCCTCCCGAATCCGGCCTGGACCTCGTCGAAGACGAGGGCAACGCCATTCTCCGTGCACCACTCCGCAAGCCGTTTCACGTAGCGCTCAGGCGCGAAGCTCGCGCCGCCTCCGATGTAGGTCTCCATTATGACGCTGCAGATCCTCGACCCGCCAACTCCCAGTTCACCCAACGTCCTGAGAAACGACTCGAAGCTCGTGTCCTCGCACCTGAAGCCGTCTGGAAATGGGACTTGGTAGAAACCGGGGGGATAATCGCCTATCCACTCCTTCAGGCCCGGGATCCCACCGGCCATCTGAGATCCGAGGGTCCGCCCGTGGAAGGCGTTCGCGAAAGTGACGATGCCGATCTTCCGTGGATCGATCTTCCTGCCGTAAGTGCGCGTGATCTTTATCGCGTTCTCGATCGTCTCCGAGCCCGTCGTCAAGAGGAATACCTTGTCGAGCCCCTTTGGCGCCAAATGCGCCAGCTTCTCGACGAGCTTCGACCTTATTTCGCTTGGGAAGCAGTAGTTGTGCAGCAACCCGTGCTCGACTTGATTCGTGATCGCGCGCCTCATCTCCTCCCTCCCGTGGCCGCAGTTCGCCACGAGAACGCCGGAGCTCCAGTCCAACCACATGTTGCCCCACTTGTCATAGACCTGGCATCCCTCCGCCCTGTCCCACACGACTGGAGGTTGCCCTGTCATGGCGATGGGCTCATACTTCCGGAGCACCTCCAACGTCTGAAGGGATTCGGGCACGGGCACCTTCGTGACGATCCTCCTGTAACGCGTCTCGACCCTCGGCACAGATCTCGGTACCATGTTGTACGAATATCCTGGCATGGGAGACAGTCGGAGGACTGCAGCTTATTTAACTAGCGGGCTAATTCAACTTCGAGGTTGCTCCATCTGTTCCAGCTCCTCAAGGAGCTTTTCGACATCGGTCCTTATTTGGGACAGTTCGTCCTCGACGTCGCGCTCATTCGACTTACCTTCGCCATCGGTCCTCTTCACTTGCTTTTGGGGGGGCTTGGTTTCAAGTGACTCAGGAGCCTTCGGCGTGCCCTCGGATAGTGGTGGGGCAGCAACCGTCTGAGTGGCATCTACCGTCTGAGGGACGACCGTTTTCGTGGGGACATTTGCGGCCGATGGGGCGCTTTGGATCTGAGTCGCGGTCACGGTTGGCATGGCAACGGTCTCGCCGCCCTCAGCCTGTTCAAGTCCGAGCTTCCTTCGGATCAGTGATGTCGTCTCGTTCAGCTCGGTGATCTTCGCGGAAAATGCGCTTGCGAGCTTCTCCTCTATCTCCTCCAGCTCGAATAGTTCGACGACCAACCTCCTCCTGACTGCCTCCTGCTCGAGCTGGGCAATGTCGTCCATATGCTTCGCAGCCAGGGAATTGAACTCCTCATCGGTTATGAGGCCCTGATCGTGAGAGGCCCTCAACTTCTGCACGAGGGAGGCGAGTGCCTCAAGCCTCACGGTGAGTACGCGAAGTTCCTTCTGCAGGGCCCTTGCCCTCTCCTCTGAGATGGTCCTCTTGAGGACGATGGAGCCTCTCGAGTCCTTGGATTTCCGAGAGCCGAGGATGGAGATCGCTAGAAGGAAACCCGCGAAACCGAGGAGCTCGAATGACCCGAACACTTCCTAGTCCTCCTTGCTGGCCCATGACCCGGCCCTTGTCAGCATCTGATGGGGCATAACGATCACAGTGAATGTTCCTCGCAAACGCGTCGAGGCTTCGAGACAATGAAGTCCATTCGGTCGGAGATCAACGGACATAGCGATAGCATTTTCGCCGTGTCCTAGGACCGTTGTGGCTCACCCTCAAGCCTGAAGCTCCCGCTGTGCATGGTTGGCACGCGAGGTGACGAATATACGCCTTCCGGACAAAGGTCCCGTCTGCGGGGAAAAAGCCCCATCAGCCGCTCAGAGCCACACTACTTGAATCGGCATCGTCCTGACCTCGCCGTCTGCATTGATGTCGAGTGATTCTAGAGGCAATAGGTTGGCCAAAGCCTTTTTGGGCTAGCAAGTAAGGGCAGGAGCTCGAAGCGAATCTCATGCGCCGTAGAATCAAGAAGGTATTCGGCAATGTAAAGGGGAGGCTTGATGCCATCGTGTTGAAGAATTCCACTTATCCTCACGTCGACATGAATTTCTTCTACGTGACCGGCCTGGTCTCCGGTCTCTTCGAGGAATCGATCGCGATATTGCGTCCAGACCTGAGCCTCCACGTCATAACCTCTCAGCTGGAGGAGCAGAGCGCCCGAAGGGGAAGGGAGATGGAGATCTCGGTCTTCAAAAGTAAAAGGGAGCGGACAGCGCTTCTGATGGAGGGGCTCGGCAGGACCAAGGCGATAGGCGTCGACAAGGCAGAGCTCGTCTCCAGCGACTACGATGCGCTTGTGAAGGGCCTCCCAAGTGCAAAGTTCAGGGACGTCTCAGGGGCTTTCGGGTTGGCAAGGCTCGTGAAGGACCCGGACGAGATCGAGCTCGTGGGAAAGGCCGCGAGGATCGCGTCCAAGGTTTTGGGGGATCCGGGGGAGCTCATATGTCCTGGGCGCAGGGAATACGAACTCGCTGCCGAGCTCAATTACATGATGCAGAAGGGGGGCGCGGCCTCTGCGGCTTTTGAGACGATCGTGGCCTCTGGGCCGAACGCGGCAGAACCCCATTACGTTCCCGGTGCGAAGAGGGTACGGAAGGGCGAGGTCGTGCTCATCGACATGGGCGCCAATTACATGCGCTATTGCTCGGACATTACTCGAACGTATGTTCCCGGCAAGGCGTCGCGCACGCAGAAGGAGATGTTTGAGACGGTGATGCTGGCGAGGGAGGCGGCCCTAAAGGAAGTGCGCGCCGGGACAAAGGGGAAGGACGTACACATGGCAGCGCAGGAGCAGATAGACCGGACGAAATTCAAGGGGAGATTCACACACGGGATTGGACACGGCATAGGGCTCGCAATCCATGACAACGGGCGCCTGGCCCCAAAAGTGGACATGTCCCTGCGGAGCGGGATGATCTTCACGATAGAGCCGGGCATCTATCTCCCGGGCTATGGCGGCGTGAGGATCGAGGACGACATCCTCGTGACGAAGAACGGCTACAAGTTCCTAACCAATGCCCCCATAACGCTCGAAATTTAGAACCTGGCATGTCATCAGTGTTGATGACGGCCTTCATACAGCCTCGCCTATGACTACGGAAAAAAAGCTCTGCCATATTGAGTACAAAAGGGATGATATTCTCACATGCGCTCATTTGCGTAAGTTATTGCTAAACTTCCCAAGTTGATAGAATCCCGCATTGATCAAGTTGAGTAAGTTATGTTCCTACGACTTTGTATGTCTCCTGCAGTGCCCTCCAGTAGGTCTCGGCGCCGCCGATGTCAAGGCTCGTCTCCCCCGCCTTCCGCTTAACGGCATAGACCTTCAGCCCCCAATTCAAAAGGGTCTGAATGCCGTCCGTCAACTGCCTCTCGCCGCCCTTGTTAACGACAGAGACCTCGAGGGCCTTGAAGATGGTTGGATGAAAGACGTAGATCGGGATGACGGCCATCTTCGAGGCCGGCCTTTCTGGTTTCTCCTCGATCGCCGTGACCTTCAGGACGCCCTCGGCCACCTCCTCCCCATTGACGACGCCGTACTTCCTGGGGTCCTCGACCTCCTGCACGAGCAAGGCCACGTCGCAGGAGTACTTATCATAGGTCGCCATCAATCTCCTCAGGTGGTCGTTGTCATTGGACAGGACTGATGTATCGCCGGCATTGACGATGAACTCCTCGTTGCCCACGAAGGGTTCGGCCCTCAGGACGGCGTCGCCAAACCCCTTGGGATCGGGCTGGTTGACCCAAATTATAGCGGAGTCGTCGAGCTTCCTATAGAAACCCTCGAGATCCGCCGCCAGCTCGTGCCTTCCTTGCCCTCTGAGAGCCTCCACGAATTCATAGTCCTGGGTGAAATGGTCTTCTATCGCCCTCTTCCCCCTGCCCACTACGAGGCAGAATTCGCGAAGGCCCACATGATAGAGCTGCTCGAAGACCATCTGCAGCAGCGGCTTCACGGATCCGTGGCCGTTCGAGCCCTTTGCGAAGATGGGAAGCATCTCCTTCGGGAGTTCCTTCGTCGTCGGCAAGAGCCTCGTCCCAAGGCCAGCGGCCGGTATGATCGCCTTCCTGATCATCGCCATCTGGCTCGGCGTAGCGCTCTACAGTCTAAAGCCTTTGCTCCCCCACACTCCTTGAGTGGTCCAGCACACGACTTGGTAAACCACTGGCTGCGAAATCGCTATATGACTTCACGGCCCGACTCCAATTCGGTGGTCAATAGAACTGAATGGCATCGTGGTGTCCGCGCCAGGTAGAGCGTGCCTCTTTGGAGAACGAGGAGATCTCAACCCTCGTCCAAACAACACATGGACTGGTGCGGATTCTCCGTAATCCCAGCGGCCCTCGACATGAGGACTTACGTCCAGGTCGAGGCGGGAACGTCCGGAACCTCCGAGATATACTCCTATCCCCCTTTCAGCCAACATGAATCCCATGATCCGGCAGTTGGGGGGATCAACTCCGCAAGCGACCTCAGGTACGCGCAAGCGACCCTGATTGCGCTCGAGAGGAGCGGGGTGAGGGCGAGCGGGATGAAGATACGGTTCCTCAAAGCCAAGGAGGTCGAAGGGCTAAAAGGTCCTGGCCGGAGGAGGGCGCTCATCGACCTGCCTGTCAAGAAGGGCCTCTCATCGTCGGCGGCCGTCTGCGTGGCAATCGCTGCCGCAGTGGACATCATCGCATCTGGAATGGTTAAGGAGGCGGGATCGGACTTCACCGCAGAGGAGATGGAGAGATACGCAGACCTCGCTTACAGGGCCGAGAGGGGGATCCTCGAGGTCAACTGCGGACAGATGGACCAATACGCCGCCTCGTTTGGCAGGCTGCTGTACGTCGACTGCTCAACGTCCCCAGCAAAGGTGAAACCCCTGAGCCCTTCGACGGAGCTTCCGATAGTGATCGGCGACACGAGGCAGGAGAAGGATACCCCAAGGATCCTCGCGTGGTTGGGCAAGAGGTTTGGGGAGAAGGAGGTTGGATTCATGGAGGGCGTGAGGAACATCGTCAGGATCGTCGAGGAGGCGAGGGAGGAGCTTGAGAGGGCCAGTACCAGCAGGGCGCGGATCGGGAAGCTCATGAACGACAACCAGTACTATCTCGAGAGGTATCTCAAGGTGTCGGGGAGCTGCCCAGTCTCACCTTCCAATCTCGACCGGTTGGTCCGGGCGGCCATTGACGCGGGCGCTCTGGGGGCAAAGCTCTCCGGCTCGGGCGGCGGAGGAGCCATGGTGGCCCTCTCGGAACCCGGCGACCAAGAGGGCGTGGCGGACGCGATAAGGAAGGCCGGTGGCGACGCTTACGTCACCGAAGTCGCGGGGCGCGGCCTTGAGATAGAGCTCGTGGAGCAAGGGAGGTGGGGCACGAGCACTTGAGACTTGGAATCTCGACGACGTTTCAGCCGATGAAGGTCATAGAAAGGCTCCTGGGGGAGGGCCTCGTCGATTTCGTCGAGCTCGGGTTTGGAAGCGAAAAGGGCTCCAAGGAGATCGTCAGGGCACTGCCGCGCTCGGCCATCAGGACCCTCCACGGGATTCCATTCCAGGACGATGACACCAACGACTTCATGTTCAACCCGTGCTACAGTCCCCTCGAAGCTTCAGAGGTGCTTGACGAAATGGTTAGGAAGGCGTCTCGAATCGGACTCGACTATGAGTTCTACGGCGTGCATGCTGGGCTCCTCGGGGCGATAGTTGGCCCCGATGATTTCACTGTCACGGACAACATCGAGGTTCAGAGGGGCATCGAAAACCTGGCCACCTTCAAACGCAACTTGCCTCAGTCAGGCAAGATAATAATGGAGGGCATCTACGGATGGGATCTTTCGTCGAGGGCCATCGGCATGACGCAGGAAGAGCTCGAGTCGATGGGGGAAGTTCTCCCGTTGTTGGTCGACCTCGGTCACGTGGCCATCAACTTCGAAAGGTACGGCGACCTCTCCCTCGATGGGCTGCGCGTCGGTAACCTGCCAATAGCCGAAGTGCACCTCAGTTTCCTCGATTTTACGACCCAGCCTCCGTGGGACCACCACGGCTTCTCACCAACGGCGATCAACTTGAGGATAATGTCCAAACTGAAGGAAATACTCGACGTGTTCCCGGAGGTGCCTGTAGTCCTCGAGATCGTCGGTGATGAAAATACCATCGAGGATGCGCTCGTGGTCGCCCACAAGCACGCGAGATAGTCCCTCCATGCACATACCCTGAAATACGTGGGGAAGGGCTGGGCCGCGAGATGCCTGAGAGATTCAAGATAGACCTCCACGTTCATACCGATTACTCCGATTCGTCCGGGAGGCTCGAGGACATCGTGAAGGTGGCGGTCGAGAAGGGCCTTGACGGGATTGCCATAACCGACCACAATACCTGCGAAGCGGCGGCACTGGCAATCAGGAGGTATTCGGATAGGATCATAGTGGTGCCCGGGTTGGAGTACGATGCGAGGGAGGGGCACCTCCTGGCCCTCGGGGTAGTTGAGGCTCCGCCGATGGGACTGAGCGCCCCCGAGGTCTCAAGGCATCTCCACAGGTGCGGCGCCCTCGTAGTCGTCCCGCACCCCAACATCCCCCTGATAGGTTTTGGCAGGGAGGACCTCAAGGATCTTGGGCCGGACGCAATCGAGACCCGGAATTCCGCGATGCCCTTCTACAGGTGGATTTCGAAGAAGAACGCGAGGCTTGCGGAGAGCCTGCACCTCCCGCAGACCGGTGGGAGCGACTCCCATGACAGGAGCTGCGTGGGGGATTCGTATACGGTGATCGACTCGGACTCCAGGAAGATGAGTGACATCTTGCAGGCGATAAGGGACGGCAGGACGACGCCGGAGGGGAAGCCATCCCCCCTACTCTACAGGGCGAAGCTGATGGCGGGCGCTCTGATGTCCAAAGCTTGAGCGCGAAGCGCTTAGGTAACGAGGTCCCTGCAGAATTAGAGATCCGACGCCAGAATTGTCGATATCCTTCTTGGGCAATGGGCCAATTCGTTGACTATCTCGATGGCGGCAGATATGGGTGGAGCGCCTTCGCGGGATTTGACGAGGATTGCGCCACCTTCGTCGATCTCGACCTCAGCGAATCCGTATTTCACGAAGAAGAACAGGATGTCGCTTACGTACTCCGTCGGCAGCGATACCCGTCTGGCTATGTGGTGGGCTGATTGGCCCTTACCATCTTCCAGCAACGCCCATACCTCGTCTATCTTCGTCATGTTCCTGATGCCTTGAAGCCTCAATCCATAATGGGTTCCATTCAAATAATGTCGAGCCACCATTTTAGGCTTTTGATTTCTTGAGTGCCCCTGCCTTTTTTGGTCTAATTAAGGTTGATGGACCGTTATCTAGGAAGAATTAGGATACTTTTTCTAGGAAAATCATCCATAAGTATTAATTTATCGACGTTAGCACATAGAGATGTCGGCGGGTGCTCGAGGAGGGCCACTCTCGCATATAGTGAACTACTTATGTTCTCGCTGGGCCGGGCACCCGCCACATTTATTATAAATGATGCGTCATGTCCCTGATCCTATTCCATGCCTCGGCCAGCGCCTTAGCATGCTTTTCAATCTCGTAGACCTTTCCATAAGGCTTCAGCCCAGAGGTTTTGAACTCCGTACTCATAAGTGGCTTATGATCCGAGATCCGAATATTGATACCAAACTCCCGGCCGACCTGATCCGCGACCTTCTTTACCAGCTCGGGGCTCATGACGGTGCGCACTAATCCCTCCTTAGCTTCCCCCAACTTGATCATCTTGTACTCCCTCAGGCTTCGGGCGATCACAGTCTCCAGATCATCGGACATGATCACTATGCTGTCCTCCGTCTCCTCAACCCGCCATGCCCCCCGGTTAGTCGCTACGTCCTTATCGCTAGTGCCCGCCTCTTCCACGGCCCACATCACTCCGGATCTCTCCCCCTTGTATCCATAGTGATACCAACCCCCGGTGATGCGGTGCAGCGTATGGATCACCTCGTCCATGAGCTCGATCCTGTCCAACGTTCGATTCCTCGTCTTCATGTATATCTCCCTCCCTTTCGTGTTGCACCACCCCTGCCAGTTCTCCCAGGCCTCCAGCATCGCCCTGGCGTGCCTCTCTATCTCGCGCAGCCTCTCCTCCTCGCCCATCCCCTTGGCATCGAAGCTCGCCCAATAACGCGGCTTCTCGCCCGAATAGAGCCTGATATCAGTGCCATTCTTCCCATTTGCTTCATTGGCCGCCCTCTCAGCGGCCTCCAGCTCTGATATGAGGCCGGGCACCTTCTCCCTGAACTTCTCCCAGTTCCCCCTCTCCTTCAAAACGTCCTCATCCTCAAAATCGTAGTCATACTCCTCAGAGGCCACATCATCCACATCATAAAATTTATCCGAATAAACTCGTATGGTGCCATCCTTATCCTCCTGTACCCAGTAGGCGCCTTCATTCATAGAGAGCCTATCTTTCCCCTTTATTCTATCCTTGTCAAAGTATACCGCCCATAGGGCCTTCTCCAATTGGAACTTCTGCGCGATCGCATAAGGTTTTCCAGTTATGGCTTCAAGCAGTCCCTTAACTTTGTGAATGAAATCACCCGAGGCTTCTGGTGTGGTCTCAGCCAAAGCTCTCCACCTTCATATCGGTATGGCCCCACTTCTACCCGCTGATGCGTTCCTGGATTCGGGGTTTTTAGCCCCTTTGCTGCTGTTGCTGTTCGCGGGCGCTGGACTCTCATTGCCCTTTGCGGCCTCGCCCCCTCCCCTCTGCACCTGCTGGCCCTGTCGAGATTCACTTTTACCACTTTTATCCGAGGACGCTGGCTTGGCATCTTTAGTGGCGTTGTTGCCTTGCTGCTGCCTCTGTTGTCCTTGCTGATTTGTCTGCTGTCCTTGTCTCTGCGTCTGCTGTCGATCGTCCTGCTTTTCAGGAGCCCTGCTGTTATCCGCAGATGTCACCTTCGAGTTGGCATTGGCGGTCTTGTTTCCTTGCTGCTGCCTCTGCTGTCCTTGCTGCATACTACCTGAGCCTTCTCTACCCTCAAACGTCGTCTTCTGCTGATCATTCCGCGATCTCGAAGCCTCGCTGCTGTTTTCTACAGGCCCCCCATCGAAGGGCGGAACCTTAGGGGATTGGTTCGATGATCTCATCAGTTGATCCTTTGGTTGCGAGCGGTCTATGTACAATGGCTTTGATTGCCCTCCCTGTGTCGTCTGCATGTTCGGAGCCTGCACGGCGTTAACAGTTGGTTGTTGTCCTGTCCGTTCTATAGTGCGTGCTCCCAGGTCTTGTCTGGCGCCACTCTCGTATCCAAACATCGCCTGCGCATTCGGACCCTTTCCGGTAAAGGCCTGGCCCATGGGAAGTTGACCTGGAGTGCCCATATTTGTCGTACAGAGCCAATCAAAAGCCGTGTCCTGGGTCTCAGGGGTTATTATTTTATGGGCCAATTTGAATGAGCCAGTATCCTTTTCAAAGTAAACGGCTACAGCTACTCCTTGTCTGTATTCGCTACTCTCCTTGAAGCGGCCATAAACATCATCTATCGCTTTTCCGAGCTGCGTTTCCAGCTTCGACTCGATCGTCGTGAGCTTTGCCTCGAGGATGCCGGGATCGCCATCGAGTATGATCTTCCGATCAGGCCCAGTATCTCCTTCCTTCTCGAAAACCGTCGCCCCAAGCTTTTCCTTAGCGAACTTTGCCGCTATCTCTTCGCCAACCTCTCCCATCAATTTCTTTTTACCGCTATTGACCCTAGCTATCATCTCTTCCGTCGCTTGGCCAGCATCGAGGTCGATTTGGTCTGACATTTCACTGAAGCGAAGGGTGGTTGTCCGGTTACGGCCGCTATGGTAATACTCAACACTAACGGCATCTCGTGCCAGGTCGTATTCCATGCCCTCCACGGGGCGGAATTGGTCTCCGTCGAATACGCTGAGGCGGGATTCGTCCAATCCGTCGTCATAGAGCCTGAATATCGCATCGTCATCAAAGGCGTCCTTGACATGAAATTCCACGTAGGCAGCTCCGCCCTCCCTGCCGGAATAATTGGCATAGTCGTACTTCAGCCCCCCGATCTGGACCTCCTTTCCGCCGAGATTTGCCATCGCAATGCCATCCCCGTTGAACTTGATTATCTCCGATGCCTCACCTCCTAACTGGTCAACGAACTTGGACATGGGCAGTCGCTTTACCTTCAAGATCACCTCCTGACCGAAATCGAAGTTCTCCATTATCTTGGTGGGTATGTCGATGTCCGGCTTCCCCACATCGTTGAGGACCTTATAGAAGCTGTAGGTCTTTCCCGTCATCGGATTGGTCACATCGACCTCGACGAGCCCTTTCTCTTCCATCAGATCATCGATGAGGTTCTGCGGAAGTAGAACCCGAACGTTGCGGCTCTGTACCGTCTTTCCTCTCAGTACGAGATCGAAGTTGCCATCGTCATAGTAGTTCCTAAAATCTACAACATCCTCGGCATCGACCAGCCCTTCCACGAGCATCGACTTCACCTTCGTTATCAGTTTTGGTCCCAGCATTGAGAACGCGATCAGGCTGCCCTGCGCCATCAGCTGGCCAGCACATTGGGCCCTGAGGTGCTCGTCCAGCGAAGGGTCCAGGGCCATCGAGCCTAAAGTGCACACTTGGCCAACGGATGTGTACCTGAAGCCCTCCTGAAGACCTTCTAACCCACCTCCGTGCTTCAGTGATTCAAGTATCAGCCCCCTTGGGAGGTTGCCTGTGAAAGGTATCTTGCCAAGCCCGAAGAAATCGACCGCAGCCATTACTGTAGCTCCAGCCTCGGGGTTGATGTCCTTGAAGCGGCAGCCCATTTCATCGTAGCCAAACTGAGTAAGATATGGCGCTATGTTCGACGGAGCCACACTAGTTGGGTCCTTGAAGTAAGCCCTCCAAGCGCCATAGTCCTCTTTGAGGCCCTCCCAGATGCCGGAGGGCATAGAGGCAAAGGTGCTAGCAAACGCCCCAGGGACCTCGTGCCAGGGAAACGCCTCGTCATCCGAAGCTCCTTTGTCGATGGGCTGAGCACTGAAGGACGTTGGCATTGCCTTCGGTGGCTCCACCTGTGCAAATGGCCTGCCCCCCACGAATCCAGTCGCTGAAGATCCAGAACCCTTCGTGCTCGAGCTGCCTTTAGCTGAGGAACCCGACCCCATAGGCCCTTTCTTCCGCTTCTCCTCCTCGTCCTCGTCCTGTTGCCTCTGCATCATTAGCCTCCGTGCCGCTGCAAGCCCGGCTCCCGAGGCCATGCCCGCGAGCGAGAGCGTCTCATCTATGTGCACCGAGCCCTCGGTCGGAGCACTGGCGCTCTGCTGTGCACCAACCCCCATTCCCCCCTGATCGGAGATCTTCCTCCCGCCCGGAACTTCGATGTCCGGCCCAGATCCTGGCCCAGCCCGCACTACACGACAGGTCAGAAGAATTAGGGGGATACATGTAGCCACGAGAATGAAGATAGCTCTTCTCCGCTCTCTCAGCCTCAAGCCCGTTGACAACAAATCTCTTTGCTGGTAAAAGCTTTCCGTTAAGGACTATCCTCCATAGGGAGAGGAGCCAGTGAAAGTGGAGAACGAGGGCGTTATCCTTCCCATCGGTTCAGCGCGCGATGCCTTCAATCTTAAGGCTGCTGGAATAATCCGTCAGTTTAAACGGACGCCTCGAGAGTGGAGAGGTCAGTGAAGATGCACCTTAACTGTTGGGTAAGATATTTGCTGTCCGTTTCCCTCCCATAAAGAATCCCTGTGAGAGGCCCGAGCACACAATATCTCCCACTTGCCTGTTAGAAGCAATGACATCATAAAAGAAAGAACAATGAGTCACACGTTAGGTTCGAGTCCTGCCCGACCCACCACCCACTGTGCGAATTTGTACTCTTTTTTAGGCCCTAGAGCTGGCGTAGATGCTTCTCAGCTTCTCAAGTCCTGTGAGTAGTTAAAGCTCTATATGAAGCGAAAGTAATAGGCAAATAAGATCGTGAAAGGTAAAGTTGGCTCCTTGGACGAATGCGTCGTGCGTGGTCTTGAACGACCGCCATTTGCGAAATACCCAGCTTTGCTCTATTCCTTTGCTACGAACGATCGTCTACTAGGCGACCCAGTCAGCATGGTTCACATGATATCACCGCTACTGTTCATCGTCGCCGAAAAGGACAGCTTCGCTCCTCTCGAAGAAGCTAAGGCGATATACGAAAAGGCCAAGGAGCCCAAAGCTATGAAAACGTTTCCCATTCTCCATTTTGAGATATACAGAGAGCCATGGATATCGAAGGCAGCCGGTGAAGCAATCAGCTGGTATAAATAGTATCTTTAAAAAGGATAACATTTCCTTATGCCTTCTATAAAACCGCAAACTCCTTGGTATTGAATACCTCCTTAGCTATGCTGCTGCTAGTCTTTATTTGAGAAGAATTAATTATTTGAAGAACTTATTGATATACTGATAATTATCAATTGGTTTACCCCTCAAAAGGAGACAATCCATTAGGATAAAGAAGTAAAGAATGGCAAAGTGGAAAGCGTTTGGCTTCTAAACTGGTCGGAATACCGTGTACGCCAAGATGCCAGCTATTAAGGCGTTTAGCGCGTCTCCCAGTATGAAGCCCCCGACGAATGGGACTACCTTTTCAGTATAGAGCTTGCTGCCCCCGATCCTGAGAACGATCCATTTCAAGATTGCAGCGATCAATGCCGCCGCCCAAGTCCCGTGAAGGGAGCCAATCCAGTCCCAGGCGACTATGGCCATGATCGGATCGGGAATCCAGAGGAACCTGGCCTGCAACAATTTTGTGACTACAAAGAACACGAATCCAACAGTTAACCAAGGGGCGATGTCTGTCATCGGGTGCGGCGACGGTGCATTCCAGAAGGTGTTGTACCTACCCATGAGGTCATATGATCCGCGGAGGGTGATCGTGCCGAATCCATATATGCTCGGAATCAGTATGTTCATCGTGACGCCTACGAATATCGTCACCATTAGGGCCACGAACGCCACTATGATCGTGTTCCTTGGACGCACCTCCATGAGGGCGGACATCTTGTAAGTCCCCAAGACCGCGTAGAAAGTGCTTGGCCAAGGTACGCTCGGTGTGTGCGAGGCTATCTCGTAAACAATCGATGGGGCAAGGATCGTGTCCGTTGAGGTGACTGGCAGGTCGAACTGGGTAGGCCATGTCAACATCTTCGCAAAGCCGGGGCCAAAATTGTACCCAGGCTCGTTCGAGAAACCGACCCTCCCCCACAGCTGGCTCGTCGTGAACCATGTCACGATGCCCGTTAGTGTCACAACGAACGAAACCCAGGGGCTCATGCCAGCGAACATGAAGAGGGCCATCATGAGCGCGCAGGACATGATCGTTATGATCCATGCAGTCCTGTAGGACATCGCCTCCCTTGCCTCGTACGCCTTGTCCTTTTCCCCGAGGGCCATCCTCAAAGTTTTCACGATGTGGCGCCTCTCCAAGAAGATCGTCATAACGAAGACGCCTAAGAAGACGCCGGTTATGAGAGAGCCAACGTTGAGCGGCGGGTCAGAATAAGGCGTTCCCGTACACCAGCTCCTCCCGCAACCACCCATGTTGAGGTAGCCAGTATAGTATCCCAATGAGTAGGCGGCAGCTCCCAACACTTCGTACACTATGCCATAGAATACCATGCTGAACAAGGAGTGCAGCGGGACCAGCATCAGAAGCGCGTAGAGCGGCGTGTGCTTTGCGACGTTCATGTTCCACGGTATGCCAGGTGGCGCTATCTGCTGGGCGCCTGGGCCACACGTGCTGCTTCGGAAGGAAAATACGTCTGGAAACCACGGATAGAAGGCGCCGAGCATCCTGATCATCTCAACGGCCAATCCGGCTACGAAGCCCACGATGAACGGCATTCTTCCCGTCCAACTTCGGATCCCCACGTCCCTTGCGCCCGCAATCGCGCTGTGTGCCAACATGACCTGGGGATAGGGCAGCATCTCGACATCCACCCACTGGCGACGGAAGACGCTTGCAATCCCTATGCTTATGCCCGCGAATATCGCGAATGATAAGAACCTCCAGACCATGGCAGGGAAAAATAAGGCCCAAGGTATGGTGCCAATGCTGCCTGTGCCGCTAACGAGGATGTCCGCTGCCTCCTTTGGCGGAGAAACGAAGTCCGGCAAGTATCTAGTGACATCTACAGACGTGCCTACTCTCGCCGTCAGCGGCTCAAAGCATTCCCTCCACGGTGAATTCGGATTTGCGAAGGCAGATGTCGCAAGGGTCACAACGTATAGGAAAACTAGATTCTCGTTCGTCATGTATCTTCGCAGGGACGATATACGCATGAACACTGCGGTTACGAGGATCATGACGAAGGGAATCCCGAGCAAGTCGACCCCGGGCGTCGGTATCAGGTCGCCAACGCTCATGTTGCAGGCAGCGATACTAGGTAGGAAGCAGATGAGGAAGTTGACGGAAACCGTCAGGATGGCTGTGAGGCCAATTGTCCATAATAAAATTGGTGCGGTTAATTTGAACTCTTTATACTCCCTGACTGTTTCACCCATTTTCCCCACTATGGATAGATTTTATTTACAATATATAAAATTAATCCAAGGCTTTTCCTTTGGCCTACAGCGCCAACGCAACTGACCCGAGACTTCGTCATGACAGCACAGTTCACCAATTTCCTGGTCGATGCTCCCGAAAATGCCTTTCAAGTTGGAGGCAACTTCATAGCCTCTTTCGAGGCCTTTCGCATGGCAGACATGACAGCGACAAGCAACAAGAGTATTTTCAAGTGATTCTGATAACTCTCATCATACTGCCGCTATTCTCTCTGATGGGTTGGTACTATACAGTCTATACCATTGGTCTATCAAGGTTAGGGGGGCCAATACTGGGAGCTATGGTTGCGATCCATTGCTCGGCAGGAGCGCCCTGGCAGAACACTGGAACAAGATGCCAGGAACTGAACCATGGATTCCGTACTTCCTCTTAGGTTTCGTCATAACAGCCATGCTGAGCGTTCTCCACTCGAGGTTCATCTGGTTCCCGTTCGAGCCTATAGGGTTCACGCTAGCAACATCCTATTCAGGGTTAATTTTTGGCATATGGTCGCCGATGCTCATCGGTTGGATACTAAAGACGATAACTATGCGCATAGGCGGAAGCAAACTCTACGAAGAATGGGGCCTGCCCATTGCTACGGGCTTCATTGCTGGATACATGGGTGTGCTCATACCAGGCACAATAATAGCCCACATCATGTTCTGGCAACCGTTCTAGCCCCAAGGAAACGATCTCCTCAAAGGTGGGGTAAAGCCTGTTGGCCAGAAGCTCGTGCTTGGGTACGTTCCAGCACTGCTAAACCGAGTTCAGCTCAGAAAGGCGAAACATTGGCGTTCTAGAGGCGCGCGCGCCGGCATTAAACCATTGCCGTTCTGCCGTACTTACCGTACTGTTTCCTTACCGACTTAATCCTAGTGTGAAATATGGCTCTTAATACTAATACTTAGAGGGATGGCTTTTGGCCGTAAAACAAATCCACTTAACAATATTGCCTGGAACGAATGCGCGAAAATGTGCCTTCTGTCAGATGTGTTTCATCAACAATCATACTAAAATTCGCCTATTGGCCTATCATATGCTTTAAAATCAAGCCCTTATAAACGGATAGCGGAAAACGCGGCCAAACGATCAAAAATAAATTCTCGAATAAAGGCCCTGCCAAGGGCCAAGGCTAAGTCTAGGGCAAAAGCGAATTTGAAAAAAGAAATGTAATTATTGCCTTCTCACCTCTCTTTATCTGAAGGTATTTTCTTCATGATGACACAAATATCACCATGGTAATCACTGATTGCCATCATCCTGGGCACCCAACCGTGCTCTGCCATTATATTGAGAGCCGCCTCAAAATATTTGAAGCGGTTGAAGCCACGGATTTGGCCTCTCTTATCGTATAGAGTCCTATACTTTCCCTCTATCTTCATATCGGGATTCTGTACCAAATCACTAGCATTGATCATTTCCATGTTTTCCATGCCTTCATGGCTCTCTTTTTAGTATGGTGGTTAAGAGTGACTAAGGGAGATAAGGAGCTTATCAGGGCTTGCCTCCTGCTGGCCGTCGCCAAGTTCCTCAATCGCGAAGCCCCTCAACAGATAGTCACGGAAGGGAGTATGTGGTCCTCATATGATCTCCTCGAGCTCGAGGGAGCTGCTGGTCCTAGATGCTCGAGGGGATCCTCCTGGCCACGTGGACGCAGCTGCAGAGATCTCCGACGTCGCCCCAGGGCCTTTCCTTCAAAAGATCGCAACGATGAGCCCGTGGACGCCTGGTCCCTCTCTCGTACTTGAGCTCCGGCAGCCTCATGCTAGCACGTGAGGCATCTTTGAGGGAAAGAGGCCAGGCTAATGGATGCAAAAGTCCGAGACGTGGGGCCTTGCGAGGTTCGATGTGCCACAGGGAGTCTCAGCACCTGCAGAGATGATCTGCCCTCTCGGGGCTAACGTTAGGCCGTCCTGGAGACCTTAACGTTCTCCAAGTCCGCGAGTTTTGTATGCTTAGGCACGTGCGAAGGATCATCTATCTATACGTTTGTTTGTAGCTAATGCAGGAGGCAAGTATAGCCAAGATACCATATCGAAAATTAGGTTTGAGGTAAAAAAAGGCAGACGAACCTGTTACTGCCGACTCTGTGCCATCAATGACATACTAGAAGGAGGTGATAGGGATGATAGATAGTATCCTTGACCTTATCCATTACGTGGGTGCCATAGGCGCCATAATTTGGATGCTTAACGACATAGAGCAGGAGATCAAGAATGTGCGGGTATCAATCGAAGGCTTAGCTGGGGAAGGTAAAGATTCGGATTAAATTGTGATTGATTATTCATTGGGACTTATATAGGGTTTTGAAACGGTCTTTAGAGGACAATGGCCAAGTCGGACTGCCGGGATTGCCAGCATCTCAACCGCGAATATCTATGGTGCAGAAGACATCACAAAGGTATAGAATCCCCCGAGGAGGAGGCCTGCATAGATTTTGTGCCCCTCCTGTGGGAAATTGATTATACCAAGAAGAAGTTGTCTGATCTGAAAGAGAATTAGATTTAGTTACCCAATCTTTTTTCACATCCTCAGACTTGGTTTCCGTTTGCGATAACATTCGCGTGGATTTCTCCAATTCGCAGCAGTAGACCGGTCGTCCCTCGGTAGGCTTGAAGTTTACAAAATCCTCTTTGGAACACGCCGAGCATGTAATTTTATGCAGACTACTGGTGTCGACTTCGACTTTTTTATAACTCGTATCTTTTAAAGCGGTCTATCTTGACGGCCTTCTCGAGGTCGCGGATTCTCGGGACAAGAGTTTCATCTATGATCTGCAGAGTATCTTTCTTTTCTTTTTCTGATTCATTCATGTTTATTTTATTCACACACCTTTGGCTTTTCAATGGTTGCCATGCCGAGGCAACTCATGTTAAAATCCCGCAATTTTCAGCCAGCAAATAGAGGAGCTCGAAACAGACTCCGATATCACCTCCTCAAAAAGTCTTGGGGTCCCCATATCTGAAACTAATATGCCAATCGGGGCGAGATATAAGCTGTGAATGCCCCGAAAATGCCTCGCGTAAAAGTCGCTCTTGTGATTGCTGGAGCCTGCTGGAGCCTGTAATCGGGATCCTTGGCTTAACCCGAAACCTAACCTCTCTTAATCCACTTCAAGTCACTGGGTGCCATCCATCCTACACATTTATCACACCAGAAGACAGTATTAGGCTTTCCAATGGATCCTAAACTCCTAATGGCCCTAAACATTTTAGACAAACTGCATATTCCTAATTTTCAGGATGTAGACATAACCAAGTATTTGTACTTCGAATGGTTGCATTTCCTTTTTCCATGGAGCCAATTGTCTTCTAAAATCCATATCAAAACACTATATAAGCCCCAATGAATGAAAACTCTAGCATCCAAGAATCTCCGGCCCTTTGGCGTGAGATCATAGGTTAACCTTTGCTGAGTTTTGACCAGGCCGAGTGCTTCGAGCCTCTTGATTAATTCCGCATGCTCATCGAGAAGTTATTGGATCCCGTTACGAAGAAGACTTAGACTTCAAAAGACGCATGAGTTCATCGCGCTGCATCTCCAGCGCCTCGAGCCGGGACTTCACATCGCCTGAATACTCTTTCAATTGTCCACGGAGGTGCACAGGGAGGCCTTCAACCTTCTCGTCCTAGCTTGGTGCTCTGAGGATACCGCGATGGCCAATGCAATCATTCCCTGCGTCCTTGACAACATGAACCTCTTGGCGAACGTTCACAATAAGAAGTGCATCGAGGAATTACGCAAGAGGATTAAGGATGATGACGAGAAGATACTTGAGCTGGAGCGTCGCATGGTGGAGCTGGCTAAACGGGTGGGTGATTAGATGCTGTTCAGGAACCAAGAAGAGCTTGAAAAATACATAGCCACCATAGCGCGATTATGCTATGCACGATTATGCTATCGTTACCTTAGGCAATGTAATATAGTTTTCAGACCAAACTAGACCGTTCGCTATGTTATATATACGTTCGTTATCAGCGAACATGTAGAACTCGGTTTACATCCTTTAGAAAAGTGTTTATTCTAACGTATACGTCGGAGCTGATATCTGCTTCAACAAACCGTGTAACGGCAAATACTCCATACGAATCTATGGTTCTAAAAGCTTGATTTATCCTTCTAAGGCTGAGTTGCAATATACCTTTTTCCTTGACCGACAGTTTTGCCTTTCTGACATTGTTTAGGTAGATTTCGGATGCCTTTGTTGGGTGACCGCCATAAAATCCACTCATAGAATAAATGTCATAACTGTCTTTATCGACTAGGCGAGGTAATGCCAAGCCCTTCATGGTCAGGGCTCCAACGATGTCTGCCATGTTAATGGCGACTGTTGTCTTCCCGCCTCTTGGTAATGTTCCATCTATCTCGGTTTCAAGATGGAGCTTGAACACGATGCTGGAACCTGGGATTAGGCAAGCGGTTAGGTCTTTTTGCACTTTTATTAGTGGGAGTGCTTTCTTTGCGGCTTGGGGTTCTGTTAAGAAATCAACGCCGATACGGTATATTTCCTTATCTAGAGGTGAAACGACATTTTTCTCAAAACGAAACGGATTGGGTGTTTCCCCGTAGCCAAGTCTTTCCACTGTCTTCCTTATGCTTTCATATTTTACCATCACCGATGGTTTGAGTACAAGGTCAATGTCCTTTGAACCGCAGTGGTCGAAATGATCCTTGGTCAGGAAGTACGGTGCCCATCCCCCAGCAAGAACGAATTCGTTTCGATAGCCGTGGAGTGCAGAAGAAAGCTCAACAAGCGCGGATTTGGATGCTTCTGTTAGGTTCCGGTCATACATGTTATTGACCACCAACTAGGGCCTTTCCCCATGTTTCTACTATTAGTCCATATAGATGTTCGGCAGCTTCCATTCCTCTGGCTGGATAGTTGTAGAGGTCTACGAACAGCTGGACATTAGAAACTACGTTGACTTTGCCTTCTTTTTTGGTACGGACTAATAAATTGGCTGTTTGTTGACCGTAAAGGACACCTTCGTCGTATGGTATGACGAATTTTACGTTGCCTCCTTTTGGGATTGGTTGAAGGTTGAGACTTGTCGCTAGGACTGTCGCTTCGTCTTTTCTTTTTACATAGATGTGTACGTCAACCGGTCTTACGTGGGGGGCTATTAATGATGCGCCGGCTAGAGCTGTTAATGCGTAGTTTGGGCTTTTTATACGAGACAGCTGTCTAATGAATCGGTAGACTTCGCGTTCAAACGTATAATATTCAAGAAAGGTGTTTATTTTATCATATTGGTGATAGGCTGCCCACCTCTTCAGTAGGACTGTTGGATTGACCGTTTTAATCAAGTGCCCAGTACGCGCCACATAACCTAGGTCTATGAGAGTGGATATGACAGCGTGAGTGTATCCAGGGGAAATCTCAACTTCTTTGGCCAAACCCCTAATTGTCCAATTGTGCTGTGGGGCTATGAGGAGTGCTCTCAAGATCCTTGTGGCTTTTGGCTCAAAGATGTTGTGAACTAGACGCATGATTTAATAGGTGTTCGCTAGATTATATAAATGTTCGCTAATAGCGAACATTGCTAATGTTATGATAAAGTGAAAAACACCTGAATGACCTCAAAATGAGCAGCTCAAACTCGGCAGAATGGTGCGTAACTGACACTCGTAGTCGTATTTATAGGCGAGAAGGGTGCCTATGCAAACACCAGGGGATCCTTGAGAAGAGGGTTATTTCGTAAGAAGCTGAAGCAACTTTCTCAGAGATCGGAAAGGAAGAGAAAGCGAAGCGATATGTTTTATGGCCATTAGAGCCTATTGGGAACTCATATTGGTTTGTGTCACTAATCTGTCCCGTCTTTTGTTTTTTTCTATATGGCTAACCCAGTAAGTCGCATTGCTTCCTAGTATTAGCCGACTCCTTAACTGCTTCCAGTTTCTACCATGCCAAAAGGAGCTGTCGCAGAAAATAACTATATTAGGACTAACCAGGAAATCTGGCTTTCCAAAGAGTGCTGGATATTCTTTGAACCTAATTCGGGAACTGGAAAGAATATGCCTCATGGCCTTAAGGCGTTCACCATCAAATGGCTCATCATATGGAATTTTATTTTCTGGCATCAAAATCCCGTATTTATCCGACACTATAATAATATCTGTTTTCTTTTACTTTCCTTCTCGAAGGTATTTTTTCAAAATTCGAAAGAATACACCCTGATACCTCTCAATTGCAGGAAGAATGTTAGGATCGCTTGACCTGCGCTGAGAAGCTGAGATTATAATCATTAAACGTTTGGAGAACATTTTTATTCTTCTTCAACCTTTCCGATCATGAGTTGTTTTAATAGTCTGATCTCTTCTGCTAAAGCAGCGTATAACTTAGGTAATATAGACAAGATCTCTTGTTTGTTAAAACCAAGAGTAGATAGAATTGCTTTATCAATTTCAACTCTTGGATTGAATCCCTGTTCGAGTTGCTCCAAGATTGATGGGTATCTGACATTCTTTACGTTATTAAAAACAGCGAGCAAATTAGCTATTATCTTTTTATCGATACTGTCGAAGTTTAGAACTTGTGCCTCTTCTAAAACATATTCATCAAGTTGGAGGAAAGCACCTCTTGTCTCCTTCCTATTTAATAAAGTTTGAAGCAGGTTAACGGTACTATTGAACCAAAGGCAGAGAAGTTTAGATCGCTTATCATCTATATCTACAGACCATGTTACACCAGGAGGCGCAAACGGGGTATTTGAATAGAACGCAAGAAGACAAGTCCCAGAGGCAGAAACATCCGCACGTCTGACTAACGCAAGTTGACTTAGTCTGTCTTCAACGTAAGGTCTCCAATTATTCCAAAAGATTGGTGTCATCTTCATTTTCTTTATATTAGTAGAAAGGAATTCCTTTGAGTCAGGGAAATCGGCAGTTACTACGTAATCCAACTCATTAGAAATATCGATAGTGTTAGTGAGTGAGACACGCCTTAGTGCTGGCTTCAATACCCTAATCGGAATGCTAAGTATTTGTCGTGTAAACCTATTTTCCGTTAATATGATTCTATCTTTTACCTCACGTAATATCCACACATCATTCATCTTGATGGCTCTATCTCTTAAAGAGATCGTCAAATTCTGAACCTTTCCTCCTCTTGCTGTCTCTATTCCTCTCATAATATTTGCATTCGATTGATGTAATGACTTTTGAAATGTAATTAGTTTGTCGCCTACTTTATCTATAATATTGTCCCAATATTCTACGAGCCATCCATTCTTAAACGCTATCAATGGAAACAAATTATGAGCCCTTTTTTTAAGATCTGATTGAGAAGCACGTAAAATAACCATCGATTCATCCTCTAACACTCCCATTTTAGACTCAGATGCTATTTGCTGAATATGATCAGACAGTTTGTTGGCTTCGTCAAGACTTCTTGGAATGAGTTTCAATGTAACAACAGTACAAGATCGATTATGCTTTTTCTGAGACTCCTGAAGTTTCCTAGCTACCAATAATATCTCTCTAAATTGAGCTGCTTCTGAGAATGCAGCTCGTTGCCATGTTGTGATAATAAACTCAATATCATTTCGAAGAGGTTCGAGATCAGGGCACCCCTCAGCTCCCCGATGACGACGACGCGGGGACCGGCTCTAAGAGAGACGTAGACGACCTCCCTGACGTTCCTCTCGTAGGTCTCCTGCTCTACAAAGAGAGGCGATGCAACCTTGTACCTCGTAACATCGAATCCGGAGTCCCTCAACGTGTCCACGGGGATCTCGGGCGTGTCCTCTATGACGAGGATGCTGCGATCTGGTATCGTGAGGAGCATCGTCGAGAGCAGGCTCGTCTTCCCGCTCCCCTTCGGCCCCGTGAAGAGCAGAGATGCCCTGTGCCTCGCCATGAAGGCCAAGAGACCGAAGGAGAAGAGGTCCAGTATGCCCTCTTCGATGAACTCATTGGGCGTGAAGGGCTCCCTCCTCAGGTTCCTGAACGTGACGTTCAGTGATATCGGCTCTTTTGTCCCGAAGATCCTCGCCCTGAAATCTGGAAAATCTACCATCCAGTCGAAGAGCGGGTGCATGGCATCCCAGGGCCTGTTCGTGAGGGAGACTATCGCCGTGGCAACCTCCTCCATCGCGAAGTGTATAGCCCTGCAGGAAGTCTCCAAGAGTTGGACGTTGTAGTAGCGGCGAAGGGAGAGGGTGAGCTGGGCCATCGGTGGGAGAGTTATAACTATTATCGCGAGTGTAAGAACGGAGTTGAAGGCCTCTGTCTCCAGAGCCTCTCACCCGGAGGTGGAGGTGCTGTTCGTGAGGCGGAGCTCCCTAAAGAGCGTGTCTATGTCCTGCTGTATCTTGCCTATGCCCGTAGCAACGCTCATCGCCAGGGAGATCATAGCACCGCCCACGATGGCGAAGACCAGCGCTCCGAGCGCGTAGGCGAAAGCCCTGATGTCTATAGCCTCCTTCCTAGGTAAAATAATGAAGTCATGCCCCCCGCGTCATGTCCTTGATCCTCTTCCATGCCTCGGCCAGCGCCTTCGCGTGCCTCTCGATCTCGTATAGCTTGCCGTACGACTTCAGCCAAGCGGTCTTGAACTCCGCAACCATAACCGGCTTATCATTCAAGATCCGAATCCCGACGCCGAACTCCAGACCGACCTGCTCCACGACCTTCCTCATCAACTCGGGGCTTATGACGGTATGCACGAATCCCTCCTTAGCTTCTTGAGCGGCGGCCTCCCCCCTCCGCTTTATCAGTTTGTACTCCCTCAGGCTTTTAGCGTTCACAGTTTCCAGATCGTCCGACATAATCACTATGCTATAACAAGGCTGTTTAAGTCAGTTTCATCAAGCAGAGTGAAATCCAGGTCTTCTGAAAGCCGCCATTGGTTTGGGAAGTAAATCTTTGAAAGCGCAGTCCCACCCTTGAATGCTATGCATTTTGAAATCGGGCTGGATGTCATCCCGAACAGCAACCAGCCTAGGATATAGTCTTTCTCGACAAGGTCTAATGCGAGCCCCTTTTCCCGTGCGGTTTTCCGCAGCTCTTGCGGCGATATCATTTTGTCCACCTCGCTGAGTCAATGGGCGCATTTGCAACCAATTTCCACCTCTCCTTGATCTTCCCATGCTTCGGGACAGTCGGGTCAAGCGAAGAGTATCCCGCTGCCAGTTTAACTCTTGAAAGCAATTTTAGGCACTCTTCTAGTTTCAGGGCCTCGGCAATGTAACCCAGCCTCTTGACCGCCGCATTGTTCCCTATCTTCATGGCATAATTGACTAGCCTGCCGTTGCCGACTTCGTCCTTGGCGAAATACAGCGCTTTTGCCACCTCCTCCGTGCCGCCGCAGTGCTCGGGATGGTCCAGGCAGTCGACTATGGTCTTTTCGCGCGATGAAATCCTGACTTTGTTCCTCTCAATTTCAACCTCGCTCAGCCCGAACATCTTATGCGCGGGTATGGTCACGAATCTGAACTGCGTGTCAAGGAGCTTGCGTGAATGCCTGGGCTTTGTCGTTGCTATGTACACGGCAGGAGGGGTCTGGTCAGTCAGCCCATGATAGTTGAGGGCGCTCCAGTAACCGATATAATATGGTTTGGCAAGAAGCGATCCAATGACAAAGCTGTGCAATGTGTAGCTTGCGGCGCCGCGTTCTCCAGCTTCAAAAGGGACTATGGCATAAACTCCCTTCCTTATTTTGAGGATCCATCTCTTGCGAATCAGCCAGTCCAGAAGGTCCTTTGGATTGTTAGTGAACTCCTTAATGTCATCGGATGAGAATATGGTCTTCCCCCTATAGCTAAGCGTGGTAAGAATCCTGGACTCCCTGTCTGAGAGGGTGTGCCTATATTTTCTTGCCGATTTTCGTGCATACATACGAATAACGACAAAATAATATAGGTTGAGAGCTTATAAAGTTATCATGCGAGGAGTTCCTAAAAACTTCAATGAGCCAAACACTGGGGGAAGAGGAAGCTGCCTAGTTGATACGCTTTCCCGCACATTTTATACTGATTTTTGAAATACACGTGAACCCTTTTGGGTTAAAGTCCCCATTCCATCTTATACCCATTAGAAAGCACTAAAAAAGGGCAGTTCTAGGCTCCATTCCCCTATTTTGAGGGTATCTTAATTGTGAGAATGATATCTCTCGCATATAGTGAACTCCTTATGTTCTCGCTGGGCCGGCACCCGCCAAGGGAGTTAATGAAAGTCCTCAATTTCAGAGATCCTGATGGAGCTTACTGCGCCCACCAGGCCGTAGAAGACGCCCATTGCCAATAGGAGGAAGAGTACCGCTTCCGAGGGGGGCGAGCGATCGATCAGGAAGACCATGAACGGGAACACCATCCACGAGAGCACGCCGAAGACGAAGGAGCCGACCGAGTTCTTGCTGAGAACGGCATAGATTATAGTGAGCACCAGAGGTAAGAGGAGGAGGATGGGGTCGTTGAGCCTTATGATCCTGTCCTGGTATACGGTCACGAAGTCGGACCCTTGTGCGAAGACCGCGACCTCGGCCAAGATCAGGGCGACGCCCATGAGCAGCTTGATCGGTGTGGACATCATCCCGGATTGATATTGGGAACATGAACACGTCTATTTAGGTTTTAAAACGGAGTGTCGAAATTAAAAATTCTATCACGTTAAATATGTTAATGTCCGCGAAAGTAGAATATCAGGGCCTTATAGTGTTTTCATCAATTACATGCATGGCTTATATTCGATGAGCGCCACGTTCGTTTCGTTACCTTTCCTTTCTTTCTTTCTCCCAGCCAGATGGATGGCCTACGCGACTACGTTCACCTCGTTCCCGCACTTCGGGCATTTGTTCCCCTTCGTCAGGTGGTTTTCAACGACATCGAAGCCGAACCTCTCGATCAGGCGCTCCCCGCATCGGGGACACCATGTATCCTCGAACCTATGGCCTCTTACGTTCCCGACATAGGGGTAGAGCACTCCGGCCTTCCTCGCCACCTCCCTCGCGCCCTCGAGGACTCCCACGGGAGTGGGCGGCTCCGTGAACGTGGACTCCGGAAAGTATCTCGCGAAATGGAGCGGGGTCTCGACCCCGACGTTCCTTATGTGCTCATCTACAATCCAACCGATGCAGCCCTCGTCGTCGTTGACGTTGGGCACGATGAGGTCGACTATCTCGACGTGCATGCCCATCTCCTTGGCGAGCCGTGCGTTCCTCCAAACGATTCCGACATCGACGCCGCCGCAGAACCTCTGATAGACTTCCGCATCCCCCTTCACGTCGAACTTGATGGCATCCATCCCGGCCCCTCTCAGCATCCTCAGCGCCTCCTCGCTCATGTAGCCATTTGAGACGAAATTCAGGTAAAGGCCACTGTCCCGCGCAACTGGGAAAAGGTCGAGGCAATACTCGAACAACAGGGTTGGTTCGTTGAACGAGACGGAGAGCCCCCTGCAACCCCTTGAGAGGGCCATCTCCACCATCCTCTGGGCATCGACGTAATTGGATCTTGAGGGATCGGGTACGCGCCTCGTGATGTCCCAGTTTTGGCACCATGGGCAGGAGAAGTTGCAGGAGTAGGATGAGAAGGTCAGCGCCGTAGTTCCGGGGTGGTAGTGGAAGAAGGGCTTCTTCTCGATCGGGTTCGCCGAGATGGCCGAGATGTCTCCGTATGCGAGCGTGTATAATTGACCCCCGATGTTGATCCTCGTCCTGCAGAACCCCTTCTCCGAATTGGCGAGCGCGCAATGCCTTTCGCAGAGCTCGCATCTGACCCTCTCATCTCGAAGTCTTGTGAATAACCTGGTCCCCCTCACGGTCTGGAGCTCGAGCATCTCCTCCAAGGGTGATGCCACCGTCTCAGCAGGATAGATAAGCGTGAGGCGCATTGCGGGAGCGAGCGGCCATTGCCTCTCCGAGGAGAACGGCAGGTGCGTTTGGGAGAATAGAGATAATTACCATGGGGGCGATGGGACAATGAGCCGGTTTGTCACCTGAGGCCGATCAAAAGGAGATAGAGACCCAACTCAAGGGAAACACCTTGCGCATCTACTGGTATCTCTTGAAGGTGGGCCACGGGCGGGCCGTTGGGATCAGGCAGGTCCAGAGGGAGATTGGCCTGAGCAGTCCAAGCGTCGCGACGCACCACCTTGAGAAGCTGAGGGATCTGGGGTTGCTCGAGAAGCAGCCGTCGGGCGAATACGTGCTGGTCAACGAGGTGAAGGTCGGCGTCCTCGGGAACTTTGTGAACATCGTGGGCCTCATGTTGCCGAGATACCTCTTCTACTCGACGCTCTTCACGACCATGCTGGTGGCCTATGTCCTGATGTACCCGATGACCTTTGGCTTGCACAACTTGGTGGCGCTGCTCTTCGGGTCCCTTGCCTCATTGACTTCGTGGGTTGAGACGCTTAAGGTCTGGAGGAACAAGCCCTTCTGATGTCGGAGCGCGTTGCCGTTTTGGCCACGCGTGGCAGACGATGCCCCCTATTACTGGCGATAATGTTACACAAGTAGACTTATCTGTTGGCTAAAAGTTGCCTTGTCCGAAAAACACGAGGGTCTGTCGAATTGGGCAAAGTAGTGGTTAGCGAACTGAACAGGACTCCCCTGGAGAAGCAACGGATCGAGATATGCGAGCGCAAAGGACTCGGTCACCCCGATTACATATGCGACTGCATCATGAACCAGGTCTCTGTTGCGCTATCCAAGGAGTACAAGAGGAGGTTCAAGTACATCTTGCACCACAACATAGACAAGGGGCTTCTCGTCGCGGGGCAGACCGAGGTCAAGTTCGGGGGTGGCGAGGTCAAGAGGCCCATGCTCCTCGTCTTCGGCGACAGGGCCACGATCTCGGTAGGGGATGAAAGGGTCGACATAGATGAGGTAGCCATCAGTACTGCCAAGGACTGGTTTAGGAAGAACCTTAGGTTCGTGGACCCGGATCGGCACCTTAACTGCCAAGTGGAGATCAATCCCGGGGCAGAGGAGCTGACGGACATCTTCAAGAGGGGAGGGAAGTTCCTCGGCGCTAACGACACGTCTGCAGCTGTAGGATATGCCCCGATGACCAGGACGGAGAGGATGGTATTGGCGACCGAGAGGTACCTGAACTCGAGGCCCTTCAAGAAGGGGCATCCCGAGACGGGCGAAGACGTCAAGGTGATGGGGCTGAGGGATGGTGATAGGCTCTACTTGACAGTCGCCATGTCCTTCGTGGACAGGTACGTAGGTAACGAGACGCAGTATTTCAGGATGAAGTCGGAGGTTCTGGATGAGATACGCGGATTCGTGAAATCGAAGACGGCCATGAAGGCCAACGTGCAACTGAACACGTTGGACAAGAGGGGAAGGGGAGTGAATGGCGTCTACCTCACGGTGCTGGGTACATCTGCGGAAGCGGGTGATAGCGGCCAGGTCGGGAGGGGGAACAGGGTCAACGGCATAATTCCTTTGAACAGGCCCACAAGCTCCGAGGCAGCGGCCGGGAAGAACCCAGTCAGCCACGTCGGCAAGATCTACAACGTCCTGACGTATCGCGTCGCGGACTCGATATACAGGAGGGTTCCGGGAATAGAGGAGATCTACGTCTGGCTCCTGAGCGAGATAGGCCGGCCGATAGATCAGCCTAAGATCGCGGCAGCTCAGTTCGTGCCCTCGCCGAGGGTTCCGTTCAAGGAGACGAGACGAAGGGTCGAGGAGGCCCTGAGGGCCGAACTCGATGGAAAGCACTTGTCGTCCTTCTGCAAGGCCTTGGCCGAGGGCCGAGTGCCGGTATGTTGACTCAGCGTCACCTGACTGGATAGGCCACAACGTAGGGGCGACGCCTTGGCCTGCCCCTTGCGAAGATCTTTATCATCACGAGGCCCGCGACGAATCCACCGACGTGGGCCCAATATGCGACGCCCGATGTATCCGAGATGAAGGCAAAGAAGACCTGCATCAAGAACCAGAAGCCGATCATCCAAAGTGCCTTCACCCTGATTATCCTCCAGAAACCGAAGTATCCTACGACGGCGACCCTTATCCTTGCGGACGGGAAGAGCACGACGTAGCCTGCTAAGACCCCGGAGATGGCCCCAGAGGCGCCGAGCGATGGGATGGTGGAAGCGGGATCGGAGTAGTAGTGGAGGAGCCCGCCGGCGAGGCCCGAGAGCAGGTAGAAGATGATGTAGCCGAGATGGCCGCACGAATCCTCCACGTTGTCGCCGAAAACCCAGAGGTAGATCATATTCCCTATGATGTGAAGTGGATCCGCATGCAGGAACATCGAGCTGAAAAGGGTGAAGATGACGTAGAGGTCGATCTCACCGTGAAGCACTGGGTCCAATCTTGCCGGAACGAATCCGAATACCTCGAAGATGTAGTCCATGGGAAGAGGGGTGAACAACTCCCAGAGGAAAACCAAGACATTGATGAGTATCAGCGCATAGTTGACGACAGGCCTGGTGTATGAGGGATTCTCGTCGCCCAGCGGGAACATGTCGCAGACCTGATAATTGGCAACGAGATCGCATCTGCGATATCAACCTACCTATGAGCGCACTGCAGCGTAATCGGGAACGCGATGTCCAAGAGGCACGCGAGTGCCTGTGGGAGTTTTAACTCCTCCGCCAAAGGCCTGCAATTGTGGCGCACTCTGAAGCGTACGATGTTGAAGATACAGATAAAAGGACGGGCGCGGGTTGCCGTCTGTGATGATGAGTACATGCCCCTCAAAGTGGCGATAAACGGTTTTGGTAGGATCGGTAGGATACTCTACCGGACATACCTGAAGAATCCATCTCCGAACGTGCAGTTCGTCGCAGCCAACGACGTCATGAACGCCAGCACGATGGCCTACTTGCTCAAGTATGATTCAGTTCACGGGAATTTGGGCAGTTCCATCTCCATTGATGGCAACACGATCAAGGTCGATGGGATGCAGCTTCAGACCCTCATGGTCAGGGATCCCGCACAGCTCCCTTGGAAGGGCCTCAATATCGACGTTGTAGTCGAGTCGACGGGCCTCTTCACAGACAGGGAGAGCGCCTCAAAGCATCTTACTGCCGGGGCGCGAAAGGTCATCATCTCAGCTCCTGCCAAGGGCCCTGATGCGACCATTATCCCGGGAGTCACCGACGACAAGTATGATCCGAAGCGGCACATCCTGCTGAGCATAGGCAGCTGCACGACTAACTGCGTCGTTCCAATTGCGACAGTGCTACACAGGAAATTCGGCATAGAGAGGGCGTACATGATAACCACGCACGCATATACTAACGACCAGAGGCTTCACGATCTTCCACACTCCGATCCCAGAAGGGCCAGGGCCGCGGCCCTCAGCATAATACCCACCTCGACCGGCGCGGCGAGGACGGTAGGCGAGGTCATACCCGAGCTCAAGGGGAAGATAGACGGGATGTCCCTCAGGGTCCCGGTGGCGGATGTCTCAGTGCTAAATTTGGTCGCAGTCCTCAAGGCCGAAACTGCTGTCGAGGAAGTGAACAAGGCCTTCGTCGATGCGGCGAACGGCGAGATGAAGCGAATACTGAAGGCGGAGACCGAACCGACCGTGAGCGTTGACTACATAGGCGACACGCACAGCGCGGTGGTCGATACCCTCAGCACCGTCGTAGTAGACAAGAAGCTCACAAACGTAACGGCGTTTTACGACAACGAGATCGGGTTCAGCAATCGGATGTTGGACATGCTTGAGCTGATAGCCAAGAAGGGATGATGGAGCCCTCCGACGCCGTGAAAGTTGGCGTTTATCTCCCCAGGTTGATGGCTAGCCGAACTGTTCCATCCAGCTCCTCGATAGAGACGAGAGGATGCTGAAGGCTTTCTCTTCGAGGTCGTAGCACTGGAGTATCTTCTCCTTTGCCAGGGGTAGAGTTCGAACGATCTCCCCGACATCGGCACTGCTCGCTTCGAGGAGCAGCTTTGAAACTTGGGACCAGGTCTCAGAGGATTTGCCTAAGAGATCGGCAGACTCATCGAGGGCATCTTCGCCGAGCAGTCGGCTCGACTCGCGCAGGAATCGGGAGTAGATGCCCCTCAAAAGGCCCTCCCCGCCCTCCGTTCCATCGATGAAGTCGTGGCAGAATTTCATTGTCATTTTCAGATCTGGGGCCGAGAGCGCCTCGGGCCAATTGGTCATCTGTTCGGCACAATAATGCACCCCCTTCAGGGCCGCATTCTTAATCGAAGGATCTAGAAACGTTTCCGTGTTCTCCATGATGGCGATCTTTACGGCACCGTCCAGCTTAGTCAGTTCCTTCGGAAATGAGAAGGAATACCAACTGTTGTTAGGCGGGAAGGGTTTGTGCGCGGAGCCCCTCGCCTTCGAAAGGCTCTCCAGGGGGATTGTCTGGGACCCTTCGAATCCCGCGTCCCACACGTAGGCCTCACCCTTCTCGTCGTCGTAGCCAGACAGCACTATCGCGTGCCTGCCATAATGCATCTCATCGGGGAGCTTGAGGTAACCCAGATAATGCGAATCGACTCTGAGCATTACAGGAACGTTCGAGTCGATCAGCTTCCTCACCTCCTGCCAGGCGGCCTCGTGGCTGCTTCCGGCCTTCTGCTCCATCTTGATCCCGAGGATCTGGCAGGCGCTGGCCACCCCCTCGCTCATTCGCGCTCCTATCAGGATCGGCGGCATGCCCTTAGTTCGCCAGTACATGAAGCCGAGGCCGCAATCGAGGCCAAAGACCGTCTCCTCCGTGAACCTGAAGCCATTAAACTCGAGGATGTCCCTAAGGGCTGAGGAGACGGAGTGTATGCCCCGCTTATGTACAAACCCGTTAACAGATCTTCTCATCTTATCCTCGGCGGCTCGCGACCACAATGAGCCGATCCCCTAGATTATTTAAAATCTATTGGGGCCTTGGGAGGCGGAAACCTTGGCCATTTGGCATTTTCGCGGATATGGAAATGCATAAGTATTTCAAGAGCGCCTCAGAAACCACACCGAGGGGTTGAGGGATGAGCGAAGACAAATTGTCTCTTCCTGTGGAGACGGTCATGAGGGCCCCACCTCTCATGGCCCAGTTTTCCGACACGATCACTACGATCGTGGACAGGATGGTTACCTACGACGTCGGCTGCTGCTTGATCATGAGCGGGGGAGGACATGTCGGCATAGTCACTGAGAGAGACATAATGGAGAGAGTTGTGAGGCCGGGCAGAGATGCTAGCAAAACCATCGCGAAGGACGTGATGTCCTCGCCCATTATAACGATAGAGTGCAACAAACCGATATCGCATGCGCTTAAGACCATGCGCGACAAACACATCAGAAGATTGGGCGTTATAAAAGCCGGAAAGCTCGTCGGCATACTAACCGAGAGAAGGTTGCTGGATTCCCTAGTGCCGTAGATCTCATTGCTGCACGGGCAGTGCCAGAGATGGGCTAGAGGTCGGCATTATAATTAATTTGAAAATGGCCCATTCTCGGATATGCCTTATTACGTTCTGTAATAATTGGTATTGTGTTCATGATGAGCTACGAAGGTCCTCGAGGGACTAGGAAGGAGGAGTTCGGCAAGGTCATGGAACTCGTGAACAGCATCTTCGTGACCGCGCGAGAAAAGGGCACGAACATGGAGAAGGGTTTCCCTCTACTCTTCAACCGGAACAATCTCGAGAACATGAGGATCTTCCTCCTCGATGGGAAACCCGTCGCTCACATAGGGCTCTCGGTCGTGGAGGCCACGCTCTATGGATGCAGGCTGAAGATAGGAATGGTGGGGGCCGTCGGCACCGATCCGGTACATCGAGGGAAGGGATTGGCCGGTAGGCTTCTGGGCGATTGCATGATGAAGCTCCTCGCTGAAGGCGTTGACTTCGTGATGGTCTCGGGCATCAGGAGCCTCTACGACAGGGAGGGGTGCGTCATGGCAGGCAGGACCTACTCCTACAACCTGACGATTGAGAACTTGGAAAAGGTCCTCGAGGACCTGAGACTGCCTTGCAGGATCCGGGAATACGAACCATCGCGCCTCGGCGAGCTCATCGCCATCTACGAGACAGAGCCCGTCAGGTATCTGAGGACCCGCGAGGACTTCGCAACCCTTCTGGACGAGCGGACCTACGCGAAGCCCAAGACGTTCCTGATAGAACTCGGAGGCGAGGCCGTGGCCTACGTTTGCATCGAAACGAGGTGGGGCGAGGATGGCGATTGCTGGACCGTGGAGTATGCGGGCCCAAGGGACGCCGTAGTCGCAGCCGTACCGCTGCTGCTGGAGCGCCTTGGACTCAAGGTGCTGAGGATAACGACCCCCCATCATGATCACGAATTCATGGGAACCTTGGCCAATGTTGAAAGGCCACAATCGTCACGCGCCGGTGGCACGATGCGCGTTATCAACCCGCGAGGATTTTTAGAGAAACTGAAACCGCACCTCGTGGCCAGGATCGGGGAGAGCGCCAGGGGAATCGCCTATACTGGGGAGGGAGGCTGGCGATTTCGCTTGGGGGTGAGAGGGCCGAGTTTGGGGACAAGAAGGACCTTACGTGGCTGTTCTTCGGGCAACCGGAGGCATATGAGGAGAGGTTCGGGCAATTCATGAGGCCACCCTCAGTCAAGTTCGGGGGTGATCTTGAACGGAAGTTGGCCGACGCCTTTCCGCTCCCGACGTTCCTGTATGGCCTCAACTATACGTGACGAAAGCTATATGATGCCCTGAGAATTTTAAGTCGAGATCACGTGCATCGCATATTCGATCATCAGTCTCACTTCATCGTAGAATTACTCGTAGAATTCGCCAGACGAAGGTGGCCATCTCACGAGATTGCTCCGTCCATGGGGATTTTCACTATTGGGTTGGCGAGATTCCCTAGGTGCGAATGCGTAGAATGATGTGGCTGCGCAAGTCATCATTCGCGTTAAAAATTTTGGGAGCGGCGCAAGTGAGCGTTTGTTGCGCTGCTATGCATATATCGCCGTTAGGGGTCGAGTGCCGTTAGGCCGGTAACTTGCTCGGGATGTGGCTGCTCGCGTTAGTGCCATTTGCCGCTCTCCTGTTCCTGATGATCGTTCCGAAGTGGTCGAGCGCGAGGGCTGGCGCTGCATCGTGGTTCATCGCGATGATTGAGGCATACGCCTTCTTCGGCGCGGACATAAACCTGATCGGCCTGGCAAATTGCAAGGGCCTATTGCTCGGCATCTACGTCTCCTACCTCATCTGGGCTGGCGTCCTACTGTATAATTTGGCCGATGATACTGGAGCCATAGCGGAGATGGCCGCAGGCTTCAAGGCGCTGACCGGCGACGACCTCCTTCAGATCCTCCTTGTCGGGTGGACCTTCGTGTCGTTCCTTCAGGGCATTGCCGGATTCGGAGTCCCTGTGGCCGTGGTCGGACCCATGTTGACGAGCCTCGGCGTCCAACCGCTGGCCGCGGCCTCCATCGCATTACTCGGCCATGCCTGGGCAGTGACGTTCGGATCCATGGCAACGTCATTCTTGACGCTCGTCCTCGTCACAGGCCTCAATCCCCCTGGCCTGGCCCAGTGGAGCGCCGTCCTGCTGGGCATCGCGTGCGTCGCCACGGGCCTCTCGGTCTCTTACATGTACGGTGGAACTAAAGCCATGGTGCGGGGCCTTCCAGTCGTGGCCGCCATCGGGGGAGCGATGTCCCTGACGCAGTACCTCCTCGCAGCACTTCGAAGCTACGTCATAGCATCGACGGGAGCGGGTCTTGTGGGCTGCGCGATGATTGGTCTCATGAGCAGATCCCCGCGTTTCAGGAGGGGGGACGGACCAAAGGTCGGGAGGGGGAGGTTCTTCATCGCCTTTTCGCCCTACTTGGCACTGATGGCGCTCTCGGTCGCTGTCTCGGCAGAGTTCGTCTCGAGGCCCCTCTCCTCGGCGATATCGCTCTCCCTGCCCTTTCCCGAGACCCGGACCTCGCTCGGTTGGGTGAACGTGGCGGTGAAATCCTATTCGACCATAAGCTTGCTCACCCATCCGGGAACGCTCGTCCTCGAAGCGGCCCTCATCGGTTACCTCGTCTTCAGGAGAAAGTCGATGACGAGGAGCGGGATCGCGGGGAGGATCGTAAGGAAGACTGCCAGCCAATGCCTCTCGCCCACGATAGCGACCCTGTGCATGGTCATGACGTCACTCGTGATGAACGAGTCTGGCATGACCTACATGCTGGCCCAAGGCGTAGCGGAGGGAGCTGGAGCCCTCTACCCGATCATCTCGACCTTCATAGGCATACTCGGTTGTTTCGCAACGGGCAGCAACTCCGGATCGAACACGATGTTCGGCGCATTCCAGAGGGATACGGCAAGGCTCCTGGGCGTGAACGAGTATGTCCTGTGCGCCTCGCAGACCACAGGAGGCGCGCTCGGAAGCATGATAGCTCCCGCGAAGGTAGTGGTTGGGACTTCCGTGACGAAGGCCGCAGGCCGTGAAGGAGAGGTCATCCACAGGAACGTGCGCTACTGCCTTGCGATCGGCCTCGTCACGAGCATAGCGGCATGGCTGATGACGCTCGCGTTAAGGTAGGTGGATGAATTGGGTAAGAGGAGGACCGGTGATGGGAAGAGGGCCCTGGCACTCTCCCTTTTGCTCATTGCGACGGGCCCGTTCGTCACGTACTATGCGATCGCGAGCAGTTCGACGATCTTCATCTGGGCGGGATTGGCTGAGACCGCGATCGGCATGTTGCTGGCACTGCTCAAGGCATAGAAGGCATCGCAAAGCTCTTAACTTTCTGCGGGGATGATGAAATCGGTGGAAAGGATTTGTTCGTAGGGTTGCTGACGGCGCCGCTTAACTGGGAATTCGAGAAGATAGTCAAGTGGGCGGGGAGTAATGGCTTCAAGGGACTTGAGGTCCCAGTGGCACCCCGCGGGGGGCACCTTGACGTGGACAGGTTGCTGAAGGGCGAGGCCAGCAAGGTCAGGAAACTGCTGAGGGAAAACGACGTTGCGATATCGAGCCTTGCCTTCTACAGCGGGAGCATACTGGTGAACAAGGAGGAGCAGAATTTCCTCAAGAGGGCGATCGAGGCGTGCTCCGCACTTGAAGTGGACGTGATGTGCACGATAGCGGGGATCATGCCCGGGAAGGACAAGAGGGAGGTGCTGAGGGGTGACTTCGCCCAAGTCTTCGGCCAGCTGGCCGATCACGCGAAGGCCAATGGCACCAAGATAGCGATGGAGAACTGGTATGCGACGCTCCTCCAAGGGCTGGACCACTTCAGGATAGCGATGGAGAGCGTGCCCAACAAGGCCCTCGGTTTCAACTTCGATCCCTCGCACCTATTCTGGCAACAGATAGACTACATCGAGGCTGTTCACAGGTTTAGTGACAGGATATACCACACGCACGCGAAGGACGCCGAGATATTGGGCTTCAAGTTGAGAGAGGTCGGAGTGCTTGATGAAGGTTGGTGGAGGTACAGGATCCCGGGGAGGGGGAGCATAAACTGGCAGGCGTACGTTACCGCGCTGAAGGAGGTGGGCTACGACTACGTCCTGAGCATCGAACACGAGGACCCGTTCTTCGGGCCCGAGCCGGGTTTCCTAGACGGGAAGAGATTCCTGGAGTCCGTCATTTACTGAACGCGGAACCGAATCGCCATCGACGCGACTTCCGCAGTCACCCTTTCGCGAACCTCAAGAACCACAGTATCGCGGCAATCGTCTTGGCGTCCCGGATCTTATTCCGCCTCATCATCCGTAACGCCTGGTCAAGGGATGCGGAGATCCTGCTCAGGCTCTCGTCCTGCTCCAGGGACGCCTTCCCAACTGAGAGTTTCCTGGCGATGAAGACGTGCACCAACTCGTTGCTGTATCCAGGTGCAAGATAGCAGGAGAAGGCCCTTCGGATCTCACCGGTCCTGTACCCGGTCTCCTCTTCGAGTTCGCGAAGGGCGCAGTCAACGGCCCTTTCGCCCCGGCGGAGCGTTCCGGCGGGGAGTTCCAGCAGAACTTCCCCCACGGCCTCCCTGTACTGCTTCACCATTACCAGCTTCTTTGGCCCTAGCAACGGAAGGATGACGGCGGCGCCGGGGTGCTCGACGACCTCCCTCAGCACCGTTGTTCCGTCTCGGGCCTTGACCTCATCGAGGCGGAGGTTGACCAGCTTGCCGTGATAGACCGTCCTCGAGGCCTTGACCTTTTTCCCGATGCCCTTGCTTCGATCCAAGTCAAGTTAGATCCTCAGGCCGAAGAGTTCCTTTGCGTTCTTACCAAGTATGAGGGCCTTGTCCTCGGCCTTGATGTGAAGCCGCTTGATGAACCCTATGACGCCTCGCATTCGAGCCAAAGGCCAATCCGAGCCGAAGAGGACCTTCCTCTTGACGACGCCCACGTAGTAGATCACGTATTCCACCTTCTCCGATACCCTCTCGAGGAAGGCGGACCTGTATGGCGCCCCGTGCTCGATGTAAATACCCGCGAGATCGAGCATGACGTTCTCGTTCTTGTATGCTACCTCGGCCGCTTCCTCTAACCACGGGAGCCCGGAGTGGCACATCACCACCGAGAGGTCGGGCCTATTCACCGCGAGTTCGTCGACGTGGATCGGCCTCGAGTATTTCAGATTCCCGGACCTCGTCAAGGTGTCGCCAGTGTGGATGAATAACGGAACCCTGTACTTCTCGCAGAGGTCGAGGACGCCATTGAACCTCTTATCCCATGGGTAGAGATCCCAGTAACCGGCGTACATCTTGAGCCCGCGTAGCTTCTTCTCCGAAAGGTATCTTTTGAGCTTGGAGACGTCTGGGCGGTAGGGGTCGAAGCTCCCGATGGGGATCAGGTTGGGATGTCCTCTCACGATCTCCAGCAACCTCTCGTTTGTAACGGTGAACTCCGGAACGTATGAGGCGTAGGTTGCAGCTGCCTCGACTTGTGCGTCCCTCATCTCGGCCAGCAATCCGTGGAGTGAGAAATTGACCCTCCCGTCCATCGCGTACATCCGGAAGAGGTCCGATTCGAAAGTCGGGTGCACGTGGCAGTCGACAATCAAGTTGGCGCACTCGGGCCAAATGCGTCCGGCCGATGAATTAAGTCTTGAGCAAAACGTTAAGGCCTTTGCGCCCGAGGTCATGGTGGACGGACGGAGGGAGCAAGTGAATTGATCGACGAAGAGAAGAGGAGTAGGATCAGGGCCGGCCTCGAGCGCGAGGGCATGGGGGCTCTCATACTAAGGTATCCGGAGAACGTGGTGTATGCCACGAGTTACTGGCCCTGCTTCGGCTGGTCCACGTGCGTTTATCCCCTCGATGGCGAGCCGGTCCTGATCGCGCCGGAGTGCGAGAGACCGTATGCCGAGAGGGCGGAGTTCAAGGACCTGAGGCAAGTCAAGGGAGACTACGCGGTATCCACGGCCGAGATCGTGTCGAAGGTGGTGAATGAAGGGCATCTCGAGAGGTCCACGTTGGGAGTGGAGTCCTCCTTCGAGACGATCGCCGCGAACCATGTGGGGGGAGAGGCCAACTTCCCGAATGCCCCCAGCTTTGCGAGGATAAGGGAAGCCCTGCCGGGGTGCAAGATCGTGGACGCGACCCCTCTGCTCTATGGGCTGAGATCGGTCAAGAGCGACGCGGAGATCGGGAAACTCAAGCTGGCCAACAAGCTCGCCGCTAAGGGACTTGAGGCCGCGAGGGACGCCCTGAAACCCGGCATGAGGGAGACCGAGCTAGCATCTGAGGCGGAGAGGGCGATCCACACAGTCGGGGTCGGATACGGGGGGACGCTGAGGGCGAGGGGATTCGCATTCGTGATGTCAGGGCCCCTTTCCGCCGGAGCGCACATGCCGTTCAACATCTCGACGAAGAGGAGGATCCGGAGGGGGGACCTGGTCCTCATCGAGCTGAACACCTATGCGGACGGATACTGGTCAGACCTCACAAGGGTCTGGAGTTGCGGGAGGCCCACGGTGAAGCAGTTAGAAACATACGATGTCGTGCTGGGGGCCCAGAGGGAATCGATGAAGAGGGCGTGCGATGGCGTTGAGGCCGAGGAACCGTATCTGGCCGCCAAGGAGTTCATAGAGCGCAAGGGATACGGAAAGTACTATCCTCACGGCCTAGGACACGGTGTGGGCGCGAGGATGCACGAGCCGATGCCATCGCTCGGACCCGGATCGAGGGAGCGGCTCAGAAATGGCATGGTGCACAGCGTGGAGCCAGGGATCTACATCCCGAAGTTCGGCGGGATCAGGATCGAGGACGACGTCGTCGACCGAGATAAAGGGGCGGTGAGCCTCTCGACCTTCGAGAGGACCCTCGAGACGTAAAAGGGATTTCCGATCATGTACGATGGTTTTTACTGAAATCAATCGCCTTCGCGCAAAAGGCGATCAAGCACTGACCGAATGTCCCCGAAGGAAGTAAAGGGGTAATAATCTAAACCAACGCTCTCGCGATATTCAGCCAGTTGCCTCTTGGCGAAGACTATCTCGGCGCTATCAGCTGCCTCCCGATCGGACACCCCATCGCCGGCGAATACGGGCGCATACCCATTCCGACGAGATTCCTTGAGATAGGCCGACTTGTCGTGTCCCCAAGGGCTATCGTCCCTGAAGATTACCTTCCATGGCACGCAATCCACTCGAAGGCGATTTGCCTCTATCCTTATAGAATCTAGGCCATATCGTCCCAAAAGGGAACGGATTATCTCCTCCAATCCGTTGCTCAAGATCGTAAGGGGGATGTCCTGCGATTGACACCATTTTGCAAAAGGAGGAAATGCCGGGTCGATGATGATCCTTCTCCTGAGTAACTCCAAGGCCTCCTCAAGCGGGATGTTGACAAGTCCGATCTCCCAACCCAACCATTCCTTGGGCTGGATCTTGCCGGCATAGAACTTCTCCTTCATCCCAGCCCTCTTTAAGGGTTGATCGAACAGTTTACCGAGGAGGTCTATCGTATCCGGTTCCGTTATGGTCCCATCGAAATCGGTGAAGATCCAGAGCTTCTTCATGAATTGGAACCTCGTGGGGATTCGTGCCTTCCGTCATCGGCAGAATGGGCGCCTTAAATACATGCGACGAATCGTCCGCCTGCAAAGGATGGGATTTCGATATAGCGTTGCGCCCGTGTTGCTTTGGGCGAAGAAAAAGGTACGTTCTGAGGAGCAGGCCCTATTCCTCTCACCAGATCACGACAAACACGGGAATACGGAAAGACTTTAAGACAGCTTAGAAATGCGACACCCACGAACGAATGCGGGGGTAATGCGGGGGTAGCTATGCCCCCAATGCCGAGCCAGGTCAAAGGTCCCCGACCAAAGGCGAAGGACTCAAGATCCTTTCGCGAAGGCGTTCGAGATCGGTTGTCGGCGCAAGCCGCCCGACGAAAAGGTTCGAGTCCCTCCCCCCGCACATTTTAAAGGCATATTTTGCCTTATTTCGCTTTTTGAAGGCATAATTCAAGCAGTTTTTATTATAGAACTCATTTTTGACATTTTTTGGTAATAATCAGCATTTCCTCATACCACGTAATTCTACTTCATCTTTTGATTTCTCACGATATCTTTGATTCCATTCCAAGCTTCCGCGAGTGCTTTCGCATGCTTCTCTATCTCATAGAGCTTGCCATATGGCCTGAGATCACCTGTGTTAAACGATGTCACTAGTACAGGTCTATCTTTCCTTACAGTTAGCTTAATGGCGAATTTCTCTTCGACTTGCCTTACTACTCGCTCTACAAGCTCAGGGCTTATGATGGTCTCCCTCAATGGCTTCACATCTTCAGCTCCCTGGGTAGCGATTCTCTTCTTTTTCTTCCCCGATCTCTGTATCAGCCTGTACTCTTCAATGCTTCTAGCATCGATCGTATCCAGGTTGTCCGACATCATAATAGTGTTGTTCTCGGTCTCCTTGAATAGCCACACCCCTCTATTGGCAGATATATTTTCCCTCTCTCTTGGATCCCATTCCGCAGCCCACAGCATTCCTGCCATCTTCTTTGCTACAAATTTTATGCCAGTGAAATCTCTCAAGCGAGATAGCGCTTTCTTGACGTATTCGTCCCATCGCAGCACCTTCTTTGTCGTCTTCATGTATATCTCCCTCCCGACATTTGTCGCCCACTCATTCCATGTTCCCCATGTATCGAACATGGCTCTAGCATGCTTCTCTATCTCCCTAAGCCTCTCATCTTCGCTCATTCCTTTGACGCTGAACCTTGTTTCAAGGAATGGCTTTTGTCTAGCCCAGAGCTTGATATTCGTGCCGTACTTCTGGTTCATCTCATTGGCTACTCTCTCAGCAGCCTCTAGTTCAGCAATCAGAGCAGGCGCTTCATTTCTGTAATTCTCCCAATTCTCCTTTTGCAATAGATCATCTTTGATCCTGATGCCTGAGCCGTATTCCTCTGAGACCACATCCTCAACATTATAGAAATACCATGAACATATATGCATAATGTTTTCATTCTCCTCGGTTACCCAGTAAGCGCCTTCATTCATTGATAGTCTCTCATCCAGATTAAGTTTGTCTTCGTCAAGATATACACCCCAAATGGATGATTCGCTCAGTTGTATTTTCTTCGCAATTTCGTAGGGTTGTTCAGTTATGGCCTCAAGAAGCTCCTTGACTTTTCGAACGAATTCTTCAGAGGCTTCTGGCGTGATCTCAGTCAAAGCTCTCCACCTTCATATTGGTATAGCCCCACTTCTACGCGACGGAGCGTAATTCCTGGAGTCGGGATCTTTAGTGCCTTTGCTGTTATTGTTGTTGTTCGAGGGCGCTAGCTTTTCGTTGTCTTTTACAGTCTCGCCTCCTTTCTTCTGCGTCTGCTGTCTCTGCTGAGAACCACTTTTGCCATTTTTGTCTGAGGACGGTGGCTTGGCCTCGTTTTTGTTGTTGATGCCTTGCTGCTTTGCCTTCTGTCCTTGCTGTTGCCCCTGTTGTCCCAAGTCTTCTCTTACATCCTTCTTATCCTCAAACCTGGTCTGGGGCTCCCCGTTACGCGTTCCAGAAGTCCCGTTGCTGTCATCCACAGACACTGCCTTCGAGTTGGCATTGGTGGTCTTGTTACCTTGCTGCTGCCTTTGCTGTGCTTGCTGGGCCATAGGCTTTCCTGAGCCTTCTCTTCCCTCAAATATAGTCTGCTGCTTATCGCCTCGCGCTTTCAAGGTCTTGCTGCTGTCGTCCACGGAGGCTTTCTTGGGGTCGCTGTTGGTGATCTTGCTCCCCTGCTCTTGCTGTTTAACATTAGTCGGAAGTTCAGAGGATTGATTCGATGGTCCTTGCTGTTTGGATTGCGAATGGACCATTGACCACTGCTTCGATCCAACTCCGGTTGTGTCTTTCTTGTTAGCATCACTGCTGTTACTGATCGTGGACTGGACGTTGGTTGTATCGCCAATTGTCTTTATCCACTGTTGCTGCTGTCTATTTTGTTTTGTCCCAACCATCTGCTGATAGCCATGCTGTACGTCTGAAACCATTATTTGGTTGGCAGAGAATCCAACAAGAGTCTGAGACATGGGCTGGTTCTGATTGCCCGCATTTACGCCTTGCTCTCTGACCTTGCTCGTCCAATAGGTTGTCAGGGGAAGCTGATCCAACGCTTTATCTTGAGTTTCAGGGGTTATTACCCTGTATACATATTCGAAGTGACCAGTATCTTCGTCGACATATATGCTAAAGGCTACTCCTTTCTTGTACTTGTCATTTTCCTCAAAGCGATTATGGATGACAACCATCTGGTAAAATAATGTAGTCGCAGCTACCTCTATGACCGAAATGCGGCAAAGGATGTTTGCCTTACTCTATGTTCCGGCTGGCTTTTTTCTACCCCCTCTCTTTCGCAAGGTGACTACAGCAACAACTACTCCAGCCAAGGTCACTATCGCAAAAAGAACTATCATAAGCGTCGAATAGTCCTCATCATATACCGCCTTCATCTCAAGTTGGAGGGAATATCCTGAAAATGTCAACGTAACAGTATTCTCGGTCGAATTTAATACTCCAACCCACCCCTTGAAGTTATACTTGCCTCCAAGCATGCCTAGTAGGCCCAGCATTCCTAATGAAGGCTGTGCCGAGAGCGTCACCATCTCACCCTCCCTGTAATTACCCGAACCTGATATCTTGACTTGTACGTTTGATGTGACATTCAGTCTGTACATCATCACAACTTGTATAATCTGTGTCGTTTTATTGGTGGCCTCATCGTCATCAGTCACAGCAAGTGTGACCTCGTAGAGACCTGGCTCGTAGTAGGCATGCTTCACCATCAAACCTGAATCTGTGCCACCATCCCCGAAATCCCAAAGGAATGAAACGACCTCGCCATCTGGGTCGCTTGACATCGTGGCTTCAAAGCTCACAGCTTCCCCAACCCCGGCCCTTCTGGGCGTGAAGCTAAAAGCCGCAACGGGAAATAAGTTCGTGCTAACTACTACGATAGTTGGTAGCGTCGACTGGCTCTCAAACATCACATAACCAAGGATGTGGTAGATAGCGCCATCCTTCGCCAAAGAGGTGTTCCAAGCCGAGTTGAACCTAATCGAGCCACCCGGTCTCAATGATGAGAAGTTGTGCAAAAACATCTGAACATCCATACCCTCCTCCATTATGACGAAAATGCACTCCCCTGAGACCTCACAGGAGCCAGTGTTCATAGCCTCCAAATCAAGTAATATAGTTTCGCCCAGCTTGAAGTACCTGGGCTCGACCCTGAAGCTGGTCACGTTAATCTGGACCTTCCCTATCCTGAAACTGCACGTCCTCTTGTCCAGCCAGTTCCCTGAGGTGTCGTTCAGGGTAACATCCGCATAATAGTCGCCAGGCGAAAAACCATGGCTATCCCAACTCATAGTGGCGGATGCTTCTCCTGATAAACCGTGAAGTGCCCTGAGGGGCAGGCCGTCGATTACCTCCTCCGAGCCATACCTCCTTACTAGGACATCAATGACAACCTCCTGGGCAGGACCCGAGTTGCCTATCAGCAAGTTTATCGAGACTTTCTCTCCCGGATCGTAAACCGCCTTGTTAGTAGATAGGCCCATTAAAGTAACAGTAGAGGTGGTGTAAGTGACATCAAATTCGTAGTGCCTGTAAAACTTCACCTCGGTCGTGTTTGGGTTGTAGTAAAAAGGGTAGACCGTTATGACGAGGTTGCTGCTTCCATCTGAGCCCACCAATATTCTCCAACTGTAATCAGCCTCAGGGAACCAACCTGCTTTTTCGCCTACGGTCGAATCCCCCTGCGCCGAAGAGTAGATCACATCCTCTGCGACAGATAGGTTCAATCCCGACGTAGTCTCAAGGCCCGACCTTTCCCTCATCGTGACTCTCTGAACCCTAATTCCACGTGGATACTCAACCGATACCAAGCAGTAAGGGACGGTCGGCTTCCCCTCCTCAAACAACACCTCACCTCCAGGGATTTCAACGTAGTCTAGACCGTTGACCTTACTCACCTCGTACTTCGGTATGTCAACTTTGATAGAAGAGGATGCGTTTTCAGCATTTGTGAGCTGGCAACACCCAATGGAAACTAGCAGGAGAAAGGATGCGAGCGCTAATTTCCTCACCTCTACCCACCTGTCGGAAACTTCGGGTCGCCGTAGTAGTTGTACTCTTTAACCCAGAATACCCACTTGCCACCCTCGCCATACTTCTCTCTCTCGTACCTGTGGAACGCGTCACCAGCCCTCTCACTCCACACATCCCATCTCTCGAAGTAGTGTCTCAATGTGTATTCGTTCCTCGAGTGCTTTGACTCCTCCGTTGAACCTATGTAGACTGCAGCACCTCTGCTAAGCATGTAATTGCAGAACGAGAGGTGACCGTACCTTCCTGTGAGGCATGAGACTCCAAAAACAAACGGGTGCTCAGGAAAGTCACAATGCTCCAAGTCGAATGTAGATACCGGGTGGAGCATATTGTATGATCCATGACCCGCCATTACTATTATGCTGGCGTCCTCAGCGAAGCGGCGGAAAAGGTCCGCTGCAACATCATCAGCATCACGCCATGTGGCAGGGAGCACCTCAAAGGTGCTTGTCGGCCCGTTTCTGTTCCTGATCACCACGAGTTTGGGATCTTCGCTAGGAGCAAGTGTTCCAATCGCCACAGCGTCGTGTCTTTCATCGCCTCTGCTTCCAGTGTAGCGGATTCCTCTGAACCAATCGTCTAAGAACTTGCTGTACATGACTTGGGTAATGTGGATGTAATCGTTTGGGTAAATCCTGTTGTTATCATCAGAGATAACTACCATGTACTCATCCTTATGGCCGAGTTCTACAGGGCTGACCACAAAGCCGTCGTAACATGTAAAACGGGCTGGTTTAGTATCCAACAGAGTCCCGTTCGCCCGGTAAATGTAGATTCTCTGGTCATCGTCACTAGCTATTACGACCTCGTCCTTGATAGAAGGAGAGTACATCAAGAGGCTGGTGGAGACATCTCCAACTCCAAAGCCATCACATGGGGTGAAGCTCACGCGCCAAGAGGTGACTAGATTTAGAGCCCCGCCATCGAGTGAATAAGCCCTCAGCTGGTCTTGGTCATCTGAGACCGTAACTACCTCCTCCCTTTCGTCTCCCACCAGGTCACCAGTGTCGATAGCGTCCCAGTTGTTGAACCTGCACTCGCATGATGTGACGAGGGTGCCATCTGCCTTATACACATAGATCTTACCCTCTCTTCCGTCGTCGTCCACGGCCATTACGATCTCGTCAAACCCATCGCCGTCTAGATCTCCTGCAGTGAGCCCGTCATACCTCGTGAACCTACAGGAGAAAGCCCCTACTAGCCTCCCGTCGGATGGCTCGTATATGCGTATCTCGCTGTACTCGTCGCTTGCGACTATGACCTCGTCGAGGCCATCCCCATCCATATCGCCAAGGGTCATGGCATCGTAGTTCGTGAAGCTTATCTGCCAAGCACGTTCAAGGAAAGCGCTCCAGTGGACAACAGTTGTAGTTACACCCTGACTCTGGAGGTCCTCAAGCGAGGCCATTGCAAGGTCTATAAATGGGACGTAAGGAGAACCGTCATCTTTTTCGTAGCCGCTCGTCACAAGCCCAAGGCTCCTGTCGAAGCCATTCCCATTTGCTACATCGATGCTTGACTGAATTGGTGTTGTTAGGTTCAACGCCATTTTACCTATCATCCTGCCGACGATGAGATCTGGCCTGCAGTCACCAACAACATCCGCATAGTAATGGTCGCTTTGGTGGACGTCGCTGTAGTCATAAGAAGGTACTATATTTGCTTCGCCTACTATGAGGAGATAGGCGTTCATCCTTTCAGGCTGACCGAAGGCATCACTGAGCCTAGATGCCCAGTAACCTCCGGGTGAGATCAGCTCCTTGAGCAGCTGAGGTGTGGGATCCTCGGGTAAATACCCAAGCACACCTAGCTTCAGCCTCGCCAACTCCGCGGTCTTGGCCAGCAGATGGTCAACGGCTAAACTCTCTCCTGGGTTGAACTCATACAGCCTCGGCGGACACGTCACGATTAGGTAGTCTGCGCTATGGAGTGCCTGATGTAACTCGCTGCTCGGTGGGGGATGGGGAAGGACAAATGCCCTTGCACGAGGTGTCCCATCCACTGAGAAGCGAATGATCGTTGAGCCAAACCCTATCTCATACTTGGTTATGTCGTTGTAGAGGATGGGGACCGCGTAGTACTGTATGACCGCACTATGTCGAGGTTCGATGACCCCGTGGTGAAGTATGTACTTGCACGTCACTGTACTTCCCTTTATGTCCGGAGAGTAGGCGACTGACTCGCCCCCCTTCTCCTTTGGCGTACACTGAAATCCTGCGCACCTGTCGATTAGGACGATATCACTCAAAGGCACGGTTCCCGTGTTATTTAAGATCAGGCTGACCAAGAAGTAGTTGTTCACCCTCATCACGCTCCTGTTCACTTGGATGTCGATGATCATAGGTGTCAGACTTGGTGTGAGTAGCTCGAACTTCATGGTGCTGACGTTGATGCTCGAGTGGCCGACGTTTCCGGAGTCATCCGTAGCCTCGATGAGTAACGTGTGCTTTGAGCCAGGTTCGAGTCCAGTTGTGTTCCAGGGAGCAACGAATGCCATGCTTCCAGTGGCAGGCTCGTGTCTGACTTCTCTGGTGAAGGGGTCAAACCTGAGAGGAATGTAAGTCCAACCCCTTGAATAAGTCCCGTCTATGAACAGCTTAACCCCTTGAATGTAACCCACTTCGTCATGAATTGAGGCCTCAATGCGCACTGTGCCAATGACGCTATCCCCTATCTCTGGGTATAGGATGGTTACCGTCGGGTTAGTGGTGTCTTGAACAGGATTTGATATGGTGCCTAATGTAACATCGTTTCCCTCATTCCCTACCAGATCGAAAGCAACTACACTAAAATTATACTCGCCATTTGTAAAGGCGCTTGTGTTGAGCATCAATTCGTAAGGCGGGTCATAATCTGTAGACTTTGAGACACCATCTATGAAGAAGGTGACCTTCTCCACCCCAATGTTGTCATGGGCACTTGCTGTGAGTCTCACAACAGCTGATAATGATACAGGCAACGACAAAGAGACCGTTGGCCTCTCCTTATCAGGAGGTGAGGGCGTTTCGAACATCAAAGTCTGGCTTCTAGTCGCGTTCCCGCAAGCGTCCCTAGACTCGACGTAAAACTTGTAGACGGCTATCGGCCTAAGACCTGAGAGTATAACTTGGTGCGTCGTGGTCAGGTTGGAAACTCGCACTGATGCCCAAGCGCCTGTTGAACGATCTGTGTAGTTGACCAGGCTGTCGCCCCTTATGTTTGTCGACCAAACTATTGTGGCAAAGGTATCTGTGGTCGTGACGTTTGGACCAGATGTTATGCGTGGTTCCACAGAGTAGCTGACGCACACTTTCTCCAGGCAGTTGTTCCCCTCATTATATTCCTTTACGAATTTTTCGATGTCCGTGCAAACCTTCGCCTTCATAGTCAAGCACCATGGCCAGATGTAATCCTTGAACCAGGAGGTGTAACTCTCCCCTGGCTTCAGGTCAACCTGGACTATGTCTCGTGCCACCTCCTCGCCGTCAACGTAGAGCGCGGAGGAATGGCCCTTAGCAGCGATGGCCTCCCCCGTGTTCTTGATCGTGTAGCCAATAACGCTCTTCTCCCGGTCGCTAAGCACCTCGATTACTGTCAAGTCGGGAAACTTGGGTGACGAGACTTTAAGGGATGCGGCGTGCCACTTGTCTGGGCCCAGCTGCTTCTCTGGCTTCTGTATGGGCCACCAAACCTGGTAGGAAGGCCATATCACCCAGACTCCCTGAGAGTCGAGCTTCCTCGATGTGGTCAACGTAACGTTCTCCCCCGGCTTTATCTGTTTATTCTGGTACGTGAAGCCGAATGAGGTGTCTCCCGAGCTCGGATCTCTTGCTGCTGCGAACATTCCAAGTTCTGTGAAGTCAAGTGTGTACTGGCCCCAATTTTGGAGTGTGAACTCGACTGTGATCGTGTCCCCAACGAAGAGATCAGAAGGCCCTATAATCCTGAAGTCCCATATCCTCAGGTAATGATTTGACGGCTCAGAGGGGCCTGCATAGTAGTGTAGGATGTCGGCTCTGGTAAGTGGCAAGCCCGAGCACATTAATACCATCGACATAACAGCGATTAGGATTTTACTGAGCCCAGCTCCATTCCCGGCCAATTTATGGAACAATTGGCAATTGCAGTTTATAATACTTTTTGACGTTCGTTTCTGGATGCTCATCATTAGTATTTTATCTATTTAGCCTGCACGATAGACGAAACTGCTTCTTTTTTCAACGCCTCAACGCAGACTTCGAGGAGGTTCCTAAACGCGATTTTGAGTCCCTTCGAGTGAAACTGTGGGTTCCACCCAAAGTCCTTCGTTGCCAAATCCGATACGATAAATATCGATGCTGCCTTTACCTTCCTGAATTTGGCTACGGCAAAGACGGCTGAAGCTTCCATAGGGATACTTCCACCAGCCGTAAGGGAAATCGCCTTAATCTTTCCCACGGCATCTCTTGTTGAAGTCGGTCGCTGGATCGCAGGAGGACGATCAACTTACAACCCAATGTTCCCAACTGCCATAATAATGACATGGCTAGCTATAACCGCACTAATGATATCCAAGAGACTGAAATGGGGGTTAGAATAAACTTACGACAGTTGGTAATGGATGGGACTTGTTGACATCAAAATTAGGAATGAATTGGCTGACATCGAAAACATTGTGGTTCGTCCCGAGTATCGTAGAAGGGGAATTGGCAAGGCTCTACTAGAAAAGGCAATGAAATTCTCTATAAGTAGTAACGTTAAACAGATGAGAGCTGAGGTTCCAGAAAGTGGAGTAACTAAGTTTTACACTAAAAATGGCTTCAGGCATGTTACGAATGCTTACCTTATAGAGGTTCAAGATGGATCAGTACTCGAATTCTTGGGTGTATCTTGATGGAGCTTTTTAACAAGATATTTGGGAGAAAGAAAGGGAAAGAGCTTGAGCCTGGTATAAAAGATGGCATTGGTGAGTTATTATGAAAACAGAAAAGCCGATGAAAAGAAAGGATGAAGAAAACTTATTAACACTCCAAGATCTTTCACTTGGTATTCAAAAGGTTACGCTGAAAATTAAAGAACTTTATCCGAACCGAAAAGAGCGTATCCAGTTTGAAAGGAGATTATTTCAGTTCTTAGATTCACACTCTGCTCTTTCTAAGATTTTTAGGCGAAAGGGTGAGCTACTTATCTACAAGACTGAATGTATTGTTCCGAAAAAGAATGACTTGCAACTTCCTCTTCTACTACTCTTTGGAAATCCAGCTCTACATTCTATCTGTTCGGGAATGTTTTTCTCTTTTGAAGGAGATAAGCGGGAGCATCGCTTCTGGAGGGCACTTAAAGAAGCAGATTTCCTTTCCTTTAAATCATCATTTAATTATCTTTCAAGAAAGAGTTTAAAGGATCGCAACCAATCGAGGAAAAAAGCGCTTCATGATCTACATTATACTTCCCCATTTAGGATCGGATTAGCTACATTTTATTCAATGCCAACTGAAGCTAGTTCCTCTCAATGGGCAGGAGTTGCTGGGCTTTATAGGCTTTTTAGAAAGAGAGCTTTACAGAGAATAGCCGAATGGGAAAAAAAGCGAGTTGAAAAATTAATTCAAGAATTTGTATCTCCTAGAGGAGTCGTCATTGCCTTCCAAAAGGATGCTTATCTGGAAATTAAATCTTCAGCAAGTCCTGATTATAATCTCATTAAGGCTAAATCAGGGAAATTGGTTAGAACTTGCGAGTGTGATCCTAACGTTAGGCTCTTTTGCTTTCCACCGACTCGGCTCCTACAAGGAAAACGGTCAATTGTCTTGTTGCGAGCCTTTAAGAAAAGTATCTTGAAGTCTCATTAAGTTACAACTCAGGTAACTACTTCTTTCCTCGCAACATTGTCGGCAATAACAAAACCTATGGCCAGAAGGTTGTTCAGAACCTTCTTATTGTAGGAAGGCCGACGGCCATTCACCTCACCGATGCGTATTTCCTTGGCTCCCCTGAAGATCGCTTGCTCCTCAATATCCTTCATTGTGAGGTCGAATACATCATTTGATGGGAAGACATTGAAGATGATCCGCCAGTAAGGCCACGTTTTGTATCTTCCAACGATTTTCGAGTTGCACAGTATTATGCCAGGCGCAGGATGTGGCCTCCATTTTTTCTTCAAACTGGGAACGTGAACGATGCTTCGCCATCTTCTTCGGAGGCCCACGGTCAACGGATCGAACTCCGGCAGCATTTTCAGGCCTCCTGTGTCTGCTTCGGATCCTATCGACTGGATCCCAGGTAGGTCTTTCCGACAAATCCACTGGGGTTCTTCAACCCCCGTTATCTTGGTCCGCATCACGCGTTTTTGCTCTCGCAGGGCGTTCAGAATTTCCCTTATCTCCGACAGGTTGTGCCACATCCATTTGTGCTTTAAATTAAGCTCATACTTTAGCGTTAGCGATGTTACCCTGTCTATTTTCTTCACAGAATGTTCTTTTATCTATGGTTTAGGCCTTAAATGAGGAAGGAACGATGGGCTGTAAAAGCCAAGAACCGATAGTCCAAGTCCTTCAAGCTGTTGGGAACCCCATACGCAAGGCCGCCATCGAAGCCCTGAGGGAGGGCGGGATGCGGTTCTCCCAGTTGCTTTCGTCCTGTGATCTTGACTACGACCACGATACCGGTCACTTCTACTATCACCTTTCGGAGTTAATGGACAAGAGGGTAGTGGAGAAGGTCGCCGATGTTTATCATCTGACAGAATTCGGCCAAAAGGTGGCCAGGATTCTCGACTCCCTTGAAAAGGAGTGTTCCTTCCTATTTCTCGAAGCGAATCTAGGGGAGGAGCCAAAATCGAAGAGGCGAAGCCTGGAAACAGAGTGGGCAGGAGAAGGGTTAGAATGGCTCAAGTTCGAAGGAATAGCAGACGCCTGGGTAGTAGTCGGGTCAGAACGAATCGAATTCAAAGGGATCTTCCAAGGGAAGAAAGCTGAGAATGGATCCACGGAAATGCGTTTCTACGGGGAAGACAGTTCCATGCAGAAGGCAATAACTGAAGAGCTGCCCGATGGCCCCGAGAAAACGAGGCTGATCAACTTCCTGGAGTGGTTCAAGCGCTGGAAAGGACCTGCCACCCTATTGGTGAAGGAAAAAGACAAGCCCATCGGTTGGGCCAGTATAAATCACAGTGTATCTTGGGGAACAACGGGAATGGCTGGCGAGTTCTATGCCAGAGCATTGGTTATCATAAAAGATATGATCGTGGCGTGGGGGGAGGACAGGAGGGAGGTGGTATCTGCCCTGCTCAAAGGATTGCTGGAAAAATCCCAGCAGATCGATGCCGATGCCATTATATTGACGAGAGTCGATTCCGAGGATTCCGCAGTCGTCGAGGCCTTCAGAGGCTCGGGCTTTGATAGGTTCGGAACCAGCTACATTATGGTGAAGAAGTTTCTCGATGACGGAAAGGTAAGGCCTTGACAGTCGCAGCCCTTGAGCATAGAGAGCAGTGAGCGGCCTTGGCTCATGAGATAAGCGTGAGGGGCGTGAGCAAGACCTACTGCATCTGGGAGTCCGTACCAAGGTATGGGGCTAGAGCGCGCATCGCAAGGCTCTTCCTCGGCGAGTCCTTCGGGGGAAGGGTCGAGGTGCGGAGAAAACCCGTCGTGAAGGACGCGAATCTGGACATCCAGAGGGGCGAGATAGTGGGCCTTCTGGGCCCCAACGGGGCGGGCAAATCCACGCTGCTTGAGATGATAGCGGGCGGAATAAGCCCGGATGAGGGGAGCATCGAGCTGCAGGGTAAGGACATCTCCTCCGAACCTGGCATCGTCGGCGAACTCGTGACACCCTTCTTTCCAGCGTTTGGGATGAAGGAGACATGGACCGCGCGTCAGAACTTGGAATACGTCGCCCTACTCTACAACATACCCAGCGAAGAGATGGTCCGCAGGATAGGGGGTGTGCTCCAGCTTACAGGGCTACCATCCAGGGCCGATGATCTGGTCTCACGCTACTCCACGGGCATGAAGGTGAGGTTGGCACTGGCCGCGGGGCTGATGGTCGACAACCCCATCTACCTGATGGACGAGCCTCTCGTTGGCATAGACCCGGCCGCCGCCAAGGAGATACGGGAATTCCTGAGGCGAGAGGCCAAGGCAAGGGGGCGCACGGTGCTCATCGCGACCCACATCCTCAAAGACGTGGAGGAGTTGTGCGATCGGGTCGCCCTGATGAAGGAAGGGGGGATAATGGTCGTCGATACTGTTGACAGATTGAAGGATAACCTGCAGGGCATGGAATCAGTGACGCTCCGGGTGGAGGCGGATGAGGCTTTCAAGGGCACTGCGATGCCCATGATCCGAAACCTGGATGGGGTGAAGGACTGCGGTATAATCGAGGAGGGCCCCTCCTCCGGACGGAGGCTGCTGTCGGTCCTCATCCATGCAAGCGACGGCCATGCCATCCTGAATCCGGTAATCGATATAGTGAGGATGCAGGCGTCGAGAATCGTAGACGTGCACATAGGCGAACCGACCATCGAGGATGTCTTCATGAGATATGTGGCCGGAGGGCTTGCTCCTTGAAAGATCCCCTCATGATCGTCAAGAAGCTGCACTACCTGATGTGGGCGAATTTCAGGCCGAGCTTCTTCTTCTCCTTCGGGCTCGCGATGCAGTTCTTCAACGTCCTGATGGGAGCCTGCAGCTACTTCTTCCTCACCCAGCTCTTCCCGCAGGGAGGCTCCGAGGCCCTCTCTCCGTACGGCGCGAATGCGGTCTCGTACATCATCGTCGGCATGGCCCTCAGCCCCATGCTGGCCCTGAGCGCGAGCGGATTGTACAGCTCTCTGGTCAACTCTTACTACAATAGGACTCTGGAGAGGATCTCGATGAGCAGGACGAGCGTCTTCTCCCTGTTCCTGTCCGAGATGCTCTCCAGCTTCCTCGCGAGCGCCCTCACCGCCTTCCTATACCTCCTCTTCGGCGTTCTCCTCTTCCACGTCGCTGTCGGCCTTATGCGTATTCGTAGTAGGGATGGTCGCAACCATTGGCATCGGCATGACATTGACGGCCCTGTTCTTCTGGACATCATCTGGGAAGGCTGGTGCCAATCCGTTCTTGCTCTTCTTCGCCAGGCTTTTCTCGACTTTTGATGGAGGCACGTTCCCAGTGGAAGTCCTGCCCGGCCCACTCAGGACCTTCTCGGAGCTCATCCCGCAGACCCACACCCTTAGGGCAGTCAGATTGCTATTGCGAGGGGAGTCGCTGGCCAGCGACATCGTCTCCAGGGACCTTGCCTCCATCGCGCTGATCGCGGCGGTAGCCCTTCCACTCGGCTGGGCTGTCCTACGGCGAGGTATGGGGAAAGTGAAGAGGGATGGTTACGCCCCCATCACTGGGGCAATATGGTTCTTCGGATGATCACCATAAAACTTTCAGAAGTGACCTCTATTTTACAGCCTCGGTGCAGTACTCTTTGAGATGAATTCTAACCCCATACTTGTCGGCTTCTCTTGGAAGGTCTGCTTCATCAGGAGATTGTTCCCTCTCGCTCACAAGGTCGTGACCAATCACCCTAAATCCTGCACGTTTGAAGATCTCCAGGAACCCATCCCACATGGGCGGATTGTTTTCATACCACCTCTTCCTCACCTCCTCTGGAAGTTTCATGAGGTCCTTCTTCTCTGCCACTGAATCATAAGAAAACAGGGAACCACCTGCCCTAAGAACTCGATAAGCCTCACCGATGGCCACCTCACTTCCACTGATTTCGCCGAAGCCGTCTACGTCGCTTACCATGTCTATCGAGTTTGATTTAAGGGGCATCCTCCTTGCGTCAAAAAGGGCAAAAGATATGTTAGGCGTGCCTTTATCCAGTAGAAACCTCAGCCATTCTTGAAGCACGCCTAGGCCCAAGTCATCTGGTGGAGAGGACTAGCAAATATCAACACACCTTAATCGCGTCGACCATAATGCGCAAGCTCGCCCAAAGGCTGGGAGAGGATGAGGGAAGCTGGGAGCTCGTTGGCCTTCTACATGACCTCGACTACGATCTGGTCCAAGAAGACATGACCAAACATGGAGTGGTTGCTAGCAAGATGCTCGCAAATAAACTCCCTCTCGAAAGTCTGTACGCGATAAAGAGCCACGACTACAGAACGGGGTTTCAGCCCAAGAGTAGATTGGACATTGCCCTAATAGTAGCAGACACTCTCAGAAGAATAATCGATAGGGTGGCTATAAGAGGGGAATTAAGCGTCCAGAGGTTAGGAGAAGAAATCGAGAGGATTTCAGCGGAGAGACCTTGGTATAAGGCCAATTTGCAGAGAGCAAAAGAATTGGGTTTGGAGGCTGATGAAGTCCTGCGATTGGAGATAGAATCAGTAAGATCGGAAGGTAAAATAGTTGGTTAAGTCAGCGACTTCAACCAGTTTCAATATCCATAGAAATCGTAAAAAAAGGGCCAAATTGAGGTCTTTTATCAATTTCGAAAACCTCCCCCCGCATCTTATTCCTACTTTTAGTTCCTATCTGGTTCTATCTCCTTTTAGAGGTGCCATGAAGAAAGAAACGACCTATTCCCCAATCAAAAGATTAAAAAAATACGACCGGTGTAAGTGCTAAAAAGCGTCACTCAGACACCGGACAAACTGTGCTGATATGGCTAATATCGGCGTCCTGAGCCATATGAACGCGTGGTCCTATGCTTCTGGAAGCACTCATTGCAGTAGACCGGCTTTCCCTGGGTCGGCTGGAATGGTACCTCGCATTCTTGACCGCAGTCCGAGCAGGTTGCCTTGAACATCTGCCTGGGCCCGCGTCTTTCAAATCCCATACTTTCTCACTCCTTTCTATTAGTTATACGTAAGAAAAACCCTCTCGGGATTCGCTTCCCGTATACTGACCTATTAGGGCTGGCTACCCCTTAATAAAGGCATTGATGTGGTTCTCAATTGTGCTCTGTTTCACAAGCGCGCGCTTATAACTCCAACTGAACTTGAACCACCCGATCGTATTGTTTCCCAGCCTCGGCAACTCCAAATTCTATCAGAAAAACTGCCCTCTGTAGCTGGAGAAATTTATGGGCAGATCGACGTTTCTGCCTCATAATCACCCCTCGATAAGTCACCGTAATCCCCTCCTTGACCTCAACTTTCGACTTTACAGCCACGACACACAGATTGTAGAGGGCCCCTTTTGGAAAGCCCAACTTCCCGTCAAGCATCTCAAGATAATCCATCGATGTAATGTGGGCCTTCCTTGCTCCCGAATGGTAACCCATGTCTCTCTGAGATAGATTCACTCCTAATCAGCTTTACCTTTCCTCTCTTCTATTCGTCATTGAAACAGGAATGATTGACACTACGGGATTGCCCACGATTAGCGCCAGCATCGCACCAATGAGGTACATCGAGCATGAATCCTAAACTGGATGGCCGGACTTTCCCACTTTCCAGTCCTCGAATCCGTTAACTGAGCGATTCGCCATTCTCGTGCCTTGATCTATCACGGCTTAGCAGTTTCGTTGACCGGTATCTGGATGAACGGTATTGCACCACTGCCCATGAAGGTCGGTAGCTTGCCATCCCATCGCTCTAGAGCTGTCCATTGCAGGATCAGCGAGTCCAGTTGTTCTCTCCTCAGCCTGAGGGCTTCCGCGTCCGCCTCGGCCTTTGTCACAGTCGCATTGTAGTACGCTTCCGCTTCTATCACTTGCCTCTGGGCTTCGTAACGGATCTGCTCCAGTTTGTTCTTAGCCTCTAACGCCCTCTGCGCGGCCACCACTTTGGCCTCGACGGCTTGGGCGAATTGCGGGCTGAACTGGAAGTTGGTTATGCTGACGCTTAGGACCGTGATGTGATATGGCTTTAACTTATTGGAGAGTACCGTGTCGAACTGCATCTTGACCTCGGGCCTCCTTGTTACGAGTTCCTCCGCCGTGAACATCGCCGTAGCCGCTTTGATGCTCTCTTGGATGTTTGGATTGATGACTCTCTCCTCGTAGTCGCTCCTCAAGGTCTTGTAAATTACGTCCACATATCCTGGATCCAATTGGTAGTTGACGGCAACGGTGGTGCTGACCTCCTGAAGGTCAGCCGATGCCGCATTCTCCGTGGTCTCTGCCTTTCGTATCGTCATGTCCATCAGGACGATGTCCTGCGCGACTGGAGTGATGAACCTTAGCCCGGGATCTACAATTGACGTTACTTCGCCCCAAGTCAGCACGACGCCTTTAAAACCTGATGGGATTATCCTGACCGAAACAAACCCCAAATATGCGACAACTATCGCTATGAGGATTACGCCAATCATCGTTTTGATGAGCTTTGACCGCAATGAAGAACCGCCTCCTTTATCTCTCTTTTCCATTTTTTCCATTATATCTACCTACATTGATTGATTCACTCGTCCCTTAATATACGTTCTGCGGGAGAAGATCCAAGAGCGTCTCAGATTCCGGTGCGACGGAAGAGGTGTTACGTGACCATGCCGAACTCGGTTCACGTACTAATTCCCTCATCTTTCAGATGATTACAGAGATTTAATGTGCTGGCCACATGGCGCTTTTATGTGAACTCTACTACGGTTTTGAAGGAATACTGGGCCACCAGTAGCAAGCTTCAGCCGGACTGCTTTCCAAATTCTTCATAACTTACAATCTGATCTAGTTTCTTTCTCTTGTGAATCAAATGCCCAGGCTTTCCCGATGAATCAAGTTTTTCCAGTGGATATCCAAGTGCCAAGAGCGCAACAACCCTGTAGTCTTCAGGAATTTTTAGCAACTGTTTCACCTTATCTTCTTCGAAGCTTCCAACCCAACAAGTACCCAAGCCTTTGCTTGCTGCCGCCAGCACGATGTGTTCCAGTGCTATCGTAACGTCAACCCTATACCACCCTGGCGAGGCTTTCTGGTCACCGCAGCCGACGACGACAACGGGGGATTCAGCAAGAAATCCTGCCCATTTGCTTTCCGAGAGTTGTTTACGCTTATCCCTGTCTGTTACGAAAATGAAGTGCCAAGGCTGAATGTTGCTGGCTGAAGGCGCAAGCTGGGCGACTTCAGCGATCTTAAGTAAAAGTTTTTTCGGCACTGGCTTTGGACTATATTCGCGACTGGACCTTCTGATCTTGATGGCTTCGAAAACGTCCATAGATACCATACCTTAGGTTGACTACCTCGGGCTGAGATATATCGATTACCATAATGACTCACCACGAAACTTCCAGCCATTATCCAAAGATGCAGGCGAATTTTATGCTAGCCAAGTATAGGTAAACAATCCATCTTCATCCATATACCTGAACTCATCCACCTCTGAAGATCTGGCAGTATATGCCACACAAACATTTAAATATCGAAAAATCGCATTCTTTCTCAGAGGCATATGAAGGTCGATTGTCGGGTACGGCATTAATTCTCGTCTAATGCGGGGATCGACCTTATTTGGTATTGGTGAAATCGATGCAATTCACGCCTAGGATTGAGGAAAACAGATGGATTATTGGAAAGGAGAAGCAACTATTCGAACAGTGGATTGGGGCGAAAATATATTCGTTCAACTTGGAGAGCAAGAAGAGGATATTCGCAATTGACACGCCCCCGCCCTATCCATCGGGAAGGCCCTGGCACATCGGTGCGGCTGCGCACTACTCCCAGATAGACATGATCGCCAGGACCGCAAGGATGCAAGGGCACGAGGTCTACTTCCCAATAGGCATCGACAGGAATGGGGTGCCCGTTGAGAAGTACACCGAGAAGAAATATCGGGTAAGGATGCACGAGACCCCCAGGGAGAAGTTCACGGAGCTGGCAGCAGTCGCACTCGACGACCTGGAGGCGGAGATGATCGGCATAATGAAGGGCATGGGCATGAGCGGCGATTTCGACGATTACTACAGGACCGATTCACAATCTTACAGGAGCCTAACGCAGGAGACCTTCATCCAGCTCTGGAAAAAGGGATTGATCTACGAGGCGACGAGGCCCAATAATTACTGCATGGATTGCGGGACGACCATAGCCGATGCCGACGTAGTCTATGAAGAACTCCCAACGTGGCTCAACTACGTCAGATTTCGAGTTGCTGGGACGGGGGAAATGCTGGTCATCGCAACAACCAGGCCCGAGCTGATCTGCTCGTGCCAGGCCATACTGGTTAACCCCAATGACACTAGATACACTCACCTTCACGGCGCCAAGGCGGCACTGCCCATTTATGAGAGGGAAGTGCCGATCATCGCCAATCCAGCCGCCGACCCCCAATTCGGAACTGGGACCGTGATGATATGCAGTTATGGGGACTATGTGGACGTCAGGCTGTTCAGGGAGCTGGGATTGAAGGAGATCATGGCCATAGGCGTGGATGGCAGGATGACGGAGGCAGCGGGTAGATATGCGGGACTGAAGATCGAGGAAGTGCGCGAGAGGATTACGGGGGATCTGGAGGGGGAGGGTCACTTGGTAAAGAGGGAGCCCATCAGGCACAGGACGCCGATATGCGAGAGGAGCAACACGCCCGTGGAAATAATCTCCATGAGCGAATTCTACCTGAAGCAATTGCCCTTTCTGGACGACGTCAGGAAGATCGCAGAGGAACTGATCTTCCATCCCAAGGAACACAGGCAGATACTTTTCAATTGGATAGATTCCGTGACGATAGACTGGCCCATCTCGAGGAGGAGGTTTTATGGGACGGAACTCCCGATCTGGTATTGTAAGGGCTGTGGCAAACCTAACCTGCCGGAACCCGGCAAGTACTACCAGCCTTGGAAGGAAGGGCCGCCTTTCGAAAAATGCGAGTATTGTGGGGGGAAGGAATTCGTGGGCGAGACGAAGACCTTCGACACTTGGTTTGACTCCGGGGTCTCACCTCTCTTCATCTCGAAGTACAACAGGGACATTGGGTTCTTCGCGAAGACCTACCCCAACGCCTTAAGGCCACAGTCCAAGGACATAGTCAGGAACTGGCTCTACTACACGATACTGAGGTGCTATCAGCTCACCCAGAGTAAACCCTGGACGCACGCTTGGATAATGGGTTATGGGGTCGATAAAAAAGGAGAGAGGATGAGCAAGAGCAAGGGCAACGTCATAGATCCCATACCCATACTAGAGAAATATGGCGCCGATAACTTCAGGTTCTGGAACGCATCGGAGGTTAACCTCGGCTCCGATTTCAGGTGCTCTGAGGAGAAGATAGCCTCCTCATCTAAATTCCTGACCAAGCTTTGGAACATCGCGAGGTTCATCTCATCCTTTCCGATAGTAGGCGGAGTGAAACCGACGGAGACCGATGCGTGGATGCTGGCGGAATTGAGCGAACTCATAGGGGATTGTTTGAAGGGATATGAGGATTTCAATTTCTTCGTTCCTGCAACGAGGATTAAGGACTTCACGTGGAACCTTTTTGCCGCACACTACGTCGAGATGGTCAAGACGAGAGCTTACGGACGTGGGTTCTCGGAGGAGGAGCAGAAGGCCGCGTGGTTTACATTGCACGCCTGCATGAGGAGCATATTGCTATTGCTTGCTCCGATTACGCCATTCATAACGGATTACATCTGGAGGGCACTTTACAGCGAGAAGTCCATTCACGGGGAAGAGTTCCCAAGGGCTGAATGGAAGGCCGGAGGGCCGGCGGATCTGACCGAGAAGCTGGTGGAGTTCAATTCAAGGATTTGGAACACGAAGAAGGAGAGGGGGTTATCCCTAAAGGATAAAATTGAAATGGAAATCCCAGTTGATCTTAAGCCTTTAGAGAAAGATTTGATGGCGATGCACAACATTCAGAAAACTGGTTCCTAAAAAGATTGTTTCTGCTTCAGCTCGTTTCGTACCATCACACCCCTAAGGTAAAGATGATCACGGCATAGAGGAGGTGCTGGGGGCGGGACGACTCGCGTGAGAGAATGCTCTCCCAGCGCTTCGAGCCCGCGATTTCCAGATATCTCCCAGATTATGAGTCGCGTCCCTTTTCTGGCGCTCTAGTCTATGGAACATATCTAACCAGGTTGCCCGCCGATTTTTTCTCTGAGCCACCCCAGCGGGATTTACGACGATCTCAACGGATTAAAGCTTTTCACCCTTCCCCTGTGCTTCTAGGGAGAATAGAGCGGGATTGGTTTTCGATCTATAACCTCACTTCGCTAACTCAAGATTGGCCATCATGGTCCGGGATTGGGGGATTGAGCTCTCTTGATCATCCTCGCGGCGTCCTCGTACATCCTCACCGAGTGGAATGAAATCATGACCCTCTTCTTTTGTCCCATATATTTGCCAGCCATCTCGATTGTGCGCCCAAGTTGCGATCCCCTAATACTGTACTGGCCATGACGTGTCACTTCCCTCGCGGGGCCGAAGATCCTGGAGTAGACGAGTTGATTCGCATAGACCGGATCCTGATATGAAAGATCCGCCGAGTGCGTCACATCCGTTTCCCTCAAGATCCTGTGCAGAGCCGCCTTGGCTTTGGGGGTACTCCACGCCCTGCCCCTTGTCTCCCATACCAGTGAAAATCTACCCCTTTCCGCTCCTGAGAAGAATCGTTCAGCGGCCTCCAAATTCCCCTCCGTCGGCACGAAGGAGGGGGGCGTAGTATAGACGAGCGCCTCACCCCCGAGGATCTCGCAGAACCTCTTCATGTGCATCTGGGCCTTGGCCGTCTCCTCCGATGCGCGCATCTTGTGTTTGTGGGTTATGTCCCTGTGGGCCCTGACGGAGAAGACGAAGCCCTTGGGAACCTTCCTCCTCCAGTCGTAGGCCATCCGCAGGGGGACATAGCTGTAGAAGCTCGAGTTGACTTCCACGAATCTGAAACACCTCGAGTAATTCACCAACTTATCGCCTGGAGTAAAGAAGTACTGCCACCCGCCAGCTCCGACAAGCAGGTCCTGATCGGTGGCATAACCCAGGCCGATGGCTCCATCGGATCCCCCCATCCTAGGTGGCATCGCTGCCGCTCACTTACTCCCCTTCTCGGCCATCTTGAACTTCCATTTGCCCCTTTCAAGGCTCAATCGCTGGAGGATCATGTGAGCGCTCTCGCTTGGCAAGGCCAGGAGGAACGCCCCCAGGTGCTTGCACATCCTCTTCTCCCCTAGCCCCTTTGCCCAATCATCGCAATCGTGTTCGATCGACCTGGCCTCGCAATCGATCACGATCGTGTAATCCCTGACGTGGCCCCTGACGATCGAGCTGGTGACTTCGTCGAGTGCTATCTCTGCGGTCGGGATCTCCCTGGCCCTCTTCAGCCGCGTCGGGTCCATGAGCGCCATGAGGGGTTTGTCCACCCCCGTCTTGGGAGGCATTGCTTGGGCGCGGGCCTCGGACGTCTGCAACTTCGCCTGCTTGACCCGCTTGGCCTTCTGGGACCCGTCGATGTAGTCCGTGATCCTCTTCCTTGCGGCAGCTTGCTCCGGAGTTGCAATGCCGAGCATCTCCATTATCCTCAGGCAGTTCTCCGGGGCATAACCGTGGAAGTGGTTGTTGAAAAATCCGTACGTTTCCTTCGTCTGCCTGCCTATCTCATTGATCTTCGGAACCCACTCCTGGAGCTGTTCGTCCTTGTACCTGAAGTTGAACCAGGGCGCCGTTCCATGTCCGTGCCACCTCACGTAGGCGAAGTCCGCCGTGATCTGCACGTCAGGGGGCAGGAGCGGCTCGTCCACTATCGTGTAGGCCACGCCGTGTTTCCGAAGCAAGGACCACGTCTCCTCCCTGAGCCACGAGGGATGTCTGAACTCCGCCGCATACCTGAAGTCGGACGGCAAAGCCTCAAGGAAACTTGCCAAGTCATCCACTCTTTCGTATGCGAAGGACGGGGGAAGTTGCAACAACAGGGCCCCGATCTTCCTCGCCCTGCCAAGTGGCCGCATCATCTCCAGGAACCTTTCGGTGTCATCATTGAGTTGGGCACTTGGTTCCAGTTGTGCTTCGTGAGTTATGAGCTGGGGGAATTTGGCCGTGAAGACGAAGTCCGTGGCGGAACTCCTCGCGAGCCCCAATATCATCCCGGGCGTTGGATACCTGTAGAATGTGGAGTCTATTTCAGCCGTCCTGAAGAGGCGATTGTAGTAACTGAACTTCCTCATCTTGTCCGGATAGAGGGGACCGACCCACTCATCGTAGGACCAGCCCGAGCAGCCCAGCTTCAGATCCAAGACCAATGACTCCGCTCAGGTCAATGGCGGACCTTGGGTCTAGTCAACTCGTGCGCAAGCGCGCCCGCTATGACCATTAGCCCTCCGAGTATGAATACATAGGCCAAGACGGTAGTGGCCGTCAGCCTCCCCTCGACGTATTCCCTCGCGAAAAATCCAAGGGCGAAGAGGAAGATACCCCCGAATGCCGAGCCCAAGGCACTTGAGACGCCTGCCCCGAGGGGGATTTTAATCACAGCGAGGACGAAGCTCCACACCCCGAGTATGTAGGTGAAGAGTATGAAGGAGTCGTAAATATCTGAGTAAGAAGAATACGGGGGCAGACCTCTATAGGTGCTCATGCTCCTGATGAAGGACAAAATCCTTGAGGGCAGGTTAATGTGCTGAGACCAGACGTAGCCCAAGACTATCAGGAAGACCCCAAACGACACGAGATCGATCATCGATTCCTTGTTTCTCTTATGAGCGTTTTCCAAGATAACTTGCCTTGGCCTATGGCGACGAAGTTCATATAAAAATGATTCGAGGGAATGTGTTTTTGCGCCGCCATTACGGGATTGCCGATTGGCCATGAAATCACCAAAAAGCCCCCGATTGAGAGGCGCCGGGAGCGGGAATTTCAGGCGTCGCCATTCGAACCCGTGAGGCTCGTGAGAGCCACAGACTCACTACCAGAGAGTTAGCAGGCCTGCTCCTTACCAGGCTCCCTACAGTGCGAGGATGGTTCCCCAACACGTTCTAGGAAATCCCGGCGCATTCCCCCCGTTACAGGCTCGGGCTATAAATTCTTTGCAGCATGTGGGGATCGAGGGTCATGCGCCCTAGACGCTCGTTTGTACTGCACACTCCGGAGGAGGTTTGGACGCTGACCGTTTCAACGTCTCCTAATGTCTTGCGCCTTTGGACCAGAAGTCTGGCAACCAGTCCTTTTCCGCCACAAGTATTTCGTCCAGGAGCGCCTCCGCCACATCTATGGATCTAACGTAACCGTCCATGAGCAGGGCCTGAAGGGCCAAACTCCTGTCCCCAGTCAGAGCCACATCTATCGTGACCTCGTATTGGTGCAGGCGATCAGCGAGCACTGCTGCTATTCCCTTCGGAAACGGCCCCAAGGAGAGGGGATGGACTCCCATCGTATCTATGTACGCTGGCACCTCCAACGTCCCCCAAGGTGGGAGGTTCGATATGATCCCGAGGTTCGGGACGTTGATGCCCGGGAAGAGAGTGCCCTTGCCGAGGATCATGGACTCCATCAGGGTTATGGCCGTGGCCTCTTCGCCCACCTCGAGCGAGTCTATCGCCTTCTTCCCCGAGATTATGTCGTTCAGCATCTTTTCGAAGCGGGCCCTGACCTCGTAGTCGTAGATGGTGCCCTTCAGGTCGAGGGCAATCTTGTATTTCTCCACCGCGTCCTTGTGCATGAAGAGGTTCGGGAAGAATTCCGCGACGTGGTGCCCTATCCCGACTGAGGGGAGGAGGCCGAAGACCTTGTACAACTGGAGGTGCATCGGATCGAAACGTGGCATCTCCCCCCTTGCCTCTCTCTCCTTCAGCATCGGATATCCAGCCCTGCCCCTAATCGCGAAGTCCTTGACCCAAAAGAGGTGGTTAATGCCCGCAACGTATACTTCCACATCCTCTGGTTTTACGTCGAAGACCCTCGCCAAGGTTGGCCTGGCAGCACCCGGCCCCGAACACAGACCATAGCACTTTATCTTCGTCTCCCTCTGTACGACCCTCGTCAGCGGGGTTAGCGGGTTAGTATAGTTGAACAGGTATGCGTCCGGACACGTGTCCTCCATGTCCCTTGCGATGTCGAGCATCACCGGCACGTGCCTGAAGTCCCTGAAGATCCCCGCGGGGCCGACCGTATCGCCTATCGACTGCAGGATCCCCTTCGCCTTCGGGATCTCGACGTCGAGGTGCGTTGCCTTGGCGCCGCCCACGCTTATGGTCACTGTCACGAAGTCGGCGCCCTCTAGGGCAGCTTTCCTATCGCCGTACTTCTCGATCTTGAGTCCCCCAGCCTTTCCCCTCTTCTCGGCGCCTTCCTTGATCCTGATGCCGATCCCGTACATAGTATCGAGCACCTTCGGATCGATGTCCATCAGGGCGACGGTCAACTTGCATCTCTCGGATAACTCGCTCTGAGAGAATCCCTTCAGCAGAGATGGCGTGAAGGCCAAGCTGCCTGCGCCGATGAGGGTTACTTTGATTTCGTCCTTCATCGCGATTACAGGGCCGTGTCAAGCCCATAGCGTATTTAGTCCTTGTCGTGAGGTGGGAAACGCATGATGTCCAATAAACTTACAAGTTCGAAGCATTTTGCGGGAGCGCGTGATCTCGACTGCCAGTGAACGTGATCCTCATAATAGCTGACACGTTCAGATACGATTGCGCGACTGGGGGCTTTGGCGTCAAGGGCAAGACCGCCGAAGTCCGGAACTTGGAGAAACTACGCAGGGAGGGCGCGTCTTTCGACAGGGCGTACACCGGATCCTTTCCGACGGTTCCAAACAGGCACGACATTTTGACTGGAAGACATACCTTCACGTATAGCGATTGGCAACCCCTTCCACCCAACGAGCCCGTTCTCCCCGAGATGCTCAGGAACGCAGGTTACGTAAGCGCGATGATCGTTGACACGCCCCACATCCTGAAGGACGGTTTTCACTACGACAGGGGCTTTGATGCATGGCAGTGGATAAGGGGGCAGGAGAATGACAGGTACAGGACGGACCCGGTGGACGTCGAGCTCCCATGCAAGCCCGAGAAGTTGAGGAGCGTTCAGACGACGGTGCAACACATGAGGAACAATGCGTTGCGCGTTCGCGAGGAGGACTGGATACCGGCCAAGACAGCAATGGCTGCAATCGACTGGCTAAAGAGGAACCGCACGAACAGGCCCTTCTTCCTCTACGTCGACTTCTTCGACCCCCATGAGCCCTGGGACCCGCCAAGGGAGTACGTCGATGCCTACGACGCCGATTGGATCGGCGAGGAGGTCACCTATCCCATGTACGGACCCTGCGACTATTTGACGAAGGGAGAGCTCGAGCATTGCAGGGCCATGTACGCTGGCGAAGCTACGCTGGTGGACGCCTGGATTGGCCGCGTGCTCGATGAGGTTGACTCCCTCGGGCTCTACGAGGACACGGCCATAATCTTCACCTCGGACCACGGCTTCTACCTCGGGGAGCACGGCCTGATAGGCAAGTCGATCATAATGGGGGACTTCTACGGTTCGGTGCCCCTGTACGAGGAGGTTGCCCACATCCCCCTGTTCGTCAGGTTGCCGGATGGCCTGACGCAAGGATGCCATTCGACCATCGGTGAATTGGCCCAACCCGCCGACACGACGGCGACGATACTGGATCTTGCCGGATTGGAATGCGGCAAGTACGGCGTGCAGGGGAAGTCCCTGATCCCCTGCGTCATGGGAAAGGGGGAACCACTGCGCGATTTCGCGGTGAGCTCACCTCCCATTATACACAGGCGAAGTGCTGGAACAAGGGCGACGATCACGACGAAGAAATGGAGCCTCATACTGGCTCCAGCAGGACCTTCATCGGATGCGGAAAAGGCGGAGTTCACCATGATGGTTGACGGCGTGAGGAGGGTGCTGAGGCCATACGGAAAGGTGGATTCTGAGCTGTACGATTTGAGCATCGATCCGATGCAGGGGAGCGATGTCTTGCGTGAGAATGCTGAGATAGCGAGGGGGCTTCACGATGGGTTCATCACATTGTTGAGGGGATTGGGGACTAGGGAAGATTACGTAATTCCCTGGTTAAATTGCAGGGACCTGCAATAGCCGTCCTTTTTCCACAGTGAATTTATGTTTCAGACTGTTGCATTGGGTCTGTTAAAAAAGACGCGCAGGTTACGAGGTAGATTGTCAAGTGACTCGGGGTCTGCAAGGTCGAGGTTCTTCAGTTTTTCCAAGGTCGCGCTTGGCAGATGATCAAGTGATTGCCCCTTAAGAAGAAGTTCGGTTTCATCTGGTGAAAATTCCTCCTTTTCCACAACCCAGTTCAGGAAACGCCTGTCCTCAGGGCAGACCCTTTGGCAGTGAAGACAGCCATATAGGCAATTGTGCCAGGACGGATCCATCCAACTTGGAAATGGGACATCGCCCTTCCTCTCATTGAGAAATGCAATGCATCGTTCAGCATGGAGCAGAAATCGGTCCGATGAGATCGCGCCCGTGGGGCAAGATCGCTGACAGGCTTGACAGTTTTCGCATTGTTTCATCATTCGCGCTTCCCGCCATGTGTCCTCTCGACAGGGCATGTCGGAGTAAACGGCCACAAGCTGGAAGAAGCTCCCCATACCGGGGATGTAGGTGATGTTGTTCCTTCCATATTCGGTCAATCCACTTCACACGGCCAGTATTTTCAGAGGTAATAGAGTTCTAGCTGCTTTGTAACCATTTTCCTTCAGGATCCCGGTCAAGAACTCTACAACGCCATTCGTCGTTTTTTGATAGGCAACGTAAGTTGGCGGAAGGATTAGCCCCTTTCTTTCGCCCTTAAATGTGAAAATGGCTTGGGCTTGTGGACGAGGAACGGCAACTATGATCATGGATTTGGCATCCGGCAGGGCTTCAGGAATTCCGAAATCGAAGAAAGCGAGGCGCGATCGATAAAACTCCTCGTCGAATAATCCTTTGTTGAAACGGTCTTTGATTTCCTTTTGTAATTCTGGAAGGTGTTGGATAGATGCGATGCGTCCTTGATAGCCATGTTCTACCAAGCGGAGTAACAGTCCTTTGGCGTGCGCGTCAACGGGTGCAACTCGCTTTTCGTGCATTCCCTTAACCACCTTAATGGATTTATTGGGGTTAGATAAGGTTCGCACTACGAGGTGCCTGGCACGGGGGGAACTTGGCAGTAACGGGGCATAAGCGCACTTCGGAAATATACGCGGTATCGAAGGGCCCTCCCAAACGGCTACTAAAAGTGGCAATATCTAGAGATATTGAACACTTAACCTTTAATTCCCTAAAATCGGGTAACCGTGTGGCCCTCATGGTAGTCCTTGAGTCGAGTCTGCACTATGAGCTGCGCATATCGCCCACCAACGGGAGAACTGAGGGAGCGGGCACCGAACATGGATGAAGCACTGGTGCGACTGAGCGATCACCTGTACGTCTACAAAGGCGCCACCAACGCGGGCATCCTGAAGGAGAAAAACAGGGCCCTCCTCGTCGATCCTGGCGCGGGGGAGGTCGTCGAGGTAATGCGATCGTTGGGCATCGATGTAGTGGACTTGGTCGTCTTCACGCACCATCACCGCGACCAAGCTTGCGGCATGGGACTTGTCTCTGAAATCGGAACGAGGGTCGGCGTGCCCCAGGCCGAGCGTGCCTACTTTGACGATGTCGTCCCGTATTGGAACGACCCAGCTTATCGTTGGCACCTCTACAACTTCCACCCTCACCACCTTATGCTGACGGAGCCTGTGGCCGTTCACGAGACGTACTCCGAAGGCAGCTCGTTCGAGTGGGGAAAGGCCCACGTCTCGGTCCTCGCGACCCCAGGCCACACGGATGGGAGCGTGAGCTATCTCGTCGACGTCGACGGGCAGCGCACCGCCTTTACGGGCGACCTCATCTACGACGAGGGCAAGCTCTTGGAACTCCATAGCCTTCAGAAGGGAACTGGAAATGAGATCACGGACTACCACGGTTTCCTTGGGGCAAGGGGCCAGGTTGTTGAGAGCCTGCAGAAGGTCAAGGGCGCTCGCCCGATCCGGCTCGTGCCCTCCCACGGGGCCATCATGACGAATCCGTCAAAGGCGATCAAGGCGCTCACCAAACAGCTCAAGTCTTGCTACGACAGATATGCCGCGATCTCGGCTCTGCGTTTCTACTTCCCAAACATGTTCGCCGAATACGCGAAAGGCCCAAAGGTCATGCCCATCCGACCCGGCAAGAGTGTTCCCGAATGCCTTCGCCACTTCGGCACGACGTGGCTTCTGATCTCGAAGGACAAAGCGGCGTTTGCCATGGACTGCGGAGAACTTTCAGTCATCGAGGAGGTAAGGAAGCTACAGGCCGATCGCACGATCAATCAGGTCGAAAGGCTGTGGATCACACACTATCACGACGACCACGTCGATGTCGCACCGGTTTTCCGTGAGAGCTTTGGATGCACCATCATGACCGACAGCCATGTTGCAGACGTCATCGAAAAGCCCCTCTACTGGCGACTCCCCTGTATATCGTCGGAGGCCGTTTCCGTGGATCTGCACACGCACGACGGCGAGAGCTGGAGGTGGCGCGAGTTCAAGATGACGGGCTATCATTTTCCGGGCCAGACGTATTACCACAGCGGCCTCCTCGTCGAAGGCTGGTTAGGGCTGCGGATGTTCTTCGCGGGCGATTCCTTCACGATGTCCGGCATCGACGACTACTGCGCCGGAAACCGGAATTTCCTGCGCGTGGGTGCCGGCTTCGATAAGTGCATAGAGTTGCTCGAGAAACTGAAGCCCGACCTTATCTTCAACAGCCACGTGGAACTACCGTTCGACTTCACGCCCGAACAGTATGCTTTCATGCGCGCCAACATAGGTAAGCGCAAGGACGAATATGGCGCGCTATTGGCCCAGGAGGATCCCAACTACGGCATTGATGAGCACTGGATTCGCTGCTACCCATACGAGCAGCACCTCAGGGGCGGAACGAACGTTACGTTGCACGTCGTCATCACGAACCACTCGACGGAGCCGCGTACGGCCGAGTGTCGGGCAGTCCTCCCCACATCGTGGGGAGGGGAAGTGACGGACTATGCGTTCGCCACCGTTGAACCTAATCAGGAGGATTTCATCTCGCTCGCCTTCCGAATCCCTGACAACGCCCAGCTTGAGCGATATGTTGTGCCCGTGGATGTTAGGTACGAGGGGCGCTTACTGCCGCAGGCGACCGAGGCCATAATTCAGGTGTTCTGATCCAACTACCCCTTGAGCCACTTCTCGAACCATCTGAAGGCATCTTCTTGCATCTGTACGTCGAACTTGTGCGGGCCCGGATAGAATTTTCCGGAATAGGAATTGGCCTTGCCCATCTTGCCATATATCATCGAGATCTTCCTGTCGGCTTCCTTTTGGCCATCGAGGGTGTAAAGGTCGTCCTCCGTATCGTACTGCACCATCAGCGGATTGGGCGCCATGAGGGCGATGAGATCCGGCAAGTCGAGATATCTCGCCAGGTGAGGCAGATAGAGCATCCAGGTGTGGCACTTTATGTTGTTTCTTAGAAGCTCTCGGAAAGTGCTCATGAATCCCACGCAGTCGGCGCACCTGATCCTCGGATCGAGGCCCGCGAGGAATATCGTGCGAAGTCCTCCACCCGAGAGCCCACCGCACCCGATCCTATTCGGATCCACCTCCTTTCTGGTCAGCAGATAGTCCACGCTCCTCCTGTCCTCGTATGAAAAAACCCCGGGCCAGGTCGTTCCGGCCGCAAAGAGGGTCTTGGCGATCAGGTGCTCGTGCTCGGCCGCAAAGACGTGGTACTCCTGAATGTACTTATCAGTTCCTTCCTGAAGGCCCCCAAACCTTTCACGGAATCCCTCGCTCAGGCTGCCGACCGGGATTTTCCTGCTCCCCCACAGGAACAGGTCGACGGTCAGGACGGCGAAGCCCCTCTTGGCCAGCTCGAAGGCCCAGCTCCTCCCCCCATAGCACTCCCCCTTGAAATTCCTCAGGATCTCGGACTCGTCTTTAACCCAGCAGATCTTCTCCTTGCCATAATATTTGAAACCGCCGTGGTCGTGCAACGCTACGACGGCAGGAAGCCTGCCGTGCCTATCCTCTGGGTACGCGAAGAAGCCCCTCGTCCTGGGACCGTAGGGGATGTCGTAGGAGACCTCCTCGATTACAACGCCTTCGTGCGAGGTCGTTGATTCGACGGTGGGGTTCAGCGGTTCGCTGGGCGGAGTGAAGGCCAAAAGCTCGAGGACCTTGCCCCTGGCCAAACTTCTCCACGCATCTACTTCCGGCCAATCGCGCGAAAGATACGAAAGTGATGGCTCGATGCTTGAGGCGACCAAGTGAGCCAGATCATAATATATTCCGATGTCGGGATTCATCGACATAAGTGTCACTGGGTGACGTGAATCGATTTTAAGCTTGTCGTCCCGTTTGATGGTGTATTCATTCACTCACTTGCTCATTGAGAACGGCGTTATCTGATAATTTATGTTTGTTCGACGGGATAACGCCTGATATCCTGAGTTGAGTGCCTCACGCACGCCCGTCTCTTGTGGTCAGCGAATGGCTTTGCACACTATGAGTGAGCCCAACGCCAAATCGACCCTTAACGTTTCCCTTTTGAGTTTTAAATCGTAAAGAATCCATCTCCGTATTGCTCATATCATAAAAAGGAGCCTTTATAGAGCTACAGATTCGATGAAACATTAACGGTTTGGTGAGTGAATCCAGATGAGTGATCAGCACCAAGGCCATCATGACCATTCGCATCACATGGGCGAGTTTAAGAGGAAATTTTGGATTTCACTAGCTCTGACGATTCCCACATTGCTTCTCTCCGAAATGATCCAGATGTGGTTCAACTTCAAGCTGGAGGTGCCATTCAGGAACGAAATCCTGCTGCTTCTCTCATTGCTGATCTACTTGTATGGTGGTATGCCTTTCTTAAAGGGGATGGTCCAAGAGGCCAAGGCCAGACAGCCCGGCATGATGACCCTCATCGGAATGGCCATATCAGTTGCCTTCTTCTATTCCGCTGGGACTGTCTTCCTCGCAAAGGGCAAGGACTTCTTCTGGGAACTCGCGACCCTCATCGACGTGATGCTCCTCGGACACTGGATAGAGGCCAAGAGCGTCCTCGGGGCCTCCAGGGCCTTGGAGGAACTTGCCAGGATAATTCCAACGACGGCCCATCTCGTAAAGGACGGGGAACTCGTGGACGTTCCGGTTTCGCAACTAAAGGCTGGCGACGTCGTCCTCGTACGCCCGGGTGAAAAGATACCTTCCGATGGAACAGTGATGGAGGGAGAATCGTCCGTGAATGAAGCCCTCCTGACTGGGGAATCGAAGCCCGTTTACAAGGCCGTTAAGGACAAGGCAATAGGTGGCGCGATAAATGGCGAAGGCGCCCTGAAGGTGAGGATAGAGAGGGTGGGGGAGGAGACCTACCTGGCGCAGGTAGTGAAATTGGTAAGGCAGGCTCAGCAGAGCAGATCAAGAACGCAGGATCTCGCGAATAGAGCTGCCGGCCTTCTCTTCTATGTCGCCCTCGGAGCTGGGATTGTGACCTCCGTAGTGTGGATTATCCTCGGTAATCCGGATTTTGCGCTTGAGAGGACCGTTACTGTTCTCATCATCGCGTGCCCGCACGCCCTCGGCCTTGCGATACCGCTCGTCGTCGCACTCTCCACATCGATAACGGCGAAGAGCGGAATACTGATCAGGGACAGGGCGGCCTTTGAGTCGATCAAAGACGCGAATGCCATCGTCTTCGATAAGACCGGAACCCTAACGGAAGGCAAGTTCGGCGTCAGCGACATCGTGTCCTTAATTCCGGAAGACAAGCACCTGAAGCTAACTGCAAGCGTCGAGGCCAATTCCGAACATGTGATAGCCAAGGCGATCATCGAGTACGCCAAGGAAAGGGACGTGGATCTCGTGGATGCGAAGGAGTTCAGGGCAATTGCTGGAAAGGCCGCGTATGGCAAGGTGGAGGACAGGGAGGTCTTCGTCGGCGGCCCAAACCTTCTGAAGGAGATGAAAGTGGACGCGAATGACAAGAGGATAGAGGAGCTCCAACAACAGGGCAAGACCGTCGTCTATACGTTAGTGGATGGAAGGCTGATCGGGGCCATCGCCCTCTCGGACAAGATAAGGGAGGAATCCCACGAGGCCGTCAGGAGACTGAAAGGGATGGGCGTCAAGGTTTACATGCTGACTGGCGATTCCGAGGAAGTCGCAAGTTGGGTTGCGAAGGAACTCGATGTCGACGACTACTTCGCGCAGGTCCTGCCAGGAGAGAAGGCGGAAAAGGTCAGATCCCTTAAGGAGAAGGGATACAGGGTTGCAATGGTTGGCGACGGCATAAATGATGCCCCAGCCCTCGTCACGGCCGACGTTGGAGTCGCGATCGGGGCTGGCACCGATGTGGCAATAGAGAGCGCGGACATAGTGCTCGTACGCAACGATCCGAGGGACGTCGCGAAGGTCATGGACATCTCGAGGAAAACGTACTCGAAGATGGTCCAAAACCTCTGGTGGGCGGCAGGTTATAACATCATCGCGATCCCATTAGCTGCGGGGATCCTGTACAATTATGGTTTCACGCTGAGCCCTGCCGTCGGGGCCATACTCATGTCCCTGAGCACCGTCATAGTTGCCTTCAATGCTCAGACGCTGAGGAAATACGAACCGAAGGGCGTGGGATTCATCGAGAAGAGGGAGGTGGTCACGGATCCCGTCTGCGGCATGAAGCTGGAGCCCGAGATGGCTCACAGCAGGCTTGAATACGAAGGGATGACGGTCTACTTCTGCTCTAGCGCGTGCGAAGAAAAATTCAAGAGCGATCCCCAAAAATACCTTTCAAAGGTCAAGAGGGAGAAGCTCGCAAAGCAAGAGCATCGGGCTGAGAAGGAACTCGAAGCGCTACCGACTCCCAAGTGATCCTCGAAGTTCTATCCTGCGGACGAAAACCTGTGCTCCCTCAACCTCGAGGGATTGGCCGCCAAGTTCTCGAGATTTTTCTTCAGGCCGTCAAAAGTCTCAGTGAAGGTCTGTTTGACTTTCTTCTTCCTCTTTATGATAGAACAAAAGGAGATCACCTCCTTGTATAGAAACGGGTGCTCTATCCCAAGCTCCTCCACTTTCTTCACGGCCACCCTGGCGAGGGCGTCTGCCTCGATTACGACCTTGGCCCTCTCCTCCCTCTCCACGGCCGCCTTCTCAAGCGGCTTCGGTAGGAAGGCGTCGACTTTCCTTAAGATCGACTCATAGGCGGATCCGAAGAGCTTTGGCTTCTCCTTGTAGGCCATGCCGAGGGTCACGTAGTATGCGTATTCGATCGAGTCCATTATCCTCCCATCTTCCTCTTCCATGGATGGGTCCTCGTTCAGATACATCCTGTAGACGTTCAGCGAGACGTATGCCTTGTCCCTCAGGGCCATTTGCTTCTCCACGTTAAGTTCCATCAAGTTGTGCGCATACTTCTCGGGGATGACTATAACGGGAAGTTTCTTTATCCCGAGCCCCTTCGCGGCCAAGAACCTGTGCTGCCCATCTATCACTATGTCTTCATCCCCCCTCTTCACAACTATGAGCGGAATTACGAACCCTATTCTCTTGATCGATTCAGTCAGCCTCTTGACATGGGTAGCCGATGCCTTCCTTTGGACTTCGATGACCTTGAGTTTGGTGATCGGCACCAGGATTATTTCCTGCTCATAGCCGTAAAGGGGCTCCTTGATCTTCGATATCTCCTCCATATTCGCACGTAACTCTAGAATGCGCCCTCCTTTTATGCACTATCCCGTTTAGGTTCAGGCCATACCCATTATCAATATCACTAAGTTACATGGTGCGATGAGTGTAGTCGTTTCTGAACTGCCTGACCGTAGGAGGTCGTTCGGTACAAAGTCTGCAAATCATCGAAGCGAGAATCGACTTGGATAATTAACTCAGCGATATCATCGAGTAACTCCCTCTCAGCCCCCGTCACCTCATCTTCGGGTTTATCGATCAGGGCGTGCCACGCGTCAAAGCCCACGAGCTCGACTTTGTTCAGGGCATCAAAATCGTGTAACAGGGCATATCGTATGGGGGCATCCCCCTATCACTGGGACTGTCCCCGAAGTCTTCGGGATCCGCCTTCCCCGCGCGACATCTCCTCCATGCGTCGCCGGCTAAGATAAAGGGCGAGTCATCGGTGATGTTGAGTGGATCGATCTTGAGGTTGAGCGCCTTCCGATGGAGGTCATCGACCATGGCGTCGACGAGAACCCAACGATTTAGGCCCTCATTCCAATACTCGGTGATCCGATGGTCCCAGTAACGTGGCCGTTTTGCTCCGAAGTAACCCGCGAAGCCAATCCGCAGGCGGGCCGGGATGCCTTGGTGGCGGAGCATTGAAACGAGTAACACCGCAAAATCGCGGCAGATGCTTACCTTTCGCCTCTCCGGAGGGCGTGGGACGGAGAGTGGGGAGGGGTCTAGGACGAGGATGTGCCCCAGCATTTGGGGAACCGAGCGCAAATATAGCTCCTTACGCCTTTCCTCTGGCACTCGCAGGTTGTAGCTCTTTGCCCATTCTATGTAAACAAGCAGCCCTTGGACGGTTTTCACAAGGCCTGGGAGATCGCGAGGCAACCCATCGAACAAATGGACATTGTCACGCGGATCTGTGATCACGCTGTGTTGGGCGTAATATTCCTGGATAAACACGATTGGCCTTTCGACAAAATAACTATATATACATTCAACATTCCCGTCGGCCTTTAAAACCACTCATCGGCATTTTATTGGGATTCAGCCAATGAGGAGATCGTCCCTTAGGTCTATAATACTGGAGAAATAGTCGTAATCGACATAATTCTAGAACAACTTTCCATAAAGTTTATTTTCATATAGACGATTTTTATTATTAACCTTGAAGAAGTGCGTGCTCTGTGGGGGAGAGAGCTTCAGCAGTTCGGATAACGTCTGCCAACGATGTATCGACGATTTTATTAAAATAGATAAATCCACCCTTCCGGATTGGCTTCTCGAAGTGGAGGAGAAACGCTCGTTCGAAATAGTATCAACCCTCGTTAATGGGGAGAAAGTTAAATTCACCCTCCCCTTTAGAATATTGCGAGATGTAAGAAATATATAATACGCCAACAACTCCTCTTTCCCCGCTTTTTCACCTGATCACTTCAATTCCTTCTTTTCATCTTGCGGTTTCTTCCCCCTTTTACTTCCCCTTTGTTGTTGCTCAAGCATTGCGATTGTAAGTTTAAGCTGTTTTATCCCCCTCTTTCCCATCAGTTTCGTGGCTGCCTCCCGTATTGCCCTCACCTCCCCCCTGAGGACGATGACCAGGAGGCAGTTCCTCTCGTCAAGGTGGATGTGCAAAGCCGAACTGGTCACGTCCCTATAGGCGTGCTGGGTGCTCGTGAGCGTTTCCTCCAAACCCCTGATCTCGTGGTCATAAATTATCGTCATTGTGCCGATTGCCAAGCCCCTCTCTTCATACTTCCACACGTATTCGGTCATGAAGTCGCGCATTGCGAGCTGGATTGCCTTCGACCTGTCGTAGCCCATGCACAAAATCATTCCGTCGAATTCCGCGAGTAGCTGTCGGGGGACGGAGACCCCGAACCTCGAAACTCCTTTTCGGGCCATTTTGAACCTAACCTGCCTTCTAGCACGCCCCGCAATGGGTACTGCGCATGACTATTTCAGCTTCACGCCCCAGCCTTTCGTAGGTTTTCAAAAGCGAGCCAAAAGGAAACGCATTAATAGCCTGTGGCAAGTAACACCAATCAGTACAAAAGTGTTACCGAGGAGGTTTGTGGCACGCACATCCCTGACGGCTTCCTGTCACTGCAGGTCTGCGCTCTGACATACGCGGTGACCGCGGTATTCTGGGCCCTCGGTTTCAGAGGGGTGAGGAGGGCCTTTGATGAGAGGCACGTTCCCCTGCTGTCGCTCCTCACGGCCATGTTCTTCGCGGCCCAGATGATGAACTTTCCCGTCATAGGGGGTTCGACCGCGCATCTGCTCGGGGGACCTATGCTGGCTTTACTCCTAGGCCCTTATGCCGGTCTCATATCGATGACGGTCATCATCCTGCTTCAGGCCCTGATATTCGGGGACGGCGGACTGAGCACACTCGGTGCCAACGTGCTGAACATGGGGATTATCGGGGTTTTCATCCCATACCTGGTCTTCACTGTCTTTGCGAAGGTAACAAGGAGCAAGCGGGGCCTGTACGCTGGCGCCTTCCTCGGATCGTTCTTGGGCGACTTGCTGGCGGCGGTTTCCGCCGGATTTGAGCTGGGCCTGTCAGCTCCTGTCTTCCAATACGGGATTCAGGTGGCCGTGGCTGCAATGGTGATTCCCCACTCCATCATTGGGATTGCGGAAGGAATCGTTACGTCGACGATAATGACCGTTATAGCCAAATCCCGTCCAGACCTTTTAGAACTTCCCAAAGCAGCCCCGTCCTTCTTCGGGGCCTGGAGCTACTCTGCACTGGGGAGCTGAGGCATGAACAAAGTAGTGCTCGCGGGGATCGTCATTGCAGCTCTCTTTGCGATGGTGGGAGTCCTATGGCTTTCGACATCGAAGGAAACCCTTGACGAGATTGCTGAGCAGTTGGGGGTTAAGGGGTTCAGCCTCTGGAATCCGCTCTTTCCCGATTACGCAGTCCCTGGGCACGAGGAGAGCGCGGGGACAACGTTGGTCCTGTCCTTGGTCTCAATCATCATGGTCTTTTGCGCAGCCTATCTGGTGGGGAAGCTGCTCATCGCCAAGCGTGGGAAGAGGTAGTCCTATGAGACACTACACGTTCGAGGGCTCTTTGAGGAAACTCGTGGAGGCATTTGAGAGGATCGCCACGCTTGAAGGACCTCAGGGGGCATCTGGATTGCTCCAGGGCTTTAACCCACTGCTCAAGATCGCGGCATTCGGCTCATTCATATTGTCAGCCCTTGCCGTTAACGCCCTGTTACCCCTGCTGTTCATGGCAACGTCGCTCGTCTGCATGGTGGTCGCGACGAGGATGGACGTCAGGGAGTTCGTCTACAGGTCGACCTTCATCCCGGCATTCGCCTTGATAGTCTCCCTCCCGATCCTCTTCACGGCTGGTGGAACCGAGATCCTGGGGATCGGCGGGGCGGCGTTTCACATCTCCATCTCCGACCAAGGGCTTTCGAGGACGCTGGTCTTCACGAGCAGGGTATGGGTGTGCGTGGCCACGATCGTCCTGCTTACGTCAACGACGGACTTCATGACGCTGACTCGAGCGCTCAAGAAGATCAAGGTCCCCGGGTTCTTCGTCTCCATCATCTTCACGACATATCGGTACGTGTTCCTAACGCTTCACGAGGTCTACAGCCTGCTCCTGGCCAAGGAGTCGAGGACCTTCAAGAGGAAGCGTACCCTCAACGCGGGGACGCTGAGGTTCCTTGGAAACACCTTCGCCTCGCTTTTCGTAAGGGCGTATGAAAGGTCGGAGAGGGTTTACCTCGCGATGGTTGCCAGAGGGTACGCCGGCATGGGCGAGGGGATCGCGGATGCGGGTTTCCGCTACGACCTGACGGACGTCGCCCTCGTCGCCCTCGTGGTCGCCCTGGACATCACCGCCGTATTACTGAATGCCGCGCATTTCGGTTGGATGTGAGGACATTGGACGAAGTGATAGAGATGCACGGCGTCCACCACAATTATCCGAACGGACGCGCAACGCTGCGTGGGGTCTCCCTTAAAGTTCACACGGGGGAGAGGGTTGCGATAGTCGGGCCAAACGGCGCCGGGAAATCAACCCTCATCATGGTCGCGTCTGGATTGATTAAGCCCTCAAAGGGAAAGGTTAGGATCTTCGGCGTGGAGACTTTTAGCGAGGGGTTTCGAAGGATGAGGCACAGGGTCGGGGTCGTCTTCCAAGATCCCGATGACCAGCTTTTCTGTCCGACGGTATGGGAAGACGTGATCTTCGGGCCGAGGAACGTCGGCCTTCCCGAAGAGGAAGTTTCGAGGAGGGGAAAGGCGGCCCTCGCGGACGTGGGCCTCACGGGATACGAGCAAAGGGAGCCATACAGACTGAGCGTCGGGGAGAAGAAGAAGGCGGCCATAGCCGCGGCCCTGGCCCTCGAACCTGAGGTCATGCTCCTCGACGAGCCCACGGCGAACCTGGAACCAGCGGCGAAGAGGGAACTGATCGGCCTGCTCGAAAAGTTGCGTGCTTTGCGGAACATCACCACGATCGTCTCGGCCCACGACGTGGACATCGTCCCATACATCGCCGACAGGGTCTATTTGCTGAATGACGGCCAGGTATTGGCCGAGGGAAGTACGGCAGAGGTCTTTTCGAACTTCAAGCTATTGGAATCTTGCAGGCTTGAGGCTCCAACGGTGGCGAGGCTTTTCAAGATGCTGGGCGAGCAAGTCGGCGTCGAACCCGATTCGATGCCGATGACGCTAGAAGATGGAATAAAGGAGCTGAAGTCGCTCCAGAGCCGACCCACGGGCCGTTAGCCGTTTGCATCCCATTGCGAAAGTTCGGCACCTTTCGGATCTACATTCTCATAGGAATTATATTATATGCCCGGAGAACGCAACTGAATGGCCTAAGACAAGACGAGCTGAAGACGATGAGACCTGCGCCACGTGAGGTTCCGGCACTGCTGGTGTATCGCCTCGGAGAGGATGATCCCCGCAAGTGCACGTCCAACGTGCTCAGGAGGCACGGCCTTGCAAGGGTCTTCAGGCACCAATCGTCGATCCCGAAGAACGCGATCGTCCTCAACCCCGAGTCGGTAACGACGCTCACCGGCGGCGACAGGCGCCAGGCCCTCCTAAACGGCCTGGTCGTCATCGACAGCTCTTGGAATAAGTCCGACAGCATCTTCCACCACGTGAAGAGGGGAGATCACAGGAAGCTCCCACCTCTCCTGGCCGCCAACCCCACCAATTACGCCGTTCCCGAGAAGCTCTCCTCCGTTGAGGCGTTCGCCTCAGCGCTGATCTTGATGGGCTTCGACGAGCTGGCCAACCTCGTGCTCTCGAAGTTCAATTGGGGGCACACGTTCCTATTGCTGAATGGCGAGAGGTTGAAGCAGTACCGAGGATCGTAACTCGCTATTGGGCGTTGAGAAAGGACGTATGAACGAGGTCAAGTTCCGAAATACCGAGCTCGCAGACCTTCCACACGTAGTCGAGATAGAGCGGGCGAGCTTCGAAGACCCGTATCCGCCTGAGTACCTGGATATGCTCATGCGTTTCAGCCAGGGCATATTCATAATCGCCGAGAGGGATGGCATTGCGATCGGGTATGCAGTGGCGTCGACGCGAGAGAGGACCGGGCACGTCCTGTCCATAGCCGTCAACCCGAAGGAGCGGGGGAGGGGCGTGGGCAAAGGCCTGATGGAGAGGATGATAGAGGAGCTGAAGGCGAGGGAAGCTTCAAAGATCGTCCTCGAGTCAAAGAAGGGGAATCCCGCGATCAAATTCTACCTCAGCTTGGGCTTCAGGCAGGTGGGAACCATGCCAGCGTATTATGACGACGGCTCCGAGGCAATTTTAATGGAGCTCGATCTCACTAAGACTAGACTAGATTCAACTTATGGATAAATCTCCCGTATATTATCGTATGAAGAGCATTGCGCCCAGAATGATGTTGTCTAATGCCGCCAAGCCAAGTGAAGAGAATATTTGATACCGAGGATTCTAGAGGGACCTATCGACTCGATGCTAGTTATAGGGCATAGATTATAAAGTTGCTTTCACTTTCCACGAGACTAGGCCGAGAACTCCTTTACGGTCAGTATGCTTAGGCCCGAGGGGCGCTTCTCCAATTCGCCGATCCTTTCGCCGACAACCACGCTGGCCTTCTTTGAGAGCGCCATGTCGACGACCCGCTGGGTGACGATCCCATCCATTACGACGAAGGAGAAGGCATTGATCTCCTTCAGCTTGTCTACGAGCTGGATTACGGGAACCTCGGCTATGACCTCGCCATTCATCCCGAGGACGAACGACGTTAGCTTACCTTGAACCGCCTCAGTATATGGCTTCAGCTTCTCCTTTATCTCCGGAGGCAGCCTCTCCTTGATCTCCGGAGGCGGTCTTGGCCGTTCCCTGGCCTCGACGCGGGGCTCTACACGGCGTTCTACACGGGGTTCTACAGGGCGCTCCCTAGCCTCAATGGGCGCCTCAGGGGCCTTCTGACCCAGTTTCGCAATGTAGTCCGAGAGTGGCACCCTCTTGCCGAGAAGATCGATCAGCTCTGATGGGCTGAGTTCCTCGATCTCCCGTCCAGAGGGAGCCTTGGCCACAAAGTCGACTTTCCCGACCCTAGAGAGCTCTCGCAGTATCATGTCCCCCACCCGGTCCCCATCGACGAGGGCCGTGACCCTCTCCTTCTTCAGGGTGAGATCGACGACGGACTTGGGCACCGTGACGCCATTCACGGCGACACAGTTCTTGTAACCCGTTTTCAGCAGCAGCGCGATGTCGGCCCTGCCTTCAACGACGATCAACTCGTTCGACAGAGCCGCCTCAGGTCCCGCAGGCACGTTGTCTGGGCCGTAAGAGACGATGTCATGCACCTTCGCGACGTCCGTGATCTCCTTCAGGGCCTCTGCCGAACCAGAACGGGTATCGGCGCTCCACCTCTGAAGTATGTGCTTTGCCCTGTCGACGATTATCTTCCTGCGCTTCTCCCTGATGTCCTCGATCGCCGTCAATTGCACATTGCAATTGTAGGGCCCAACTCTCTCTATGCTCTCGATGGCCGCCGCCAGAAGTGACGTCGTGGCCTGATCCATGCCAGTAGGAACGGCTATCGAGCCGGTGGTCCTATTCTCCTTCGTATTAAGCTCTACGTCTATCCTTCCGAGCCTTCCGGTCTTCTGCAACTCCCTTAAATCGAGAGTATTTCCGAAAAGGCCCTCAGTTTGCCCAAATATCGCCCCTATGAGGTCGGATCTAGATGGAAACCCAGTGATCACTAAGATCTAGGCTTTTTCCACGACCCCTTCCACCTCGTAGGTGAGCCTAATTTGATACTTAAGCATTGAAGCTTCAGTCAATATCATCACGTCCTAAGTAGGAATACTTCCTAGTATATTATAGAATTAACTTCTACTTGAATCTTTCTATTTGAAATACGAGC